>Ga0081539_10000139_pt1 | contig 170623 bp, 164 predicted proteins | sample TabmetS4T2R2_FD_71023 | JGI IMG/M metagenome (GOLD analysis project Ga0081539, IMG submission 71023) | Tabebuia heterophylla rhizosphere microbial communities from the University of Puerto Rico - S4T2R2 | ecosystem: Host-associated > Plants > Roots > Rhizosphere ... | reverse complement strand
TTGGGCGGCGCGCAGCTCCTTTTTTCCAACATTGGTGCCGCGCGATGCTTTCTCGAATGCCGTGACCTGGAACAACAGTGTTTTTCAAATCGCCTCCGTCGTCGGCCCGGCGATCAGCGGGTTCCTGGTGGCGCACATCGGTTTTCCAATCGTTTACACGATCGATGCGATCACCGCGTTTCTGTTTTTCCTGCTCGTGCTGCCCGTTCCGCGCGCGAAACAGGTGCGCGAGCGGGTCGAGCAAAGCACATGGCGCAGCCTGCTCGCGGGGATGAAGTTTGTTTTAGGCAAGAAAGTCATTCTCGCCACCATCACGCTCGACTTGTTCGCCGTTCTGTTCGGCGGGGCGGTCGCTCTGCTGCCGATTTTTGCCGATCAAATCCTGCGTTGTGGCGCCGTCGGCCTCGGCTGGATGCGCGCCGCGCCGGCGTTCGGCGCGCTGGCCATGGCGCTGACGGTCGCGTTTTTGCCTCCCATGCGTCAGGCTGGCAAAACGCTGCTTTGGTGCGTCACCGGTTTTGGAATGGCCACAATCGTCTTCGGTTTATCCAAAGTGCTCTGGTTGTCGCTCGCCATGTTATTTCTGGCCGGTGCGCTCGACAGCGTGAGCGTGATTGTGCGCGGTTCGATTGTGCAACTGGTCACCCCCGACGAAATGCGCGGCCGCGTCTCCTCCGTGAACAACATTTTCATCGGCACCTCGAACGAATTCGGCGCACTTGAATCCGGCCTCACTGCCGCGCTCTTCGGCCCGGTGATTTCCGTCGTCGCCGGTGGAATTGGAACAATCCTGGTCGTGATCGCGGCGGCGTTCCGCTGGCCGGAAATCCGCAAAATCCGCGCGCTGGACAGAACGTTGCGCTAAAGTGGCGCAAGCCTCCGGCTTGCGAACCCTAAATCGCAAGCGAGACGCTTGCGCCACAATGAAAATCGCTGCCGCCCAGATTTCGTGCGTGATCGGCGATCTCGATGCGAACGTTCAAAAGATCCGCGATTTCGCCGAGCGGGCCAGGAAAGCAGGCGGCGACCTCGTCGTGTTTCCAGAGATGAGCGACACCGGCTATTCGATGCCGGTGATTCAGAAACACGCGCAGCCATGGAAGGAAGGTGCCGTCCCTCGCCTGCAACAAATTGCGAAGGAACTTTCCATCGCGATCGTCGCCGGCGTGTCCGAGCGCGACGCCGACTGCATCTACAACGCGCAGGCGTTTATTAATTCGACTGGCGAGATCGTCGCCAAGTACCGCAAAACTCATCTCGTTACGGCCGCGCCGCTCGACGAGCGACCGGTTTTCACCGCTGGCGATCAATTCCTTTCGTGCAAGATCGACAATTTCAATCTCGGCATGACGATCTGTTACGATCTGCGCTTTCCGGAAGTCTGCCGCACGCTTGCTCTTGAACATCAAGCCAATCTGATTGTGAACTCGTCCGCCTGGCCGTTCCCGCGCGTCGAACATCTGCGCGTGCTCGCGTTGGCGCGCGCGATGGAAAACCAAACTTACGTTATCGTCGCCAATCGCGTCGGCACCGATGACGGCGTCATGCTCTGCGGCTCTTCCGTGATTGTCGATCCCTATGGCGTGATCCTCGCCGCCGCTTCCGCCGACCGCGAAGAAATCATCTCCGCCGAGATCTCAAAAGAAGTTGTCGATCTTGTCCGCGACCGGATGCGCGTGTTCGATCATCGTCGTCGCGATCTCTATTGAACACCAACCCGTTCTAATCTGTCGCTGCCATCGCGTGCTCGCATCGAAGAACACGATCGTGTAAGCCGTGCTTTGTTGCGCGCTCGCTGGGCGGCAAGACTTCGTCCGGCACCTTCTGCCAAAACGTTTGGCTGTGCTCATACGCGGTTTTGGCCGCCGGCCAGTTACACATCGCTTCATGTAACTCGCCCAGATCGACGTAGGTAAGTGCAGTGAGACGGCTGCTCGGAATGGAGGGCGAATGTTTGCCGTGCCACCCGTCTGCCAGACGTAGCGTCCTCTCATATGCGGCGAGGGCAGCTTCGTAATGGCCGAGCGCTTTCTCGAACACTGCTATCCTTTGAGCGGCGAGCATTCCGCTCAAAATGCTCTCGCCGGTGTTCGGATCCTCGCGCTGCAGCGCTTCGAAGTTCGCGACTGCTTCGCGTGCTAGCTTCACCGCGGTAGCCAAATCTCCCGCGGCCGCGAAGGCGTCGGCCAGCGTGCGCTGTCCAGTCGCGACGTCGCGCCGCGCTTCGACGTTCGCCGGATCGGCGGCGGCGATCGACTGGATGACGGAGAACGCTTCCTGAAACTCGGAAAGCCTTTCCGAAGGATCGCCAAGAGCGTCCGGTGGATTGCCAACGAACAAGACCGCGTCCGCCCAGGCCCGGCGATAACGATTGTTCGACGGGTCCAATGCCAGCAGCGCCGCGTTCAGTTCTACCTGAGCGTGAAAGTTGTCGCGGGCTGGGGCAAGATATTCGCGCTTGCCCGTGAGGCAGGCCAACCGTTCCAGAGCCGCGCCGACCCAGAAATGGTCAGCCGCCGTGGCGGCGCGGTACTCGGGCCGCTGCGGAAATGCCTTCATTAAATCACGATGAATTAAAAGCGCCTTGTCGTAGTAGCTCAGTGCTTCGTTTAGTTCCGCGACGGTGTGGGCATACTCAGTTTTAAAAAGAGCTGTGCCCAGGTGGATGTAATCGTCGGCTAACAGCGCGCGATACGCGTCGTTCGTCGGCTCGCTCTGAAGCAGCTTTTCCGCGAGAGCCACCGCTTGCCGTGCGCTGCTGAGCGCTTCACTCCAGTTCCAATCGCGTCGGTGCACTCTTGCGATGCTTTGCCAGGCCTGGCTAAGGTAGCGCAGCGCTTCGCGGGAAGCTCTGGATGAGGAAGCGAGCGGCTCGAGGATATCGACTGCTTTGCCGTAACTGGCGAGAGCGGCCGCCTTATCGCCAGTGTTCGCATAGAATGGCCTGCCTTGAATGTCTCCGACCTTGAGGTAGCCGGCAGCTACTTCCACTTGGAGAGCTGGATCGTTTCTTACTTCTGTTGCCAGACGATCGAGATATGTCACGGCGTGAGTGATGAGTTTCTCGCGCGCTTTAGTCGGACCCTTTTCCAGTTCGCCTTCCACTTCGAAAAGGAGAGAGTTGGCCATCTGCCGGACATCGTTAAACCGCCGATCGGCGGTGCGCTTCTGCGCGAGACTGACGAAGGTTGCGGCAAGTAATGCGCTGAGGACGAGCACCGCGGCGACAACTCCCGCCCGGTTTCGCTGCACGAACTTGGAAGCGCGATAGCCAACAGTGTCCTTGCGCGCACGAACCGGTAATCCGTCGAGATGACGGCGGATGTCGCCGGCGAATTGCGCGACCGATGAATAACGGCGCTGCGGTTCCTTGCGCATGGCCATGAGCACGATGTTGTCGAGATCGCCGCGCAATAATTTCGGATTTGAAATTTGAGATTGGAAATTGGCGGCAGCTGCGCTTGGCTTCGTCGGCTCGCATTCGGTGATGATGCGCGCGATTTCCACGGGCGAACGATTGTCGATCTTGTACGGCTTGGTCTCGGTGAGCAGCTCATAGAGAAGAACGCCGAGGGAATAAACGTCGCTCGCGGTTGTGATCGGTTCGCCACGGACGTGCTCGGGACTCGCATAATCGGGCGTGAGCACGTTTTGCAATGTGATCGTCTGGTCGGCTGCAACGTTGGTGACCGCGTCGAGCAATTTGGCGATGCCGAAATCGAGCAGCTTCGGCTCGACATCGGCGGTTACCAGAATGTTTGACGGCTTGATATCGCGATGGACTACCAGGTGCTGATGCGCATAATGGATCGCTGCGCAAACCTTCCCGAACAGATCGAGCCGTCGCTCGATGGTCAGGTTGTTTTCGCGACAATAGTCGTCGATGCGTGTGCCATCGACGTATTCCATGGCGAAAAATGGAATGCCGTCCGGAGTCACGCCGGCCTCGTAAAGCTGCGCGATGTTGGGATGATTAAGACTCGCCAGCAATTGCTGCTCGTGCAGAAATCGCCGCACGATATGATCCGTATCCATGCCCCGCCGAACGAGCTTGAGCGCGACACGCCGGTGCAGTTGTCGATCTTGCGCGAGATAAACTTCGCCCATCCCGCCTCGGCCGATGAGCGACAGAATCTCGTAACTACCGATCACCTCACCGGGCGCAAAGGCACCGCTATACGCGAAACTTTCCGCGGCTAAATCGATTGCGGGCCGCTCCATGAATTTCTCCGCGCGATCGTGCGTCGCGAGAAGGGATTCAATTTCGGCGCGCAGCTCCGGATTAGATCGACAGCGCTCGTCGAGAAACGATTGTCGATCTTGCGCCGGCAATTCCGCCGCCGACTTAAAGATTTCGGCGACTTCCTGAGGTTTGTTTAACCGCGGATTACGCGGATGTCGCGGATCAAGCAGATCAGGCATGCAGGTCGGGAGGAGATTCAGACGTTGCTTTTTGCTGACGCACGACGAGTTTCCATTGCAATCGATTGCTCCTGAAATTCAAAAGCAGAGCTACTTCCAGCCCGGTGATTACGAGATAGCCCACCATCTGTGCGATGTGCGCTTCGTTGAATGCGGCGACGACTTTCGGGTCAACAATGACAGGGTCGTCAACGATCAGGTCCGGAACGAGTTTTCCGATCAGCTCGCGCTCATAAAATACAGGAAATTCTCTCTGAGACTCCACGGCATGGCCGCGCTTCCGCAATTCGATCACGAGGGCGCGCTCATAGAGTCTTTCATCGAGTCCAGGCTTCATCCCGTTGAGAACGTGCATCGCGGCGCCGATTATATTTCTAGTAAGGTCTTCGTGAATCAGTTTTCCCATCTGCGAAATCCGCGTGATCCGCGGCATCCGCGGTTAATCTTTACGCTGCATCTTGCAGCGCGCGGCAGAGCCAGGCTTTGGCGAAGGTCCAGTCGCGCATGACCGTCTTCGTTGAGACCTTCAACGCTTCGGCGATTTCGTCGGTATTCAGTCCGCCGAAGAATTTCAATTCGACCACTTCGCTTTCGCGCGGGTAAAGCTGACCGAAATTTTTGAGCGCTTCATCGAGCTCGATCAGGTCGGGGTCGCGTTGCTGGCCGAGCTCGCGGGTTTCATCGAGATAAATTTTGCGCAATTTACCTCCGCGTTTTTCCCGATTGTGCGCGCGGGCATGCTGCACCAGAATGCGCCGCATTAGTTGCGCAGCGACGCGGCAAAAATGGGCGCGACTTTTCCAGTTCGCCCGGCTTTGGTCGACCAACTTCAGATAGGCTTCGTGAACCAGAGCGGTTGCCTGGAGGGTATGGTCCGGTCGCTCGGAGCGCAAAAACTGCGCCGCCCGGTTGCGTAGCTCATCGTAAACGAGCGGGATCAGGCGCGCGGGCGCATCCGCGCTACCCTCGCTCCATTCCTGCAGAATTTCCGTCGCTTCACCTCGCATAACAGCTGGCAACAGGCAGGGATCTTACTGCTTTTGTGGAACAGAATGGAAACTTTTTCCAAAGCGTTTGTCTCTTTTCGGATTTCGATGGCGCGATAGGTCGGTGGAGGCAAATGCGTTTATGCAAAAAGTATTGAAACTCGCGTGCTACCCACACGCGCTACGCGCTACCCTCGCGCCTTTATCTTCTATCTCGCGATTCCCATTCGTTCGCTTGTCGATCCTGGCTGGATGCATCTGGCTTTGTGCAGTGGCAAACGCGGCGACGATCACCGTTACGAACAATAACGACTCGGGCGTCGGCTCGCTGCGGGAGGCGATTGCGAGCGCGGCGTCGGGTGACACGATTGATTTTGCACCCGGCGTAACCGGAACGATCACGCTGACGAGCGGCGAGTTGGTCATCAACAAACCGCTCACCGTTCAGGGACCGGGTGCGCCGGTGCTGACGATTAGCGGGAACAACACGAGCCGGGTATTCTACATCGACTTTGACGTCGGACCCGTAGTCATCGACGGCCTGACAATCACCGCTGGCAACGGACACGGCGCTTGCAGCATCTGCGAGGGTAACGGCGGCGGCGTGGAGAACCTCGGCAACCTGACCTTGAGTAAGTGCGAGGTGACTCGCAATACCTCGGCGCGCGTCGGCAGCGGTGTCGCGAACCGGTTCGGCTCGCTTCAGGTTGTCGATTGCACCATCAGCGGCAACACCACCACCGGCGCGACCGGCTACGGCGGTTACGGCGCGGTATTCAGCGATGGCGGGACAGTGACTTTGACCAATACCACCGTCAGCGGGAATACGGCGGGCGGCGCGAACGGAGCGGGTGGATTGTATTGCCAGGGCAACTGGACTATCACCAGTTGCACGATTGTGCGGAACGTCGGGACTGTCACGGGCGGCATCCGCGTCGAGACCGGCGACACCGTGTTGCGCAACACCATCGTGGCGGACAATCACCTGCCGTCGGGAAATCACAGCGACATCAATGGCACTGTATGTCCGGGTAGTTCGTACAACCTGATCGGACGCGGCGGCAGTGGCGGGCTCGTCCATGAGCCGGGGGGCTTCACGCACAATCGCGTCGGGATTGCCAACCCCGGCCTGGGTTTGCTGGCTGATAACGGCGGGCCGACGAGGACACACGCAGTCTTTCCCGGCAGCATTGCCATTGATGCCGGCAGCAGTTTTGGGCTGACCACAGATCAACGCGGGCTGCCTCGCCCGGTCAGCGTCAACCCAATAAATCTGTGTGACGGTACCGATATAGGCGCGTTTGAACTCCAGAACGGCAGCGTACGTCCGCCGGCGGCCTGCCCGACTCCGTCTCAAGCGTGCGCCCCGACGCCGACGCCGACGCCGACGCCCACGCCGATGCCGCTTGCTTGCCTTACGGTGACTAACACGAACAACATTGGCCCAGGCAGTCTGCGCGAGGCCATCACATGCGCAAACAGCACTGGGGCACTCGGCACGATCACGTTCAACATTCCCGCCTCGGACCCGAACTGTCGCAACGTGCCAAATGTCGGCACCGTCTGCACGATCTCACCCAGTCCCGCTCTCCCCAACATCACCGACACCGTGACGATCGATGGCTACACCCAGCCGGGTTCTTCGCCCAATACCCTCGAGGTCGGGAACAACGCCGCTATCCTTATCGAGATCGACGGCACAAATGCAGGGACGGGCGCCCACGGACTGGCCGTTTACTCCAACGACGTGACCATCCGCGGCCTTGTGATCAATCGCTTCGCAGGAGTCGGCTTTGACCGCGGCAACGGGATCTGGTTGGGCTCGGGCAATCGGCTGCTGGTGGAAGGCTGCTTCATCGGCACCGATCCAAGCGGCACGATCGCGCAGCCGAATGGAACCGACGGGGTGGGTATTCACAGCGGTGCTGTCCATCTGGTGGGCGGGGCCGCGCCCGCGGAGCGCAACCTTATCAGCGGACAGGGCGGTACGGGTGTCGTGACGGTGCAAGGCGCCAGCGCCACCACCGTCATCGGCAATTACATTGGCACGGATCGAAACGGTCTCGCTGATCTTGGTAACGCTACGGGAGTTTATTGCGAAGGCAGCTTTGACACTCGCATTGGCGGTTCTCTTCCTGGCGAGCGGAACGTGCTTAGCGGCAATGGCACGCCTCCAAACGGAGCCGAGGGCGGCAACGGGGTGATGGTTAGGACCGACCGTCACATTGTTCAGGGTAATTACATCGGTCTGGGCGCTGATGGGCTCACGCCGCTGGGCAATTCCGGCAACGGTGTCTACGTCCTTGATGTCGGGCAAACCGGCACGGCCGGAACCAGGATTGGCGGAATCGAGCCCGGTGAAGGAAATGTGATCTCCGGTAACGGCGGCCACGGCATTCGGGGCCGTTTCGCCAACTACACGACCATACAGCGTAATTTGATCGGCCTGGCCGCCGACGGTACCACCGCCCGCGGAAATGCGCTGAGCGGCGTCTTCCTCGACGCGACCTCTAACCAAAACACGATCGGCGGCACGCAAGCTGGTGCGGGCAATACCATCGCGTTCAGTGGCAACGACGGTGTCACCGTTAGCAATCACTTCAGCGACGGAGGTGCCACATCAAATCGCATCCTTGGCAATTCGATCTATTCAAACGGAAGTACCGCCAACGATCTGGGGATCGATCTCGCGACCAACAGCGGCACATTGAACAATGGCGTTAATCCAAACGACCATTGTGATCCGCCGAATGGCGGCATCGGGAACGCCGGCCAGAACTATCCCACCATTACCGCCGCCACGCGCAGCGGAAACAACACCAACGTGGAGGGAATGCTGGATTCGCAACCGAACATGACCTATCGCGTCGAGTTCTTTGCTAACCCGAGCTGCAGTGTTTCCGGCTATGGCGAAGGCCGCACCTTTCTCGGCGCCGCGGACGTGACGACTGACGTAAATTGCGCCGCTTCGCTAAACGTCATCCTTCCAGCGGTACCGGTTGGCGAGTTCATCACAGCGACTGCCACCGATCCGAGCGGCAACACTTCCGAGTTTTCGCAGTGCGTCGAAGCATCACCAGAGATCACACCAACTCCAACTCCAACTCCAACTCCAACTCCCACGCCCACGCCCACGCCCACACCAACCCCAACCCCAACCCCAACACCAACACCAACACCAACGCCAACGCCGACACCCACACCCACACCCACCCCGACACCTACGCCAACACCCACACCAACCCCGACACCTACGCCAACTCCAACGCCAACTCCGGTGAAGGTGGGAGTGACTGCGTCGCCTACCGAAATTAATGAAGGAGCCAATGCTACCTACACCGTGCGTGCGTCCGTGGCCGTCGCGCAGGATACAACTGTATTTTATGCGATGAGTGGCAGCGCTACATTGGGGAGCGACTATCGGATCGGGGGCACACCGGGGGAGGTGACCATTCCTGCCGGGCAATCTTCGGCGACCGTCCAGCTCAAAGCCAAATTTGATCAGACCACGGAAGGCACCGAGACGGCGATCATGACCTTGCAACCCGGCGTCGGCTACACGATTGGGAATAAAAACCGGGCGACCGTCTCAATCATGGACTCTCCTTGAGGGGCGAAATAACCGGGTTCCCAGATCGACATCAACTGTCCTGGCGTCGCTTGACGCCAAGCCGCCGGAGTAGGCAGCGACCGGGTCGTTGCGACACGGCCAGCGCCCCTGGCCAAAACGAAAGTCTGATGATGGCACGAAGCGTCGTCTTCCGATGCATGGCAATTCTCGCCGCGTTAAGCCCACTTTGGAGCGTTCAAACAGACGCCGCCTCAAGTGAGTCCACCACGCCGCAGGAGATATTCGACGGGATGCGGCAAAGTTTTCGCGCGGACAAGGCCAAGGGCGTGCACGCGAAATATCAGTGGCAATTGAGCGGGCCGAACGGCGGAGAATGGTGGATCGATGTCGAGGATGGCACCTACAAAATGGGCAAGGGCAAGATCGACAATCCCACCGTCACGTTCATCACCAGCGATAAAGATTGGGTGGCGATGTCGAATGGGCAGCTGAAGGGCAGTTGGGCATTCATGACCGGGCGGCTCAAAGTGCGCGGGCCGCATTCGGTGGCCCGAAAACTGGACGAGATTTTTCCGTAGCGAAGAGGCGCGGTCGCTCGCTGAAAACCAGGCTGGGGTACCCCGGACGAGCGGGCAGACCAGCGTTCAGATAAAAAAGCTTCCCAAGAGCGCGGCGAGGGTGTTATAAGCTTTATAGTTTTTATGGCACATCACCTCAATCGCCTTTTCCGCTCGGGTACCCTTACCAAGATCATTTATCACTGCGCCCTGCTCCTCGCCTGTTTTACTCTCGCTGCCCGGCCTCAGCAGCCCATTAACCTTGTCCCCGGTGAGGAAGACCTCGTTGTCCTCAATGGCTGCGTCATTTCCGCCTGCAATTATCTCGCCGCCGTTAAAACCCAGCACGCGGTGGAGAAAAACTTTTGGGCAAAAATTTTGCTCGTTCGCTACAACAATCATCCGGCCGGCCACGCTTACTGTGTTTGGGAGACGGAAGGGACCATTTACGGTTACGATCGGAATGCCGGTTCTTTTCCCATTCCTGTTTACACGCAAGACGCGCGTTCCATCGCGATCGTGCTCGCCCAGGAGCTGGGCAAAGTTCTGGGGGAACCGCTCTCGGTCGATTCCGCGGAATTTGTCGAGCCGGACAAGGCTCAACTTTTCAAATATTAATCGCCGCTGATTCGTTTTGCAGACGCCGAGCGGGCGTCCGGTTCGAATCAGCAATGTGAGCGCAAAAGCCAGCGGCCGTCGCGTCCCTCGCAGAGCCGGCGGGTTAGCAAACGATCAGGTTGCCGAACTGCTGGCCCGCGAAGCGGAGAAAAGCTCAGGCATTCTGGTCCGCGCTTTTCGCCGCGCGGCGCGCTCGGCATTTCTCTGGCCGGAACAGGTTGTCGATCTTGTCGCGCAAGACCGGCCGTTGACGGAGCTGCGCGCCGTCGGCCCGTTCATTGCGAAGACGATTGAGCGCTGGATCAAAAATCCTCCGCCGAAAGTGCCGCCGCCGCTGCTGCGCCGCGATTTTTTCACGCTGGCGGACGCGCGCGGACTTCTCAGGGCGAATGAGGAATGGCGGAACAAATTGCGCGGCGATCTCCAGATGCACACGCGCTACAGCGACGGCTCGGGAACGATTGCCCAAATGGCCGACGCGGCTCGAGAGCGGAGCTACGAATACATCGCGATCACCGACCACTCGAAAGGTTTGAAAATCGCCGGCGGAATCGACGAGGCGCGCCTGGCGGAGCAACAACGACAAATCGCCAAAGCCAATGTGGCGACTTTGCGCAGGCGCGGCCAAGTGATCGTGCTTTCCTCCATCGAATTGAATCTCAGCCCAAAGGGAGAAGGCGACATGGATCCGCGCGCTTTGGCCAGGCTCGATCTCGTGCTTGGCTCGTTTCACTCGGTCCTACGAGTGAAGCACGATCAAACCGCGCGCTATCTCGCCGCCCTGCGCAATCCGCAGATTCAAATTCTCGGCCACCCGCGCGGGCGGATTTACAATTATCGGCTGGGCCTGAGGGCAGACTGGCCGCGCGTCTTTGCCGAAGCAGCGCGCCTCGGTAAGGCGGTTGAGATCGATTGTTACCCGGACCGGCAGGACTTGAATTTGGGCCTGCTCAAAATTGCGCGCCGCGAAGGCTGCCGCATTTCGTTAGGCACAGACGCTCATCATCCCTGGCAGCTCGAATTCATCGACCTCGGCCTGGCGGCCGCGCTGCAGGCAAAAATCCCCGCCGAGCGCATTATCAACTTCATGCCTCTGGCCGAATTGCAGCGCTGGGTCGCGAGCGTGCGCGCGCGCTCAGCGCGTTTGCGCGCTCAACGCTGACTCGCCGGCAACGTTTCTTTATTGTCGCTGGCCGGTCTGCTCGACAACGAGCTCGGAGAGTTGATGTGGGCGTCAAAATCGACACCTACGCTCAAGCGATAAACCAGCTCGCCACCGAGCCAGCCGCCAATCCCTCCGAAGAGCAGCGCCGCAACGCCCAAACCGATGGCAAGCGGCGTGGGATGGTCGGGCGCGCTGCGGCGAATCCACCAACTGATCGCGAAAAGCACGAGCATGATGTCGTTCACGACAAGATGCCAGACACCCAGGCGTTTGGCGCGCGTGCCCGCAGGAAGCGCCAGCCAATCGGCAAATCCAAAAACCGCCGCGACGATTCCACTGAGCACGCCCGCCGCCACCAGCCAGTAGCTGATGTGGGCCCAGTTTGGATTATTGCGCAGCAGGTAAATGAAGTCGCACGCCACCGCCGTCGGCAGCAGCCCGAGCGGAAACACGATCAACATCGGATGCACCGGGTGACCGAGGAAATTAATTTTGCCAGCCATAAGCTTTGTCTCCTTTCAGCAAATGTTTCGTGCTGAAGGGCGCGCACGGACCTACGGCTTGTTCTCATCCCACATTTTCTTTTGAAACGTGGTCCGGCCCGAGCCGCGCTCGAACGCCTCGAAATGTTCCGGGTTCTGCTGGTAATATTTCTGGTGATACGCTTCAGCCGGGTAAAATTTCATTGCCCGAAGGATCTCGGTCACGATCGGCTTTTTGAATTTTCCCGAGCTCGCCAGCTTTGCTTTGGAGGCTTCGGCCGTTTTTTTCTCCTCCTCGTTCGAATAAAAAATGGCGGCGCGATAGCTCGGCCCGATGTCGGTGAACTGGCCGTCCGCCTGGGTCGGGTCGATTTGTTTCCAGTAAATATCGAGCAACTGCTCGTAGGAAATTTTCGCCGGATCGTAGGTGATCTCGATTGATTCGCGGTATTTCGTCTTCTCCGAAGTCACGAGCTCGTAGGTCGGATTCGCTTCCGTCCCACCGGAATACCCGACGACGGTCTTGGTCACGCCCGGCGCCTTGTCGAACGCCGGTTGAATGCACCAGAAACAACCGCCGGCCAGCACCGCCGTCTTTGTGCTGGCTGGCGACGACTCCTGCGTGTGGGCAAGATCGACAATTGCCATGGAAATAATGAGCAACGCTGCTGTCCGAATTAGTTTCATATTGTCGATCTTAGACAGACCGGCGGCCGGTTCGTTGCGCAGTTTTGCCTTGCTTCTCAGGGCCGCTCCTGTCATAAGCGTCGCTCGCAACCTAACAGGAGGTCATATGGTCAAACCTGCCGCGATCCTTTTCGGTATTGTGTTTCTGGCTGTCGGAATTCTCGGTTTCGTCCCTGGCATTACTACCAACGAAATGCTCCTGGGCATCTTTCACGTGAACGTCGCCCATAACGTGGTGCATATTGCCTCCGGCTTGGTTTTTCTCCTCGCCGGCATGGCCGGGGTCGGCCCGGCCCGGATGTGGTTCCGCATCTTCGGCATCGTCTACGCGATCGTGGCCATTCTCGGGTTTATGACCCCCAGTGGCCTGATCCTCGGCATGATCTCGAACAATGTGGCCGACACCTGGCTGCACGTCGTCCTCGCCGCGGCCATGCTCTTCCTCGGTTTTGTCGCCAAGGACACGGCCACCGTCTGAGCCAAATTTCCCTGGGAAGCCCGGTAGCGCGCGCGATTTGAATCGCGGCGCTGCCGGCGCATTTTTTCTGCGTGATCCAACTGGTCCCGGGCTCTTGCCTCGCGCCGCTCGATCCGGAGCGGATCTTCGGACGCATCGCGCCGTTGCAGGTCGATCTTGGTTGCGGCGACGGCTCGTTTCTTTGTGAGATGGCGCAGCGGTTTCCGGAGAAAAATTTTTTCGGGATCGAGCGGCTCACCGGCCGGGTGGAAAAAGCCCGCCGCCAGCCAAGCGGACCTGGCGGCAAGATCGACAATATGCGCGTGCTGCAGTTCGAGAGCGCGTATGCCGTCGAATATTTATTGGCGCCGGGATCGGTCGAAACGTTTTACCTGCTCTTTCCCGATCCCTGGCCGAAACGCCGCCATCACCGTCGCCGTCTCGTGACGTCGGAATTTCTCGACGCCATCCACGCCGCGCTCGAGCCCGGGGGCCTGTTCCATGTCGCCACCGATCATCACGAGTATTTCCGCCAAATCGAGCGGCTCGCCCACGCCAGAATCCAAGCCAGCGCGCTTAAACTTGACCGGTTAAACCGGTCAAGTTTGCGAGGGTTCGAGCTGGTCGATCCATCCGAGCGGGAGCTTCCGGCGACCAAGTTCGAGAAACGATTCCGCGCCCAAGGCGCGCCGATTTACCGGCTGTCGCTCCGAAAAACTTCGCCGGTGATATAGGCGCGCGCGTCCCAGTTCTGCTCGCCAAAGCGCAATTCGACTGCGCCCGTCTCGTCCTGCCGGAAGAGTTTTATGCCGCGAGCTCGGACGCGTTCAGCCCATTGATCATTGACTCGCTCGGCCTCAGGAAAGTCGCGCGAGGTGGTGATGACCAAGCGCGGCTGGACGGCGTCGAGAAACTGTTCCGTGGCTGAGTTGCCGGAGTGATGCTGGCCTTTTACCAGGATGTCGCAGCGCAAATCCTGGGGCGAATTGAGCAACGCATTTTCAGTGGGCGCCCCGCTGTCCGACATGAAAAGGACCTTGCCCGAGCGTGGAATGATCAGCTGCACAACGAAGGCTTGATCGTTGGTGCGAGACGCAACCACGCCGGGCGGGGGATGAAGAACCCTGGCGCTCACTTGATGCGACAAGCGAAATTCATCACCCGCGGCTGCTCCCACCACGCTAGTTCGACGTTGCTGGACAACACTGCGCAGATGCTGGTGTACGCGAGAACGGTCGGGTGCGAGATTGTCGATCAAATGCAGCCGCGGAAATTCCTCAAGCAAACTTGCGGCGCCGCCAATGTGAAGTGAATCGCCATGGGTAAGAAGCAATCCGTCGAGGCGATTTACACCGCTGGCATGCAGGTAGGGCCGCAAGAAACGTTCGTAGTCGCGTTCACTGCCGCAGTCGAACAACCAGTTGCTGGTTCGCGTGCGCAAATGGACAGCCGCACCGGTGCCGAGATCGAGTACGGTAATGCGGGCGACATTGTTTTGCGGCCACTGCGGATGGGCCACGTAATAATGTCCTCCGGGCACGGTCGCAAACAAATGGACCAGCCAAATCACGAGCCGGCACAACCACCAGTTCGCATTATTAAAAACAACGGAGAGCCAGGGCAGGAATCCCGCCGCGAGAATTGAAAGCAGCGCAATCGCGAGGATAAAGAAGGCGATTGGCACAACCAGAAGATTGGCCACGATGGAAATCGGCGTGACGAGATGGAAATACCAGAAAAGAAGCGGTAACGATCCGATGAAGGCCGCAAATGAAACCGATCCGGCGCGCGAAAGCCAATCGGTCACGACTTGAGCCCAATAACGCGGACCGCGCACCAACGCCCGGGGGAGGAAGGGATCGGCCGAAGCTAGCTGGCGCAAAAAAGCAAAAGGCACGTCCGCCAGCAACACGATCGTGCCGACCACGGCGAAGGAAAGTTGAAACCCAGTCGAAAACAACTCGTTCGTGTTCCAGCTGAGAATAAAAAAAGCCGCCGCCGCCAGACTGTTCAGGACGAAAGGTCTCCTCTCGAAAAAGAACGCCGCGAGGAGCAATGAACTCATCACGGCGGCGCGAACGCTGGACACGTGCAGGCCGGTCACGGCCGAATAAAAAAGCACCAGCGGAATAATCAGCGCCGTCGCCCATTTCCGCGGCAATTGCGCGACCACGCCAAGCATCCACAAAAGCCGGGCGACAATGCCCACGTGCAGGCCGGCGACGGCAAAAAGATGCAATGTGCCTGTTTGCTGAAACGGCTCTTCGATGTCCTCCGGCGTTTGATGACGCAGGCCGAGAACGATCCCGCTCAGGAACATTTCTACATCGGGCGAATCGTCCAGGCCGCGACAAATAGCGCGCTGCATCCAGTCGCGCGATTTCTGCGCGGCATGGAGAACAGGATTGCCGCCGCCGCGTCGCAACAAAACGCCGTCCTCGGCATATCGAACAAACAATGTTCGCGTCACGTCGCGGCGCGATAAATACGAGCGCATGTCGAACTCGCCCGGGTTCCGTGGCGGCGCGATCGGCTCGGCCATTCCGAAAAGCTTCAGTTCATCGCCCAACTCCGCAGTGCCGCGCCACCGAACCAGACAGGTTGCGTGCGTTGAGGCGGTGGCACCTTCAAGTTCAATCGACTTCAGTTGGAGCAGGAACGTTGCGAACTGGTTCGGCGCGATCTTCGGCTCGCTCACCACCGCGCCCACTACGGTCACCGGCCGGGGTCGGTCGCCCAGTCGGGTGGCGAGTCGTTGGCCGGAGGTGTCTCCGGTCTGAAAGCAGTGGACCAAAAAGAAGCCGCAACCGACGACGCTGTATGTCGATGCTGGGTGCGGTCGCCACCATGCCGCCAAAGCCGGCAGGCAAAAGACCACGGCCGCGACTGGCCATGACCGCAAAGGCAGCGGGAAAAAATCGGCCAGGATAATTCCAATTCCAGCGGCCAAAGCCAGCCCGACAAATGGCTGACGCGGCAATGTCGGGAGTTGCAACCGGAAAGACCGCGGCGGCCGTCGCTTTGTCGCCGATCCTGCAGCCGCGGTTTCGTCTGCCGGATTCGGTTCCATTTCGGCCGGTGAGGCCCGCGTCATTGACGCTGTGTTTGTCGATCTTTCAGGCGAACGCCTGGCGATGGCTGAGCAGATACAGCCAGTTAAGCGCGAACGCGGTGACTATAAGAAAGCGCGCGGATCGTTTGGCGGCGGCGGGAAGGTGAGTCACGCGCAGGCGTGGCGTGCGCATTGTGATGACAATGAAAGCGTAGACGTCATACAAAGTCAGTCCGCAGAGAAATGCGAAGACGAGCGGGTTCCATTTGCCGGCGGCGAGGAAGCGGCCATGGAAAAACTCGATTGTCGATCTTGTCGCACCGCAGGTCAGGCACGGGAGACCGGTCAGGTCGTGAAAAACGCAGTGCGGCCAGCCCAATCCAAGCGCGAACCAGCCCACAGCCAGCGCGAGCGAGCCGAGCGACACGCTCAGCCAGAGCAGCTCGTGATCGAGTTCACCCCGGTCGAGCTGACGAAACGCGAACACGACGCATCAGCGGTTTCCAAGATGCAGCGCCGCCGGAATCATGATCGCGAGCGCGATCGCTCCGCCGCAACAGACGATCAGCGGAAGAAAAACCGCCAGCACCGCCCGACCGGTATCGGTCTCGTGGGCGCGCGCCAGCCCGATGCAATTGACCACCACGCCCCAGATGCCGGCAATGAGTCCACCGCACAGCGGCACCATTTGCAGCGGCCCGGTAGAGCCCTGGGTGAAGGCCAGCACGCGCAGCGTTGTCTCGAACGTTTTGTTCGCGCCCCCCACGATCATCAAACAGAGGTGCACAATTGCGCCGCCGATAAATAATCCGATGACGATGAGCACAGGCAACAGGACCACAAAAACCACTGAGCCCACGCCCATTCCGGTGAGCACCGCGAATGTGTCCCGGCGCGCCGAAGTCAGTCCGATTGACTGGAACCCAATCGAGTACAGAAAAGAGACCAGCCCGCCGGCGCATCCGCCGATGAGCGCATAAATCAACGGCCCAATCAGGCCGCCTTCGGTGCGCATCGAACGGAAAGCCGAATCCGGACGAGTCAGGACCATCTGCAGCGTTTCAATAAAGGCGGTGAACCAGCCTCGTTGTTCGCGCTCGTCCCACGGCAAACCGGCGCGATCGGCCGGCGTTTGCGGCGGGGGCGCCGGAGTAATTGTCGATGTTACGGGTGGCGGTGGGGGCGGCGTCGCTCCCGCCGGGACCTCGGTGCTAAACTCGGTGAACTGCGAAAGCGGCTGCCAATTGGCCATGCCTTCGCGCCAGCCGAGATCGCTCGGCATGAATCGACCCGAGCGCAACCCGTCGCGCACCTCGTCTTCCGAAAACGTGCCCAGGCTGTTCGCGCCGCGCGCCACATGAATCATCGCCATAATCTGCGCGTTTTAGTGAGCCCTGCCGGCAAAGTCAACCTCGTCTGCAGCGGGCAGCGGCCTCCTACTGCTCCGGATTGACGGGGAAGTGAACATTCTTGAGATGCTCTGCGACGCGCTCGGTGCGTTCGGACTCGATTTTTTCGTTGGCGGCGTTGAGCGCCTCGTAGGCTTCGCGGCTCTTTTTCGCGCGGCACATGTAGGCGGTCGCATGGGCGAGGGGAATGCGCGCTTCCGGTAATCCGACGAATTCGACTGCTTGCTGCGTGGCGATGGCGAGCGGCAATGCTTCGGCATCAGCCAGGCCCACGTCTTCGCTCGCGAAAATGACGATGCGCCGCGCGATGAAACGAAAGTCCTCGCCCGCGTGCAGCATTTTGGCCAACCAATACATCGCGCCTTTCTCATCCGAAGCGCGCATGCTCTTAATAAAGGCGCTGATCGTGTCGTAATGCGCATCCCCGGCGCGATCGTAGACGACCGCCTTTTGCTGGATGCTTTCCTCGGCCACCGCCAGCGTGAAGTGAATGGTGGAGGCGGCGCCCGCGCCGCCTTCTTTTCGCGCAGAAGATTTGGACGACACGGAGGTCGTCCCTCCAGTCGGCGGCGTGGTCAGCACGCCGATCTCCAGCGCATTTAAACATTTGCGCGCGTCGCCATCGCTCAGCTTGGCCAAATGCCGGCGCGCCTCATTGTCGATCTTGACGTTGTAATTGCCGAGGCCGCGTTCCTTATCGGCAAGCGCGCGGTCGATCAATCGCTCCAACTGCTCGACGGTGAGCGGTTCGAGCTGAAAAACCTGCGAGCGCGAGACGAGCGGACTGTTGACGTAAAAAAACGGATTGTAGGTCGTCGCGCCGATGAGACGCAGGTTCCCGCTCTCCACGTCCGGCAGCAAAATGTCCTGCTGCGCTTTGTTGAAATGATGGATCTCGTCGATGAACAAGATCGTTTTCTGGCCGGAGGTGCGCAGCCGGTTCGTCGCCGCCGCAAGCGCGCGCCGCATCTCCGCGACATTGCTCTCCACTCCGCTCAGTCGCACGAATTTGGCATGCGTCATATCGGCAATAATGTGCGCGAGGGTGGTTTTGCCCGTACCGGGCGGGCCGGACAAAATCACGGACGGCAATCGGTCGGCCTCGATGGCGCGGCGCAATAATTTGCCGGGCCCGAGAATGTGTTCCTGGCCGACGAATTCTTCGAGTGAGCGCGGGCGCATGCGGGTGGCGAGCGGCGCAGCCGCGTTCGTCTCCGCAAGATCGACATCCTCCTCGTTGAATAAATCCTGCACGAATTAATATGCCGGCAGGGCGGGACGAATGCCAGTGCGGCTCGCATCGACCGGACAAAATGACAGCTGGCTGAAGGTTGCCGACCGATCTGGGAATAGAGTGATCGCGCCAAACCCGCTGCGATGAAAAACATTCTCGTGCCGATCGACTATTCCGACGCGACTGATGTCGTGATCGATTTCGTCCGCGATCTCGCCCGTCCGCTCAACGCCCAGATTCATCTCATCCACGTGAAAGAGATTCCTGCGCCTGCCTCGGCCGGTGCGATGGGCTACGGAGTTTTCGGCGTCCCCGACATGCTGAATATGTCCGGTGCGCCCGTCACCGGATTGGAAAGAACCGCGCCCACGGCCACGGCAGATGAGATTGACGAAGGCAAATTAAAGGATTGGGAGAAAGAACTGGCCATGGCCGGTCTCAAAGCGACGCTGCGCGAACCGGCCGGTCCAGTTGTCGAAACAATCCTGGGCGAAGCAGACAGGCGCAATGCCGACTTGATCGTGATGGGAACGCACGGGCATGGCGCGATGTACAATTTGCTCGTCGGCAGCGTGACTGAGGGTGTGCTCAAAGGCAGTACCCGGCCGGTGTTGCTCGTGCCGGCGGCGCGCAGCTAGGCGCTAAGGCAGCAGCGGGCGCCCAACGTCGTCTTCCGGGGCGCCGCGATGCGCATCGATGAACGCGGTGGGATCAACCCAGCCGCGGGGGGTGTCGCGGTAGCCCGGACCGACGAAAGGCGTGATAAACTCGCGCATCTCGAAATGGAGATGCGCCCAATAGCGGCCGCCCGCGTTGCCGACGGTCGCGATCTGTTGCCCGCGTCGCACCTCCTCGCCGACCTGCACCAGGATCGAGTCCACATGGGCGTAATAAGACTGCACGTATTTGCGCTCACCCTTCTCGAGATAAGCATGCAGCACGATGATTACGTTGCCCCAGCCCGGGCCGCCTTCGCGCGCGAGCGAGACGCGGCCATCGGCAATAGCATAAACCGGGTCACCGAGGTCGCTGTTTTCGCCGCCGATGCCATTGAGGTCATCGCCGAGGTGATCATTTTCGGTGAAGCGTTGCGCGTTATAAGCGAGCGCGCCGTTTTCGCTTCCGAGTGGATAATCGAAACGCGCGGCCACCGGCAGGGAAGCCAATTCCAGAGGCGAGGGGCGCCGAAAGGCTGGATCGACATGTTCCGGCCGCGACAACTCTGGCCAGAGCCGGATCAACACCGTCGCGATCAGTGAAAGGATGAAAACAGCCAGAATCGAAAAGGCGAATCTCATTTCGCTATAAAGGGGTAAATGACGAATGACGAATGTCGAATGTCGAAGGAATGACAAAATCCGAATGACCAAACGGAACTGCGCCGCGCCCCTTCGAGCTTCGTCATTCGTCATTATTTCGTCATTCGTCATTGGTCATTCGTCATTTATCATTCGCCATGCGGATTCTCGTCACCGGCGGCGCCGGTTTTATCGGGTCGCACCTGGTTGAGCGGCTGCTCGGCGGCGGACACGACGTGGCGGTGCTCGATGACTTCAACGATTTTTATGATCCGCAGATCAAGCGTGACAATCTCGCTCAAGTCGCCAAGGACATTCGGATCCATCATGTCGATCTTCGGGACGCGTCCGCGATGCAGAGTCTGTTCGAGCGCGAAAAATTTGATCTGATCGCGCACCTGGCCGCGCGCGCCGGGGTGCGACCATCGATTCAAGAGCCGCAACTTTATTACGACACGAACGTCGCTGGAACATTGCACCTGCTCGAGGCGGCCCGGAGGACTGGAGTGGAACGGTTTATTTTCGCTTCGAGTTCATCGGTCTATGGCGCGAGCAAGAAGGTGCCGTTCTCCGAAGCCGAACCGTTGACCCAAACGCTCAGCCCGTATGCTGCGAGCAAAATCGCGGGAGAGTTTCTCTGCTCGACCTTTTCCCATCTTTATCAGATGCGCGTGGTGGCGCTGCGTTATTTCACCGTCTACGGGCCAAGGCAGCGGCCCGACCTGGCCATTCATCAGTTCACACGAAAAATTTATGCCGGGCAGCCGATCGACCAATTCGGCGACGGTAGCACCCGGCGCGACTACACTTACATCGACGACGTGGTTCAGGGCACGATGGCCGCGCTCGATTACGACGGACCGCGGTTCGATGTCTTTAATCTCGGCGAAAGCGACACGATCCAGCTCAAGGACTTGATCGCCGCGATCGAATCCGCCCTTGGGAAAAAGGCCAAGATCAACCAGCTGCCGGAACAACCAGGCGACATGCCATTGACCTGCGCCGACATTTCGAAAGCGAAAAGATTGCTCGGCTACAAGCCGGCTACGCGATTGCCCGAGGGACTTCCGCGGTTCGTCGAGTGGTTTCTCGCGCGCGCAAAAAAATAATGCTGCTGTCATCCTGAACGAAGTGAAGGACCTCTCACGAGTTGAATGGTCACGCTAATTACCATCTGTGGGATTCGCTTCGAGTGTGAGGTCCTTCGCTGCCGCTCAGGATGACCGCTTGTTGCTGGACGACCGTGCGTGGATGTCGATCTTGTCATTGCCATGCAGAGGTTGCCGTTTGATCAGCGCGCCTGTTTCATCGCCGGCCAGGCAAAGTCGGGGACGACCTTGCTGGCCGCGCTGCTCGACGGCCATCCCGAGCTGCTGGTTTTGCCCCAGGAGACCGCCTATTTCCCCACCGTGCTGACGAAATACGGCCGGCGCGATCGTCGGGCGCAATTTGATTACTTAACCAAGGAATCGTTCTCGCGCGTCTTGTTCGGCGGCGAGCCGACTTGGCGGGGCCACACTTACGCCGGTTTTCCGCAGCAGCGATTTGGCGAAACATTTGAGGGCCTTGCCTTCAACCCGGCGAACGCGGAGCGCGATCTACTGGCGCTCATGGCCGAATCTTACGCCGCCACATTCGGCATTCCGCTCGATGGAATAAAGCGATGGATCGAAAAAACGCCGGCGAACCGCGATCATGTCGCGGCCATATTCGCGCGGTTTCCCCACGCCAAACTGATCGTCACGTTGCGCGACCCGCGCGCCATCCTGGCCACACAAATCGCCTTGGAAAAAGCGCGCGGGACGAAGCGCTTTTCGATCTACTACGTGGTCGCGCACTGGCGCGTGGCCGCCCGGCTGGCCGAGAAGGTGCGCAGCGGAAAGATCGCGGGATTGGTTGTGCCTTTTGAACAGCTCATTACCGAGCCCTCGATTTGGATGGAACGGGTCTGTGCCCATCTCGAGGTCGCGTTTGCGCCCGAGATCGTTTTGAAACCAACCAAGGTTGGTCAATTTTGGTCGGGCAACTCGGCGGCAGCCGTCGAGTTTTCTGCGATCAGTGCCGAACCGGCCAGGCGATGGCAGGGCGAGCTTTCGGAGGATGAGATCGGCTGGGTGGAATGGCACTGTCGCGATCTCATGCCCAAATTCGGTTATACGCCGGTCGTGGAGCGGCGCGCCTTACGTCATTTCATTAAACCGATTCGGCTTGAACAGCCTCGGGAATATCTCAAGTCGCGGTTTTATTCCCTCCGCGACAAGTGGACTCGCCGCTAACATCTACTATTACGCTCTCATCCCGAGCCGCGGAGACGGCGAGGTCCCTCACTTCGTTCGGGATGACCCCCGCTGGGTAGCTGCGAATCTCCTTAGATCGACAAGGTTGGGGAGCGCGGGCGCCTCGCCCGCTGTGTCCCGTGAGGGCGTGTGACACAGCGGGCGAGGCGCCCGCGCTCCCCAGCCCCTGCTTCCACTTGCAATCCCCCTTGGGGCGGGCGATAATCGCCCCGCAGAAGTCGGAAATCTAAATTCGATTATCCGAACGTCCGCTTTCCGGGTTTTTGACGACTATGATGCGAGGGCTTTCAGCTTCGCGGGTTCGTGGGCTCATGGCAGCGGCTTTTGGTTCGAGATGTTTCCGGCATCGGGAGGCGGAGTTTTCGGTGACGTCGCGGAATGGTTGCGACTTGATCTTTAGACCTTCTCGCGTCACAGACGGTGTCCCAAATTTTTGCGGGGCGCTCCGCCCGTTTAACTATTCGCTGAACATTAGGCACAAACATGAACTCTCATTCATCGGGGAGACGGGCGCGGCGTCCGCGCGGCGGCTCCCGACGCAGGGGCGACCGCCGCTCGCATCAACCAAGGATGCAGGCGCAAACGCCAAAGAAAACATTCTGGCAGCGGCTGGCCGCGCTATTCGGAAATGGCAAAAGCGCCAAGCGCTCTGCCATGGCCTCGCGCAATGGCGCGCCGCAGCCACGGCCGGCGCGTAAGCCGGAAGCGGTTGAAGTAACTTCACCGCGGCTTTACGTCGGTAATTTGTCCTTCGACGCCACCGAGAGCGACTTGTTCGAGCTCTTCAACGGCGTCGGCCACGTGCAGAACGCCGAGGTCGTGAGCTATCGGCACAACCAGCGCTCGAAAGGCTTCGCTTTTGTGCAGATGCAAACGATCGAGGAAGCCAAGCGCGCCGTCGAAGAGCTCCACGACAAGGAATTCCTCGGTCGCAAGCTGGTCGTGAGCGGGGCCAAGTCGACCGACCGCCAGGACCGCTAGCAAAATCACAGTAGTTTCGAATCGGGAGCCGTGGGCGCTTGGGCAAGCGCACGGCTCCCGATTATGTTTTATACGTCCCATTGATCGTATAGGTCCTCTGAAGCGGCGTTCGTTCTTCACGTCGGCCAAACCGCCATTTGTCATTCCGAGCGAAGTCGAGGAATCTCTCCCTCTCAAAACAGCAAGAGATGTCTCGACGGAGCCTGTCCTGAGCGATAGTCGAAGGGCTCGACATGACACGGCCGCACAAGCCGGGCAGCGCGACAGGCGTTTTCTTCATCGTCGGGCCCACCGCGACCGGCAAATCTGAGATCGCGGCCGGCGTGGCGCACAATCTCGGCGCCGAGATTGTCAGTGCCGATGCCTTTCAAATTTACCGCGGCCTCGATTTGCTCACGGCCAAACCGGCGCCGGGCACCCTGGCTAGCGCGCCGCACCATCTCATTGGCACGATGTCGATTTCGGAAGAGATGAACGCGGAAAAATTTCGGCGACTGGCCGGGCAGATAATCGCCGAGCTCACCGCTCGCGGGAAGCGGGCGATCGTGGTGGGAGGCAGCGGTCTTTACATTAAGGCATTGACGCACGGCCTGGAGACAATGCCACCAGCCGACGCGAAACTCCGGGCCGAGCTCAACCAAATGAGCTCGGACGAGCTGCGCGCGAAATTGACTGGCCTCGATCCGCGGACCGCGCGCAAGATCGACATGCAAAATCGCCGACGCGTCATCCGCGCGATCGAGATTTGCCTGGCGAGCGGTCAAGCGGCTTCAGAACAACGAAAACAATGGACCGCTGTAGCCGGGATCGCTGATCCCGGCCGGCCGGCATCAACGATGCCGGCTACAGGCGTCTTCGTCTTTCGCGACCGGGACGAGCTCTACGAGCGAATTAATCGCCGGGTCGAAACCATGTTTGAAAACGGCGTGATCGAAGAAGTGCGCGCGGCCGGCGCGCTTAGCACGACCGCTTCACAGATGATCGGTCTGCGCGAGATCCGCCAGTTGCTCGAGGGGAAGATGTCGATCCCGGCCTGTGTCGCGCACATTCAGCAGGCCACGCGGCGCTATGCTAAAAGGCAGTTGACCTGGTTCCGACGCCAACATAATTTTCCGCCGCTGAATTTGTCGCTTCTTAGTCACGACAAAGCTGTGACGCGGATTTCGCAACTCGCGAAAGCTTTCGCTGTTGCGCAGGGGAATGATTGAAACTCGTCCGAGAAAAACACACGAGCGCGCGCTCTTGATCGGCTTGGAGAAGCAAGGCGTCTCCAAATGGGACCTGCAGGAGTCGCTCGAGGAATTGGCCGAGCTGGCGAACTCCGCCGGCGCGGAAGTGGTCGACACCGTCACGCAAAAGCTGCAAAAGCCGACCGCCCCCTACTACATCGGCAAGGGTAAAGCCGAATCGCTCAAACATGCTTTGCAAGATCGACAAGTCACCTCCGTTATTTTCGATGACGAACTGTCGCCGGCGCAGGGGCGCAACCTGGAAAACCTGCTCGCCCGCAAAGTTCTCGATCGCACCCAATTGATCCTCGACATTTTCGCGCAGCGCGCTCGCAGCCGCGAAGGACGTTTACAGATCGAGCTGGCACAATTGCAGTATCTTTTGCCGCGATTGACCCGGATGTGGCACCACTTGTCCCGGCAGACCGGTGGCATCGGGACGCGCGGCCCGGGTGAAACGCAGTTGGAAGTCGATCGCCGCCGGGTGCAGGAACGCATCGCGCGGCTGGAGCGCGAGCTGGAAGCGGTGCGCAAAACGCGCGCTGTGCAGCGGCAAGGCCGCAAACGTCATCAATGGCCGGTCGCCGCGGTCGTCGGTTACACCAACGCCGGGAAGTCGACTCTCTTGAATTTGTTGACCGGCGCGGACGTGGTCGCCGTCGATAAACTTTTCGCCACCCTCGATCCGACGACGCGCAGTTTCGTTTTGCCGAACAAACAGCGCGTCCTGCTCACCGACACGGTCGGTTTCCTGCGCAAACTGCCGCACACCTTGATCGAGTCGTTCAAAGCGACTCTCGAAGAAGTCAGCGAAGCCGACCTGCTCATTCACATTGTCGATCTTAGCCATCCCCGCGTGGACGAGCAGATGGAAGCGGTCGACGCCGTGATCAAGGAGCTCGACGCCTTCGGCAAACAAACGCTCATCGTGTTCAACAAGATCGACAATCTGCCGGACCGCGAGCTGGCCGAGACCTACGTGAAACGTTTTCCCGGCAGCGTCGCGATCTCCGCGCGCACCGGCGAAGGTGTGAACAATCTCGTGCGTGCGTTGCAGGAGGCGCTCAGCTCCTGGCGGTTGCGCTCGCGTTTCCGAATTCCAGCAACTGAATCGGCGCTGATTGCTGAAATCCACCGTGTCGGCCACGTCCTCGAATTGAAATACGAAGGCGATCGGGCGGTGATCGTCGCGCACGTTCCGCCGCACTTGGAACAAAAGCTCGCCCGGTATTCCTCCTAGCAACGCCGGAACGGTCGTTGCCTCTTTGGGCCGTTGTCGGCATCTTGGCGCAATGCGAACGCGCGAGCTAATGGCCAAATTGCGCGTCAAGCAGGCGCCGCGCGTCATTCGCAAAATATTCGCGGCCGTGATCGGCACGACCGTCCTTTTAATCGGAGTCGCGCTCATCGTGTTGCCTGGGCCGGCCGTCCTCGTTATCCCAATCGGGCTCGGCATCCTGGCGAGTGAGTTTGTTTGGGCGCGCCGCGCGATTAAGCGTGGCCAAATCCTTATGAAACGCGCAAAGCGCGCGGTCGTGGGCAGCAAGACCAAATGACGATCCGCGAGCGTGTCGCCCAATTGATCGAAGCGTTGCCGCGGGTTTATCCCGACGCGCACACCGAGCTGAATTTCAAAACGCCGCTCGAGCTTTTGATCGCCACGATTCTATCGGCGCAATGCACCGACAAGCGCGTCAACATGGTGACGCCGGCGCTATTCAAGAAATACCGCACCGCGAGAGATTACGCGAAGGCGCCCCCGTCCGAGCTGGAGAACGCGATCAAATCGACCGGGTTTTATCGCAACAAGACGAAGAGCATTCGGGCCGCAACATCGACAATCGCCAAAAAATTCGGCGGCAAAGTGCCCGATTCGATGGAAGACCTGCACGGACTGCCCGGCGTCGGACGCAAGACGGCAAACGTGGTCCTCGGCAACGCCTTCGGTAAAAACGAAGGCATCGTGGTCGACACGCACGTCGCGCGTTTGTCGCAACGGCTCGGCCTGACCAGGCAAAGCAATCCCGAAAGGATCGAGCAGGATTTGATGAAATTGGTGCCGCGCGAGCACTGGACGAACTGGAGTCACTGGCTCATCTGGCATGGCCGGCGCCGCTGTTACGCGCGCAAACCGGACTGCGCGAACTGCGAAATCTTTCGGCTTTGTCCGAGCGGCAAAATCTTTCTTCGCACCGGCATCGCGCGAAAGGTGTAGTGGCGGGCGTGTCGCCCGCGGTTCGATGATTTGCGGCCGACACGGCCGCCTCTACAACTGCGCGGCGCCTCAGCGAAGTTCGGCTGGCTCAAGATGAGGCGACAGTTGCGTGCCGCCCGCGGTCCGACGGTTTGCGGCCGACACGGCCGCCTCTACCACTGCACGGCGTCTCAGCGAAGTTCGGTTGGCTCAAGCTGACGCGACGGCTGCGTGTCGTCCTTCTCGGCCTTTTGGCGCAGTTGTTTGAACTGTTCTTCGAGTCTTTTCAGGTCATCGTCGGAAAGCTCCTCAAGATCGACAAGCTCGTTCCTTGCGTCTTTCAGCGCCCGAATGATTTCATCGAGCTTCAAATGCATCGCTTTGGCGTCGCGGTTCTGCGTGTTTTGGATGAGGAAAACCATCAGGAAGGTGACGATGGTGGTGCCGGTGTTGATGATGAGCTGCCAGGTGTCGGAGAAATGAAAAGTCGGCCCGGTGATGAGCCAGACGACGATGACGAGCAGCGCGCCGGCAAAAGCCCAGGCGCTGCCGAGCAGCGCGGAAGAGCGCCGCGCAAAAACCCGAAAGGCATCGCTCACCACGCAAAAGAAATCGCGCTCGGTTTCCTGGGCCATTTCACTTTAACTTCGCACCCGATTTGGACGCCGCGTGCATAAGATCGACAATGGCGCTGTGCAATCTGGCATGCATCTGAATCTCGACGACGCCTGGGTGGACGAACCCTTTGGGCTGCCGCGACTCGACCTCCACGAATGGGGCCGCTTGCTCCGGTTCTCTGCGCCATCGCGCGTCGTGGACAAGTTTTATCGTGAAATCCAAACCCGGCTGACCCCGTTCATTCTCTATGGCTCCGGCGATTTCCATTATCTCACCGCGCTCTGGCTGCGCCGTGTCGCGCCTCGCAAACTCGACGGCTTAAAGCCGTCGAGTTTGCCGGATCATTTGGGGAAGCTCGTTGTCGTATCGTTCGATAATCATCCCGACTGGGCGATCACGCCGCCACGCTGGGCCGCGGGCGGGTGGGTCAATCGCGCCCTCGAGCTGTCGCAGGTCCAGCGCGTCAGCGTCTGGGGCTGCGGCAATTTCGAATGCTGGTGGCCGCACAATATTTTCGGCAATCATCGCGCAGAGCGCGCCGGCGAACTTGAAGTGCATCCCTGGGCGGACGATCGCCCGCCGAAAGATCAAGAGCGCCAGGGTGCGATTCTGCGAGAAAACTGGCGTGAGTTTTTCGAAAATTTCGCGCGCGGGCTGCGCGGACGCGACGTTTACGTGACGATCGATCTGGATTGTCTCCGCGCCGAGGAAGCGGTCACGAATTGGGAAAATGGCCGCTTCACGATTGTCGATCTTATCTGGGCGCTCGGGAAGTTGCGCGAATCGGCGCGGATTGTCGGCGGCGATATCTGCGGCGCGTGGTCGCGTCCGCGTTACGCGCGCTGGAAACAGCGTTTCGCTTCGGAATGGGACCATCCGAAACTGATGCCGCCGGATCCGGAAGAGACGCGCCGGATCAACGTCGCTGCGCTGGAAAATCTCTGGCCGGCGCTGACCCTGTAGCGGCGGTCTATGACCGTCGCATTAATTCGGCCGACGCTCATAGAGCGCCGCTACATTTTAGGTCGTCGACACGAGCGCCACGCCAAGCGTAATGAGAATTGCCCCGATCGTCAGGCGAAGCGTCAATTTCTCGTGGAGAACAACGGCGGCGGCGACGGTGATAATGATCACGCTCAAGCCCTGGAACGGATAGAGATAACTGAGGTCGAAGCGTTGGAGCAGACCGAGATTGAGAAAAAAGGAAATCGTCATTGAGAAAATGCCCGCGCCCAGGATCGACATCGTCTTGCGGTTGCGCACCCCGCTGGGGCCGAGCAATTCCATGGCGCGTTTAAAAAACAGCTGGCCCGCCACAAAAGTGACCAGCCAGATGAGAATGAGAATGAGCGCCGGCCAGGTCATAAGCGTTCCCCTAATCGAGCAGCGGGTTTGGCCACGATGGCGAGGCCGATAATGACGAGGGCAATGCCGCACCAGCGCAGCGGCGAAATTCCTTCCTTCAAAATGATCCAGCAGGCGATCGGGACGAGAACATCGACAAGGCGCGACAACGGAAAGGCGATCGAGAGTGGAATGTGTTTGAGGACGTAGAGCCAGATCACGAGATCGAGCATCATCAGGCCCATGGCCAACCACGTCAGTGGCGAGGCCAACCCGGTGATGCCGGTCCACGCCCAGGCTTCGGAGAAACGCGCCGTGTCCGTGGCGCCGGCTTTGAGCAGCAGTTCGTAGGTGACAACCCCGAGCACGTTGAGCGTGAGCTGGAACCAGGGATTAAAAAATCCGGAAGGCCTGTTGCGCATGTGGCTACCTGTCATTCCGACCGAAGTGGAGGAATCTCTTGCTGTTCGACCTTCGTCTCCTCGCTTCGCTCGCGAACAGTAAGAGATGTCTCGACTTCGCTCGACATGACAATGACGGGTGCCGGCTCGCAAACTCCAGACAAAATCAAAACTGATTCGCGTTTGGAAGTTTCCGCACAGAGGCCGATCCGCTGGGATAGCGGACGCTACAGCCTTCGTCAGGCGACCACCCTGTAGCAAGCGCAGCGAGGATGAAACAGTGAGAGATTCCTCCACTTCGGTCGGAATGCCAGAAAGTGCGAACGAACTCAAAGTTCGTGCGCGTTTGGAAACTTCCGCAGAATCGGTTCGTGCCGGGTCGGCTCGAGAAATTTTAGCGCTAATCGAAAGATCGGGTTGAGCCACGCGCGCGTGTGGCGCACATAAAGATCGAGCGGCGCCAATTCGTGCCGCAGATGCAATTTCGGGTCGTAATTGAGCGGGCCGCTCACGTACCAGCGAAGCCGCTGCGCGATCGCCCAGCTGATCACGTCGCGCATCGTGCAAAAATAAAGATGCAGATCGAGCGCCACGCTGTAATCGAGTCCGAGACATTCATCGTAAATGGTGTCGCCGCAGACGAGACACAGGCTAAATGCAATCACGCGGTCCGATTGTCGCCAGACAAAAAAACGCGCCTTGTCCGGCATCTCGCGCCCGATCGCACAGAAAAATTCTTTCGTGAGATGCTCAAACTTCATCGGCGAGCGCTCGTGCACCGCGAGGTAGAGCGGATAAATTTCATCGACATGCGGCGTGATATCGGTGAGCACCTCCATGTCGATCTTGGCCGCGCGCTCCGCTTTGCGGAATTTTCGGCGCAAACTTTTCCGCGTCACGTAGCCGAGCGTTTGCAGATAGGCGTCGAAGCTCTCGTGCTCAAGCGACAACCGTGTCATCGGCATGCTCGGGATGCGCGTGAATGCTGCGTCGGCAAGGACGCGGAGCATCGGCCGATAGTTGCTCGGGAAATCTTTGAACACGATGAGCGAAGCTTTGTTCTTCCGCGCGTGTTCCGGCAAAACCTCGCCCAATGCTCGCGCCACCCACAGCTCGTCTTCCGAGTCGCACACGCCCAGCTCGCCCGCGCCCGCCGCGCACCCGGCCATCAACACCCGCATCGTCAAAAACCGCGGAAACTTCTTGCGGACAAGATCGACAATCGCGCGGAGTTTCGGCACACCCTCGAGCAAATCCTGCCGGACAAAAAATATCGGCTGAATTCCACGTGCCTTTCCTGATCGATCTTCGAGCAGTAGATGTCGGTACTCGAAGTCGTTGGCCAGCGTTCGCTCGACAATTTCGTAATAGCGGCGGTCCTTACAACTGCCGGTAAACACTCGGGTCCAACACTCGCGAGCTTCGAGCTCCGCAAGTCTCAGAATATTCGCCGTGCCGTCGGGGAAAGAAATAACGGCGTCATCGTGCATGTCGATCTTGGCCGTCGACGTTTTGCACCTGGAGGACGCCGCTGCGGATGTGCAGGTCGCGCTGGGGATTGGGGATTTCGATGCCCGCTTGGCGAAGATGTTTTTCGATCAGGTAATTGAGATCGCTTTTGAAGCGGCGGGGGCGATAGCTCATTTCCTTGCTCCAGACGACCAGCTCGAAATCGATTGAGCTGTCACCGAATTTTTCGAGGAACGCGTTGGGCGCGGGATCCTTCAATGCAGCCGGGTGTTCGCTTCCGGCGGCAATCAAGGCGTCGCGCACTTTGTTCACGTCGCTGCCGTAGGCGACGCCGATGGGAATGCGAAAGCGGACGCGCGGATCGCCGTAAGTCCAGTTGGTTACCGGCGAATCGATGAACTTCGTGTTCGGCACGATCATGGCGATGTTGTCGTTGGTCAGGATGACGGTGCTGCGGGCGCGGATTTGCTGGACCTGACCGGCGATTCCTGCGACTTCGACGCGGTCGCCGATCGTGATCGGGCGCTCGGCCAGAATGACGAGGCCGCTGATGAAATTGCTGGCGATATTTTGCAGACCGAACCCGACACCGACGCCGACCGCGCCGGCAAACACGGTGAGCGCGCCGAGATGGATCCCGGCGTTGTCGAGGACGATGAAAATGCCGACGATGAGGACAATGTTGGCGACGATCTGCGAGATCGCGTATTGCAGGGAGCGATCGAGACCGCTATCGGCGAGAAAACGATTAAAAAGGAAACGTTTCGTCCGCGACGAAAACCAAAACACGACCATCAACAGCCCGATAAGCAGGAAAAGCTGAACGAGACTGAGCTTGATTGCGGGCAGCGGCGCGTTCCAAGCCAGCGGGATGCCGGCGGAATTGATGGCGCTGACGGTGAAAAAGACGAGCGCGGCCAGACTGAGGATGGTCGTGGCAATGTTGATGATGTTGGTGTCGATCTTGAACCGGGCGAGAAAGCGGCGCACCGGCTTGCTCTGGAGCGCGCGGGTAATAAAGAGCCCGATGCTGAAGATGAGCGCGAACGCCATCAGGCCGAGAAAGGAGACGTAATTGCCGCCGACGTAAAAGAGCGGCCGCTCGAGCAGCGACAGGTTCACGCGACTAGTCTGAGCGAGTTAGGATGCTTGGCAACCGCGAAGCACTAGCGCCTTAAAATCCCAAATCCCAATCACCAAATCCCAAAGGAGTTTCAATAACCAAATCCCAAAACAGGTAATTCGCTCTCGTTTCGGTATAGGTTTGCGCTGAAATGAAGGAGCACGGCCGTCCCGGCTGTGCGGCCGCCGGGCGTCTCGCCTGGCGGATCCGTTTTCATCGCGGGCAAAGTTGAAGCGACCTGCCGAGCAGGCGAGACGCCTGCTCACCGCACAGCCGAGGACGGCCGTGCTCCGTGCGCCGTCCGCGTGGCTGCGGTATTGGAGCTTGGAGATTCTTTGGAACTTGGCGCTTCGGCGGCGGGCCAAACAAGCTCCAAAAGCGCCTACGATTCGGGCGTGTCTCCGGTCCCGCCGGCAGGACCACCACTGCCGCCTTGCTGTTTCGCGCGCTCTTCGATGTAGCGAATGACATCGCCGACGGTTTGCAATTTCTCGGCGTCCTCATCGGGGACTTCCACCCCAAATTCTTCTTCAAAGGCCATGACCAGCTCGACAATGTCGAGCGAATCGGCGCCCAAATCCTCGATGAAAGACGCCTCGGGCGTGACCTGCTCGGGGTTGACCCCGAGTTGCTCGACGATGATGTCCTTGACCTTCTCTTCGATTGATTTGTCGGCCATAAAATTGCTTGGGTTGAGGGCAAGGCTTACCCCACGCGTCAGCGCATCGCAAGTAAAAGAATTGCAATCTTTTCGGCGTTCAAAACGCACACGCGCCGGGCTGTAGAGCGCGCTCTCTGCAGTGCAAAAATCCGCTCCGCTGCGACCGCGGAGACTGCAGCATTCGGGCATGGCGGATTAGCGCTCGACATGACAAGCAACGGTGGTTGAGCTACAACGAACAGGATGCCTGCGGACACCGCCGAGCTGCTTGATCTGGCCGACCTCAAATTGTTGCCAGCATGGGTGAAAGAACCCGCGCCCGGCGCCTATCGAGAATATGAACCGGAGCGGGAGGACCGGCCCGAGCGTCGTCATCGCCCCGGTCCACCGCGGCGCGAGCGCCGGCCGCAAGATCGACCCTCCTTCGGTAAAGCTCCGGCGGGCAGACATCGGCGCGACAGGCGCGACCGAAAGCGTCGGCCGGCGGAGCGGGATCGCCGGGAACACAAACAACCGCCAGCGCCCCCGCGGCCGCTCGAAATCGAGATTCAATTTCTCGCGCAACCGCGCGTCTGCGAAGCCGTCGTCTCGCAGATCAAAGCGGACGCGCTCGCCTATTCGTTGTTCTCCCTGGCGCGTTTGTTTCTGCAAAAACCTGAGCGCTACGACGTCCGACTCGCCGCCAAACCGGAATCGCCCCTGTTTCGACTCGGCCAGGAGGGTGCGATCTCGGCCGATCGGCAATTTCTCGAGAACAACGCGTTTCGTTTTGCGAAAAGCGACTTCTACAAGATCGACATCACGCAGGCCGAGCCGGTCAAAGGCAATTTTACCAGTGTGGCGCGCGACCCGTTGAGCCGCACCTTGCTCGGCCCGCCGAATTACCACACTTATCAGCCGCGCCTGCGCACGCTTTACGAACAGCGCTTCAGCCGGCGAATGAGCTTTGCCGAATATCAACGACAGATCGAAATCGTGAGCGACCCGGCGCTGGTCGAAAAATGGAAAGAGGAAGCGCGCACGGTCACGACTTTTACCACGCTGCGTGAAGAACCGCCGCTCGTCTTCCAGAGCGCCAGCGAAGCGGAGAAACATTTTCGCCAAAAGTATTTGCCGGGATTGATCCACCCGATCGAGCAGGTTTCGATCGGCGGAATTGCCAGCCGAACTCTGGCCGACGGCTTCCTGCGCCGAAAAATCGAGGATGCATGGTCGGCCGAGACGCGATCGCCCTCGAAGATGATGCAGGAACTGGCCGCCCGGTTTCGTGAATCGGCTTTGCACGTTTTCCGCCACCGGCGGGGGATGCTGTTCGTTTCGCCGATCCGGCCGCGCCCTTTTGCGCACGAGGAAACAACCGTCTCGCCGCAGGTAAAATCAATTCTCGAAACGATCGCCGCCCACCCGCAGATCAACCGCAAGGACCTGGCCGAAAAGTTACTTGTCGATCTTGCGGCCGAAGAGTTGGAGGCGCGCAAACTGGCCCTGGCTTCCGATCTTCGCTGGCTGATTGGCGAAGGTCACGTGATCGAATTTAATGACAGTTCGCTCGATCTGCCGCGGGTGAAAATCCCAAATCCCAAACCCCAAGCGCCAGAGAAATCCCAAGCTCCAATATCCAAGACGGATGCTCCCGTCGTGGTCGGAGGGGCAAACGCGGGCGCGATCGGTGCGGAGGAAGTTGTAGCGGCGGTTGTGCCAACCGCCGAACCACGGGAACAGGCGCTTGACACAAGCGCCTCTACAACTGACGAGCTCCAAGTGGGCGGAAGTTAGATCGCGCTGGCGTTTTCAGATCGCTGGGGAGCGCACTGCCTGCCCTGAGCGGTAGTCGAACGGGCGCTTCGCGTGCCGGTTTCGGCGCTTTCGCCGAAACCCATTCTGACCGAAAAAGTTCGCGATCGCGGGGGCGCGATCACCAGCACGCGAGGGCGCGTGCGCTCCCCGGAAGGCGCGGCTTAGATCGCGCCGGCTTTTTTCAGGGCGCGGTAGGCGCCGTTTTTGTTGATCGTTTTGAGGCCGCGCGCGGTCACACGAATGCGGACAAAGCGTTTTAACTCCGGCACCCAGATACGGTGCTCGTGCAGATTCGGCGCGAAGATGCGCGGCACATTTTTGGTCACGTGCCGGCCAACGCCGCCTTTCTTTTTGGCCATACCGCGCCGGTGAATCACGCTGCCGCGGGCGGCTCTGGAACCGGTAATGCTGCAAACCTTGGACATGTCTGGAAAAAGTCGCGTAATCTCCCGTGCCCCCGCTTGCCGGTCAAGGGAATGTTGGCGCGGCGATTTTCACAGCGCCATCGGTGCGGCATGTTTTTAGGCTGAGTTTGAGTGAACGCGAAGCTCCGTAGGAGCGACATGTCATGCTGCCAATGGCACCTGCCGCCCCCGACGGGGTTACAGCGTAACTGGAACGTCCGACTATAAACATGTCGCGCCTACGGCGCTCAACCATCCCCCTCGGAACGGTAAAAAATCGACGCATTCCGAATTCGAGGTAAACGGCAAAAGTCGTGCTGTGATCAAATTTGTCTCGTCTAAAATGCGACCGACTCACAAGATCGACATCTACTTCGAAGTCTGATGCAAAAGAATAATCACAAGCTCCGGATTGGGATCGTCGGCGGCGGCAATATTGTGCGCACCCGGCATTTGCCCGGCCTCAAACGCAACGCGGACGTCGAGATCGTTGCCGTTTCCAATTCCACTTATGAGAGCGGTGAAAAATTCTGTGCCGAGTATTGCCCGGCGGCGACGCCGATGCGCAACTGGGCCGACCTGCTTGCGCTGCCGGACCTGGACATCGTCTGGATCGGGACGCCGCCCTACATGCATTCGGCCGTCACGATTTCCGCGCTGGAAGCGGGCAAACATGTGTTTTGCCAGGCGCGCATGGCCATGGATTTGGCCGAAGCCGAGGAAATGCTCGCCGCGTCGAGGCGTTATCCCGAGCTGGTGACAATGCTTTGTCCGCCGCCGTTTGGGATGCGCGGCGATCTGCTCGTGAAAAAATTGCTCGCGGAAGGTCACATCGGGCGGTTGCACGATGTGCGGCTGCAAAGCTTCAGCGATGTCTATTTGAACGCAGAAGCCCCGGCGCATTGGCGGCAAAAGATCGAGATCAGCGGATTGAACGTGCTCACGCTCGGGATCTACGTCGAGGTTCTGCAGCGCTGGCTCGGCAATATCACCGGCGTGTTCGCGCACGGCAAAATTCTTACGCCCGAGCGGCGCGGTTATCGCGTGATCGTTCCGGACATGCTCAATGTGCTTTGCACATTCGAGAGCGGCGCCGAAGGCGTGCTCGAATTCAGCGGCGTCCATGCCGGCGCGCCCGGCGATTGCCTGGAGATTTACGGCGACCGCGGCGCGTTGCTTTACGATTTCACGAACGAGCGCATCCGCTCGGTCAAATACGGTGCGCGCGACCTGGAAGATGTCGATGTACCGCCGGAGCTGGTGACCGAGTGGCGCGTGGAAGACGATTTCATCGCCGCGGTAAAATCGAAAGGCCGCATGCGTCCGCGACCAAATTTCGAAGAAGGCGTCCGCTACATGCGGGTGGTCCAGGCCGTGGCCGATTCGCGCGCGCGCAACGAATGGGTCGCGATCAAAACATAGTGTCGCGATGTTAGGCGAAGAATTGTTCGCCTGATGTCGCGAATATTCGTCTAATCATAGTTAGGTCTATGCGCGCGCTTTTTAGCCTTGTCGTGCTGACTGCCGCATCAGCGGTCGCTGCGTCTCTGGTAGGCAGCGCGGATATTATTGAGTTCGCCGCCGACCCAGTTTCCCCCAACGCTGACCCGCATTTTGCCGACTTTCGCATTGGTCGTTCAGAGCTGGGTGTCATCTTGGACACTTCTCACGTCGTGACACAGGACGTTTGGTTGCACCATTCCAGTCACGTCGCTGGCGGTGACCGAACTGGCAGTATCACGCTCCGGGACGGAAGAAAGCTTAGATGGTTGGTCCGACCAGCCGGTTTGGCTTGTCTGACATGGCCAGATGGTCGCATAGAATATCTTGTTCGTGATTCATCAAAGACCTAACCAAGCGATGGAGCGAACGGCGGACCGCTGTACGCTCCACTTCTAAGATGACTTCCACACCTCCATTCCGAGCGGCGCGCGGTCTCGTCCGCCGTCGCTCATCTTGTTCTCGTTAGACCTTTGCGCCGATGACCACACGAGCTCGCCTGATCACTCACCGAGCAGCATTCTTTGCAGCTGGTGTCCTCTTCTCGTGGGCTGCATTCTACGTCGGCTTCCGTTGGCCCGAGATTTACGAGCGTGTGTTCCACGAGGGATTCAACTACGATTCGCAGCCGACGTGGTATCGCATCGCCGGCGATTTCGTCGGCTATCTGCCGCTTCTCAGCATCGGAGTTCTTGTCCTGCTGCGGCTTGCTTATCGTCGCGCCGTGCGGCCAGTCTCCTACAGCATTGGGGTCGGTGCGTTCTACGCCGCTCTGTTCGCGTTGCTCATTGTCGCCGAGTCGCACAGTCCATTCTGATGGCCACGAACAGGTCTAACCAGGCGATGCAGCGAACCGCTGGCCGCTCCGCGTTCTAGCTTTCTATGAATTCCACATTCAACCCGCAGCCACGCTCGCCCTCGCCAGCGGTCGCTGATCTTGTGTTTCGTTAGACGAATTTCCGCGCCGTTATGAAGTTCACGTTGGACATCGGTGAGCGCGAGAAGCACCGCATTGATTACGCGCGGAACTGGTTTACCGGCAAAGAGCAGCTCTATGCCGATGATCAGCTTGTCGCCCGCCGGACCATTCTGTCTGCATCGAATTACGTCAGCTTTCCTCTCGCGCGTCGATACGAGTTCAGTATTGGCACATCTGAGCCGCATCAAGTCATCTTCGAGAAAGAGCGACCACTTTTGATCGCCGGTGTTCGTCCACACACGTATCGTGTTTTTGTAGATGGCAAGTTAGTATTTCAGAGGCGTGGCTACTAATTCGTCTAACCAAGCGCTGGAGCGAACCGCTGACCGGCGTGAAGATTTATTTTCGATGACTTCAACACTGAAAACCGAAGCACAGCCCGCTCCCGTCAGCGGTCGCTCAGCTTGGTCTCGTTAGATCCTTGTGCCACGCGTTGAAATCCTCGGCATTTATCCGATACGAGCCGGAGAACCGGTGCACCTCGTCGAGTGCGCAGTTCACGGTGTCGATGCTCCATTCGATCTCGGCGGGTTCACGCAGCCCACGCCTCATCAGCCGCGATCGAACTGGCAGGTTCCCTATCTCGAGCACTTCCTCAGTCCATCAGGTGATGCCGTCGTCGCATACTACGGAGACATCGACGCAAAGCCGCAGCTTTGGCGCGGCCAGATGCGCATCGCGTTCTTCTTTCATTATCTCGATACCACGCGTCCTCTCAGCACTCCCTTCGGCGACGCCACGTTGCCAGAAGAGAGCGCGCTTCCAGATCGCCTTTCACGCATTCAGTATGAGTCACCGTAAGGATCTAACCAACCGCTGCAGCCAACCGCTGGCGGCTGTGAAGTCCACATTTAATTTTATGAAACCGTTGTCGATCCTAGTCACACTCGCTCTCGCCAGCGGTGGCTGAGCTCGGTCTCGTTAGATCCATGCGCTCTCTCGCGTTTCTGGTCGCCGCTTCGTCGATACTGAGCAGCTGCACGACTATCGTAGTAGGCGACGCGCACGTTTGGGGCCGCACAAAGGATGTTTCAGTCGAAGATATTCGCGCTGCCTTGGCGATAGCGGCTACTGATCGGTACAGCCACGGCCAGACACCGGAAGCACAGGTTGTCAGCCGAGACGAGATTCATGTCTTCTTCGAGAGAGGCGGTGGCAACGCTGTCGTGGTAAAACGGATCAGAGGAAAATGGAGACCGGGTGGCTACGTTATCGTGACTTCGTAGTTGTATGGATCTAACCAAGCGCTGGAGCGAACCGCTGACCGGCGCGAAGATTTACTTTCGATGACTTCAACAGTGAAATCCGAAGCACAGCGCGCTCACTTCAGCGGTCGCTCAGCTTTTTCTCGTTAGATCATTGTGCGCTGCGGGATCCTTGCGTTCGCAACAGTCTTGTTTGGCTGCGCGCCTGCCGGCCCTCCACGCCCGGATTGGCGCGTCACCTATTACGACCGCAACCGCGACGGCATCGTCGATTACGAGTTGCACGTCTTGGGCAGCGGACACGCTGATGCCGATTGGGCTCTGATCGACACGCGATACCGCGGCCGCTATGATTTGCGTATGCATTGGGGCATTACGTTAGAGAAGCAGCGAGTCGACATTCCGGTACCGAAGACGGTGCAGATCACGCCCGGAAAGCCACCGAAGGATTACACGTATTGAGATTGCAACCCGAATGATCTAACCAGTCAGTGGAGCTAACCGCCACCCGCTGTACGCTCAAGTTTTGATATGACTAGAACCTCTTCACTCCGAGCACCGCTCGCCCTCGGTGGCGGTAGCTCACTTCTTTCTCGTTAGAGCTTATGCGCCACAACGCTGTTATTGCCACGATAGTGCTGACAGCCTTAGTGGGCGCCAACAAGCTGATGGCGGAGCAAAGTCAGGCTGAGGCTGTCGTGCAAGCGCAGGTAGACGCGTACAATGCGCGCAATCTCGATGCGTTCCTCGATACCTACGCAAACGATGCCGAGCTATTTGAGTGGCCAGATAAGCTCGTCGCCGCCGGTCGAGCCCAGCTCCGGGAGCGCTACGCGGTGCGATTTGTAGAGCCGGGACTTCACGCAGAGATTCTGCGCCGCATTGTTTCAGATGGCATGGTGATCGACCACGAAAAGGTCAGGCGCACGTTCCCAGAAGGACCTGGCACGCTGGAAGCAATCGCGATCTACGAGGTCAGCAATGGCAAGATACGGAAGGCGTATCTTCGTCTCGGCGAAAAGAAGCTGGATAAGGCCCAGCAGTGATTCTTCGATGAGCAGCTCTAACCAATCGATGGAGCGAACCGCCGCCCGCGTTGCATCTACGCTTTGCGACGCTATGCCCCTTTCACTACGAGTCACGCGCGCTCTCGTCTGCCGTCGCTCATCTTGTTCTCGTGAGGTCGATGCACCCTGATCCGACGAAGGCGCCATCGAAGATTACGCGGTTCAATGCTGCTTTTTGGTTTATTTTACCGTTTTCGTGATGCATTTGGATCTTGCAGCTTGGTTAAATATCGTTTCAACAATCGCCATTGTCGGCGCCCTCATTTTTGCGGCACTGCAGGTTCGGCAAGGCAACGTGAAGCGGCGGGACCAAGCCGCCGTGACGTTAATTCAAACGACACAGAGTGAGGGCTGGACTCGAGCCTTTGAGCTGATCCGCCGACTGCCCGAAGATGCACAAGCTTCCGACGTCGATAACGCCGGAGTCGAGGTCGCGCGTGCGATCATTGAATTTGGAGTGCGGCTGGAAAGTGTTGGCTATCTGGTGTTCCGCCGCAACGTCGATATCGGGACGGTTGACGATTTAATTGGTGGCGCCGCCCTGATCTTCTGGTCACGGGCAAAAAATTGGAGCCTTCGGGAGCGAAAACGAAGCGGGAACCCAAAGTTTGTGGAGTGGTGCGAATGGCTCGCCAACCGGATTGCCAGCCGGCGTGAGCAGCTCGGGCACAAACCGGCAGAGGAGCTCTATGGGGATTGGCGCGAATAATTTTTGAGACGATTTCCACGCTTCCACTCCGAGCGATACGCGTTCTCGTCCGCCCTCGCTCAGCTCGTTCTCGTTAGGGTTTGAATGATGCACTCGCGCGGAGACGTTGTTGCAGCTGTTCAAACCACGTTTCCAGAGGGTGATTCGGCGCACGTGCTGGAATTGCTCGATGCTTACGGAGTCGAGCCTTACGAGCGTGAACGCGAGCGGGTGCAGCTGGCGATTCTGAAATTGAGCGAGGGGAGCGAGGAGAAGCTGCGGGAGTTGGTGGCGGTGGCGAAGCGCGATTATCGGGATGTGCTGCTTTGGGCCGAATATCCAGCGGAAGCGCGGCTCGATACGCCGGCGAAACGGCGGGAAATGCGAAACTTGTTCGAGAAGTTCGGGATCAAGCCGCCGGACGATTTGTAGGTAGGGGCGATTGACCTCAATCGCCCGCGGGCGGTTCGGGTGAACCGCCCCTACCTGAAGATGAGTTACAGCATTGCCCCGCGAAGGATGACTAAGGCGAGGCTGAAATAAATAATCACGCCGGTCACGTCGACCAGGGTCGCGACGAATGGGGCCGATGACGCGGCTGGATCAGCGCCGAGCCGACGCAGGACGAATGGCAACATGGAACCGGAAAGCGATCCCCACAGCACCACGCCGACCAGGGCAATCCCGACGGTCAACGACACGCGCGGCCAGTGCGGCCCGTAAAGTTCGCGATGAAAATATTTCTCGCCCACGATCGACCACGCCCCGACCCGGATCGCGCCGATGATTCCGAGAAAACAACCAAGGATGAGGCCGGCCTGAAATTCACGACGCATGACGTGCCACCAATCGCGCAGCGTCACTTCGCCCAGCGCCATGGCGCGAATCATCAAGGTGGAGGCTTGCGAACCGGAGTTGCCGCCGCTCGAAATGATCATGGGCAGGAACACCGCCAGCACCACGGCGCGCGCGATTTCGTCCTCGTAACTTGCCATGGCCGTGGCGGTGAGCATTTCGCCGATGAAGAGGATGACGAGCCAGCCGGCGCGTTTGCGCACCATGCGCCAGAGCGGCGTGCGCATGTAAGGCTCATCCAACGCCTCCATGCCGCCGACTTTCTGGATATCTTCGGTCGCCTCTTCCGCGGCCACGTCGAGCATGTCGTCGCTCGTCACGATGCCGACGAGCACGCCGTTGGAATCGACCACCGGCAACGCGGCGCGGTCGTATTTGCGGAAAACGTTGAGCGCTTCCTCCTGCGAATCGTTCACTTTGAGCGCGACGAAGTTTTGGTCGCGGATCTCGCTGACTTTGGCAGTGAGCGGGCGAAGCAAAAACTCGCGCATGCGCACGTCATCGATCAACTTGCTGCGTTCATCGATCACGTAGATAAAATTGAGCGTCTCGCTGTCGCGCCCGAACTCGCGAATAAAATCGAGCACCTGTTGGACGGTCCAATCCTCGTGCACGGCGATGAAATCCGGCGTCATCAACCGGCCGACACTGTTCTCCGGATAACCGAGCAGCGCGGTGGCGACGCGACGTTCCTCCGGGGTGAGCAGGCGGATCACCTGCCGTGCCGCGGCGCTGGGCAGTTCTTCAAGCAGGGCGGTGCGATCGTCCGGCGACATTTCGTTCAGGATCGCGACCACCTGTTCGTGCGCCATGGCCCGCAACAATTGTTGCTGCTCCTCGACGCCGATATATTCGAAGACATCGGCGGCGAGCGCGGCCGGCAGGACGCGGAAGATAATCACCTGGTCGTCTTCCGGTAGATCGAGAATCACATCGGCCACGTCAGCCGGCGGCCAATCGGAAAACAACTCGCGCAGCGCGCCGAAATTGCGCGCGTCGATCAAGCTCCGGATTTCGGGCGCCAACAACCGGCCGACCATGCCGCGTTTGTAACACTCGCGTTCACGTGGTGCAATCGTTCTGGGGAGCGCGTGCGGGTCGGACGCACATCGCGGATACGTCGCAAACCGGCCCTTGTCATTCCGAGCGAAGTCGAGGAATCTCTTACTCTGATGAGTGCAGCGATCGCGACCGCACCGCTGATTCACCGCAAGATCGACAATGGAATTTGCGTGCTGACGTTGGATCGGCCCGATTCCGGCGCGAACATTTTCGATGCCCAAACCCTTAATGAGCTCGATGGGCACATTGATTTTGTCGAGAAGGAGGGCTCCCTGCGCGGCCTCATTATTACTTCGGCGAAGAAGTCCATTTTTGTTGCCGGCGCGGACCTGAAAACGCTTTTGCAACAGGCGCAATCGGGCGAGCTGCATGGCTTCATCGCCGAGGGTCAGCGCATTTTCAATCGCGTCGCCGCGCTCAAGATTCCGAGCGTGGCCGCGATCCACGGCGCCTCCGCCGGCGGCGGTTATGAAGTTGTGCTGGCCTGCGATTGGCGTGTGGCTTCGGATGATCCGGCGACGCGGATCGGTTTGCCGGAGACAACGCTCGGACTGATTCCCGCCTGGGGCGGTTGCAGCCGTTTGCCGCGATTGATCGGCGCGGACAAAGCCGCGGAAGTGATTGTGAAAGGTAAACTTTATTCAGCCGCCGAAGCCCGCCAGCTCGGTTTGGTCGATGAAATCGTGTCGCGCGATGGGCTCGTTGAGGCGGCGCGCAAAAAACTGAGCGCGGGAAAACGCAAAGTAGATGCGACGCCCCCGTCGCGTTCTGCCGAAAAACAACGCGGCGAGGCGCCGCGTCCACAAACCGGCAACACCGCTCCGGCGCGTGCTCTCGAAATTATTCATCAAGCGACCGGCAGCTCGGTCGAGGAATCTTTGCAGCGCGAGCTCGAGGCGATTGTCGATCTTGGCCAGACCGAGGCGACGCAAAATTTGATCCGCAATTTCTTTCTCGCCGAGAAGTACAAGAAAGGCGTTTCTAAAAGTCCGCCGGGCAAGGTCGTGCATGCGGCGATCATCGGCGCGGGTGTGATGGGGGCGGGGATCGCGCAGTGGCTCAGCTCGCGCGGTGTGAGCGTGATCCTGCGCGACGTGAGCCGCGAAATTCTCGATCGCGGTCTGGCCAACGTGGAAAAAACCTACGGCGACGCCGTGAAACGCGGGCTGCTCAGCGAAGAACAAGCCAAACAGGGCCGGGCGCGGATTGTCGCTTCCACCGCGCCGATGGAATTGCGCGACGTGCAATTCGTGATCGAAGCGGCTTCGGAAAAAATGGAAATCAAAAAAGAGATTTTCCGCGAGCTATCGATGCAAGCCGGGCCGCAGACCATCGTCGCAACCAACACGTCCGCGCTGTCGGTCAGCGAGCTGGCCGATTGCACGATTGCGCCGGAACGCGTCGTCGGTCTGCACTTTTTTAATCCGGTCAGCCGGATGAAACTGGTCGAAGTCGTTCTCGGCAAAGAAACGTCGGACGAGACAAAGGAACAGGCGCTTGGGTTCATTCGGCAAATCGGAAAGCTTCCCGTGATCGTTCGCGACAGCCCGGGGTTCCTGGTCAATCGGGTGTTGTTTCCCTATCTGCTCGATGCGGCCGAGCTTTTCGAAGCGGGGATTGAAGCGGACAAGATCGACAATGCGCTGGTGAGATGGGGAATGCCGATGGGCCCGCTGCGGCTAATCGACGAGATCGGCGTCGACGTCACGATCGATATCGCGGCCACGCTCGAAAAAGCATATGGACGCCGGGACCACGCGCCGGCTGTGCTCTTTTGGCTGCGCGATGGGCAAATGCTCGGACGCAAAGCCGGCCGTGGCTTCTACAAATACGACGGCAAAACGCAAACCCTGAACGAATCGCTCGGGCAATGGCGGCGCGGACGGCACGGCGATGTCGAAGGCGCGGAGGGGCCGGCCATTCCGCCAGACTGGCACCGTGACCCGCGCCTGCGTCTGAACGAGGAAGAGCTGACTGATCGGCTCGTTTTTCTCATGGTCAACGAAGCTGCGCGCTGTTTGGAGGAAGAGGTCGTCGACTCACCCGAGGATGCCGATTATGGAATGATTCTCGGCACAGGTTTCGCGCCATTCCGTGGTGGACCGCTGCGTTTCGGCGAGCATGTCGGGTTGAAGAAAATTGCCGATCAACTCGAAGCTCTCGCGCGGGTGGATGAGAAATTCACGCCGTGCGAGCTACTGCGGAAGCGCGCGCGCGACGACGCGAAATTTTATTCGCGCTGAGCGCGGTCGCGCCGAGTGCCGTAGGCACGGCATGTTTAAGGGAACCGCGCTCCCCCAGAAGAAAGCTCCCTCAGGCGCGACATGTGCGCGCATATGCCGCTCCTGACGGAGCTCGGTTTTTAGAGAGGAGCTTGCTATAAACATGCCGCGCCTACGGCGCTGCCGCGGAGGGGCCATTGACGGGGCAAGTTCCGCTCGTTTATTTCCGCAACGATGGAATTAAAGCTCTACAGCCGCGAATGGTGTTCCTGGTGCATCGACGCCAAGGATTATCTCAGTGAGCGCGGCTACAAATTCACCGAGGTTGATGTCGGGCAGGATCGACAAGCCTACGAAGAGATGAAAGAGCTCTCGGACCAAACTTACGTGCCGACGTTCGTGGCCGGCGACAAAGTGCTGGCAAACTTCGACACCGACCAGCTGGAACGATTCCTGCGCGAGCACGACATTTATCCGTAATGCTCTTCGGCCTTTTCCTGACGCTCGGCGTGGCGGTGCTCAGTGTCGCGCTGCGCAGTTTCCAAAGCTCCTTTTCCCAAAAGGCCGGCGCGCTCGGAATTCTGATCTCCTCTTACCTGGCGATTTATTTCATCACTGGCAGCTGGGTGCTTGGGGTCATCGCCGCGCTGAGCTGGCTGTTTTTACCGTGGCTGGAAATTCTCACTCGCATCCGCACCCTGCGCCTGCCCAAGGAAAAACAACTGCGCCCGAAAAGCCCGCCTTCCTCGGATGTGTTTCCGAATTTGAACGAGATCACGCGCGAGATTGAAAACGAAGGCTTCGTCCACGTCGACGACGCCGGCTGGGACTGGGAAGATTACCGGCAGTTCTTCCGGCTCTTTTACAAGGACGAAGACCGCTCGCAGGCCACCATTTGTCTGAACGAGCAGAACGATCTGTCCTTTTATTACCTGCGCATTTCCTCGCGCGCGCAGAACGGCAACATCTGGACGACGTGGAATTATCCGCTCTCCTATGGGCTCAAATTGACCCCGCAGTTCCGCATCAACCGGCAGCGGCCGGATCAATCATTCTGGCAGCTTTATCAAAGCCACCGGGAGTTTCTGCGCCGCAACAGCGTCGAAGTCGCCACCATCGACTCGCTCGACGAGGAGCGCATCCAAATGGAAATGGAAAAGGATTTGCGCGACCAGATCGCGCACAACATCGACAAAGGCGTGCTCAAACAAACGGCCGATGGCGATGTGAAATATTCCTGGCGCGGGATGATCTATCTCTGGTGCCAGTTTTTGCTCGACTTGGTGCGGCTCTAAAAACCGCTGTCATCCCGAGCCGCGCAGACGGCGAGGGACCTCGCAGTCGGACTTTAGAGCACGCAAGCTGCGCCGATGATCCAGCACCGAATGAAAGGTTCCTCGACTGCGCTGCGCTCCGCTCGGAATGACAGAAGAGACCGATCCGGTGCGGCTCTAATGTCACACTCTCATGATCTCGGCTTCCTTGTGCTTGAGATGATCGTCGATCGATTTAACGAAGCGATCGGTCAGTTTTTGCACTTCACCTTCAATGTCGCGCAGTTCGTCTTCGCTGAGGCCGCCGGCGGCTTTGAGTTTTTTTGCTTCATCGAGCGCGACGCGCCGGTTGCTACGCACGCGCACCCGCGCTTCTTCGGCCATCTTGCCCAAAGAACGGGCCAGCTCCTTGCGGCGTTCTTCGGATAGCTCGGGGATGGGCAGACGGATAATTTTGCCGTCGACCGCGGGCGTGATGCCGATCTTCGATTCCTTGAGCGCGCGTTCGATGTCCTGAACCGTGCTGGCATCGAACGGCTGGACCACGAGGAGACGGGCCTCGGGCGTGGTGATGAGCGCCAGTTGCTTCAATTTCATCGAGGCGCCGTAAGCGTGCACATCGAGGTTTTCCACCAGCGCGGGCGACGCTTTTCCCGTGCGGACGGCGGCGAATTCGTGCACGAGATAGTCGACGCTTTTTTCCATCGCCATCTCGGCTTCGAGCAAAAGGTCGTCGCGGCTCATGGCTTCGATTTCTCCTCTCCGACTTCGCCGCAAACGATTGTCCCGACTTTTCGCCCCAGGACGGCGTCGCGAATGTTGTTTTGGTTGTTCACATCGAAAACGATGATCGGGATTTTGTTGTCCATGCAAAGACTGAACGCCGTCGAATCCATCACCTGCAGCCTTTTGGCGAGCGCCTCAGCGAAGGTGATCCGGTCGTAACGTTTTGCGTTTGCATCGGTGTTCGGGTCCCGATCGTAAACGCCATCGACCTTTGTCGCCTTGAGGATCACGTCGGCGCGAATCTCGCTGGCGCGCAGAGCTGCCGTTGTGTCGGTTGAGAAATACGGATTGCCCGTGCCGGCGGCGAAAATGACGACCCGGCCAAGCTCGAGATGACGAATGGCGCGGCCAAGGATAAAAGGTTCGGCCACGTTCTTCATTTCGATGGCGGTTTGCACTCGCGCTTCGACGCCCATGCGCTCGAGCGCGCTGCGCAGCGCCAGCGCGTTGATCACCGTCGCGACCATGCCCATGTAATCGGCCGTGGTCCGGTCCATCCCGCGGTGCGACGCGGACAGGCCGCGCCAAATGTTGCCGCCGCCGATCACGACCGAGGTTTGCACCCCGAGGTCGCGCACCTCCTTGATTCGAGCGGCGATCTCGCGCACCACTTGCGGCGAAATGTTGTCGCGCCCGCCGCGCTCCTGCATCGCTTCCCCGCTTAACTTGAGCACGATCCGTTTGTAAGCCGGCGTTTCGGTTTTCATGGCGGCGGATATGCATCAAATCCAAACATGTCGATCTTGGAAAGCAAAATGACTGTAGCCGGCATCGTCGATGCCGGACCGCGGTCAGCGACGGCGGCTACGGCTGCGATCGGAAACCTTTCAAGAAGTGAGCCGCCGCCATCCGCTTTTTCCCCTCCAACTGCACTTCCGTTAGTGAGAGCGCGCCCGCGCTGCATGCGACGACCAGTTCGTTTTCGCTTTGGAGGATCTCGCCCGGCTTGCCGCTAAGATCGACAATCGACGCGGAGAAGATTTTCAGCTTTCGACCGCCGAGGTTCATGAACGCGCCCGGCCACGGATCATAAGCGCGGATTTTTCTTTCGACGACTTCGGCCGGTTCACTCCAATCGATCAGGCCATCTTCGCGGGTCAGTTTTGGAGCGTAGGTCGCTCGCTCTTTGTCCTGCGCGGCGCGTGGCGCGTTGCTGTTGGCGAGCAAGCGCAACGCCTCGAGCAAGGCCCCGGGGGCAACTTGCCCGAGCCGATCGTGCAAGGTGCCGCCGGTTTCCTGGGGCGAGATGTCGATCTTGTGTTGGAGCAAAATGTCGCCGGTATCGAGCCCTTCATCCATGTAGATCACCGTGATGCCGGTTTCGCGATCGCCCGCCGCGATGGCTGCCTGGATCGGCGCCGCGCCGCGCCAGCGGGGCAAAAGTGAGGCATGCAAATTGAGGCAGGCCAGGCGCGGAATTTGAAGCAGGTCACGCGGCAAAATCTGGCCATAAGCCATGACGACGATCACGTCCGGACTGAGCGCGCGGATTTGCTCGATCGATTCTGGATCTTTGATCCGGGCCGGTTGCAAAACGTGGCTCCCCGGGAACGCCATTTTGATCGGCGAGGACCTGATTCGTTGTTCCCGGCCAACCGGTTTGTCTGGGCCGGTAACGACGCCCACGGTCTCGTGCTCGAGCGATTCGAGCAGTGCCTGCAGAGTCGGGACGCCGATCGAGCCCGTGCCGATGAAGAGGACGCGCATCGGCGCGTTTACCGCACTACCTCCAACGTCCGGTGGCGCGCAGCCATCGCTTGCGCCATCAATTTTTCGCCGGTCGTGACTTCGCGCTGCCCAACCGACGAGCCACAGCCGGTGCAGAGATAATCGAAAAGCTCGCGGTCGGGCAGGACGAGAAGGAGCCGTTCGCGCACCGGCATGCTGGCGCGGCACTTGTCGCAGTAAAGCGCCGAGGCGGTGAAATTCTCAAACTGCTGCTGCGGTTGGTATCGCGTGTTGTTTGATGCCATTTACGCTCGCCAGAATGTCGAATAACACTTTGGCGGGCGGCTGGGTGGCGTCAATCACCGTGACGCAATCTTTCGGATAATAGCCAAGCACCGGCTTCGATTCTTTCTCGTAAATATCGAGCCGCTTTTGAATGACCTGCTCGTTGGCGTCGTCGAGCCGGTTGTCCTTAAGAGCGCGCTTTTTCAGGCGTTGAAAAAGCGTCTCACGATCCGGGCAGGAGAGATGAAATACTTTCTGCACATCGATCATCTTTTCCATGATGCCCGCCTGGCCCACATTTCGCGGGATGCCGTCGAGGACGAGAATGTCGATGTCGGGCTTAAACTTATGCGCGTCCACCGCGGCATCGATGGCTTCTTTCCAAAGCTCAACCGTGACGTCGTCCGGCACGAGCTGACCCTTGCTGGAATACTCCAGAAAGGCCTTGCCCACTTTAGTGCGCGTGTCGATCGAGCGGAATACGTCGCCGCAGGGGCAATGGTAAAAGCGCGGAATGGTGCCGAGCGTTTTGCCCTGGGTGCCTTTGCCGCTGCCCGGCGCACCAAAAAGGATGAAGGTGCTGTATCTCATGGGCGACATTCGTTTATAGCGCACCGGACGGTCATTTCACAAGCGTCATCCCGAGCGAAGTCGAGGGACCCCGTCGCGTTAAACAGAATCTGACTTCACGGGGTTCCTCGACTGCGCTACGCTCCGCTCGGAATGACGGCTATTGCGACACCGTCACTGGATCCACGTTCACCCTGCGCCCGTTCCGATCGAACCGCACATTGCCGTCGACCAGCGCAAAAATCGTGTAATCGCGCCCGAGGCCGACGTTTTTACCCGGTAGAAATTTCGTGCCGCGCTGGCGCACGATAATATTGCCGGCGATGACCAGTTCGCTGCCGAATTTTTTTACGCCGAGCCGCTTGCTGACGCTGTCCCGGCCGTTTTTGACGCTGCCTTGTCCTTTTTTATGAGCCATGGGGAAAGTTTGGAGTTTGAGGTTTGATGTCGATCTAGTCTTCCTTTTTCGCCTTCTTTGCGCCGAGGGTGATCGATTTGATTTTCACGCGGGTCAGCTTGCGGCGGTGGCCGACGGTGCGGTGGTAACCTTTTCGCCGCTTGTATTTGAACGCGATCACCTTCTTGTCCTTGCGCTGTTCGATCACTTCGGCGGTGACTTTTGCCCCGGAGATAACCGGGCTGCCGTGCGTGACATGTTTGCCATCGGCATGAAACAAGACTTCGCCGAACGTGGTGGTTTTGCCCGCGTCGACATCGAGAAGATCGACATCGAGCGTGTCGCCCTCAGCGACACGGTACTGTCGACCGCCCGTCTGGATAATTGCGTAAGCCATAAGCGCGTTTTTCCGAGGAGAAAAAGCCGCGCAAAATTCCACAGCTGCGCGCGGTTGGCAACCGCAAAGGTAGGGGCGGTTCACCGAACCGCCCGCGGGCGATTGGGTCAATCGCCCCTACCTGTAATCACGAGCACGATCTCGCCCTTCGGCGGATGCGCTTCGTAGTGGGCGAGAAGTTCGGCGGCCGAGCCGCGGCGGAATTCCTCGAATTTTTTCGTCAGCTCGCGCGCAATGCACAATTGTCGATCTTGCAGGATGCTTGTGGCGGCCATTAGCGTCTTAATCAGGCGGTGAGGCGACTCGAAGAAGATCGTGGTCTCGGCACGCGCGGCGGCATTGCGCAGTTCGCGCTCGCGTCCGCCGCTTTTGTTCGGGAGAAAACCTCCAAAGTAAAAACTCTCAGTAGAAAAGCCCGAACCGATGAGCGCGGCCAGGACTGATGACGGGCCGGGAACGATCGTGTAGGGCAGTTTGCGCTTGATGCATTCGCGAATGAGCCGCGCGCCGGGATCAGAGAGACCCGGGGTGCCGGCATCGCTAATCAAGCCGACGTTTTCGCCCGCGGCGAGCCGTTCGATGAGCTGCGCGGTGCGCATTGCTTCGTTGTGCTCATGATAGCTGAGCAGCGGCTTGTCGATCTTGTAATGCTTCAACAAAATGCCCGAGTGCCGTGTGTCCTCGGCCGCGACCAGATCGACCGTTTTCAAAACCTCGAGCGCGCGCAGGGTTATGTCGGCGAGATTTCCGATCGGCGTCGCGATGACATAGAGCATGGTTGAGCATCGGGCAGGAATCCCGTTTTCGCCATCGCACTACCAGTTACAGCCAACGTGTTCGCGTGAAGCGAATTAAAAGCGGAAAGAGGAGAACACTTTATGAGACTACGCAATTATCTACTGGTTTTGTCCCTGGCTTTGGCGGGTTGTGCCTACGAAACACCGGCCCCGGTCACGACCACGACCGTGACGCGCGAAACGACCATGACGACAGGCCCTGCCACCGGCGAGGTCCTGGTCACGCAAGCGCCCCCGGCGCCGCGAGTGGAAGTGCAAACGGTCGCGCCCGGGCCGGGTTATGTCTGGACACCGGGTTATTGGCGTTGGACGGGGACCGATTACGTTTGGGTGAGCGGCAGCTGGGTAGTGCGTCCGCGCCCGAGCGCGGTTTACGTGCGCGGCCATTGGGAGCGTCGTGCGGGCGGCTGGGTCTGGGTCCCGGGCCACTGGCAATACTAAGTACGACGAACCGCAACGCCTGTTGATTAGTGGCGGAATCGCGCGTTCAGCGCGAGCGCTTCGGTAGAAACTCGTCGCGATAAAGCGGCGTGTCTTCGGGCGCGAAGCCGTGGCGGGTGACGTTTTCGGTGACGACCCGCGGCACGAGAAAGTGCAGCAGATAATCGTGCCCGCCGGCTTTAGTGCCGCTCCCGCTCATTTTGAATCCGCCGAAGGGATGACGGCCGACAATCGCGCCGGTGCAACCGCGATTGATGTAAACATTGCCGGCTTCGATCCGCGCCTTCGCGTACTCGATATTGGCCGGGCTGCGTGAGAAAAATCCGGCGGTCAGCGCGTAATCGGTGCTGTTCGCCACCTCGATCGCTTCCTCGAGATCGCGCACTTTGAGAACGCTGACCACGGGACCGAAAATTTCCTCGCGCGCGATGCGCATGTGCGGTTTGACGTCGGTGAAAATGGTCGGCGGAATAAAATAGCCGTGCGGCGGCACCTCCTGGCGTTGATAGGCGAGCTTGGCCTCCGACTTTCCGATCTCGATGTATTCGAGGATGCGCTGGTAAGCGGCTTTATCGATCACCGGTCCGACGACTACGCCCGGGTCTTCGGGATTGCCCACGCGCACACTGGCCGCGGCGCTGAGCAGGCGTTCCATCACGCGCTCGTAATTTTCCTCGAGCAAAATCAGTCGCGAAAGCGCGGAACATTTTTGCCCCTGATAACCGAAGGCCGAATAGACGCAGTCGACGATGGCTTCGTCGAGATCAGCGTCCGAATCGATGATGACCGCATTCTTGCCGCCCATCTCGCAGACGACGCGTTTCAGTTCGCGCTGGCCGGGGCGGGTGATCCCCGCGCTCTGCCAAATCCGCAGGCCCACTTCCCGCGAACCGGTGAAGGCGATAAGATCGACATCTTTATGATCGACAAGATGCGCGCCCATGACTGAGCCCTTGCCGGGCAGATAATTGAGCACGCCCGGCGGCACGCCGGCTTCCTCGAGAATTTCCATGAGCATCGCGCCGATAACAGCCGACGTCTCGGCCGGTTTCATAATGACGGTATTGCCGGTGACGAGCGCGGCCGTGACCATTCCGCAAAGAATGGCGAGAGGAAAATTCCACGGGGCGATGACGAAAGCCACGCCGCGCGGCCAGTAGTGGTAGTAGCTGTCTTCGCCGGGCACGCGCTGGGTCAGCCGGGGCCGGCCGATGAGGCGCATCTGCTGAGCGTAAAAGAGGCAAAAATCGATCGCCTCGCGAATATCGCCGTCGGCTTCGGTCCAGGGTTTTCCGACTTCGTAAACTTCCAGCGCGCAAAGCCCGAAACGACGCCGTTCCATGATGGCGGCGGCGCGTTCCAGGAGCTGGGCGCGCTCCTCAAATGAAGTCCAGCGCCATGTCGCGAAAGCGGCGCGCGCGGCTTTGACAGCCTGCTCGGCTTCTTCGATTCCCGCTTCAAAAACCTCGCCGATAACCTGGTCGGGCGCGCTTGGGTTGAGCGAGGGGATCGTTTTACCGGTGGAAATTTTTTCGCCGTTGATAACGAGCGAATATTCCTGGCCGAGCCGGTCGCGCATTTCGCGCAAAGCCGCGCGCATTTTTTCCTGGTTTTCGGGGTAGGCGAAGTTGGTCAACGGCGCGTTTTCATAAGTGTCGCCGGGTGGGGTCTCGCGCGAGAGTTGGCGAGGCGGTTGTCGATCTTGCGTGGCAGTGGCTGTTGTCATGGTGTTGGCGGTAATGGTTGAGTGCGGGGGACCGTTCCGGCTCTCCCGCAAAAGTTCGGTTGGGTCGCGTAACAGTTCCTCTTCGGAAACGTTTTCGGCAAACTTGGCGCGCAAAAATCCTTCATTCGAAGTGTTCTCGAGTAAACGGCGAACGAGGTAGGACATGCCCGAAAGCAGCTCGCCGACCGGGCAATATTCGCGAACACGGTAGCCCATTTCGACCAAGGCGCGCTTGATCGGGCCGGCCATGCCATAGAGCAACTGGAATTCGAACCGGCCGGGCGCGACCTCGAGCTCCTGGGCAATGGCCTGGGTCGCCGCGATGCTGCGCACGTTGTGCGAGCCGAAGGCGGCCGTCACGACCGGCTCGTTCTCGAGCAAAATGCGGCTGAGTTTTTCGAAGTTGGCGTCGCTCTCCGGTTTTTGCTGAAAGACGGGGACCGGCCAGCCGTTGCGCGCCGAGCGCAGTGTTTCGTAATCCCAATACGCGCCCTTGACCAGGCGCACACCGAAACGGGTCCCGCGCTTGCGGCCCCACTCGATAAGATCGACAAGGTCTTTTTCCGACTCGCGCAAATACGCCTGGATCACGATGCCGGCGTGCGGCCAATCGCGGAATTCCGCTTCAGTGAACAGCGTCTTGAAGAGCTTGAGCGTGAGATTTTTGAGCGAAAAACTTTCCATGTCGAAGTTGATGAACGCGCCGAGCTCTTGGGCCCGGCGCAACATGGGCCGCAGTTTTTCGGCGAGATGGCCGATGTCGCGCGGCGTTACCTGGGGAGAGAGCGCGGAGATTTTGACCGAGAGATTGACGATGGGAAAAAGGCCGGAGTCGTCGCCGAGCGGATCGCGCCAGCCGCGTGTTTCGCGCGCGAGATGTTCGAGCAATTCGAGGCAGCGCGCGGCGTAAACGTCGGCTTCTTTTTCGCTCACCACCGCTTCGCCCAGCAGATCGACGGTGAACCCGATCTTTTGCTCGTAGCGACGACGCAGGGTGCTGGTGACCTCCTGCGGATCTTTCCCCGCAATGAATTGGCGCGCCATGCCGGAGACATTGCGCCGCAACACAAACGCGCTGATCCATGGCGCCAGCCTGGCGATGCGCACGCCGGTGCGCAAAAGGCTGCCATTTCGCATCGCCGCGAAATATTCGTCGAGGTGACGGACGATATCGCCGGAGCGATTCAGGGAGGGTAAAACATCGACAAATCGAAACATTTGCACCTTGAAATCCTCGTCCCGCATGGAGAGCTCCATCACCCGCTGGTAGAGGCCGGCCCGGCTGAAAAGGGGCTGCGGATGCTCGTTGACGAGCTGGAATATGCGGCGGCCACGGCGCTCGACTTCCGCCTGCAAAGAGGCCATCCCTGACCATAGACGCGCGAGTCAAATCAGCAAAGGCGATCGCCACCGAAAAAATTCTTGCGACCGACACACTCACCTGGCTCGGTCACTCCGAATCAGACAATGTAGTTCTTTTTGCTACGCAAACAGGGGTGAAATAAGGGAGCAAGTAGAGGTGATTTGCCTGGCAGGCGACAGAGGCCCAGGGCTCCGTCTGTCAGGCAATCTCTCTTTTCAGGCCCTCGCGCCGGGGCGCGCTGCAATCGATTTGCCGCGCGCGCGGATGTCGATTAGCAAGATCGACGTGGAAAAGCCGACCCGGCGGACCGATCTGGCGAGTGACAATACCGCCGGGATTTGCCCCGAAGCATGGGCGGCACTGCAAACAGCGAACAGTGGTCACGCCGCCTCCTACGGCGATGACCCTTGGACGGCGCGCGCCCGGGAGCTGGTGCGCGAACTGTTCCAGACCGAGTGCGCGGTCCATTTCGTTTCCAACGGCACCGCGGCCAACGCGCTCGCCCTGGCGCAGCTTTGTCAGCCCTACCAAAGCGTCGTTTGTCACGAGCAGGCCCATCTGCAAACCGACGAGTGCGGGGCGCCGGAATTTTTCGCACGGGGAGCGAAGCTGCTTCTCGCGCCCGGAGCAAATGGCAAGATCGACATCGACCGTGCGTCGGACGTAATGGCGCGGCAGCCGGAGCTGCATGGGCAAAAGCCGGGGGCGATCAGCCTGACGCAGTCGACCGAGCTCGGCACGGTTTACACGGGGGATGAGGTCCGCGCTCTCAGCGAGTTGGCCCGGCAGCGCTCAATGACGGTGCACATGGACGGCGCCCGGTTTGCCAACGCCGTCGCCGCGCTCGGTTGTGCGCCCAAAACCATCACGTGGCAAAGCGGCGTGGATGTCCTTTGTTTCGGTGGAACGAAAAACGGAGCCGCGGCGAGCGACCTGGTCATCTTTTTCGACCCGCAGCTGGCCCGAGATTTCGATTACCGGGTCAAGCAAGGCGGTCAGCTCGCATCGAAGATGCGTTTCCTGGCGGCGCCGTGGATCGGACTCTTGACGGATGAAGTTTGGTTGCGCAATGCCCGGCACGCCAATGCTATGGCAGAGCGGCTGGCCCACGAGCTCGCGACCAGGGCGAAGATCGACATCGTGTTTCCGGTGGAAGCGAACGCGCTCTTCCTGCGCTTGACCCGGCAGTGCGCGCGCGCCTTACAGGAGCGCGGCTGGGACTTTTACCAATTTGTCGAGCCGGATGTTTATCGGCTGATGTGTTCCTGGTGCACGACCGAACAGACGATTGCAGAGTTTTTGACTGATTTGATCGCGGTCAACGACTAATGCCGCGGGGTTGCACCCCCGGGAGACGGTTGTATAGGAGCTACCATGAAGCTGAGGACGCGAGTTTTGTTGCTCATTTCGGCGTTATTCGCCGGATGCGAGACGACACACGATGTGGTTTCAACCTCGTTCCACGTCGTGACCGCGCCTGTTCGTTTTGTCCATCACCACCTCTGGGGTGATCACGAAGAACCGCCGCCGCCGCCGGCCGCGAGCGAACCGGTGGCGACTTCCGATGTAGTCACTACGCCGGGCCAGCCTGTTCCGGTAGCAACGCCACCGCCGCCCCGCCGTTCAGTCGCTTCGACTAGGACGAGATCGAAACCCAGCCCGAGCCCGCGACCTCGCACCTCCTCTTCCCGCGCGGCGTCAGGGCAAGCAGAGTTTCCGACCGCGAAACCGGTGCCCGGGCGTCCCGGATTGGTTTACAACCCGTTCGATCCCAACGGCGGCTATATTGATGTGAGCGGTTATACGCCGGGCAGCAAAGTCAAAGACCCGGACTCGCAGAAGATTTTTATCGTCCCGTAAGAAAACCGCAGGGCCGATCCCGGCGCAACGCCTCGACAATCAGCGAGCAGCGATTTGCTCCCGCTCGTTGACGGCGACGTGACTCACGACGAGCTGCGCTTCCGGCCGTTCGCGCTTCTGTTTGGGCAGCTTTTGCCGGGGCGATTGGACGAGCTTGTCGGGTTTGATCGGAGCGGCGGGCTGGGACTCATCTTTTTTGAGGATGACGGCAAACCCGAGAGCAGCGATGACGAAGAGGGCCAAGAGTGAGCGCATATGTGAAAAATGCAGCAAGCGCCAAGCCAGCTTTGGCAGCGCTTGCACATTGCCGTCACGTTTTCCGAATGGTAGGTAGCAGAATGAAGCCGGGGTTTCGTTCCGCGCTGCGCTTGGCGCTTTGCGTCTCGATTCTGACCGGTGCGAATCACGGACAAGCGCAGACTTATCAGGGCAAAGAGCTGGTCAAAGCCGAACTGCTCGCCGACACAAATGCGCTCGTTCCGGGGAAGGAGTTTGTTGCCGGGTTGCGCCTTCGCATGGCCCCAGGTTGGCACACCTACTGGCAGTTCGCCGGCGACGCCGGTCTTCCCACAGAGGTGAAATGGGAATTCCCGCCCGGCTGGCGACAGATCGGCGGCCTGCGCTGGCCGATTCCGCTCAAGACGAACGATCCCGGAGACATCCAAACCTACGGCTACGAAAACGAAGTCCTGCTCATGCAGGGATTGCGACCGCCGGATGTGCTCAACGCTCCGACGGTGCGTTTGAAAGCGGAGGCAAGCTGGCTCGTTTGCGAAAAAATTTGTATTCCCGGAAGTGCGACGCTCCAGCTCGATCTGCCGGTCGCGCGAAGTTCTGCGCCGGCGAATGTCGAGCTGTTTGCACGTTATAGCCGTTTGCTGCCGCAAAGTTGGCCGGCCAAAAACCTCGCGGTTGTCAGTTGGAGCCGGGCCGATTCCGCTCTGCGTCTGAAAGTGACGAGCGCAACACTGAGCGCCTATCCGGCGGTGGATTTTTATCCTGTCCCGCCCGCCAACGCCGTCATTGGTCATCCACAGATCGAGAGCCGCGGCGGGGAGGAGATCATTTTCCGTGTGCCGATTGAGTCGCCGCGAGAGCTTTCGTCTGTGGGCGGTCTGGTTGTCTTTGCCGATCGACTCAACGCCGACAATCGCGCCGCCTGGCAACTTGAGGCGCCCTCGATCGCCCCGGCTGCGAAAGTGGCAGATGCGCGCCGCATCATCATTTCGCTTTTGTTCGGTTTCATCGGCGGCTTCATCCTCAATCTGATGCCGTGCGTGTTGCCGGTCATTTCACTGAAGATTTTCGGTTTTATCCAGCAGGCCGGTCAAAGCCGCGAGAAGATTTTCCGGAGCGGACTCGCTTTCGTGGCTGGGATTTTTGCGTGGTTCCTCGCGCTGGCGGTGGTTTTGATCGCGCTCAAAGCGGCGGGTCGCGACGTCACCTGGGGCGGGTTTCAATTCAATAATTCCTATTTCGTTCTGGGGTTGAGCGTGGTCGTGCTGGTTTTCGCGCTGAATCTTTTCGGCGTGTTCGAGATTGCCCTGCCGCAAACGGCCGCGCGCGGTTTGTTTGGGTGGAGCGCGCGCCGGGACACTGTAGGCTCGTTTTTGCAGGGCGTTTTTGCGACCGTTCTGGCGACGCCGTGCACGGCGCCGTTTCTCGGCACGGCCCTCGGGTTCGCTTTTACCCAGTCACCGCTCGTCATTTTGTCGATGTTCGTCGCGATCGCCGCCGGGATGGGCGCGCCTTATTTGTTGCTCTGCGCCAAACCAGCCTGGGTCGAATTTTTGCCCAAGCCCGGCCCGTGGATGATTCGCGTAAAAGAAATCATGGGTTTCCTGCTTTTCGCTACGCTGCTCTTTCTTCTTTATGTGCTCGGCGCGCAGCGCGGCCTCGAAGGAGCAATTTGGGCGGGCTGTTTTCTCCTCATGGTGAGCGTGGCCTGCTGGATAAAAGGCGCTTTTTTGACGCCGATCTCGTCGCGAAAGACGCGGCTGATCGCGGCAGTGACGATGTCGATCTTGCTCGTGGCCAGCGGCGTGTATTTCATCGGCCAGCAGTTTCGCCGCGCTCAACCGCTTGCTCTGGAGAGCGCTGGAGGTGGCTGGCGGATGTTTACGCCCGAACGCCTGCAAGACGAGCTCGATCAAAATCACGCCGTGTTTGTCGATTTTACGGCGGCGTGGTGTTTGACCTGCAAGTTCAACGAACGAAGCGTGCTCGAAAGCGCGGTCGTGCGCGAAGCGTTTGAACGCCACGGGGTGGTCAAATTGCGGGCCGACTGGACGAACGGCGACCCGACGATCACGAAATTGTTGCAACAATTTGGCCGTCCGGGTGTCCCACTCTACGTGCTTTATCCGGGCAAATCGGCTCCGCCGATCGTTTTGCCGGAATTGCTCACCAGAAACCTTGTCCTCGAAAAACTTGAAACCCTTCCCGCGATCGTTGCTTCAAAATAATTTATGAAAACAAAATTCATCCTCGGCTTCCTCTTTTGTCTGCTCGCATCGAACCTCTGGGCCTTCGACCCGCCGCCGCTCGGCAGCGCCGCGCCGGAGTTTTCATTGCCGGACGCGACCGGCAAAACGCATTCGCTTTCCGATTACAAAGGCAAATACGTCGTGCTCGAATGGTTCAACCCCGAGTGCCCGTTTGTGAAAAAACATTATGGCGGCGGCAACATGCAAAAGCTGCAGGAGGAATTTACGGGCAAGGGCGTTGTCTGGCTGACGATTGATTCCAACGCGCCCGGCAGCGAAGGCAATATCACGCCCGAGCAGGCGCAGAAGATAATGCAGTCGTGGAAAACAAAGCAGACCGGCTTGCTCCTCGATCCGGAAAGCAAAGTGGCCAAGCTTTACGGCGCGAAAAACACGCCCAACATGGTGATCATCAATCCCGACGGCAAAATCGTTTACGAAGGCGCGATCGACAGTAAACCCACCCCAAACCCGAACGACATCCCGAATTCGACCAACTACGTCAAAGCCGCACTCGACGAATTGCTGTCCGGCAAACCGATCTCCAACGCCCAGACCAAACCCTACGGCTGCCACATAACCTACAAATCCTCGTAGATCAGTCTCATCACTAGCGCCGGCTTGCGCCGAGTCGCCATGCGAGGCGCAAGATCGACAATGGGGTGAGGCGGGCGAGGAACATTCCGATCTTCATCATTGTGCCGGGGATGACGAGGGGGCGATCGGCTTCGAGCGCGGCGAGCGCGTCGCGAACGACTTGTTCGGGCGAGACGTGAACGAAGTCGGGGCCGTAGTCCGGTTGGCCGCCGGGGCGTTGCGCGATCGATTGGAATTCGGTGCGCACGGGGCCCGGGCACAGCGCGGTCACACTCACACCGGTGCCGCGCAGCTCCGCGCGAAGCGATTCGGTGAAGCTGTTCACGTAAGCTTTGGTTGCGGCGTAAACGTTGAACTCGGGAATCGGAAGAAAGCCGGCGGAAGAACTGACGTCGAGGATCGCGCCGCGTTTGCGCGAAAGCATTTGCGGGAGCAACGCGCGGGTGAGCGCGGTAAGGGCGACGATGTTGACGCCGAGCATCTCGGCGTTGCGACGCGGCTCTGAGGTGACGAAGGGACCGACGTCGCCGAGACCGGCGTTGTTGATCAAAACCTCGATCTCGATCTTTGCCTCTTCCAGCCAGCTCACGAGCTCGTCGATCTGCGTTTGATCGCAAAGATCGACAACCCGCGTGTGAACGACGAGGTCAGGGTCGCGGCTTAGCAATCCATCGCGCAGTTGATTAAGCCGCTCGCCGCGCCGGGCGACGAGCACCAGCCCGCGCGCTCGCTTTGCGAGTTGCCCGGCAAATTCGCGGCCCAGTCCCGCGGAGGCGCCGGTGATGAGCGCGAAACAACCGTTCAGGTTCATAGCTGGTTGACTGGGTCTATCTGGACGTTTGTCACGGCCACGTAGTGGTGGATCGGCCGCTCCGCGGGCGATGCTACAAATAAATGCGGCTCCGCCGCCAATATTAACATCGCGCTCGCAGATCGCGATCCACCTTGGGTTCGGCGCAAAGCGATGCGATGTCGCGCTTGCTGAGCGCGCGCCAATGGCCGCGCGGCAAATCGCCGAGGCGCAAATTTCCGATTCGGATCCGGACAAGACGTTTCACGTTGAATCCGACGGCTTGGAACATGCGGCGAATCTGCCGATTGATCCCCTGGTGTAAAACAACCCGCAAGCGTGACGGCGTGATGGTATGAAGTCGCGCAAATTGGGCGCGCTGGCCGTCGAGGATGATGCCGCGCAAAAGTTTGTCGGTGAGCGCCGCGTCCCACGGACGATCGAGTGTGACTTCATATTCCTTGTCGATCTTGTAGCGAGGATGAGTCAGCTGCTGCGCCAGAGTGCCGTCGTTGGTCAGAAGCAGGAGGCCTTCACTTTGCGCGTCGAGACGCCCGACGTTGAAGAGGCGCGAAAGCTTGGCCGGTAAAAGATCGAAGATCGTGTCGCGCGCGTGAGGATCGCCTTTTGTGCAAACAAATCCAGCCGGCTTGTGAAGCATAATGGAGAGCGGTGGCTCGATGTGGACGAGGGTGCCGTCTACCTTGACGTGATCGCGCGCCGTGGGTTGAGCGCTGAAATCGATGCAGACTTTGCCGTTAATCCTTACCCGCCCGGCGGCGATTAACTCATCGCACTTGCGACGCGAACCAATGCCGGCCGCGGCGAGGTAGCGGTTGAGGCGCACGGTGGTGCGGAAGGTGAGAAGTGATTAGTGAGAAGTGAGAAGTCGTTTCGACCACCAATCACTTCTCACCTCTCACTTCTCACTGTCTGCCTACACGTCCGGCTTGGTCTTCGGCAGGCCGAGCACTTTGCGCCCTTCCTTCCATTGACCACGTTTTTTGAGCAGCTCGACGCGTTCGAAACGTTTAAGAACGTTGCGTTTGGCGGCGATGGTGCTGGCGCCCTTGAGACTGCGATGCTGCGACATAAACAGGTTCCTGTGAAATTTTGGGGGCTGAACGTAGCGCGGGCGCGCGCGTTTTCAAGCTCCGCGGCGGCCGGCGGCGCTAAAGCTGGTTGCTCAAAATCACGTGGCTGCCGCAGGTGCTGAGTTGATGAAAAATGTGAAAACGCTCGGTGATAACGGCCTGCCAGTAAGGCACGCGCGTTTGTTCGACAATCAGGTAGACGTCATCCGGCTCGCCCCATCTGGCCAGAGCAACGCTCTCGTCCAGAGCGATGTGGTTCTTTTGGGAGACGATATGCATTTCGTCGTCGGGCGGCTCGTTCACGAGATAGAACCGCCGGTTGAGGTAAAAAATGAGGCTGCTTCCGGCATCGAGCGAGCCTTCGTAGATGACGGTGTCGCGCTCACGCAACCGCGGATTAAGAAACCGGGCGGCGTCGGCGAGGGAGAACTGCGGCGCGATGCGGGCGACTCCGTCAATCATTCCGAGTCCGGCCGGCACCATTCCGAGGGCCAAAGCCAAACAAGCGAGCTTGGGCCGGCGCGTGGCGATGAGATAAATCGCGACGAGCGCGCAAAGCGTCACTGAGATTCCGATGGCGAGAAAGACCGGCCGCAGTGCCAGCCAGGAAGCGAGCGGTATCTGTTCCAGCGCCCGGGATGTTGTCCAGCTCGTATCGGCCTGGGCGCGTCCGGCATTGCCGTGACGGAGCAGATTTGGGAGTTGAAGCGCAACCATGATAACGACAATCCCGACCACGCCGACCAACCCGGCCCCGGCCACGCGCCAGCGTCGCGGCGCTCGCAGCCATACACCGGCCCCCCACAGCGCAAACGCGCTCCAGATGCTCATTGAGTAATAATCCTGCCGTTGCCCGATCAAAAGCAACGGCACGAAACCGACCGCCATCCAGCAAAGCGGCAGGGCATCGGCAAACTCGATTTCGCGCGGCCGGATCACGCGTCGCCAGGCGAAAATCACAGCCGGTAAAAGGGCGATTAGCCATGGAAACAACCAGCCGAAATGCAGCGGCACAAATTGCAGCCGCGGCACGCCGTTATCGCCTCCCGCGACCTGAGGCGGCGTGCTCTGCAAATGCCCGAGCCATTCGACGGTGACGAGCTGACGGAGAAACCCCGGGAAATGCAATTCCGTCCAGACGTACCACGGCGCGATCAACACCGCGAAGATCGACATGTAGGACCAGTGAAAGAGCGAGCGAAATCGCACTCGCGCTTCGCGGAAAAAAATCGCGAGCAACCCGATTGCGCCGGCGGGATAAAGCAATCCATGGGCTCCCTTGGTGAGGCAGGCCAGCGCCGCGCAAAGCCAAAATCCCAGGAACCACCACCGCCGAAATCGGCGCCGCTGATAACCGCCGAGCGCGCAGAAGATCGCGCCGGTAATCAAGGCGCTGAAGACCGGCTCCGGCATGATCATGCGGCCGAGCAAAAAAGCGCCGGCCGAGCAGAGGTAGATCAATCCGGCGAGAAAGCCGCGCCAATAATCCGCCAGCCGTTCGCCGATGAGAAATGTGAGCGTGACGGTGACGATCACGGCCAGCGCAATCGGCACCCGCGCCGCGGCCGCATGAACACCAAAAAGTTTGAACGAGCCGATCATGAGCCAGTAAAGCAGCGGCGGTTTACGCAGGCGCGGCACGCCGTCGTTGGTGGGGAGCAACCACTGGTGCGACTCGACCATTTCGCGCGCCGCGCCGGCATATTGGCCCTCGGTGTGTCCATACAAATCGCCCCAACCGATCGTCGCCAGATGCGAGAGCGCCGTCAGCGCGATCAGCAAAACCAAGAGCGCGTGCCGCGTCGGCGGCGGTTTGATCGCCTGCGGTTCGAGCAACGCTTCCTCGATTCTTAAAGCCTGTGCGCCGGCGATCATTCGTTATGAATCACGGCGATATTGCCGCCAGTTTTCCGGCAGGCGCAGCACCTTGCCCCCAGGCATCTCGATTAACGCGACCATCTGGCGGCAAGCCGCGATCAATTCATCGTCCCGCGACCGAATGATCCTGAAGCCGCACCAGAACCGCGCACCCTCGGTTTTCTCGAGCCAACCCTCGATCGTCAATTGATCGGCCAGTTTTGCCGCGCGCCGATAATCGATTTCGGTGCGCACGACCACCGGATATTGGCGGGTGCCGGCCATCTCCGCGAGAGGCAATCCAAGTTCCTCGGCCAGGAGTGTGCGCGCGATTTCAATAAAGCGCAGGTAAGCGATGTTCGACACCACGCCGCCGCAGTCGGTATCGAAAAACATGACCTGCAATTCGGTGCGAATGCGCGGTGCGCCCGGTTGCATCCGCTCAACCTAGCGAAGAACGCGTCGGGGGCGAAGTTAAGATGAACTTTCCCTTTCGCGCTGGCGGATTGGTCCGGCGCCGTCGCGTAAGATCGACATCACGGCGGCGACGACCTCGGTCGCGCTCACGGCTTTCATACAACGAAAATCGATCGGGCACTCGCGCAAAAAACACGGACTGCATTCCACCTGGTGGCGCAAGATGATGTGACCGGAACCGAGCGGGCCGGTCAGGCGCGGCTCGGTCGAGCCGAAAACGGCGACGACCGGAACCCCGAGTAACGCGGCCAGATGCATCGCCCCGGTATCATTGCTCAGGAGCAACCGGCACTGACGCAGCTCCTCGATGAGTTGATCGAGCGTAGTGTGGCCGATGCGATTTGTGCAGGAGTTTCCCAGCGCCTTGGCAATCTCGTCTCCAATGGTCCGGTCGCGTGCGGTCCCGAATAAGATCCAATGCACCCCGGCTTGCGCGCTAATGGCCGCGGCGGCTTCGGCAAATCGCTCCGGCAACCATCGTTTCGCCGGGCCGTACTCGGCGCCCGGGCAAAGGCCGACCGATGTCTGACGCTGCGCGTTTGAGCGTTGATGCGCAAAAGGAAGTTCCGCCCGGGTTATGTCGGCCCCGCAATCCTCGGCGATTCGCAAAAAACGACGAGCGTGATGTTCCGGCGGGCCAGGCGCGCGTGGCTCGCGCACGATTTGGTCGACCAACCAGTGACGCCAGTGTCCGCGATAACCGACTCGCTGGGGAATCCCGGCCAGCCAGACTTCCAGCGCGGAGCGAAGGGAGTTGGGAAAGAGGACGGCCACGTCGAAAGGGCCGTGTCGCCGCAGGGTCCGTTGCGCGAGCGTGACCGATTTGGTCGGCAGCGCAACGACCTCATCCACTTCGTCGATTAGTTTCCAAAGCGGCGCGAGATTGGCCGGCGTCAAGATCGACAAGTGGACATCGGGCCGGCCGTTTTTAATCGCGCGCACAGCCGGGACGTTCATGACCGCGTCGCCGAGCCAGTTGCTTGCCCGAACCAGAATGCGAAAAGGCTGCAACGTCTCCGCCGGGCGCTCGGCCGGCAAATACACGCCGCGTTTGTAGTGACTGAGCAGGAAATTCGGGATCGGCGTTTTCCAGCGGTTGTGCACCCAGAACCAGTCCTCGGGCGCATGGCGGATTTGTTGTTCGATCAGCTGGTTCATTTTCCACGTCAGCGCTTCGACCGAGGCGGTGGGCTGATCGAACCGGTCGGTGAGAACGATTCGCCAGCGGCCCACGCCGGTGGTGTAGACCGCCGCCGCAACCAGGGCCGCGCCGGTCCGTTTGGCGAGCAACGGTCCGAGGGAGGAAGTGGAGGCGAGCCTGCTGAAAAACGGCGTCCACACGCCGTGATCGCCGGCGTGTTGATCGCTCAGCACACCAACGCCGCCCCCGGCGCGCAGCAGTTGGATCACCGGTTGAAATCCGCTCTGCCGGTCGAAGAGAATCAGCCCGGTGCGGCGGCGTGTCCGCCGCACGTGTTCGTCAATGAAACGGTTGCCGAGCTTTTGATAGACACTCGCCGCGCGCGCGTAGGGAAACGACACCGGCATGAGCTGGGCAAACAATTCCCAATTGGCCAGGTGGCTCAGCACCATCACGACTGGAATGCGCTCACGCAGATGTCGATCTACCGACTGGAGATTCTCGAGCGTCACTCGCGTCAGAATTTTTTCCACCGGCGCGGTCGTGATCTTGACGGTGTAAAGAAGATTTGCGCCGAGCCGTTGAAAATGCCGCCGCACCAGACGACGCAATTGGCGGGGCGATTTCTCAGCGGCGAAGGCGATGGCGACGTTGCGTAGCGCCAGCCGCCGGTAGCGCCCGAGCAACAGCCACGCGACGAGACCGCCGGCATTGCCGAGCACGAACAAAACGCGCCACGGCAAGATCGACAAGAGGGCCGCGCCCGCGCGATAGAGGAGGTAAACGCAAAAATCGAGCATGCGAGATGGAACGGGCTCGCGCCGGGGCAGAGTAAATTTGCCTGCGCCGCGCAGCAATTGATATTACGCGAAGGTGTTGCCAGCCAATTCTTCCTCTTTGGCGCGCGAGTCCGCAGAAGCGACCGAACCCGTCGAAGAGTTCGTTCCTGCGGACGACCCGGATTCGAGCGGATCGCGCGCGCAACTACAAAACCTCCGGCGCATGCTTCGGACAAGAACGTCCGAATTGGAAGCGGCCAGTCGCCACATTGCCCAACTCGAAGAGAAGCTTTTCAAGCTGAAGCAGGTCGGGCGCGATCTTCAGCGGGTGAAAGAGGAGAAACAACTTCTGCGCAAATCGCCCGAGCGGCGCATCGGCCAGGTGCTGCTCGCGCCATATCGTTTACCGCAAAGATTAATCCGCGCGCTCGTCTCGCGGCGTCGTCGGCCAAGCGCCGTGACCGCCTATCAGCGCTGGTTTGAACAGCACCGCGCCACCGCCGAACAGCTTGCGCTTATGCGCAGCGACTCGCGTGGTTTTTCCCTCAAACCGCTCGTCAGTGTGATCATGCCGGTATTCAACACCCCGGTCCCCTGGCTCGATCAGGCCATCGGCTCGGTCGTGGCGCAGGCCTATGAAAATTGGGAACTCCTCCTGGTCGATGATAACTCGACCGACGAAACGCTGGCACGCTATCTCGACACCGCCGTTGCCCGCGATTCGCGGATCAGGCTGTTTCGACTGGCAACCAATGGCGGGATTTCGACGGCTTTGAATCACGGTGTCGAGCAGGCGCGCGGCGAATGGCTCGGTTTTTTGGACCATGACGACGTGCTCGAGCCGGACGCCCTTTTTCACACCGTTAGTCTGCTGCAACGCTTTCCCGACGCCGATATTGTCTACTCGGATGAAGACAAATTGGGCGAGAGCGGGTTGGAGCGGCCAGTCTTGAAGCCGGACTGGTCGCCGGATCTTTTTCTCTCCTCCAACTACATCTCCCATTTCGTTACCGTCCGCAGCGAGCTGGTTCGCTCGGTCGGCGCGTTTCGGCCCGAATTTGATGGCGCGCAGGATTATGATCTGCTTTTTCGAATGATCGAGCGAACGCAACGAATTCATCATGTGCCCCGGGTGCTTTATCACTGGCGTCGCAGCGCGAGTTCGAGCGCGATCGATGTGCGACAAAAACCCGGGCAACTGGACGCCGCGCGCCGCGCCGTGGAAGACCATTTGCAGCGCACGCAAGTGAAAGGGCGGGTGGCGATCGATTGGCCGACCCATACATTTTGGGTGCAGCGCGAGCTGCGCGCGGCGCGCCCCGTATCGGTGATTATTGCCTGCACGGCCGCGACCCAGTCGCTGGCACGTTGCCTCCAGAGTGTCAGTCAAACCGCCTATCCCGATTACGAGATCGTGCTGGTCGGCAACGTAAGAGAGCTCCGGAAGCAGGGCGACGCATTGAACTCGTTCCGGGCCCGGGTCCTTCACTACGATGGTGCCCTTACGCGTCCCGCGATGAACAATTTTGCGGCCGCGCAAACACGAAACCCCTGGTTGCTGTTTTTGCAGCCTGATCTGGAACCGGTCGATGCCGAATGGCTCGGCGTCATGGCCGAACAATTACAGCGCGCGGAAGTCGGAGCAGTCGGCCCGCTCGTTCTTGCTCCCGACCGGACGATCGAGCACGCCGGGATCGTGCTGGGGCCGAGTAGGATCGCTCAGCCGGCGTTCCGCGGATTTTCAATCGAGGATACGGCGGTTTTGAAACAGGCCGGGGTGATGCGCGATTGCAGCGCCGTGACTGGAGCGTGCATCCTCACGCGCCGGGAGATTTTTGCGCAGGTCGGCGGGTTCGATGAGGGTCTGCCGCGCGCTTTTTACGATGTCGATCTTTGCCTGAAACTGCGGCGCGCCGGATATCTCATCGTTTATACTCCGTTTGCCCGGCTTTATCGGCGGGATTCGCCGGCTGAAAGCTCGCCGGCCACATCGCCGGAAGCCAGTATCATGCAGGAACGGTGGGGCGAGGCGCTGCAGCGCGACCCATATTACAATCCAAACCTCTCACGCGAGCGGGGCGATTTCGCCCTCGGCAATTGAACTGCTTTCTTCGATCGATATGAAAGAACGCGACCGAAAGCGATGGAGCGGCCTGAATGAAACCGCGCAGGCGGCGCTCGTCGGCCGCGATTACAAGACCGGTTCTTTCGCGCAACAACTCGCCGGCACCGGCGTTGACGCCGGCGAACTTGCGGCGGCCGATCGGCGTAAGCCGGAGATGAAGCGCGCGTGGATCCCGGGCGTGGAAGTCTTTGCCCGCACCATTCACGCACAGCGGCACCGCGGCGTATTTGGCGAGTTCGTCCGGCGTGACGAGGGCGTGCTGAGCGAAATCGGATTGTGGCCGAAACAATGGTCGGCCGCGCGCATGTACCCGAATACGGCCAAAGGATTTCACATTCACCCGGCACACGTGCCGGCCGGGAACACAGCGGAAAAATGGCACCGGCAGCTTTTCCTAACGCAGCCGACCAATTACGCGCTGCGTCGCTACGACGAGGAGCAATGGGACGTGATGTTCTTTTTACAGGGCCGAGTGGAAATGATTCTGCGCGACGTCCGCGCCGGTTTGCCCGCTCGCACGATGCGATTTTTCATTGACGGTGACAATCACCGCGGTCGCCACAACGTGGGAGTGGTGGTCCCGCCCGGCGTGGCGCACGCCATTCGCGTGGAAGGAAGCGAGGACGCGATTATGGTCTACGGCACGAGCACGATTTTTCGTCCGGAGTTCGAGGGCCGGATCGCGAGCGAGATCGAAACGGCCGAGCTGCCTGAGAGCTGGCGAAAGTTTCTAAACGTTTAAGAGAAGCGGTTTGCTTCCGGCGGGGGACGCTAGCAGCGTCTTCTCGAAATGAAACGGAGCTTTGATCCGGCCACGCTGGAGATGATGGACCGCCCGCAACCGGTCTCGGCCGAACTGGAGCGAGATCTGCACAATCTCGAACAGCTCAACCGCTATTTTGGCAGCCATCGTCTGGTCCTGGAATTCATCCGGCGCTGGATCAAACCTGGCGATCGCCGGTCGATTGTCGATCTTGCCACCGGGTCGGGCGATATTCCGCGCTTGATTGTCGATTACACGCGCGGGATCGGCGCGCAGGTGACGATCGACGCGCTGGATCGACAACCCGCCACGCTCGAAATCGCGCGCGATCTGAGCACAGATTACCCGGAGATTTCCTATCTCGAGGCGGACATTCTGCAGTGGAACCCCGGGCGAACCTATGACATCGTGCTCTGTTCCCTCGTGCTCCATCACTTCAGCGACAACGAGGCCGTGCGCGTGCTGCAAAGTTGTCGCGAATTATCCCGGCAATTCGTTCTTGTCGCCGACCTGCGCCGGGGCCGCTTCCTCACGGCCGGCGTTTTTCTTGTGACGGCGCTCGTCTTTCGCGATCCCATGACCCAACATGATGGGCGGCTTTCGGCGGCGCGCGCGTTTTCCTTTGCCGACTTTCGCGAGCTTGCCCAAAAAGCGGGCTGGCAAAATTTTGGCCATAAGAGATTCCGTTTCGGCCGCCAGGCCATCTGGCTCGACCATCGGGCTGGATGAAGATCGTTACCAAAATCGCGGAAGCGCAAGCGGACGCGCCGCCGAAGCGCCGGGTTTTGGTGCCGACCATGGGCGCGTTGCACACGGCGCATGGCGAATTGTTCCGCGTGGCGCGCGATCGGGCCGGCGCCGATGGTGAAGTGGCGGTGAGCATTTTCGTCAACCCGCTCCAGTTCGAGCCGGGCGGCGACTACCAAAAATATCCGCGCCCGGAGAGAGCGGACGAGGAGTTCTGCCGAAAGATGGGGGTGGACCTTTTGTTCCGGCCGTCCGCGGAGGAGATGTACCTCGAGGACCGCTCCACCTTCGTGGAGGAAACGGCCTTATCGAACACCCTTGAAGGTGTGTCTCGGCCTGATCATTTCCGCGGGGTTTGCACGGTCGTGGCGAAGCTTTTCCACATTCTTTCGCCGGCCGCGGCCGTGTTTGGCGAAAAAGACTTCCAACAACTGGCGGTGATTCGGCGGATGGTGCGCGACCTTAGTTTTAAGATCGACATCATCGCCGTGCCGACGGTGCGGGAAGAGGATGGGCTGGCTTGCAGTTCGCGTAACCAATATTTGAGCGCGGCGGAACGCCGTGAGGCGGCGATTATCTACAAGGCCTTGCAGGCGGCGGCCGGGGCGCGGACCCGCTCCGCCAGGGAGATTGTCGATCTTGTGCGGCGTGTGCTCGGCGAAGCGCCCCTGGCGCGGGTCGATTACGTGGCGCTGGTCGACGCCGAGACTTTTCAGCCGATCGACACGGTGCGAGACAAGTCGCTTCTGGCCGTCGCTCTCTTCTTCGGACGGACCCGGTTGATCGATAACATTCGGCTGGGCTAGAACGGCCGGCGCCGAACATCGTGGAATGGATAGTGCTCCAGCACTCGTTAGCCCACGCGGGAGAGTATTTTAGCCCATGGAAAAGGCTTGCCGAACGGCTTTAGATCGGATAAAAAGGACGGGCAATTTGCTCATGAACAGGCTCTTTGTCCCATGCTTTCTTTGCGCTTTGGCGGGCGCGGCATGGGCGGACGATCAGTCGACTTCGCCATACGCAACGGCCGGCGATTTCGCCAAGTACGCCATGAAGCTGCGCGAGCTCGCCCTGATGAAAGTGGAGCCGCAAGTGTTCGTTCCGACGGCTTCACGCCCGGCGCCGACGCGTTTCCCGTGGAAGACCAATATTGTGACGACGGTGTTTTGGATTGGCGAACAGGCCGGCGGCAACAATCCGGTGCCTAATTACAAGAGCTCCTGGGACTTGAACTGGACGGCAAACTACGGCGGCTTTGACACGCCTGACAGCTCGGCGCGGCGCAACTACATCCCGGTGGCGTTTATCCCGAAACTGAACCCGTTTTATTGCGCGCTGCCTTACAACGATGTGAGCCACGGTCAGTTCAAGCCGGAAGCGCCGTTGGTCATCCCATGGTTTAAGCAAGCCTACAGCGAGCCGGGCCGGTCGGTTTGCCAGCATCGCTGGATTGCGATTCGCAAAGGCAATCGTACCTGCTACGCGCAGTGGGAGGATTGCGGGCCATTCCGCACGGACCATTTTCAGTACGTTTTTCAGAATGAGCGGCCCAAGCCCAACCTCAACCACGGCGCCGGTCTGGACGTCTCACCCGCGGTCCGCGATTATCTTGGGCTCGCGCCCACCGATGTGACCGACTGGCAGTTTGTCGATGTTCGCGATGTGCCGCCGGGTCCCTGGCGCAGTTACGGCGAAAACAACAACTTTGTCATCGCCCGGCGACAACTCGAAAAACAGGTCGCCCAGCAAAGTTCGGCCCCGAAGAAGTAGGGCCGCCCATTCCGCTTCAATGCAGCTGCGCGGCGGCCTGCATAAAACTGCTCTGCAATTCCTCCGCCCGCTTTAAGAGGGGTTCGAAACTTTCCCGTTTCATCGCGCATTGCGCCGCCAGGGGCGCGACGGCGGCGGCGATTTGGTTGTGGAACGAATCGATCGCGTCATTGAACTGCCAGCTGATTATTTCCACGAGCTCGGCGACCCTTGTTTGGGCGTGCTGGTGATAGGCGCGGAGGAGTTTTTTGCGCCGGTAAAATGCGAGCGCGCCGCCGCTGCCGATCGCTAAGACCGCCAGGACCACTGCCGCCGCGGCGATCGTCGAATTAAATTTCACTGCCAGTAATGCCGCCGCTATCGCCAGGAGGGCGAGCCCGGCCGGTATTTGCAGCCAGAGCGCGGTGCGACGGAACAGTTCAGCGACCGGCTCGTCGACATTGGATCCCGAGGGACGCGCGCTCATCACCATTCGCACCGATTGGAGAAGCTCGCGCCGTTGCCGCGCAAAATCCGGCGGAGTGCCGGACAGTTCGGTTTGGATCCCGCTGGCCAACGGCTGATCGAGCAGGTCGTGCAATTGCGGCCAGACCGCGCGCAAATCGCTCTCCAACAACTGCACCGTTTCCTCGATTTGTTGTTCGATTGATTGGCGCGAGCTTTCGTCCATCGCGAGTTCGAACTCGCGTTGTTCCGGATAGCGGCCGCGAATGGTTTTCCAAATTCCGGCAAGGCCGAGCTTGTCCTGAAGCAGCGGCAGGCTTTGGGCGGTGGCTTGTTTGCCCGTTTGCTCAACGCGGCGGAGCAAATCGTTGACGTGCCGAAGAGTTTGCTCTTTGCGCAGTTGCACAAGGCCGTTCACGCGCGAAACCCGTGCCTCGTCGTGTTCGACGGCGTCCACGGACCGGCGGAACTCGCTCGACAAATCATGCACCATCACCTGCGCGATCTGACAGGCAGTCCGAAGTTTCTGCAATCGACTGCCCGATTGCCCAACCACGAGATTGATCTGTTCGTGGAGCGGCCCGAGCTGGCTTTGTGCGCGGAGGCGCTCTTTCTCCGAGCCACTGTCGCGTGCCCGTAACAGATCTCGCGCGGAGACGGGGAACATCGGCGGCATGAAGCCGATCTTTTGGCGCGCGACATCCTCGAGATGGCGCTGCACAATCTCGATCTCGCGCGCCTCTCGAAGGTCGCTTTGTTGCAGAACGAAAACGGCGTTTTTAAGGACCGGCTCCGCAAGAGCGCCGGCGAAATCGAGGGTGACTTGCCGCCACGGATTGGTGACGGAAAGCACGATCAGAACAAGATCGGCCTGTTCGCTGACTTCGTTGATCAATTGTCGATCTTGCGTTGCGTTTTGATCAGTTCCCGGCGTCTCGAGAATGTTAAAGTCGCGCAAAAGATCGAGCGGCAGATGGCGCTCACGAAATCGCGGCGACGACTCAATCGTCTTTTCTTCGACGCCATACTTGAACAAACTAACGTGCTCGTTCGCGGAATCGATCCCCGCCGCGGACAGATCGTGATCCAAGAGCGCACTGAGCAAGGTCGACTTACCCGACCTGGACTCGCCGATCACGACGACCAATAACGGATCGCTGATGTCTCGCGCCAGAGCGTGCACGACTTCGAGCCACGATTCGGGCCGTTCCGCTTCCGCTCCGAGCTCCAGCAGCCGTGCCAGCGCCGTTTCCAACTCCCGGCGCGGCCGCAGATAACGCTCGGCAATCATCGCATCGGCGTCTCGTCCGGCATCGGCTTCGGCGTCTCGGGCAGCGCCAATTGAATCAGCTCTGAAACAGTAACAAACCTGAATCCTTTGGCTTCGAGCTGGTCGAGAATGCCGGGCATGGCGTCGATGGTTCCGGCGTGGATATCGTGGGCCAGGACAATGGAACCGGCGCGCGTTCCTTTCACGATCCTATTGCGAACGACCGCCGGTCCGGGGCGCTTCCAATCCAATGGATCGACGTCCCACAAAATAATGCGATAGCCCAGCTCATCGCGGAACCAGCGCTTCTGCCGCGCGCTCAGCGCGCCGTAGGGCGGCCGAAAAATTGTCGGCCGCGTCCCGATTGCGCTCTTGATCGCGTCGTCGGTCCGCTGGATTTGGCGACGCACGCCATCATCGGACATCTTCGCGAAATTCGGATGTGACCAGCTGTGGTTTCCGATTTCATGGCCTTCGCGCGCCGCACGCGCCACGATTTGAGGATACTCCGCGACGTTCGTGCCGATGACAAAGAAAGTCGCTTTGATGTGGTGGGCGGCGAGCAGATCGAGCAATTTGACGGTGAGCTTGGCTTGGGGGCCATCGTCGAACGTCAGCGCGATGTAAGGTCCGTCGACGTGGACGAAACTGAATGTGTTCGAAGCGTGAGAAACGGGGTTGGACGTTGGTTTCTCACTCGCCGGCGCGGCCGCATCTGCCGCGCTGAGCGTCGAACCGGCGAAGAGAAGCGCGCATAGCGAAGCGAGCAGACTACGAACGGACATGTGCGCATCTGTATCTAGCGAAGGCGATTGCGAAAGCAACCCGGCCACATTGTCGATCTTGGCGCTGTTGGTGCATCGGCTTCGTCATTGGCAGCCATCTTGCTGCGCTTAGAGACAAGCGCCCGTTCGGCTTCCCCTTGGCCTTGCAACCACGCCCAGAGCGGCTGCTGCCAGGCGCACTATTCTCCGGCATGAAAATTTTACTGATTGAAGACGACCCCGAAAGCCGGCGGAGTCTGCAAAGGTTGATCCAACGGCGTGGCCACGAGGTGACCGCCGTGGCCACGGCTGAAGAAGCTGAGGAGATGCTGCGCAGTGAGACTTTCCCGTTCCTGATCCTGGATTGGATGTTGCCCGGCAAGAGTGGGCTCGATCTTTGTCGCGAATTGCGCGCCCAACCGCGCGGTGACGAGATGTTCATTCTGCTGGTGACGGCGCGCCAGGACGCTGAGGACCTGGAAAGAGCGCTCGAAGCCGGCGCGAACGATTATTTGACCAAGCCGCTCGACGTGGCGCTGTTGAACGTGCGGCTCTGCGTGGCCGAGCGCCAAATCCGCGAGCTGATCGAGCGCAATCACGCGCGCACAGCCCTGGAGGAATCGGCCTGCGCCATGGCCGATATTCTCGAGAACACAACCGACGGATTCTTTGCCGTCGATCATGAATGGAAATTCACCTTCGTGAATTCCGAGGCCGAGAAACTTCTCGGGTGCACCCGGGTCGCCTTGATCGGCCAGCCCCTGTGGCGGCAGTTTCCCGAGCTGAAAGATTCCCCCTTCGAGTTGAATTTCCGGCGGGTCGTGTCCGAACAGGTTTCGATCGCCTTCGAGGCAAGCGACCTGGCGGGGAGAGTCTGGTTCGAGATGCACGCCTATCCCAGCGGGACAGGAATGTCGGTATTTTTCCGCGATATCAGCGACCGCAAATCGAGCGAAGAAAAACGCCTCACGATGAGCAAGCTCGAATCGCTTGGCACATTGGCCGGCGGCATCGCGCACGATCTGAACAACATTCTCACCGTGATCTCGGGTAACATCGGCCTTGCCCAGATCGAAGCGCCAGGCGATGCGCGTAACCTGCTCTCTTATCTGGCCAAAGCCGGCCAGGCCGCGCAGCATGCGGCCCGGCTCTCCGGTCAGCTTCTCACTTTTTCGAAAGGTGGAGCGCCTCTCAAGCGGATCACCTCGCTTTCGGATGTGCTCAGCCGCGCGGCGGAGTTTTCGCTTTACGGCTCAAATCTCCGCGGAGAACTGGACGTTTCCGCCGATCTCTGGAAGGCCGACATCGATTCCGGTCAGATCGAACAGGTCATCAACGCCCTCGTGATCAACGCGCGCGAAGCGATGCCGCATGGGGGAGTGGTGCGCATCGCGGCCCGCAACCTCGAGGTGGCCGACGAAAGCGGCGCACTTGTCCGACCAGGACGCTATGTCAAAGTTTCTGTGGTCGATCGCGGCAGCGGCATTCCGGAACACTTGGTCCCGAAAATTTTCGATCCTTATTTTACGACGAAACCGACCGCCAGCGGACTCGGTCTGGCGATCAGTTATTCCATCATCAAGAAACACGGCGGCCTTCTTCACTTGGAAAGTTCTTCGAGTGAAGGATCGACATTCTCTTTTTATCTGCCCGCGGCGGAGGAAAAAGCGGAGCTTGAATCCGGCCAGCCGGTGGACCGTCCGCTGCAATTCAATCAACAGCGCGTTCTGGTGATGGACGACGAGGAAGCGATTCGCGACCTGACTTCAAATCTGCTCGGCACGCTCGGTTACGAGGCGACGTCAGTCCCCGACGGGACGGAGGCGGTGAAGGTTTACGAGCGCGCATTGCGGCGAGGCGAACATTTCGACGCCGTTATTCTCGACGCGACCATCCGCGGCGGGATGGGCGGCGTAGCGACAATCGAGCGACTGCGCGACATCGACCCGCAAGTGACCGCAATTATTTGCAGCGGTTATTCCGATGAAGCCGCCCTCTCGGAGTTTCTCACCTACGGTTTTCGCGGGGCGTTGCCGAAGCCCTTTACCCGTCGCGAACTGGGCGAGGTGCTGCAGCGCGCCTTCCACGTCGCTAAAATGGAATAGGAATCAGCGGACGGTTCCGGCCCGCACGCTCGCGACCGCCGGGCTGATCGTTCAGCCTTTGCGCAATTTCTCCAGCTCGCTGATGAAAGGCTGGGCGCCGCCTTCCATGTAGCCGAGCTCGCCGACAATTTTGCCTTCGCCATTTAGCACCACGATGGTGGGAAATCCGAAGATCTGATATTTGGCGGCGAGCTGTTCATTCTGCTTTCGCTGCGCATCGCTCTGCGCCTTCCAACGCGGGCCGCCCATTCGCGGGAAGTCGACTTCGAGCAGCACAAGGTTTTTGCTCGCGTAATCTTTGAACTCCGGCTTCGAGAAAACCTGGCGATCGAGCAGAATGCAAAAACCGCACCAGTCCGAGCCGGTGAAGTTGATGAAGAGAAGCTTGTGGTCGGCTTTGGCTTGCTCCTGCGCTTTTTGGTAATCGGTGAGCCATTCGCTGCCCGCCGGCGCGGAGCCCGCGAAAGTCAAAGCGGCCAGACCAAAGAGAAGCGCGCGTACCGTTTTCACGGCAGCAACTTCAAGCAGGCAACGCGCTCGCGCAACTGATCAAGCGCGCAGGCGCGCGCTCGTCGCGAGCACCTCTGCTCGATCGCACCGCTGCCCGCGGTGCATACCCGTTTCAGAAGCGACCTATACCGGCTTTTAACGAATATGTCCCGAGACGAGCTTGGTCATCTCGAACATGCTCACCTGGCTCTTGCCGTTGAACACCGGCCTCAGGGTGTCGTCCGCGTTGATTTGGGTGCGTTTCTTTTTGTCCTGAAGGCCGTTTTTCTTGATGTAGTCCCAGAGTTTCTTCGTCAGCTCGGAGCGCGGCAGCGGTCGCGAACCAACAATAGCAGAGAGTTTCTCGTCGGGTTGTACCGGCCGCATAAAGGCCGGATTCGGCTTGCGTTTGGAAGGTGTTTTTTTGGTTTTGGGCATAGAGGCTGATTAATGCCTTGCCCGGCGCAGGGCAACACTAATTTTTTTGTGCGCCAAAATTTTTTTTTCACAGCGCGCGGCGCACGACGATGGCCGTCACGTCATCGGCCGGCATTCGTTTCACGTCGCTTGCCCCACTGCGTTGCAAAATCCGATCGAGCAGCGCTTCCGCGCTATCGCTGCCGCCGTCGAACATTTTCGCGATGTCCTGCGGGGTGAGACGGCCGCGTTCGCCGCCGGTTCCGCCAAATAAGCCGTCGGTGTAGAGGAGAAAGGCGTCTTTCGCGGCAAGATCGACAATCGTTTCGGAGAATCGTCCGCGCTCAACCAGGCCAAGCGGCGGCGCGACCGACGCGATCGATTCGACCGCTCCACCGCGTCGCCGGACCAGAAGCGGCGGATGCCCGGCGCCAACCACGCTCGCTTTGCCCGTTTTCGGATCAAGCGCAACGCACATCGCGGTCATGAACGAGCGCGCGCCGAAAATACTGCGGAAATCCGCGTTCACTGCATCCATCAAAGCCGCCGGGGCGGCGTGGTCGATGTTGGCATGATGAAAGAGCAGTTTGGCCAAAGTGGTGATCAGCGCAGCCGACGCGCCGTGGCCGGTGGCGTCCGCGATCCAAAAGAGGGTGCGCCCATCTTTCACCGGCAACCAGCCATAAATGTCGCCACCGACCTGGATGACGGGACGGTAGCAATGGGCAATTTGCCAGCCGGCCAACGGCGGCGGCTTGTGCGGAATGATCGACTGCTGGGTCAGGCGCGCGGCGGCCAGGTCGCGTTCGAGGTTACGCCGCCACTCTTCGAGTTCTTCGTTTTGATGCTGCAATTGCCGGCGCATTGCCCGCAATCGCAGTTGCGTCTCGATCCGCGCGCGCAAGACGGCGGTATTGATCGGCTTGGTCACGAAATCGTCCGCGCCGGCCTCGAGGCAGAGCACTTCGCTTTCTTCGCCGCCGTGCCCGGTCAACATGATTGCGGGGATGTGTGCCACATCCGGATCACTATCCGAGCGCAACTGCTTCAGCACCTCTGCGCCGTCGAGTCCGGGCATCTCGAAGTCGAGCAGCACAAGCGCGGGTTGGTGGCCGTGGATGGAACGCAGCGCTTCAGCGCCGCTGCCACATTCGGCGCAGCGGTAGCCGGCCGCGGCAAGGGTGCGAGCAAGAAGCCTGCGACTGCCGGCATCGTCATCGACGATCAGGATTTGCCCGTTGGACTCGCTCGTCATTCCTCTTTCAATTCGAAGCAGGTGCAGTGCGCAATTGTATGTGGATGTCGATCTTGTCCAATTGCTCCTCAATTCATGATGAAACGCGCTGCCATCGGGCCAATTTCCTTCGTTTCGGCGGCGTTAAGCAGTAATTTAGCAATTGGCAACGCATCGGAAGCCAGGTACGTTATCGGCAGCCATTAACCTTATGAAGTTCTCGCTTTCGCTTGCGCTGCTTGCTCTCTTTTTCACTTCCTCATGTTCCGATGTCGAGGAACCGCCGCGAGTGCGTCATCGTGTCGCCCGTTATCCCGCCGAAGAGCAATATCCGCCGGTCCAGCAACCGTTCAATCCGAACGCGCCTTCGCAGCCGGAAAACCTTCCCCCGCAGGAACCGACCGCCGCTCCGGCGCCTCCGGCCGTGGCTGCGCAGACGCAGAAAGGCGATCATCCCTACGGCATTCCTGTTCCCGGCAAACCGCATGTCGTCGAGAGTCCTTATTCGCCCGGCAAATTTGTGGACGTAGAGGGCTTTCCGCCCGGCACCGAGGTCAAGGACCCTTATACCGGAAAAATCTTTCTCGTCCCGTAATCGCCGCCTCCGTCGCGCGGTGACGAGCGGGATGAAACGGAGCTTGCAGCGGTCGAGCGTTGCAGTGATTTAATCTGCCGCGGCAACGGTAAAGCTTCAATTTATCGCAACCTTTCATGGAACTACGGGTCAAACGAGCGCCTCGCATCGACACCGAGATCAGTGTGCCGGGCGACAAAAGCATCTCGCACCGCGCCGCCATCATCGCCGCCTTGTCCAATGGGCCATGCACGCTGCGTGGATTTCTGGCCAGCGACGATTGCATGCACACGGTCAACGCATTGCGCGCGCTCGGCATCAAAATCGAGCAGCCCGAACCCGATTGTCTCATTGTCCATGGGAAAAAGCGCGTGCTCGCCCCGCCCAAAGAAGAAATCGACTGCGGAAACTCGGGCACAACCATGCGGCTGCTGGCCGGTTTGCTCGCCGGCCAGACATTCGAAAGTCGTCTGGTCGGCAATGCCTCTCTCTCGCGCCGGCCGATGGACCGCGTGATCGCGCCTCTGCGCAAAATGGGCGCCGATATTGTGGCCGAAGGCCCCGAGCAAACGCCGCCCCTGCGCATCCGCGGCGGATCGTTGCGCGGGATTAATTACCGCTCCCCGATCGCGAGCGCGCAGGTCAAGAGTGCCGTCCTTCTCGCCGGTCTTTTTGCCAAGGGCAAGACCACGGTGGACGAGCCGGCCGCCAGCCGAAGCCACACAGAAGTCCTGTTCAACTATTTCCTTGTCCGTACCGCCAAGGACGAAAAAGGCCGGGTCAGCGTTTTTGGCGATCAGATTCCTGAGTCGCGCGATTTCGCCATTCCGGGGGATATTTCATCGGCGGCGTTTTGGCTGGTCGCGGCCGCCGCCCAACCGGGCGGTCATCTCCTCGTGCGCAACATCGGGCTCAACGATACCCGCACCGCGGTGCTCGGCGTGCTCGTGCGCATGGGCGCCCAGGTGCGTGAAGCGATCGAAGATGTCGATCAACTCGAGCCGCGCGGCATTGTCGAAGTAACCGGCGCCGCGCTCAAAGGCACCGTCATTCAGGGAAAAGAAGTTCCGCAACTGATCGATGAGCTGCCAGTGCTGGCCATCGCCGGGGCTCTCGCCGCGGGCACAACCATCATTCGCCACGCCCACGAGCTGCGCGTCAAGGAAACCGACCGCGTCGCGGCGATTGCCCATAACCTCCGCACGATGGGCGCCCAAATCCTCGAGATGAACGATGGGCTCGAAATTCACGGGCCCGCGGCGTTGCGTGGCGCGCGCGTGCCCAGTTTCGGCGACCATCGCATTGCCATGGCTTTCGCCGTGGCCGGTCTTTTTGCCGACGGCGAAACGGTCGTGCAAGACGCCGATTGCGTGCGCGAATCTTACCCGGGGTTCGAAGAGACGCTGGAGGAATTCACCAGCCCGAAACGCATGCGCCCGAGCACGCCAGTGATCGGCTCGCTTTCTCCGGCGCGTTTGCCCGAAGAATAAACTGGCGTGGCAGCGGGACCACATCGCGTCATTGCCATTGACGGTCCGGCTGCTTCCGGCAAAAGCAGCGTGGCCCGCGAACTCGCCCGGCGGCTCGGATTTGTTTATGTCAATTCCGGTGCGATTTACCGCGCCATCACCTGGCACCTGTTGCGGCGCGGAATCGATCCGGCGGATCGCGCCGCGATTGTGCGAACGATCAGTGCTGCGCGCATCACCTGCGATGTCGAAGCAAATGCGTCGCGCGTTCGAATCGAGGATGTCGATCCAAGCAATCATTTGCGCGACGATGCGGTCAATCGCGCCGTCTCCCCGGTCAGCACGGTGCCGGAAGTGCGCGAAATTGCGACGGAGCAAATGCGCCGCTTCGCACTCGAACACGATCTGGTCGTGGAAGGCCGCGACATTGGGTCGGTCGTCTTTCCCGACACGCCGGACAAGTTTTACATCGACGCGGCGCCGGAGGTGCGTTTGCGCCGGCGCGCGGCCGAAGGTCAGCGCGACGAGATCGGAGCGCGCGACCGCGCCGATTCCTCACGGAGCGCGGCGCCGCTCGTCGTGGCCCACGACGCGCACGTGATCGATAGCTCGCATTTGAGCGTCGACCAGGTGGTCACTGAAATTGCCCGGCGATTGCGCGGCCAAAATTCGCCCTCCCGCACGAGATGAATCTTTATTACTGGCTCGGCTATCATCTCAGTCGAATTCTGGCGCGTTTATTGTTCGGTTTCCGCATTCTCCACCGCGAACGCATGATCCAAACCGGGCCGGTCATCCTCGCGATGAATCACCAGAGCTATCTCGATCCGCCTCTCGCGGGCAATGCTTGCGACCGGGCCGTTTATTTTCTCGCCAAGAAATCGTTGCTCCGCGCCCCGGTGCTCGGCTGGCTCCTGCCCAAACTCAACGTCATTCCGGTGGAACTGGAAAAAACCGACCGCAGCGCGCTCAAGACTTTGATCCGCACGTTGATCGCCGGTAACGGAGTGCTCGTTTTCCCCGAAGGCTCCCGCACGCCCAATGGCACTCTCCAGCGCGCCCTGCCCGGGCTCGGTTTGGTTATCGCCAAAACGCGGGCGCCGGTTGTGCCGATGCGCATCTTCGGAGCATTCGAAGCGTGGCCCATCGGCGGGAAGATTCGCGTCGGGCCTCGCATTACGATCGTCGTCGGCGACCCGATTTATTTTTCGGATTCGGACTTTGAGGGCGCGGGCCGCGATCTTTATGCGCGTCTAAGCCAGCGGGTAATGGATGCGATCGCTGCGCTCCAACTCCCGGGCAAGATTGACATGTCACGCGCCGGATCCGCCGGCGCGGACAATCGCGTCGCCGAACAACGTCCCATCCTCCGAAAATGAACGCGCCGCCTGACCCGCCGGTTTCGCGTCGTGCCCTCGTTGTCATGATCGCGATCGTCGTCACCATCGCGCTGGTCGCGCTCTACGCCGGCGTCCAACGTCTGCGTCGCGCCCAGATCGAACAGGTCGTCATTACTCCGGTGAGCGCCGCCACGCCTTCGCCCACACCGCAATGACCGGTTTCGAATAATGCCCTCAGGCTGTAGTCTAATCGTCATGAACAAATTTTCTGTCCTGCTTGCCGTTGCTGCCTTGGCGCTTTCCTCCGCCTGCCAAAAACAACAGACCGAAGCCGAACGCAATGCGGAGGTCGAGCGCGAGGTCCAGGCGCGACTCGCGGCCGAGCGGCAGGCCGCGGAACAACAGAGGCTCACCCAGCGTCAGGACGAATTGGATGCGCGGGTTCGGGAATTGAGCGCGCAACAGCGCGCAACGGCCACGCCGGAACCGGAACGTCCGACAGAACGGCCGGCCACCGCATCCACAGCCGAATCGGCCGGCTCTTCGTATTCGATGTTTTACAATCGGCTCGAACCGCATGGCGCATGGCTCGAGACCTCCACTTACGGTTATGTGTGGCAGCCGCGTGCGGCACAGCAATCCCCCACCTGGCGCCCCTACGTCGATGGACACTGGGTCTACACCGACGCCGGCTGGACCTGGATTTCGGAAGAGCCTTTCGGGTGGGCGACTTATCATTACGGACGGTGGACGCGCTTGCGCGGCATCGGCTGGGTTTGGGTGCCGGGCGAGGATTGGGCGCCGGCCTGGGTTTCCTGGCGCACCAGCAACGATTACGTCGGCTGGGCGCCGCTGCCCCCGGAAGCGCGCTTCGAAGTCCGCGTCGGCATTCACAATTGGGCCGACAATTATTATGACATCGGTCCGGAGCAATATTGTTTCGTCCCGACCCGCGAGATCGGGACGGAGCGTATTGAGCGCGCAGTCGTCCCGGCCGAACAAAACGTCACGATCGTGAATCAAACCACGAACGTCACCAACATCACTTACAACAACACGGTCATTGTTAATCAGGGGCCGAATTATGACGAGCTGCGCGCGCGCAGCCAGCAGCCGATTCGCCGGCTCAAACTCGAACGCCGCACCGCGGTTGAGAGCGATAATCCCCGGCCCGTTGTCAAAGGCGAAGTCGTCGAGATTACGGCGCCGGTCATTGCCCCGGCGAAACCGGCCGAGCGTCCGCCCACGGTGAAACAAAAAGTCACCGAGACAGTGGTTGAGCGCGGCTGGGAGCGCGTGGCCGATCAACGGGCCGCGCAGCAAGCGCGGGCGAAGATAAAATCGGAAGCCACGCCGCCGCCGAACGCGCCGTCGAAAACTTTTGTAAAGCCGGCGCCAGTCGCAGCACAAGCGCCAGCGGCCTCACCCGCTCCGCGCGCCGTTGCTCCAGCCGCGGTAAGATCGACAACTACTCCCGCGCCGACGAGAACGGCGCCAGCTTCAGCCATTCAAACGCCGGCTGCCCCGCGGCCGACGCGAGCGCCGCAAACACCGGCGCCAACCATTGCGTCCTCGCCCCGAATGACGCCGCCCCCCGCGCGCGCTCGCGCGACGGCAGCGCCACTGGCCGCGTCGCCCACGGCAACTCCCGTCGCGACTGCGACCTCATCTCCCCGGGCAACACCGGTCGCCACGCCGCCGCCAATGGCGCAAGCTTCGCCCACCGCAACTGCAACCCCGGGTTTTTCTCCGCCGGCAGGTGCGCCGCGCGGATTTGGTCGCACTGAAACAAAGGAACAGCGCCGCGCGGAAAGAGAACTGCGCAAAGAGCAACGCGCCGAAGACAAACGAAAACGTCGAGGCGAAACGCAACCCTCAGCCACACCGAGCGCGACCGTATCTCCGTAGCTCCTGTTCGCTTTCACCGCTGTTGCGCGGCCAGTTCGCGTGCGTAGGCCAGCGTGTCGATCGACTCGACGTTCTTGTCGCGCCGAATCGCTTTGATTCGCGGAAAACGCAACGCCAACCCGCTGGCGTGTCGCGTGCTCGGCTGGATGGCGTTGAACGCCACTTCCAGCACCACGTCCGGTTTCACTTCCCGGTAACGGCCGTGATCGACCAGTGTGTTTTGTTGGAAATGTTCCGTCAGCTCCGCGATTTCGGCGTCGGTCAATCCGCTGTAGGCCTTGCCAATGGGCAAAAGCTCGCCGCTGTTTTCGTCGCGCACCGCAAACGTGTAATCGCTCAGCACATGATTGCGTTTGCCGTGCCCGAGTTCGACCGCGACCACCACCACGTCGAGCGTCGCCAGTTCCTTCTTGAGCTTAAACCAGAAGAGCCCGCGATTTCCCGGCAGATAAAAACTCTCCGGGTCCTTGATCATGAGGCCCTCGTTTAAGCGGCGACGCGCCTGCTGAAAAATCTCCTCGATCTCAGCGGCGCTGTGTGCCGGGAAAACTTCGGCGAGTTGGAACTGCGGCGGCAGCTTTAAGTTCCGCAACAATTGCCGGCGCTCGCGCAGTGGCGTTCGCAAGAGGGAATGCCCGTTGTGCCAGAGCAAATCGAACGCTACGAACGCCACCGGCACATCCGCGACGGCATTCGAGGCAAACAAATCGGCGCCGTCGCTTTTGCGGCCGAGTCGTTTTTGCAAATCAAAGAACGTAAGCTTGCGGCCCTGCTCGAAAGCGACGATCTCGCCATCAAGGATAAGATCGACATCGAACCCGCGCGCACGCTCGGCCAGCTCGGGAAACTGCTCGGTCATTCGCTTGAGATCGCGCGAAAAAATTTCCGCACGCTCCGAAGTGCGGTGCAATTGCGCCCGGATCCCGTCGAATTTGTCTTCCGCGTAAACTGTAGTGGCAGCCGTGCCGGCTGCGGGCGCCCCGTCTGCCGCTACCGCAAACCTTTCCCAAATCGCCTCGGCCGTCGGTTCGGGGCTCGCGAGCATGCATTTGATCGGGCGGAAGATCGACAACTCGGCGAGGTGCAATTGTTTCTGCGCCGCGAGCCTGGCCGTCGCTCCAATGTCGCCGAGGAGCATGTTGGCCTGTTTCACTTCCGCGAGCGGCGCGTCAAAGGCGCGCGCAATCGCTTCCTCGACCAGACCTTCGCGCAAACCAATCCGCAAATCGCCGGTCAAAATCTTCACCACATACTCGCCTTCGCGCGGCGACAAGTGCGAGAAGTGTCTCTGGAGCAGCTCGGCTTTGGCGATCGGACCGCGCGTCTTCTGCAACTGATCGAAAAGCTGGCGCGATTCCAGCAAACTGAGCGGCTTCGGCTCGGTCCGGCCTTCGAGAATTTCGAACGCGCTTTTTCCGGCGTCGCCGTGCCTGGCGGCGACGCGATGAAATTCCGCGTCGTCGATTTTGGTCGCGGCCTGGAGGGCGCGGAAAATAACCGCCCAGCCGGCCTGGAGCGTGCGCAGATCGCTTTGGGCAAAGGCGCGCCCGGTGAAATAAATGGCCGCGATGGCGAGCTGTTCGTCGTTGAGCGTTCGCAAATAATCGGCGAGCAAACGGACCTTCTCCAGTTTCGCGGGTGTGGCAGCGATTTGTTCGCCAATTTGCGCGAAGGCGGCAAATTCCGATTGGGGAGCGCGGGCGCCTCGCCCGCTGCGTTCGGCGCCCTCGCCGAACGCTTCACCCTGCTCGGCCACCGAGCTTCGCGGCGAGGGCGCCGCGAAGAGCGCGCGAGGGCGCGCGCGCTCCCCGGAGGAGAGCGCGAACTCCATCTGGTTTTCTTCGCTCAGCGCCCACGCTTCCATTCCGCGTTGGCGCAGGTCGCGCGCGAATTCCGAGGCAAACCCGTGCACGGTCAGGACGCGTTTCGGTTGGACAAGATCGACATAGCGCAGCAGGTCGTCGTAATCGGCGTGATCGGAAAGCGGAAACGCGGCGTCGACCTGGTAGCGGTAGATCGCGTTGGGATCGACGGCCCACCCGCTCAGCAGGGCGACGCGTTTGCGGCTGATTTTCTCCAGCATGGGCGAACGGTTCGCGCTCGGTGGGCAGACGAGCACTTTTCCCATCACCTCGGCAGGCTTGTAACGAACGTATTTGCAGAACAACTGACCGAGCTGTTCGTAAATGCGCGTCATCTCGAAGACCGAGCCATGCAGCATCGGCAGCAGATCGGCCCCTTCCAGCGCGCAGAGAATTTCCTGTGCTTTACCCAACGAATAGCCGAGTAGCACTGGAACGGTGTCCTCTTCGATCGCGTCCCGGCAGAACGCGACAATCTCGCCGATCACCTGCTCGCTCGGCGGAAAACGATACCGCGGCCGCCCGAAAGTTGTTTCCATGATCAGCGTGTCGGCACCGGTCCATTCGGCCGGCTCGGCCGATTTGCCGGGGCGCAACTTGAAGTCGCCGGTGTAGAGAAGTGTTTCGGTCTCGCTTTCGAGAAATAATCGCGCCGACCCGAAAATGTGGCCGGCCGGCAACAGCGTAAGATCGACATCGTGGACGCGGCGTTTTTCACGAAACGGCAAAACATGCTCGATGCGTTTTCCCGGCAGGCGCGCCTGCATCAGGCGAGCGGTGCGCTGCGAAACGATGACTTGTTCGTGCGGCGCGATGTGATCGCCATGGGCGTGGGAAACAAAGGCGAGCGGCTTTGCGTCCCACGGATCAAGCCACAAATTCTGGCTCGGCAGATAAATGCCGCGCTCGTATCGGACCTCGATCACGCGCTAATATACGACGTCTGCGTCGTCCACGCCCCATATTGACAGGCCGTGGCCGAGCCGGTTTGATTAACTCGCAATGAGATTGGCTCTCGTCATCTTGATCGTTTTGGGCGCAGCTTTACGCGCGCAGGCGCAGGAGCCGCATCTTCTCACGAAAGTCACTCCGCTGCCGGTAGCGTTGAGCGACGACTTCGAGTTCCGCAAAACCAAGCTCTATTTCCTGGGCGAAAAGGACCGAAGAGCAAAGGCCAAGGCCGCGACCAAGCTCAACCCGACCACCTCGAGTTCATCGCGCCAGAGTAGCTCGGTGACACAGGATTCCTCCATCGGTTTTGAACGCTCCTATCGAATGTTCGGCGCGTTGACCAGGCTCGACCAACACCAGCGCTACGGGAATTATTTCGATTTCTTCTGGCGCGCCAAACGCCCGGCCGATGTCACCGTCCGGCTCGAGTACCGGCAGGAAAAGCTGCACGACTTTGTGCAGGCGCAGGAGGTTTCGTATGTCAATGTGCGCGGCACACACAAAACCGAGTTCCGAGTCATCGGGGACGATTATTTCGATGACGGCCGCGTCACGGCGTGGCGCTGTTTGCTCGTCGAGAATGGCCGCGTCGTGGCGGAAAACCGATCCTACCTCTGGGAATAAAGCGCCGCCATGGCGCGGCCGTCGCTTGCGCGCGTCCATTCCCGCGCCCACGGGTTTGACAGGCCGATTGTCGATCTTGTATCGTTAAAAAGAGCAGTGGAATCGTCCATCCAAGTTGGGGTCAATGGCCCGGCCGTGTGGGTCAGGGTCGAGGGGAAGGGGAATTTCTTGAACAGCGGGAACCTGAAAGAGTTCGCCCGCGAAATGGTGGACCGCGGCTACCGCGAGTTTATCGTCGACCTGGCCAATTGCGCGATGATGGACTCAACGTTTATGGGGACGATGGCCGGTGTGGCGCTGCGACTGAAGGAGCTTGGCCAGGGTCATTTTCACGTCGTCCGCTGCGGGACCCGCAGCCGGGAGCTGCTCTCCGGTCTGGGCCTTGACCAGATTTTCGACATTCACAGCAACGGCGCAACCGCACCACAGTGTGAAAAGCTTCCCGGCGGAGGCGGCGTCGCCGGCGGCCCGGGCCAAAAACACGAGCAAACGCGGACCATGCTCGAAGCCCACGAGGCCTTGTGTGAGGCGGCTCCGGAAAATCTTCCTCGTTTCAAAGACGTTCTCGATTATCTGAAGCAAGACCTTCATCAAAAGACGGCCTCGAACTAAGCTCGCTCTGCGAACATGTGGCCGACTTTCTTTCTCGGGCTGCTCCTCGCATCGGTGGCCGGTTGGATTTATACCGCCCTCTTGCTCAGGCGCCGCATCCGCTTGCTTGAGCGCTCGAAGGAGGAAATCCAGGTCGAGGAATCGCTCGTTTTCGATTTTCTCCACGGCCTGGGTGAGGCCTTCAGCGACACGATTCGGCCGCATGATCTGCACCGATTGATCGTCGAAGGTGCGACGCGCGTTCTGGACGCGCACGGCGGTGCGCTTTATCTCGCCGACCGCACCAGCACCAAGCTTACTCCGGCATTTATTTCCAAAGGTTGTCCGCCCCTTGTCGATCTACCTGCAGACGTGCTCGACCAAGCCGCCCTCAGCCCGACTGCGCTGGAGAGTTATCTGCGCCTCCATCCGATTCTCCTCGGCGAAGGCACGCTCGGCCGCATCTGGCAAACGGGCCAACCGGTCTGTTTGAACGAACTTTCCCAGACACCCGAGCTGGCCAAGCTGCGCCCCACTGCATTCGGCGTCGCTGCGCTCATGGTCAGTCCGCTGCTTTACGCCCGGCAAAACATGGGCGTGCTCGCCCTCGCCAATGGGCCGAGCGGCACGCATTTTTCGCCCAGCGATTTTGTCGTCTTCAAGTCGATTGCGGAACAGTCGGCCTTCGCTCTTTACAACGCGATCATTTACTCCGAGGCGAACGAAAAGAAACGGCTCGACCACGACCTCGAAATCGCGCGCGACATCCAGCGCATTCTTCTGCCGGCCGAAGCGCCGGCCGTCAACGGTTTTGAGATCAGCGGCATCAACGTGCCCGCCCGACAGGTGAGCGGCGATTATTTCGATTATATTAAAGTGGACGACCAACGGCTCGGCATCGCCATCGCGGACGTCTCGGGCAAAGGCGTGCCGGCTTCACTCATCATGGCCATTTGCCGCAGCGTGCTGCGCAGCCAGGCGACTGAAAACCCGTCCCCGGCGGACGTATTGCAAAAGGTCAACCGCCAGCTTTATCCCGACATCAAGGAAGACATGTTTATCAGCATGGCTTACCTGGTGCTCGATCACGCCCGCAACGGAGCCGTCACTCTTTCACGCGCCGGCCATGATGCGCCGTTGCTCTACAAACGCGCCGATGGAAATGTCACGGCCTTGAAACCGCCGGGCATGGTGCTGGGCATTGACAGCGGGAGCGTCTTTGACAGGCTGACCAACGAGGTCGCTGTCCCGCTCGAATGCGACGATTGTATCGTTCTTTACACCGACGGGATCACTGAAGCCATCGATACCGAGGGGAACGAGTTCGGGTTGGAACGCATGATGGAATCGGTGCGCGCCAGTGCGACCAGTGGCGCTGCCGCCGTCGTCAATCGTTTAATTGATGACTTGCGCAATTTTGTCGGTCTCCATCCGCAAAACGACGACATCACTTTGATCGCAATTCGCAAAACATGAAAAAAATCCCCGTGACCGAACCGGCAGAGGAAAAAAGGAGGGATCCGGCAAGATCGACATCTTCGGTCGGAGAACCCGAGCCTGCCCCGGAAGCCGAATCGGAAGACGAAGTCGCGCGCTTACAAGCCGACCTCGATCGCTTCCGCGATCTGGCCATGCGGAGCCAGGCCGATTTCGAAAACTACAAGAAACGCTGTGCCCGCGAGAAAGATGAGGCCGTCAAGTACGCAAACCGCGACCTGCTCGAACGCCTGGTCGCGATCGCGGACAACTTTGAGCTCGGCTTGAACGCCGCGCGCGAGCACGGGGAAGATTCGCCGGTCTATTCCGGGTTGAGCCTCGTGCTCAAGCAGCTGAACGATTTTCTGACCGAGAGCGGACTGGAGCCGATCGAGGCTGTCGGCCAAAAATTCGATCCCAACCTGCACGAAGCGATCGCCCACGAGCCGAGCGCCGACTTTTCCGAAGAAACCGTCATTCGCCAGCTGCGTCGCGGTTACCGTTTTAAAGACCGGTTGCTCCGGCCGTCGACGGTGGTGGTCTCTTCCGGCCCGCCGCAGTGACTTGGGCAGGCGGCTTGCTTGTCGCCAGCTTATAGGTCGTATACGTCCTTTACTTTAGATGACCACGAAGAAGCGGGATTACTACGAAGTTCTCGGCGTTGAGCGCAATGCCAGCGGGGAAGAGGTGAAGCGCGCTTACCGCAAGCTCGCGGTCAAGTTTCATCCCGACAAAAACCCGGACGACCCTCAGGCGGAAGAGAAATTCAAGGAACTGGGTGAAGCCTATGACGTCTTGATTGACGCGGATAAACGCGCCGCTTACGACCGTTTTGGTCACGCCGCTTTCGCCCAGGGTGGCGCCGGGGGCCGCGGTTTTCACGATCCCTTCGATATTTTCCGCGAGGTCTTCGGCGGCGCGGGTGGCGGAATTTTCGAGACGTTCTTCGGCGGCGGTGTCGGCATGCGCGGGGAAGATCGACAACGCGGCTCCGATTTGCGTTACGACATGCAAATCACTTTGGAAGAAGCGGCCTTCGGCGCGGACAAGGAAATCGAGGTGCGCAAGCTCGATACTTGCGACAAATGCCAGGGCAGCGGCGCCGAATCGGGTTCGCGGACGGTGACATGTTCGGCCTGTGGCGGTCGAGGCCAGGTCATTAGCGCCCGCGGTTTCTTCCAGGTTTCACAGACTTGTCCGCGTTGCCGCGGCGCCGGGCAGATGATCGAGAAACCCTGCCGGCACTGCGACGGGGAAGGACGGGCCGAGAAATTGAGCCGGATCAAATTGAAAATCCCGGCCGGAATTCAGGACGGGTCGCGTTTGCGTTCCTCGCGTAACGGCGAAGCCGGCACGCGCGGCGGCCCGCACGGCGATCTTTACGTCGTCATCCATATCAGGGAACACAAAGTTTTTCAGCGCGAGGATGACGATCTTTACTGCGAGATGCCGATCCCTTTTACTCTGGCGGCGCTCGGCGGCGAGGTCGAAGTGCCGACGCTCGAAGGCAAGGCGCACGTCAAAGTCCCGCCCGGCACGCAAAGCGGTCAGATATTTCGATTGCGCGGCAAAGGCATCCTCAACGTCAATGGCCGCCAACGCGGCGATTTGCTGGCGCGACTTGTCGTGGAAGTCCCCTCGCGCCTCAATTCCGAGCAACGGCAGAAGCTCGAAGAATTTGCTGCGCTTTGCGGCGATGAAAACACGCCCATCCGCAAAAGTTTCTTCGAGCGCGCGAAGGAATTTTTCCAATAGGTCCTCTTGCCGCGTCCGACGCCATCGGGTTGTGCACCGTTTTTATATTTCACCGGGCCAGTGGGATCCGGCCGCGCTTTTCTTGCGCGGCAGCGAAGCGCACCACGCTCGCAACGTCCTTCGGCTCAAGCGCGGCGATAAGGCCATCCTCTTCAACGGACGCGGCCGGGAAGTCACCGGGGAGATTGTCGATCTTGGCGGAAGCGAGATTCGTTTGCGCAAGTTGAGCGAAAGCGAAACCCCGCCGCTGCGTTGCCACATCGCGCTCGGTCAGGCCATTCCAAAAGGCAAAAACATGGACTTGATCGTGCAAAAAGTCGTCGAGCTCGGCGTCGCCGAAATCTTTCCGTTGCTCTCGTCGCGCACAATTGTCGATCTTGGCGACGAGGAAGGCGCGCGGAAACAGTCGAAATGGCAGAACGTTGCCATCGAAGCCGCCAAACAATGCGGCCAAAACTGGCTGCCCCAGGTGCATTCGCCCCGGTCGTTGAAAGATTTCTTTGACTCTGTAGAGGGAGGCGTGTCGCCGGCGGGCTCATCTGGTTCGCGCCCGACGCCTGGGCCGCTGCAGTTCGATCTTCGGCTCATTGGCTCGCTCCAACCGGGCGCTTTGCATTTAAAAAAAGTTCTGGCCGATTTTGCGACCGAACATGATCGGCTTCCCGAAAGGGTGCTCATGCTGATCGGCCCGGAAGGCGATTTCACTCCGGCCGAGCTCGCGCTCGCTCGCACCCGCGGCTGCCGCCCCATCACGCTTGGCCCGATTGTTCTGCGCGTTGAAACCGCGGCGATCTATTGCCTGAGCGTCCTCGGCTACGAGTTGTTCTAGCGCCGCGACTCAGGCTCTCCTGTCATGTCGAGCGGAGTCGAGACATCTCTAAAGTCAATAGTAAGAGACTCCTCGACTTCGCTCGGAATGACAAAAGGCCCTCAGTAAATGTAGGGCTTTGGCAGTTGAAAGGCGTTTTTGATTAACTCGAGATGCGGCCGGGTATTGTCCGCGATCACGATTTCGACCACATCGAAGCGGAAGAGGACCTCGGGATTGTCGAGCATGCGCAGCCAGGCCAATGCTCCCCGCGCGATGCGTTTGCGCTTGTCGGGATCGACCGCCACCACCGGCCGGCCGAATTCCTCGCTGCCGCGCGTTTTTACCTCCACGAACACGAGGGTATCGGCTTCGCGCGCGACAATGTCGATCTCGCCGCCGCTGTGGCCGCGGAAATTGCGGTAGAGAATTTTATAGCCGTTGTGCCGCAGGAAGCGCCTCGCCAGTTTCTCGCCCAAGACCCCGCGGCGCAGGTGCGGCGATTTCGATGAGTCCCTCAAGCGCGAGAAGCGGTTGCGCCACCGGCTCGAAAGATCGGCGATGGATCGGACAAGGACCGAGTTCATGGAGCTTGGTCAGATGCAGTTCAGTGCCGTAGCCTTTGTGCTGGCCGAAACAATACTCCGGGAACTGGGCGCAGAAGTCACGCATCATCCGGTCGCGCGTGACCTTGGCGATGACGCTGGCGGCCGCGATTGATTTGCTAATGCAATCGCCATCGATGATCGCGGTCTGGGGCAGGGGGAACGGGAAGACCGGCAGACCATCGATAAGCACATGCTCGGGCGGCGGTGTTAATGCGGCGATCGCCACCCCCATCGCTTTGTGGGTGGCTCGCAAAATATTCAGCTGGTCGATCTCGCCATGATCGATGATGCCGGTGGCCCAAAAAATTTCGGCGTCAGTTGTAAGATCGACATATACCTCTTCGCGCACTTCCGGGGTGAGCTGTTTGGAATCGTTTAACTTCCGGTGCCGGAACTTTTCCGGGAGAATGACGGCCGCTGCGACTACCGGGCCTGCCAGCGCGCCGCGCCCGGCTTCGTCGATTCCGGCAATCCGCGTGACACCGACGGCGCGCAGTTTCTTTTCGTAACGGAAACCGCAGCGTCGATACATCCCGAAGCGCAGATTAGCCGAGTTCGCGACCCAGAAAACTGGAAAGTGAGAGGTGAGAAGTGGCGTTACTTCTCACCTCTCACCAGTCACTTCTCACTATTCCCGAACGGCTGTCGCCTCTTTCCCCTTGCGCGTGCGCAGGTAGTTCAGTTTCGCCCGGCGCGCCTTGCCTTCTTTCTCGATCTCGATTTTTGCGATGCGCGGGGAATGCAACGGAAAAACCCGCTCCACTCCTTCGCCGTAGGAGATACGCCGCACGGTAAAGGTTTCGTTGAGACCGCGCCCTTTGCGGCCGATCACGATCCCGCTGAAGATTTGGATGCGTTCCTTGTCTCCTTCCACCACCCGGGTGTGCACATGAATGCTGTCGCCGACGGAGAATTTTGTCCCGTCGGTCTTTAGCTGCTCCTTCTCAATCGCGTCGATGATGCGGTTCATAGCGCCCCGCCCGCGTGGGCGGGGGCCGGAACCTTGACGCCAATGGGTCGAAAAAGCAAACGCGAAGATGCTCGCCGCGCCGTAGCAGGCGACCGCGGATCGATCTTCCGGCACGAAGAAATCTCTATGAAAATTCCATTAACCTGTGGCTAATTCCCGCTCTGCGCCGCGCCCGTAGCTCAATTGGATAGAGCGTTGGCCTCCGGAGCCAAAGGCTGTGGGTTCGACCCCCGCCGGGCGCACTTCAACGAAGTGGGAAGTGATTAGTGACTAGTGAGGGTTAATCAGCGGAACTTCTCACCAGTCACTTCTCACCTCTCACCGAAATTCCGCCGCTCGCGAGATTTCCCTACGCCAGCGCGTCGATCCGGCTGAGAAGATCCTTTTTGCTGGTCACGCCGGTGACTTGATCGCGCAGCTGGCCGTCTTTGAAAAAGAGCAGCGAGGGGATGGCGCGGATGTTGTATTTGAACGAGAGGCTTTGGTTCTCATCGACGTTCACTTTGGCGACCTTGACGGCGCCGGCTTTTTCGCGCGCGATTTCGTCCAGTAACGGCGCGATCAACTTGCACGGGCCGCACCATTCGGCCCAAAAATCGACAATTACCGGTTTATCGCTCCGCATTACTTCGCGATCGAAGCTGTTTTCATCGACGGTGATGGCTGCCGCGCTTTCCATGGTTCAGGAAAAGTAATTCCAAATCTGAATGAGCAAAATCACGGCGGAAACGCCGAGCACGGCCCAGCAGAGGGACATTGGCATGGGCTCGGCGACTGGCGGCGGCTCGCTCGTGACGGTCAAGGGCACGCTCGGTGGCGCCGTCGTTTCCGGCATCGTCACCAAGGGCTGCGTCTTCTTCATCTGGACCGGCGTTGCTGGTTTAGCTTCCGGACGAATCGGTTCCCCGACGCGTGCGGTCTCTTTCTTTGGTCCGGGTGAAATGGGTGGCGTTGGGCGCAGAGAAGTCGGAGCGGGCGCAGGCGGAGCGGCCGCAGGCCTTGGTGGCGGACGCGTCGGCAAATTGATTCGGACCGGTTGGCGAGATTCACTGCCTGCGCCCGGCGATTTCGTTTCGGGGCGCGGTGGCGCAGTGATGCGCACGGGCTCGTTTTTTGGATCGTTCGGCTCGGCCATGAGGTTTTAAAGACTGCGCGAAAATCGACGAGTTGTCACTTGTTTACTTGGCGGTTGCGGAAACATTTCAGGCTGCGCTCACTGTTCAAGCAAGCAGATCATAACCGCGACTACCGGTAATCTTTCGCCACACGAATTCGCCCACCGGTGCGGATTTGGACAGGATGACGCGCGCGTCCACGTCGGGAGCATCGGCTTCGGTGCGCGCGATGTGCGGTTGATCGACGAGCAGTCTCAGCCGTTCTCCAACCTTTTGCCGCGCCTGTGCGCAGGAAATTTTTTGCTGGAGCGACATCGCCCGGCGGTAACGTTCGGCCTTGACCCGGTGGGAAATCTGATTGGGCAACTTCGCCGCGCGCGAACCTTCTTCGCGCGAATATTTGAAAACGCCCAGCCGGTCGAAGTGGCTGCGCTCAATGAAATCGAGGAGCGATTCGAAGTCTTTATCGGTTTCGCCCGGGAAACCGACGATGAAGGTCGTGCGCAAGGCGACCCCGGGAATGCGGGCGCGCAGTTTCGCGATCAGCTTTTCGATGTGCGCGCGCGAAGTCTCGCGGCGCATTTGTTGCAGCATCGGGTCGGTGATGTGCTGCAGAGGGATGTCGATGTAGCGCGCCACCTTCGGCAATTGCCGGATGGTCTCGATCAATTCGTCGCTCCAATGCGCCGGGTGCGTGTAAAGCAGCCGCACCCAAAAATCGCCCTCGATCTTGTCGATCTTGCGCAAGAGATCCGCCAGAGTTGGCCCACGGCTGGAATCGATCGGCTGGCGCGGCCCCGCTTTTTCCGGCCACAAATCCATGCCGTAATAAGTCGTGTCCTGGCTGATCAAATTGATCTCGCGCACCCCTTCGGTCACGAGTCCGCGGATTTCCGCTAGCACCGACTCGGGCGAGCGGCTCCGATGTTTTCCGCGCATTTGCGGGATGACGCAAAAACTGCAGGGATGATTGCAGCCCTCCGCGATCTTCACATACGCCGTGTGCGCGGGTGTGAGCCGGAAACGCGGCGTATCATAGTCGGGAATGTAACGCGGCCGCTCGCGGGTGAAGGCTAGATCGACATCTTCGGTGTTGGGGAAAACGCCGAACCTCGAACGCCCAACGCCCAATGACGGAAATGCAGAGTCTGCATTTGAGATTCGACGTTCGGCGTTGGGCGTTCGGCGTTTTCTGAGAACCTTTTCGACGATGTGGCCAAGCTCCCGCACCTGGTCCAGTCCAATGAATTCATCGACCTCCGGCAAATCTCGCCGCAATTCCTCGGCATAGCGTTGCGACATGCAGCCGCTGACGATGAGCTTTTGGTCCGGTCGCTTGCTTTCGCCGGCTTGGAGGATCGCTTCAATCGATTCCTCTTTCGCTGAATCGATGAACGCGCAGGTGTTGATCACGAGCACGTCGGCCTCCTCTGCGTGCGCCGTGATTTCCATTCCGTGCTCGAGCACGCTGCCGAGCATGATCTCGGCGTCGACCAGGTTCTTGGCGCAACCGAGGCTGATCATCCCAACTTTGGGCCTGTAGGCGACGCTGCTAGCGTCCCGCTCGGGGACGGGGAAGCTGACAGCTTCCCCTACAGAAGCTTTGCGACTCATTCGACCGTGACGTCGTCGTCGTTTTCGGTCACGACCCGGCCATTCTTCTTGATTTGAATGGCATCGCGATCCAGCACGCGCACGGCGATGTGTTGGCCGCGAAATTCAACCGTGCCGTCGGCGGGCGAAATCCAGCGCTCAAAGGCAGGCGTGGTCGCCTCATTATCGACGACGACTTTGACATACGTCTTTTTGAGCGGCCGAATGTTGACGCGGTTTGGCCCGGCCGATTCGGCTGTCTCGGGAGTTTGCTTGCTCGGCGACGCCTCAGTTTTGGCCAAGTCCTCGGGTTTGACCGGTTCGGCTCGGCGGATTTCCGGCTCTTTTATCGGGACTTGATTGGCCACTGTCACGGGCGCGGGTGTCGGAACCGGCGTCGAAGGAACATCGGCGCGTGGCAATTGAGGAGCGGGAGCCGGCGTGGCCGATGCAGCCGAGGCAACTTTAGTGCTACCGCTCTCTGCGGTTTGGGCCGGCGCGGGCGAGGCCACGGCTGGAGAACGCTGGGCGGTCGTGGGTGGTGGTATCGGTGGCTTTGAGACGGGCGCTGCGGGCGGCGCGGCTACAGCCGGCGGCCGGCGCGGTGAGATGCGCTGAATGTTCAAAATCAATTTCATCAGAAAAAAACCCAGCACCAGGACGACTGCGCCGATGACCACAGGCGCGACCGAGCGGCGATTGGAAGTCGGCCGGCGCACGACCGCGGTGCGAGCCGGTTTGGGCGGCGGCGTGCTCTCTTGAAGGTATGAATAGCCGTCGACGGTGACGTTCACCGAGCCCTCGAACGCTTCCAGATACGGGGTCACATCGACTTCGAGAAATCGGCCGTAAATCTGCAGAAAACCTTTGGCGTAGGCGAGACTGGGGAACTGAGAAAAATCTTCCGCCTCGATCTCAGCGAGGCGCGAGGGCCGGATCTTGGTCATGCGCGCGGCCTCGTCGAGTGTCAATCCGCGCGCGATGCGCGCCTCCTGAAACTTTTTGCCCAGGCCTTCCAGTGTCATGTGTATGCCGGCGGTGGCTAAACCGCGGCATCAAGATCGACAAGTATCTCGCGCGGTTTCGCGCCTTCGCCGGGGCCTAGAATACCGCGCTGCTCGAGAATATCAACGATGCGCGCGGCGCGAGTGTAGCCCAGCCGCAGGCGCCGTTGCAGGAGCGAAGTGGACGCGCGTTTTTCCTGGCGAATGATCTCGAGGCATTTGTCCACCAGCTCTTCGTCTTCCTCCGTTACTTCATCGGTTGCGTTGCTCGCCGCTTCGAGTTTTTCATGCATCGCGGCATCGAATGCGGGCGGGCTTTGTGCCGAAACGAATTCAACCAGGCGGCGAATCTCTTCATCGGTAACGAGCACGCCCTGGGCGCGAATCAGCCGGGACGCGCTCGGCGGCAGATAAAGCATGTCGCCCTGGCCGAGCAGGCGGTCGGCGCCGTTTTCATCGAGGATGACGCGACTGTCGATCTTGGAGGCGACCTGAAAGGCGATCCGGCTCGGGATGTTCGCCTTGATCACGCCGGTGATGACGTCGGCGCGCGGCGTTTGCGTGGCCACGATGAGATGAATTCCAGCCGCGCGCGCCATTTGGGTGATGCGCGCAATGGCGCTTTCCACGTCGGCCGGCGCCGTCTGCATGAGATCGGCCAGCTCGTCGATGATGACGACGATGTAGGGAAGCTTGTCGGGGATCTCGAGATTTGTAGTGGCAGCCGTGCCGGCTGCGTTTGCTGGTCGTGCAGGCGACACGCCTGCCTCTACAGTTTCGCCGTTCCCCTCGAGATCTTTCTTCTTCAATGGCCGCGCGTTGAATCCGATGATGTTCCGGACACCGACGCGGGCGAAAATTTTGTAACGCCGCTCCATTTCATCGGTCAGGCCGCGTAAAACCAGGAGGACCTTCTTGGGATCGGTAATCACGGGATATCGCAGGTGCGGCAGTTGCGCGTAGGTCTGCAGTTCAACGACTTTGGGGTCGATGAGGATGAACTGGAGCTCCTGGGGTGTGAAGCGGTAGAGCATGCTGGCGACGAGCCCATTGATGCAGACGCTCTTGCCGCTGCCGGTCGTCCCGGCCACGAGCAGGTGCGGCATCTGCGCGAGATCGGCAATGATGCCCTTGCCATAAACGTCTTTGCCGAGCGCGAGCGGAATCCGGGCCCGGCTCTTCGCTTCTTCCCAATCCGCCGATTCGAGCAGTTCGCGCAACGTAACCGTGACCTTGCGCGTATTGGCCAGCTCGATGCCGACGGTGTCCTTGCCCGGGATGGGCGCGAGAATGTTGATTCGCTCCGCGCGCGTGGCTCGCGCGAGGTCGCGCTCGAGGCTGACAATCTTGTCCACGCGCACGCCTTTGGCCGGGTAAACTTCATAGCGTGTGATAGTGGGACCTTTGGTGATGTCGCCCGGTCCGACCGCGATTCCAAACTGCGCGAGCGTGTCGATCAAGGTTTGCTGGACGCGCTGAAGCTCCGCCGGGTCCGCGCCGCCGCGTGCAGTCGGGTCGTGCTCATCAAGCAGCTCGAGACCGGGCAGCGTGTAATTTTTACCTTCCCATGTCCGGCTCGTTAGGCCGGGAGTGATTGTCGATCTTGCACCCGCCGCCCGCACCTCGGCCAGGGATGGACGGCGTCGCCCCGCGGCCGGTCCATTCGGCAACGCCGTGGTATCGACGACTCTCGGCTTCGGGCGGTTCGCCATTTCTTCGGCGGCGAGCTGCGCCGCTTCGTCCGTGGCCGGGACCGGTGCGCCCTTTTTCTTGAGCTGCTTCTCCAGCACCCGGCGTTGCTTGGCCAGCTCTTTCTCGCTGATCTCGAGTTGTTCCTTCAGATCGGCCTTGCGCAACTGCCGTTGCATGCGCCATTCGCGCACTTCGTTAAGGCCATGGCGCGTTCCGGCCACAACTTGCCGGACAACGTAAACCGGCCGGAAGCCGGTCATAAGAATGAGCGTAGCGACGTAAATTCCGCCGAGCAAAATGAGCGAACCAACCTTGCCCATCGAATTGAGGAGCAACGTTTTGCCCAGGTAATAGCCCACGATTCCGCCCGGGCCCGGGATGTTGAAGGCATTTTTCCAGCCGAGAAAATGGCTCGTCTGCAGTTGGAGCAGGCAGGCGCCGGAGATGAGAAAGAGAACGATCCACGGCAGCCGTCGCGTTACGCGCAAGCTCGGGTGAAAAAGTTTAACCGCGCCGAAGCCGAGCAAAATCGCCGGCACCAAATAAGAAGCAGCCCCGATGACAAAATAGCAGATGCTGGCGAGGACCGCGCCGAACCAGCCGATGAAATTTTGCGCCGGCCGATTCGGCGGCGAGAGATAACTCCACGGAACCCAGGACGGCAGATCTTTCGGCGTGTAGGAGATTAACGAGAGAAAAAGCAACGTGCCGACGCCGAGCAGGATGATGGCGAAGACTTCGTTCCAGGCGTTGTTCTTGGGGGAGCGAGCCACGTCTGCAGTGGACAGTAATGCGAGGCGGTCACGTTGCAATCAACTCTTAGTCCTGCTCCTGCTCCTGCTCATGCTCAACGAAGCGATCGGATTATGAGTAGGAGCAAGAGCATGAGCAGGAACAACCACGCTTTCACCTTGCGCGTGGCGCGGGATACCGCGTAGTGTGCCCGGCCATGCGAATTTTCGGCCGCTTCGGCGCAACCTTTTGCCTCGCTGCCGGTTTCGTCCTCGTCTGCGCATGCGAAAAACATCACCTCGGCGAAATGCCGGAAGTGCAACGGGAACATCACATTGAAGCCGGCACGGACGAAGAGCATGGCTTGAAAAATCGCACTGAAAGATCGACATCTTCCTCGCCGGCGCCGACCTTGACCCCGGCTGAATTTTTTGGCGGCTCGCAACCTCAATAGGAGAACAACCGCCATGGCCAAACACGAATACCTAACCTCCCCGCCGAACATCACCCGGATGCCGCCGGGCGTGCCTTACATCATCGGCAACGAAGCGGCCGAGCGTTTCAGCTACTACGGCATGAAGTCGATCCTCACCGTCTTCATGGCGCATTACATCCTCAACAATTCGGGCGTGCTCGCGCCGATGCCGCCGAACGAGGCCTACAAATACAGCCACTATTTCGTGACCGGAGTTTATTTTCTGCCCATCCTCGGCGCGATCATCGCCGATGGCTGGCTCGGGCGCTACCGCACCATTCTTTCGTTATCGATCGTCTATTGCCTTGGTCATCTCACCCTCGCGTTCATGGATGCGCCGTGGGCGATCGGATTCGGCCAGCGCTACATGCTTGCCATCGGTCTGGCGCTCATTTGTCTCGGCGCCGGCGGGATCAAGCCATGCGTTTCGGCCAACGTCGGCGACCAGTTCGGGGAGTCGAACAAGCATTTGCTCTCGAAAATGTTTGGCTGGTTTTATTTCTCGATCAACGCCGGCTCGTTTACGTCGACGTTGCTTTGTCCGTGGCTGCTGGCCAACCCGAGTTTCGGACCGCGCTGGGGATTTGGTATTCCCGGCATCGCGATGTTCGTCGCCACCATATTTTTCTGGGCCGGCCGCAACAAGATGGTGCACATCCCGCCGGCCGGCCTCGGCTATTTGCGCGAAACTTTCAGCCGGGAAGGTCTCGCCACCATCGGCCGAATCGCGATGGTTTACTTCTTTATTCTCTTTTTCTGGGCGCTGTGGGGGATGAGCAACGGGATCGAATGGACGTTGCAGGCGGAGAAGATGAACCTGCATTGGTTCGGGATGGATTTGCTCGCCGCGCAGGTGCAAACCGCCAACCCGATTTTGATCCTGCTCTTTATCCCGCTGGTCAATTACGTCATTTACCCGGCAATCGATCGCGTCTTTCCATTGACGCCGCTGCGCAAGATCGGGATCGGCCTCTTCCTCACCGCGCTGTCGTTTGTTGTGATCGTTTGGATCCAGGGCCAGATCGATGCCGGGCTCAAGCCGAGCGTCAACTGGCAATTTCTCGCCTATGTCGTTCTCACCCTCGGTGAAGCGATGGTCTCGATCACCGGCCTGGAGTTCTCCTATACGCAGGCGCCCAACACGATGAAGAGCTCGATCATGGCGCTTTGGCTGTTGACGGTCGCGGCGGGTGAATTTTTCGACGCGCGCGTCAACGCCTGGATTCTCAATCCCGACGGCACGAAGAAGCTGACCGATTACCAATATTTCACCTTCTTCACCATCCTGATGTTCGTGATGTCCATCGTCTTCGTGTTTGTGGCGCGTTTTTACAAAGGGCGCACCTATCTCCAATCACAGGTTACGCCCGATGAAGTGGCGACCGAGCCGATCGTCGCCAGCGGGACGCCGACCTGACCGAATTGAAAACTGCCGCCGCTGTCTTTGCCGCATCCTTATTGTCGATCTTGCCCGCGCGCGCGACGCCGCAGGACGAGGAGTTCCAAAAACTCGCCGCCGCTTACATCGACCAGGAGCTCGCCGCCAGCCCGGAGCAGGCAACCGAGCTGGGCGACCATCGCTTCGACGCGGAGCTAAGCGATTATTCGAAGGAAAAACGCGCGCAGTTGCTCGCTGCCGCAAAGCAACTCCGCGACAAGCTGGCCGGGTTTAGCGATCTCGAACAGCTGAGCGGCCCGAACAAGATCGACATCCGCATTTTGCGCGACGCGGTCGACAACGAGATTTTCGAGCTGGAGGAGATGCGCGAAGCGGATTGGAACCCGCTGGTTTACATGCAAAGCCTGGCCAACGGGCTTTACGTTCTGGTCGCGCGCGATTTCGACACGCCGGAGAAACGGATCCCGAACCTGCGCAAGCGCATGGAAGCGATCCCGCGCGTGATCGCGCAGGCGAAATCGAACCTGCAACATCCGCCGCGCGTCCATACCGAAACCGCGATTGAACAAACCCAGGGCGCCATCTCCCTCGTGCGCGAGGGCCTCGGTCCGTTGCTCGATCAAATGCCGCAAATGAAGAAAGAGATCGCGCCGGTGCAGGACAAAACCGCCAAAGCGCTCGAGGATTACAAAACCTGGCTCCAAAAAGACTTGCTGCCCCGGTCCGATGGCGATTTCCGGATCGGCGCCGACAAGTTCCGAAAAAAGCTGCGCTTCGCCCTGGCCTCGGAGTTGTCGATGGAAGACATCCTGAAGCGGGCGCAGGACGATCTGGCGCAAACCCAGAGCCTCATCTACGAAACGGCGCTGCCGCTCTACAAAAAATATTTCCCCGAGGCGGATAAAGCCACCCTGGCCGACAAAAAGAAGGTCACAACCGGGGTGCTGGACAAACTGGCCGCCGAGCATCCCGACGACAACACCATCGTCGGCTACTGCCAGAAAGTAATGAGCGAGGCGACCGATTTCGTGAAACAACATCATCTCGTGCGCGTGCCCGATGTGCCGCTCGACATTATCGTCATGCCCGAGTTCAAGCGTGGCCAGGCTGTCGCCTACTGCGATTCACCGGGTCCGCTCGAGAAAAGCGGCAAGACCTTTTTCGCGGTGGCGCCGACGCCGAACGACTGGGACAAGAAACGCAAAGACTCGTTTTTTCGCGAATACAACAATTACATGATCCGGGACCTGACCGTGCATGAAGCCATGCCGGGTCATTATCTCCAGCTCGGCCACGCCAACGAGTTCAAGGCCCCGACCCTGGTGCGCGCGATTTTCCAAAGCGGCACATTCGTCGAAGGCTGGGCCGTTTATGCCGAACAAATCATGGCCGAAGCCGGTTATGGCGGGCCGGAAGTGAAAATGCAGCAGCTCAAAATGCGGCTGCGGGTCGATTGCAACGCCATCATCGATCAGAGCATTCACGCCGGGAAGATGAGCGAACAGCAGGCGCTCGATCTCATGATGAAGGAAGGTTTTCAGACCGAGGGCGAAGCGGTCGGCAAATGGAAACGCGCACGTCTCACCAGTGCGCAGTTGTCCACCTACTTCGTCGGCGCCGCGGAGCATCTTGATCTTCGCGACAAAGCCCGGGCCCGCGACGGCGCCGCGTTCGATCAGACAAAATACAACGACACCGTCCTTTCCTTCGGCAGTCCGCCGGTCAAGTACGTGCGCGAAGCGATGGGATTGTAAGATCGACAATGTCCAGCGCTTCAAGGAGCGGCGGTCTCCGCGACCGCCGTTTAAGCTAAACGGCGCGCTGGAGCGCGCCGCTCCTTGAGGTTTTGTTCGTGAACGAACTGCAGTTCTTTAATCCGTACACAGAAATTCGCGAAACCGGCAATCGATTGCCGCACTGGCAGCAAGCCGGCGCAGTTTACTTCGTGACGTATCGCCTGGCCGATGCGATTCCGCTGAAGCTGCGCAATCAATGGCGCGATGAACGCGACGCCTGGCTGCGTGTTCACCCAGAACCTTGGAAACCCGACATCGAACAGGAATATCACTAACGATTTTCTGCGGCCATCGAGCGCTGCTTGGATGCCGGACATGGCTCGTGCCTTCTGCGCCGCCGCGATTGCGCGGCAGTGGTCGACGAAACACTGCGGTATTTTAATGGTGAGCGAATTGTCTTGCTCGCCTCGGTCGTGATGCCCAATCACGTACACGCGCTGTTCGTGCAAAATCCAGATTTTCCACTGGAGAAACTCGTCCTGAGCTGGAAAACATTCACTACCCGCACGATCAACAAACTGATCGGCCGCACGGGTACATTATGGCAACGGGACTATTTCGACCGACTGGTTCGCGACGACAAGCATTTCCGAAATTGCGTACGATATATTCGGCGCAATCCAGAGAAAGCATGTCTGACAAAAAGCGAATACATCCTCTATGAAAGCAATCTGGCCAAAACCGTCGAATAACCGTGCGCTTCAAGGAGCGGCGGTCTCCGCGACCGCCGTTTAACGTAGACGGCGGCTTGGAAGCCGCCGCTCCTTGATGTCTATTCGCTCATGCCGAACCTGGCAACCTGGCTGCGTGAGAAAGACGAAAAATGGTTTCAACCATTTTTCGATCGCCATCCCGAGATCGAGATTCACAACGCGCTGAAGCGCGAAGTGAATCTCGATCAAGCCAACGGTTTGCTCCTCACCGGCGGCTCCGACATTGCGCCGGAATTTTTGCGCCAGCCGGTGCCTGATCCTTCGGTGCTGGAGAAAGATGTCGATCCTGCGCGGGATAAATGGGAATTAGCAGCTGTCGAAGTCGCACTCGCGGGCGGTTTGCCGGTCTTTGCGATTTGCAAAGGCATGCAGCTCCTCAACGTCGCCCTCGGCGGCACCCTCAAGCTCGATATTCCCGGACATAAACTTCCCGAACAAAAGGAGCACGACGTCCAGGCGCTGCGCAACGACGCGAAAGCGGCCCATCGTTTCGAAAAAGTGAATAGCTCACATCACCAGGCGATCGAGCGACTCGGTGACGGTTTGGAAGTGGAAGCCTGGTGCGCCACCGACAGCATCATCGAGCAGGTCCGGCTGCGCGATTATCCCTTCGCCCTCGGCGTCCAATATCACCCCGAGCGCGGCAGAATTTACGACGCGCTCTTCGAAGATTTTTTTGACCGAATTTGTCACTGAGCAACAGCTCTCGGCGGCTCAGGGGTGCAGCCTTGTCATTCCGAGCGAAGTCGAGGAATCTCTTACTGTTGTTTTCAGATAGAGATGTCTCGACTCTGCTCGACATGACAAAGTCTTAAGATCGACATGTCCACCCCGCAAAACACCATCGCCATCGTTTACGATTACGACCAGACGCTGAGCCCGAGCTACATGCAGGACGAGGTCGTCTTCCCGGTCTTCGGGATCGACGGCGGCAAATTCTGGCAACGTTGCACCGAGCTGGTGCGCGACGGCGGTTACGATAACGAGCTCGCTTACATGAAAGTGTTGCTCGACACGCTCGGCATGGACCGGCCGAAAAACACCGACCTTCGCTCGCTCGGCAAAAAATTAAACTTCTACAAAGGGTTGCCCGAGATGTTCGAGCAATTCCAGAGCGGCTTGCTCACGCCCGAGCACGTCGCCCACGGCATCACGGTCGAGCATTACATCATCTCGAGCGGGATGAAGGTGCTGATCGAAGGCAGCCGCCTCGCGCCGTTCGTCCGCGCGATTTTCGGCTGCGAATTCGCCGAGGACGAGGAAGGCCGGATCACTTTTCCAAAGCGCGTCATCAGTCACACCCAAAAGACGCAGTTCCTGTTCCGGATCAACAAAGGCCTGCTCGACATGTCCCAGGACGTCAACGACCACATGGACCCCGACATTCGCCCGGTCCCGTTCCCGAACATGATCTACATCGGCGACGGCCCGACCGACGTGCCCTGCTTCACGGTCATGAACAAAAACGGCGGGCAAGCCATCGCCGTTTACAATCCCGACGATCCCGAGCGCGTCGGCTTCAAGAAATGCTACCAGCTCTCAACTCACGCCGCCCGGGTCAAACACATCGCCCCGGCCGACTATCGGCCCAACACGCACCTGCGCATGTTGCTAGAGCAAATGGTCGCCGAAACCGCCGACCGCATCGTCGCCCAACGCAAAGAAGCCATCGAAACCGGTACCATCCGCGCGCCGAAACATTGAGTGTAACCGCGCAAGAAGGGACAGGCATCTGAGCGTAATCAGCCAATTCTCTTCAGTTCTTTCGCAGAAACAATTTGCACTGTCGGAGCGCTTCACGCCGGAATTCTCTTGCGTCAAGGCGAGGTGCGTATACGCATCGGAGGTGCTCGAGCTTCAAATAAAATGCATCCTCAGCTCTGTCCCGATCCACTGAAAAGGGGTCGAGAGCATGCGCGAAACGGTCGTACAATTCAGCTAGCTGTACGATTTCCTCCGCAGGAATCGTCACCGGTGGAGATCACGAAGCCGGGCGGATTTGTTTCGGATATCGAGGATTTTATCGTGAGACGCCACACAAAACGGATGTTCGGCGCACAGCGCGTGAATCTTGCCGGCGACGGTATCGCAGACAGATATCATAGCGTCCCAAAGTTCTGCGATTTTCTCCAACTCGGTCTCACGTCGGGCGAGCAAGGCCGCGATACCATAGAGCTGAATCACCTGCGACTCCAAACGAGCGACCTCGATATCAAATTCCCAACAAATGTCGGGATCGACAGCCGCCACCCTTTCATCGAAAAGCTTTAAAGCAGAGTCTGTAATCGCTTCGAAATCTTCCGCGTCGAGAACCATAGACCTATCTTACAAGGTTACACTGCGTTTCGCAATGCGGGTATCACACCCCGCGCTGGGTGGGCGACCAGATGAACTTGTGCATCTGAAGCTGGAAACGGACGTCGAGTTTGTCGGCCCGGATCCATTCGACGATCTGGCGGGGTTGATCCAACCCAGAACCGCAAAATCCTGTAGCGGCGGTCTATGATCGTCGCATCAATTTGGCCCGAGGCTTATAGAGCGTCGCTACATCTTGAGCTTTTCGCGCTGGAAGATTAACGTTAATTCGATGTCGCTCGACGAACTGGAGAAAGAAGCGATGCAGTTGCCAGCTCCGTCGCGCGCGCTGCTCGCGGACAAACTTGTTGAGAGCCTCGGCTCCGCCGCACTCGATGAGATTCAGAAGCTTTGGGCAGCGGAGGCGATTCGGCGCAGGGACGAAGTGCATTCTGGCCGGGTGAAGCCAATTCCCGGTGACGACGTGCTGGCCGAGGTGCGCCGCATCGTTGGCCGATGACATATGCTTTTCACCCGGAGGCGCGGCTCGAGTATCGTGAGGCAGCAGCGTTTTATGAGGAGCGCCAATCCGGTTTAGGCGCGGCGTTTACTCGCGAAGTCGAAGCCGCTATTGAGCGGATTCTGGAGGTGCCAGATCGCTGGCGTGTGATCGAGCAGGACGTGAGGCGCTGTTTTACGCACACGTTTCCTTATGGAATCCTTTACACGATTGAAGACGATTTCATTTGATCGTCGCCGTGGCACACGCCAGCCGCGAGCCGGGATATTGGCGTGATCGGCTCAAGTCGTGAAACCGACCACCTACTGAGTTGAACATCGAGGTTGAACTGATCAAGCTGGCCGACGGCACGCGGGTGCTGCGATTCACCGAGCCCAAATCTGGACTGACGCTGGAGCGGAAGCTCGATCCAACTAGGCCGCTCGCCGAACAAAAGGATGCCCTCGCCAAGGCCTTTCGAGCGGCGTTGGCCCACGCGAATCTCACGGTGGGGTAAGTGGAATGGGATGCCCCGTTAAATCAAACGCCGCGCTTTGTCGGCGACCAGATGAACTTGTGCATCTGGAGCTGGAACCGCACATCGAGTTTGTCGGCCAGCATCCATTCCACGATCTGGCGCGGGTCGATCCGGCCGAAGATCGGCGAGAAGAGAACGGCGTGGCAACGCTTCGTTAAATCGAAGCGGCGAATTTTGTCGACCGACCAGTCGTAATCTTCGCGCGAGCCGATGACGCACTTCACTTCGTCGAGCGCGGTGAGATGGTCGATGTTCGACCAGAGGTTCTTGTCCACTTCGCCGCTGCCGGGCGTTTTCAAGTCCATGATCCGATGGACGCGCGGATCGACCGGTGAGATGTCGTGCGCGCCGCTTGTCTCGAGCAAGACGGTGTGGCCGCGGTCGCACAAGATCGACATCAGCGGGAGCACGTTCTTTTGCAGCAACGGTTCGCCACCGGTGATCTCGACCAACGGACATTCGAACTTTTCGACAAGATCGACAATCTCACTGAGGGTCTGCTTTTTGCCTTCGTAAAAGGCGTATTCGGTGTCGCAATAATTGCAGCGTAGATCACAGAACGTCAGCCGCACAAAGACGCAGCGTTCCCCCGCCCAGGTGCTCTCGCCCTGGATCGATTGGTAGATTTCGTTGATGGTGAGAGTTTTCTCGCGCATGCAGCGTTGGAGCACAGCCGTCGCGGCTGTGCGGCTGGCGGGCGTCTCGCCTGCCGAATCTAACACAAATCAGGCGAGACGCCTGATTGCCGCACAGGCGAGGACGCCTGTGCTCCGTCGAATTGTAGCCACGGCGCTCTGCCGCCGTGAATTGCGAACGCCCCGACAGAGCGGGGCGGCTACAGCCCGCACTTTTGCGTGGCTTCGGCGAAGCTGGATTTTTTGCGTAAAAGCGACGCGAGATAAATGTCTGTCTCCGGCCGGCTGTGAATGCGGGCGAGGTTTTCCGGGTGCTCAAGGCGCGAGAAAATGACGTTGGCGATCTTGCTCCGCGGCACTTCCTTTTCGCCATAGCCGCGCGGGATGTTGCTCGACCAGTAACGAACGTATTGGCCGCCAAGTCGATTGACGGTGCCGAGAAAGATCACTGAATGTCCGCTCTCGCGCCGGCCGACGTTTTTGTTCCAGAAGATCTTCATGAAATCGCCGGGCTGCGCCTGGTTGAAATCGGTGAAGTTGCGGCCGAGACCGAGCTCGTAAAAGAGCCGCGCTGTGCCCGGGCCGTTCGCGTTCCAGCGGCCCCAAATGCCTTCCCCATCGCGCTGATCGCGGATGACGAGCTGATTCAACGTCGCGAAATCGAGTTGCAACTCGCCGCGGTCGCGCAGCGTCTCGAGTGTTTTGATAAACACGAGATACGTCGCGCCCGAACAAAAGCTGGGATAAGGCGCGGTCGGGATGACAAGAAACTTTCCCGATTCAAAATGCGCGGCCGATTGCAGTTTGATCTTGGCGAAATGTGAAACCGAATAGCGACCGCCGCTCGGCATTTTGCGGACCTGCTCGAGGATGAGGGGGTTATAGTCGCCGGCGAATACCGGTGATGCGGCGACACTGACTGCAACAACCAGAGCAATGCGAGCGTTCACCACGTGCACAGTACGCGTCAACGTTTCGCGTGGCAAAGGTGGATCGCGACCTCCGGGCGCGATGGTAAAAATAAATGCGCCTGCGGCGCCTCAATAACATCGAGCTCGGAGAGCTCGATCCACCTCGCGTTTGCCCGATGTGGACGCGCACGTAACTTCGATATATGCAGTTGCGCTTCACCAAAATGAACGGCGCGGGGAACGATTTCGTCATGATCGACAATCGCGGCGCGGAGACACGTTTACAGCCGGAGCAGATCACCCGGATCTGCGATCGGCACCGCGGCGTGGGCGCGGACGGGATTCTTTTGCTCGAACCCGGGGAAAACGGCGCCGATTTCCGAATGCGCTATTACAACCGCGACGGCGGCGAAGCGGAAATGTGCGGGAACGGTGCGCGTTGTTTCGCGCGGTTTGCCAGGAAGGTTGCGGGCGCACGCGAGGAAATCTCCTTCCAGACGCCCGCCGGATTGATTCGCGCTCAAATGCTGGGCGAACTCGTCAGGCTAAACATGAGCGACCCGATCGACCTGAGGATGAACATGCGATTGGAAGTCGACGGCGAAGACACCATCGTCCATTACATCAACAGCGGCGTGCCGCATGTGATCGTGCCGGTCGCGCGCGTTGACATGGTGCACGTGGATACGCAAGGCGCGAAAATTCGCCGGCACAAAATGTTTTCGCCCAAGGGGGCCAACGTGAACTTCCTCGAAAAACGCGGCTCAAATCGGATCGCGATCCGCACGTTCGAGCGCGGCGTGGAAGCGGAAACGCTCGCCTGCGGCACGGGCGTGGTGGCAAGCGCATTGATCTTTTCTGCGCTGGAAAATGTCAACGGCCCGATCAATGTGCTGGTTCGCAGTGGGAGCGAGCTCCAGGTTGGCTTCGAGAAGGCAGGCAACGGATTTACCGACGTGACCTTGACGGGACCAGCTGAGTTCGTTTTTGAAGGAACGATTGAGCTGTAGCGGCGCTCTATGAGCGTCGGACGAATCTAGAGATGAATAATGCGACGGTCACAGACCGCCGCTACAAACAGAAAAACATGTTTCGCGGCACGTTTACGGCGCTGCCCACTATCATTCCGAGCGAAGTCGAGGAATCTCTTATTTGATTCAGGAAGAGATGTCTCGACTTCGCTCGACATGACAAGGGGCTGAGCCGCCGCTAGAGTTGGAGCCGATGTTTCGCGGCACGTTTACGGCGTTGGTGACGCCATTTCGGAATGGGGATGTCGATCTTGCGGCGCTCGACAAATCGGTCGAAGCACAGATCGCGGCCGGCATCACCGGCTTGGTGGCGGTAGGCACGACAGGTGAATCGCCGACGCTGACGCACGACGAAAAGGAGCAAGTGATCGCCCGAGTCGTGGAGACGGCGAAGGGCCGCTGCAAAGTACTGGCCGGCACGGGATCGAATTCCACGCGCGACTCAATCGCGATGACGAAGTTTGCCGAGAAGACGGGCGCCGACGGCGCATTGCTGGTGGCGCCGTATTACAACAAACCGAGCCAGGAAGGATTGTTTCGCCATTTCAAAGCCATCGCGGAGGCGACGTCGCTGCCGATCATGCTCTACAACATTCCCGGGCGTTGCTCGGTTGATATTCTTGCCGAGACAGTCGTGCGAGTGGCCGAGAACTGCCGCAACATTGTGTGCATCAAGGAGGCGAGCGGCAGTGTCGAGCGGGTGAGCGAATTGCGCCGGCGTCTACCGGCCGAATTCACCATCCTGAGCGGTGACGATTCGTTGACCTTGCCTTTCATGTCGGTCGGCGCAGCCGGCGTTGTCAGCGTCGCCACGAATTTGTTTCCATCTGAGGTTTGCGCATTGGTGCGCGCTTGTGAATCGGGCGATCTGAAATCGGCGGCAGCATTGCATCGCAAACTGTTGCCGGTGTTCAAAGATTTGTTTATCGAGCCGAACCCAGTCCCGGTGAAAGCCGCGCTCGGCTGGCGCGGAGTGATGTCCGAGGCAGTGCGGCTGCCACTGTGCGAGATGAGCGAAGCGAACCAGACGCGCCTGCGCAAAACGCTGGAAGAATTCGAGCGCGCAAAATGAGGAATAAAGGTGTAGCTGCCGCCGTCTCCGGCGGCAGATTGACTGATTCTGCCGCCAGGGACGGCGGCAGCTCCAACGCTTCCTCCGTATGAAACGCGTGCGTGTTTTGCTCATCGGAGCAAAGGGCCGAATGGGACGTACGATTGTCGATCTTGCGGAGCAGGAGCCGAACATTGAGATCGTGGCGCAGTGCGATCTGGGCGACGCAATTGCGCCGGCCATGAACAACGCCGACGTGGCGGTCGATTTCAGTCAGGCCGGCGCGATTGACGAAATCTGCCGTGCGACAAGGGAACACCGCCGGGCGCTGGTCATCGGGACGACGGGGCATTCGACAGAGCAGCGCGAGCTCATTCGGGATACGGCGCGGTCCGCGCCGATTGTGTTCGCTTCGAACTTTAGTGTGGGTGTGAACGCGCTCTTTGCGCTGACACGGCGGGCCGGCGAAATCCTGCGCGATTTCGATATTTCAATTAGCGAGACGCACCACAAAACGAAGAAGGACGCACCGAGTGGGACGGCGAAGACGCTGGCGCAGATCGCCAAGAGCACCCGCAAGATCGACAGGGAAATCCCGGTTGAATCGATCCGGGAGGGTGAAGTAGTCGGGGAGCATACGGTGATATTCAGCGGGAAGGCCGAGCGGCTGGAGCTGGTCCACCGGGCGGCGAGCCGGGAAATTTTTGCGCGTGGGGCGCTCCGTGCGGCCGAATGGGTGATTGGCAAACCTGCTGGTCTGTATTCGATGCAGGATGTGCTGGGACTGGGACTGTGAGACTGTAGCAACGGTTTTTGTCATTCCGAGCGAAGTCGAGGAATCTCTGGCTGTTAATTCCGGTTCTCGCTTCGCTCGCAAACAATCAGAGATGTCTCGACTGCGCTCGACATGACAAATGGCCAGGGAAACGTCTGAATGAGAACCGGCGTTGCGCTGGGATCGAATTTAGGGGATCGGCTGGCGAATTTGCGCGCGGCGCGGGCGGCGATTGTCGATCTTCCGGACGTTACATCCCCCATTCTCTCATCGGCAGTTTATGAGACCGAGCCTGTCGGGTGCGAGCCGGGCGCAGCAAAATTTCTCAATGCGGTGATCGAGTTTGAGTACCAAGGCGAGCCGATGGGACTGCTCGAGCGGCTTATTGCGATTGAAGAATCGCTCGGCCGCGCGCGCGCGCACGCCTCCAATGTGTCGCGCACGATCGATCTCGACCTGCTCTACGCGGGCGGCCACAAGATCGACATTGAGCAGTTGCAGCTGCCGCACCCGCGTCTCCATCTGCGGCAATTTGTCCTTCAACCTCTCGCCGATATCCGGCCTGAACTAGTGCTGCCGAACCAGGCGAGGAGCGTGCGGGAGTTGCTCGCGCAGGCGGATGATTCGACTAAAGTGGTTCGGCTGATGGAGCATTGGTGATGGCGGACATCGCGGAAAAGTTTCGCAGTATGAAGCGGCGCGGCGAGAAAATCACCGCGCTGACGGCCTATGATTACCCCACGGCGCGGCTGCTGGATGAAAGCGGGGTGGACATCATTTTGGTGGGCGACTCCGTCGGCATGGTCGTGCTCGGGTACGAGGACACGACGAGTGTGACGCTGGAGGAAATGCTGCATCACACACGCGCGGTCGCGCGCGGCACGAAGCGGGCGGTGCTCATCGCGGATATGCCGATTCATACTTACGACACGCCGGAAGAGGCGTTGGCGACCGCGCAAAAATTTCTGGAGGCCGGAGCGCAGGGAGTCAAACTGGAGGGCGGGCAGGGTCGCGTCGCGGAGATTGAGGCGATCACGCGCGCCGGTATTCCCTTCATGGGGCACATCGGGATGCTGCCGCAGAGCGTGCGTGAGGAGGGCGGTTACAAGATTAAAGGTCGCACCCAAGCCGAAGCGGAAGCGTTGCTGGCGGATGCGCGCGCGGTGGAGAAAGCGGGCGCGTTCTCAGTCGTGCTCGAGATTGTGCTGGCGGATTTGGCGAAACAAATTACCCAGGCGATTGGGATCCCGACGATCGGCATCGGGTCGGGCGAACATTGCGACGGGCAAATTTTGGTGACGCACGATTTGATCGGGCTCTTCCCGTGGTTCACGCCGAAGTTCGTCTCGCCCCAGGCGCAGGTGGCGGATGAGATCCGCCGGGCGGCGCAGGCGTTTATTGCGCGAGTCCGCGGCAACCGCGGGATCTGAAGTAAGAGATGTCTCGACTGCGCTCGACATGACAAAGGAGCCGCAGGCGCAGGTGGCGGACGAGATCCGCCGGGCGGTGCAGGCGTTTATTGCGCACACGCGCGGGACGGGCATTTATAATGACGAAATCCGAATGACGAATGACGAAGGAATGACGAAGCCCCAATGGACGTAAGCCAATCTTTTCGACATTTGGTCATTCGGGCTTAATTCGTCATTCGTCATTCGGATTTCGTCATTCGAATGCTGCTGGGGCTTGTGATATGTTTGCAGTGCGATGCGGGTTTCCGACTACGACGACTTCGATGATGTGGCTTACAACCGCGCGTTGCTCAGTGGCACGGGTGAGCGGAACTGGCTTTGGTTTGGGCTGATCGCGTCGCTGGGAGTGCACCTCGCGCTGTGCGCTTATTTTTATCGCGCCCGCTTTGCGTCGGTCGAAACCGTGGTCGCGCCGAATCAGCCCACGATCACGTTCAAGGTGAAGAATGTCGATCTTGCGCAATTGGAGAAGAGCAGTTCGGACCAAACCAGCCCGGCCTCGCGGGCCGAGCCGAACAGCGCGACCGACCAGCAGCCTGACGAGAAGAAAGCGTTCGACAAACTGCTGCAGGAAGTGCAGGCGAGCACGGCCATGCCGGACGACCTGCAGAACGTCCTGCCCGACAAACCGAAAGTCGAGCCGGACATTACTTCGGTATTGCCGGAGATCGAGCGTTCGACCGCGCAAACGCTTTCCAACAGTCCAAACGCGACGCACGAACAATCGGCGTTGAACGAAAGCGCGGCTTCGGGGCGGCCGCAGCCGGCCTTGAGCGGGACGGAACTGGCGACGAGCACGAGCATCAAGCGACCGAGTACCTTTACGAGCAAACTCCCGGGCGACAGCGCCGGGCCGGAGCGCGGACGCGCCGGATTCAGCGACCTGGATCAATTGCTGGCCCAAAAAGGACCGCTCGGCTCCGGCACGAAACTGCGTTTGCCCGACGACCAGCTTTTCCAGTACGACAGCGCGGCGCTGCAATCGAGCGCGATCGAGCAATTGCAAAAGCTCGGCACACTCATCAAACGAAATCCCAAAGCGACGTTCTCGGTGGAAGGTTACACGGATTCGTTCGGCACGCCGGAATACAATTTGGAATTGAGCCAGCGGCGGGCGGACAGCGTCAAACAGTACCTGGTCGAGGTGATGGGAATCAACCCGGCGCAGATCGACGCGCGCGGTTACGGCCAGACGAAGTTTCGGGTTTCACCCAACGCTTCGATCGAGGGACAAGCCCCGAATCGACGCGTCGAGGTCGTAGTGCATACGACCGAAGGTTGATTGTCGATCTTGCGGAGGCGCGACCGTCCACAGGACCGTGGCTACAGGGCGCGCTCTACCAGTTTTTGATCCACTGATCCTGGCCGTTACTTTGGGCCACGGCGCAGCATTTCTGGTTGGGGTTGCCGCTGCAGTCGTGGCAGGCAGTGCCGGCCGTCGACCAGAGGTCGTAGGTTGGATTGTAGCCACCCGGGGTGGGTGTCTTTTGTCCAGCGGTCGAATAACCGTAGGGATACCCGAAGGGATCACGAATAAAATAAACCAGGTAGGTATCGTTTTTGGGCGGCGGCGAGGCGGCGGGACTGTCCGGCGCGCTCGTTGGGAGTTTCCCCGGTGTGGTCGTCGCGACATAGAGCATGCTCGGGGGAAAATTGAAGTAGACCCGGTTCGTAGTTTCGTTTCCGTTGATTGCGTAGTCGTAATTGGTCTTGGCGGTCGGGTTGGAGTTGTCGTAATCGCCGCTCAATTGCCCATAGAGAAACTGGCTGGCGTCTTGATACTCCTGGCTCGATGGGTCGCGAACTTGAGGAGTGCCGCTGGCGGGATCGAGCTTGTCGGTAACGGAGCTGTTATTGCCATTACCATCTGGCGCGCGCGGGTAGTTTCCGTTGTCAGACTTATAGGCTTCAATCGCGGCGGCGAGCGCGGCTAATTCACCTTCGGCGCGGGTGCGACCGGCTTTCTTCTGCACGTAACCGGCGGCGGAGAGGACCATGCCGGCGAGGATGAGCATGATGGTCAAAACGACCAGGAGTTCGACCAAAGTGAACGCGCGCGACGGACGGCGGCGCGGTTGGGAACCGAGAGACGTTCTCATAGTTTTGTCCTCCTCAGCTTTGCTGCTGTAACCCCTGAATGATGCTAACCAGGGGCATGAAAAGCGCAATGACAATTGTACCGACGATGATGGCGAGGAACACGATCATGAGCGGTTCAAGCGCGGCGGTCATGGCTGCGACCGCGTTGTCCACTTCGTCGTCGTAGACGTCGGCGATCTTGAGGAGCATGTCGGGCAGGCGACCGGTTTCTTCGCCCACATCGACCATACTAATGACCATGGGCGGAAAAACGCGGCTGGCCTCGAGCGGTTGCACGATCGATTCGCCTTCCTTGACGCTTTCGTGCACGCGCGAGATCGCTTTGGCAATCATCATGTTGCCGGCGGTTTCGCGGGTAATGCTTAACGCCTGCAAAATCGGGACGCCGCTGGTCACGAGCGTGCCGAGGGTGCGCGAAAAACGTGAGATGGCACTCTTGCGAATCACGTCGCCAAAGAGCGGCATGCGCAGTTTGATCCGGTCGAGGATCCACTTTCCACCGGTGGTCCGGGCAAACGCTTTATAAAGAATGACGAAGCCGACGATGCCGCCGATCAGGACGAGAGTGTGATTCTTCACGAACCCGCTCACCGCGATCACGAACCGCGTGATGGTGGGCAGTTGTTTGTCGCCCAGCATGTCGTGAAAAATTCCTTCGAACTTCGGAACGATATAAACGAGGAGGAAGCCCATGATCGAGATGGCCATCGTCATGACAATGGCGGGATAGACCATGGCGGCGGCGACCTTGTGTTTGATCTTTTGTGTTTTTTCCTGGAACTCAGCCAGGCGGTTGAGCACGAGCTCGAGCACGCCGCCGGCCTCACCGGCCTTGACCATGTTGACGTAGAGATGGTTGAAAATGGCGGGGTGTAACGCGAGCGCGTCGGAGAAAGCGCTGCCGCTTTGCACGCCGTCGGCCAGTTTGTCGATCGTGCGTTTGAGGGTGCGGTCGCGTTCCTGTTTGCCGAGAACGGTCAGCCCGCGCAGCAAGGGCAGACCGGAATCGATGAGGGTGGCGAGCTGGCGCGTGAAAATCATCAACGTTTTGGCTTTAACTTTTTTGCGCTGGAAAAGAACGATCTGTCCCCGGGAGCGCGGCCGGGTCGCGGCCCGCATCGCTTTGGCCGTGGCGCGCGCGCCTTTGCCATCGCGTCCGCCGGCTTTGCCCTCTTCGAAAACGCTGGTCGGAAAGTAGCCGGCGCGTCGCAACTGGCCGATGGCTTCGTTGCTGGAGTTGGCCTCGAGCAGCCCGGTAGACTCCTGGCCACGGCCATCGAGGGCGACGTAATTAAAACGCGGCATGCAATTGTCGATCTAAGCGGGCGGCAATATTACTCGGTTTGCGTGGCGCTGTCGAGGGGCCTCAAAAAAGTTCCAAATCCCAAGGTCCAAGAGCTTGATTCAGTGAATGCGATTCCGGACACGCAAGGAAATGCAAACGAAGATCCTGGCGCGAACGAAACTCTCAAACTGAAGATTTGTACGGCTCTTGCCCGTTGGCTTAACCTTCCGGAACTGAATATCGATCGGTCGTCGCATCCATTCGCCGACTTCGCAGCCTTCAGCGCACAAGCGAAGCAAGAGGCGGCCACCATGACAGTAACTTCGCCGTACTGACCGCGCTTCAACCCGCGACCACTTGCTCGGGCTTACGTGTATTTGAGGACTTCGTCGATGGTGGTGTCGCCGGCGAAGATGCTGCGCAGGCCGTCCTGACGAAGGGTGACCATGCCGAGTTCGATGGCTTTTTGTTTTATCGATACGGTGGCGGCGCGTTCGTTGATGAGCTCGCGCAGGGGATCGGTGATCTTCATCAATTCGTAAATTCCCTTGCGGCCTTTGTAGCCGGTGTTGTTGCAGGCGTCGCAGCCTTTGCCGTAAAAGAACTGCTTTTTGCCGATGTCGCGCCGGGAAAGGCCGAGCTCGGCGAGTAAACTTTCATCGGGGTGATAGGCGGTGCGGCATTGCGGGCAAATGCTGCGGAGCAATCGCTGGCCGAGGACGGCTTCGAGAGTTGAAGAAATCAGAAATGGTTCCACGCCCATGTCGATCAAGCGCGTGACCGCGCCGGGCGCATCGTTGGTGTGGAGCGTGGTAAAAACGAGGTGGCCGGTGAGCGACGCCTGGACTGCGATCTGCGCGGTCTCGAGGTCGCGCGTCTCACCGATCATGATCCGGTCGGGGTCCTGTCGCAAAAACGCGCGCAAGACCCGGGCAAAGGTGAGGCCGATGCCTTCGTTCACGGGGACCTGGACGATGCCTTCGAGGTCGTACTCGACCGGTTCCTCGGCGGTGAGCAACTTCGAATCGATCGTGTTGATCTTGCGTAAGCAGGAGTAAAGCGTCGTCGTTTTACCCGAACCGGTCGGGCCGGTCGCGATGAAAATCCCGTTCGGCCGCTCGATCAGCTCGAGGAGATAAGAGTGGATGTAATCGGGCATGCCGAGCATCTCGAGATCGAGATTGACGGTGGTGCGATCGAGCACGCGCAAGACGAGACTTTCGCCAAATTGCGTCGGCAAAGTAGAGACGCGCAGATCGATGTGGCGGCCGGCAATGTTTTTCTGGATGCGTCCGTCCTGCGGGAGACGGCGCTCGGCGATGTTCATGTTCGCCATCACTTTGACGCGGGAAATCACCGGGAGGGCGAGATGGCGGGGCGGGGGCGCCATTTCGTAAAGCGCGCCGTCCACGCGGTAGCGGATTTTGAATTCGTGCTCGAACGGTTCGAAATGGATGTCGCTGGCCCGGTCCTGGATGGCCTGGTAGAGGATAAGATCGACAAAGCGAATGATCGGCGTCGCGTTCGCCTCCGCTTCGACCGCGGCGGTTTCGTCTTCGCGCAACTGCAAAAACTCGCCGGCTTCGCCAAGCTGCTTGAGGATGTCCTCCATGCTGGCGGTCTCGCTGCCGTAATGCTGTTTGATCCGCTCCTCGACCTGCTCGGAGGGCGCGACCACCACGTCGATGTCTTTGCCGAGAGCAAAGCGGAGGTCCTCGGTCGCGCGCAGATCGAGCGGGTCGACGAGCGCGACGCGGATGGTGTTGCCAAAAAGTCCCAGGGGCAGGGCGCGGTGCAGCCGGGCAAGGCCGCTTGGGATCAGACGCAAGGTCTCCGGCGGAATTTCTTTGTTGGCAAGATCGACAAATTCGGTGCCGAGGCCTTCGGCGATCGTCTGGTAGAAGCCGTGCTCATCGACGAAGCCGCCATCGATCATTGCCTGGGCGATGGTCTTGCCATTCAACTCGGCCTCGTTCAGCACGTCGTCCACTTGTGACGGCTGCAGAACGTTCTGCTCGATAAAAAGCTCGGCGACCTGCTTGTTGTTCATCAGCTGATGTCTCCGATCGTGACCGAGATCACTTCATCGGCCGAGGTGACGCCGGCGAGGATTTTGCGCACGCCGTCTTCGCGCAGAGTGCGCATGCCAAGCTCGCGGGCGCGATGTCGCAGATGCATGGTGGAACTGCGCCGGTTGATCATGTGGCGGACCTCGTCATCGACAATAAAGATCTCGAAAATGCCCATCCGGCCGCGGTAACCGGTGCGACGGCAGGCTTCGCATCCAACCGGCTTCATCACCTGGGCGTCGCGCAGCTGGCCGGGTTCGATTTTGAGGGCGCGCAACTCGGTCTCGCTCAGTTCGCCCGGTTCCTTGCATTCGGCACAAAGGCGGCGGACGAGCCGCTGGGCCATGATCGCGCGCACGGAGGAAGCGACGAGAAAGGGTTGCACGCCGATGTCGATCAAGCGGGCGATGGCGGAAGGCGCATCATTTGTATGGAGGGTGCTGAAAACGAGGTGGCCGGTGAGACTGGAAGCGGTGGCAATGTTCGCCGTTTCCGGATCGCGAATCTCGCCAATCATAATGACGTTGGGCGCCTGTCGCAGAATCGAGCGCAAAGCGGCGGGAAAAGTCATTCCGATCTCCGGGTTGACCTGCACCTGGTTGATCCCGGTCATCTGATATTCGATCGGCTCCTCGACGGTGATGATTTTGCGATCGGGTTTGTTGATGTAATGCAAACAGGCGTAAAGCGTGGTGGTTTTTCCCGAACCGGTGGGTCCGGTGACGAGGAGAATGCCGTCCGGCAGTTTGATCAACCGTTCGAACACCTCCTGGTCGTCGCTGAAGAACCCGAGCTCGGGCAGGCCAAGAATGAGGCTCGTTTTGTCGAGCACGCGCATGACTATGCTCTCCCCATGGTTGGTCGGAATGGTGGAGACGCGCAGGTCGATCGGACGCTTTTTGATTTTGACCTGAATGCGTCCGTCCTGGGGAAGGCGTTTTTCGGCAATGCTCATCGAGCCGGTCATGATCTTGAGCCGGCTGATAATGGCGGATTGCAAGCGCTTTGGCGGGGCCTGCATTTCCTGCAGGACGCCGTCGATGCGGAAGCGGACGCGGAATTTTTTGTCGAGCGGCTCGAGATGAATATCGCTGGCCCCGACGCGGTGCGCTTCGATGAGCAACATGGAAACAAGCCGGATGATGGGCGCGTCGGCTTCGTCGGTTTCGGTGAGGGCGGCGCCGTCGCCGAGCTCGAGGCCAAGATCGACATCGGTCCCGATTTTTTCCTGGATGACGTCGGCGGCTTCATCGGCCGTGCCGTAATACTTGATGAGGGCTTCGCGGATTTTTTCGGGGCTGGTGCAGACCAGTTCGATCTCCCGTTGGAGGAGGAAACTGAGGCTGTCGATCGTGTCGATGTCGAGCGGATCGCCCACGGCAACGATGAGGCCGCTTTCGCCAAACGCGACCGGGATGACTTTGAAGCGGCGCGCGTCGTCGGCGCGAATTTGTTTGATCACGGGCGGGGGAATGATGATCGAGGAGAGATCGATCCAATCCATGTGCGCTTGAGCGGCGAGCGTGCGCGAGACGTCGGCTTCGGAGACGACGCCGTCTTTGATAAGCCGCTCGACGACATTGACGGCTCCGTTGAGCCGGGCGCGGGCGCTTTCGATCTGCGGCCGCGTGACCAATCCGGCGTCCTGCAGGAGATCGAGGACGTAGGTGTCGTTTTTATGCACAGCCCGTTATTCTAACCCAACGGTCACTCGACCGTCACGCTTTTCGCGAGATTACGCGGTTTATCGACGTCGCGGCCGAGTGCGACGGCGACGTGGTAGGCCAAAAGCTGCAGCGGGATGACGTGGAGGACCGGGCTAAGAAAGTCCGGCGCACTGGGAAGCGAAATAATATCGTTGGCGATTCCTTTGAGCTGCGCGGCGCCGTCGCCGCTGGTCAGCGCAATGATGGGGCCTTTGCGCGCTTTGACCTGTTCGATGTTATTGAGATTTTTTGCGAAGACCGCGTCGTCGGGCGCGATGAAAATCGAGGGAAGATCAGGCCGCACCAGGGCGATGATGCCGTGTTTCAATTCCGCGCTCGGATGTCCTTCGGCGAATAGATAAGTGATCTCCTTCATCTTCAGCGCCCCTTCGAGCGCGATTGGGAAATTAAATTGGCGTCCGAAAAACAACATGCCGCTTACACCGGCATACTTCTTCGCGACGTCCCTGATCTGGTCGCTGAGCTTGAGCGTCTCCTCAATTTTCTCCGGCAACGTTTCGAGCGCTTCAATGATGCGACTGCCTTGCGAAGTGGAAAGGTGCCGCATTCGGCCGAGAAGCAGCCCGATCAGGTCGAGGACGACGAGTTGAGAGGTGAACGATTTGGTCGCGGCCACGCCGATCTCCGGGCCGGCGTGCATGTAAACACCGCCGTCGCTCTCGCGTGCGATCGTGCTCGCGACATTATTGCAAATCCCCAGGGTGCGATAACCCTTGCGGCGGCTCTCGCGCAACGCGCCGAGGGTGTCGGCGGTTTCGCCGCTTTGGCTAATGGCAAAGACGAGGGTGCCGCTCGCCATTGGCGTGTTGCGGTGCCGAAACTCGCTCGCGTATTCGACTTCCACCGGAATGTTCGCGAGTTGTTCGATGACGTATTCGCCAACCCGGCCGGCGTGCAGCGCCGTCCCGCAGCCGGTGAGCACGATGCGCTCGACGTCGCGCAACTGCGCCGCGCTCATGTTCAGCCCGCCGAGCTTGGCCGTGCATTCGTCGTAATTGAGCCGGCCGCGCATCGCGTCCCGCACCGTGTCCGCTTGCTCGAAGATTTCCTTGAGCATGTAGTGCGGGTAATCGCCCTTTTTGATGTCTTCGGCGGTGAATTCCACCTTGCTCACGGCGTGCTGGCCAGCCGCGCCGTCGAGTGAGCTGATCTCGAATCGGTCGCGCTCGACCGCGACGATATCGAAATCGTTGAGGTAAACGGCGTCGCGGGTGTACGCGACGATTGCGCTTACGTCGCTGGCCAGAAAATTTTCCTGCTTGCCTACACCGAGGACGAGCGGACTACCGCGCCGGGCGCCAACAATGAAGTCGGGGATATCGGCATGGATGAGCGCGATCCCGTAGGTGCCGATCACCTGTTTCAACGCTTCGCGGGTGGCGTTGACGAGGCGCGCCTTGGAATCCTGGCCGTCGAGCTTCTGATAAATACTGCCGATAAGATGGGCCAGCACCTCGGTGTCGGTGTCGGAGCGAAAATTAGCGTCTCCGTCCTGGATTAGTTGTTGTTTGAGCGCCTGATAGTTTTCGATCACGCCGTTGTGGACGAGCGCGATCTTTCCGGCGGCGTCGAAATGTGGATGCGCGTTGTCATCGGTCACTTTGCCGTGCGTGGCCCAGCGGGTATGGCTGATGCCGAGGGAACCGGAGGGCGGTTTTTCTGCGACCAGTTTGGCCAGCGACGCGATCCGGCCCGCGCACTTGCGCGTCTCGACGTGATGGTGGTTGACGATGGCGACCCCGGCGGAGTCGTAACCGCGATACTCGAGCCGCTTCAGACCATCGAGTAGAATCGGCGCCGCCTCAGAACGCCCTACATAACCGACGATGCCGCACATCCTGGTGAACGCAGACCATACCTTCGGCTCGGCGTTGTCGCAACTGCGGGCGCGCGGTCATTACGGCCGCGCGGCCGCTCCACGTCATGGCGTAAACTCGTAGACCGCGCCTTCGTCGTCGGCGCCGCCGTGAACAGTCGCGCCAAAGAAAGGGGCAGTACCGCTGCCGATCATTCCGTTATAAGGAAAAGCCCCGTCGGGCGGGCCGCCGAAGCGATGGACCACGCTCTCCGTCCACTGATCGCCGGTGCCGGGAGTCAGTTTGAAAATGACGCCGCTGCCGGCGCCGCCTTCGCTCGTCGTGCCGTAAAGATTACCCGCCGTATCAAACACCAGATTGCTGATCGGGTTTTGTCCGTCGCGACCGCCTTTAAAGCTGTAAAGCACCTGCTCGTTCCACTCGCCACTCACCTGAGGTGAAAGCTTATAGACGGCGCCTAGGTCGTAAACGCCGTCGTAGTAAGTCGTGCCGTAAAGATTCCCCGACCCATCAAAGAGCAACGCCCCGTACGGAAAACCCGCATCGGGCTGCCCCTTGAACGAGTAAATCGCTTTAAAGTTCCATTCGCCGCTTTGCGTCGGCGTCAGCTCGAAGGCGACGCCGTTTCCGTAGATACCGCCGGCCGTGGCCACGCCGTAGAGCTTGCCGCCGCGAAGGAGCATTTGTCCCGCCGATCCCGTCGCACCGTCCGCACCGCCGGTGAAGGTATGGATGACTTTGAAGGTCCAGCCGCTTCTGCCTGGATGAAGTTGATACACGGTGCCCAGTCCAAACGCTCCCCCGGTGGGAGCCATTCCGTAAAGATTGCCATGCCGATCGATGGTCACCCGCGCGCCCGGACCGGCGCCATCGTCGCCCCCGGTAAAGGCGTGAAGCACGGTTTGTGTCCAGGTGCTGCCGGACTTGCTGAGTTTGTAGAGGACGCCACAACCGCCCTCGCAACCGCCCGACCCCCCGGTAACGGCGGTGCCGTAAAGATTTCCCTGCGGATCAAGCGTGACACCTTTGTACGGTTCGCCGCCATCAGCGCTGCCGGTAAACCCGTAGAGAACGGCGTGGACCCAACCGTTGGGCGTCGGCATTAGTTGAAAGACCGTGCCGCCGCCGAAAATTCCGCCCAGCACGGTGGTGCCGTAGAGGTTGCCTGCTCCGTCCATGGCCAGGTCTGTATCCGCGTATTCGCCATCCTCTTCGCCGGCGAAACTGTAAATGACATTGGTGGTCGCCCCGTCCGCCGCTGCGACCATCGCCAGAAGAACAATCAAGCCCAAACGAGTCGCGGTTTTCATGGAACTATTCGACTCCGCCTGGATGCCGGCGTCAAGCGCGCCGCTCTTGGTCGCGTTCTAAATAGCACGCGCAAAAGAGTTGCCCGAAAGCTTGGTCGCTGAGTTATTGCAAACGTGCTGACGGACCCTTCTTTGCGGCGCGATGCGGCGGCGGCGCAGCAGGCGATCGGCGCGCCGGCGCTACCGCCGGGCACCACGCAGCGCACCCTGGCCATCATCATGGGCGGCGGCGCGGGCACGCGTTTGTTCCCCTTGACCAAAGACCGGTCCAAACCGGCGGTACCGCTCGCGGGGAAATACCGCATTGTCGATGTTCCGATCAGCAATTGTCTCAACTCCGGGCTGCGCTCGATTTACGTGCTCACCCAGTTCAACAGCATGTCGTTACATCGACATATCGGCGCGAGCTACAAGTTCGACAATTTCTCGCGCAGCTTCATCGAGATTCTTGCCGCGCAACAGACTCCCGAGAGCGCGACGTGGTACCAGGGCACGGCGGATGCCGTCCGCCAAAATATGCGTTACTTCCTCGAGCGCCCGTTCGCCTATTATCTCATTCTCAGCGGCGACCAGCTTTATCGCATGGATTTCCGCGTCCTTTTGCATCAACACATTCAATCGGGCGCGGATATCACGCTCGCCACGAAACCGGTGCGGCGCGATCAGGTGTCGGAGTTCGGGATCATGCAAAGCGGCGTCGACCGGCGGATCAATCGCTTTGTCGAAAAACCGAAGGACGAATCTGTTCTTCACGAAATGCGGATGAGTCGCGAACTGCTCGGCGCGATTGAGTCGAACCCCGAAGACGAGCTCTACCAGGCTTCGATGGGCATTTACGTGTTCAACCGCGACGTGCTCGTGCATTGTCTCGACAACGACCTGGTCGATTTCGGGAAGGACGTGATCCCGCAGTCCATCAAAGATCGACAAGTGAACGCGTTCATCTTCCAGGGCTACTGGGAAGACATCGGCACGGTGCGCGCCTTTTACGAGGCCAATCTCGACCTGACCGATCTCGTGCCGGAGTACAGCTTTTTCGAAGCCGAAGCGCCGATCTACACGCATCCGCGCTTTTTGCCCGGCAGCAAAATCAACGGCGCCACTCTGCGGCAGGCGATCATCTCCGACGGCTGCATTATTTCCGATGCGCACCTGGAACGCTGCGTCATCGGCATCCGCAGCATCATTCAAAGCGGCGCGACCATTCGCAACAGCATCATCATGGGCGCCGATTACTTTGAGCACGACGGCCATATCACTCGCGCGCCGCGCTCGGGCCAGCCGCCCATCGGGATCGGCCGCAATTGCGTAATCGACCGGGCTATCATCGACAAGAACGCCCGCATCGCCGACGGCGTCGTCATCACTCCGGAAGGCAAACCGACCAATTTCGACGCGGACAACTATTTCATCCGCGACGGCATCGTGGTTGTGCCGAAGAACGCCACCATCCCGGCCGGCTTCTGGATTTGAGCTCGTTCGTTTGGCATCCTCATGACCATGCAAGGCGCTAAAACAAAAAAGCTGGCAGCAAAACAACGTGAAGAATTACTCGCAGCGTTGAAAGGCCGCTTCGAGAGAAACATGAGCCGCCATAAGGGAGTTGAGTGGGATAAAGTCCAGGCAAAGCTGGAAGCGAATCCCGACAAGTTGTGGTCAGTCGGTGAAATGGAGAGAACGGGCGGTGAGCCTGATGTCGTCGGTCATGATAAAAAGACGGAGCAATACGTCTTTTTTGATTGTTCAGCGGAAACTCCTGCCGGTCGCAGAAGTGTTTGTTACGACCGTGAAGGGTTGGAATCGAGGAAGGAACACAAACCGCAAAACAACGCCGCGGACATGGCGTCGGCCATGGGCATCGAGCTGTTGACCGAAGACGAATATCTAGACCTGCAGAAACTTGGGGAGTTCGATACGAAGACCTCGAGCTGGGTGAAGACGCCTTCTGCGATCAGAAAACTCGGCGGTGCACTCTATGGTGATCGCCGCTATGGCCGCGTTTTCGTTGGTCACAACGGTGCGCAATCCTATTATGCGGCCAGAGCGTTCCGCGGTTCGCTAAAGGTCTAATTTTGGGCTTTGCATTTTCAGCCTGGAAATTCCGCGGCGACAAATCCTCGATGGAAAGGACTTAAACGATGAGTGACGGCACCAAGCGTTCGATTTTTCGCTGGATTCACATCATCTTCGGCATTCCGATAATCGGTTACGTTTACAGTCCCTTTCAGGACCTTCCAAATTACGCTCCCGTCGTCCGGTTCGTCGCCCTCCCTGTGATTGTTCTGTCGGGACTGTGGATGTGGAAAGGCCATCTCGTTCGACGGTTTATTTCCGGCCGGTGAGACGAACCGGCGGTCGCGATTTCAAGTGCCCGCCTTAGCGGCGGTCGGTCATGCCGGCGAACTGGCCGCCGGTTTCCCATTTCTCCTGTTTATTCCACGGCATGGTCGACTCGCCACGGTCCTCGGGATCGTCAACGAGACGGACTCGTGGTTTGTCCGAGGCGCAGGAAACGAACGCGATCGTGGCCGCGAGCAAAACAAGGCGCGAGATTGTGCTTTTCAGATTAGAAGTGGCTGCCGGCATAAACAACAGTATCTCCAGGTTGCACCTGGACGCCGCGCGCCAAGGTGTTGGGCACAATATCGCCAATGGCGGTGGCTGGTTCAACCGAAGAAATACGCAGCTTACCGATGCGCGTGCCGCCGCGGAAAACCATCAGCTCGGTATTGGTCTGCAAACCCTGTCGCTTGCCCAGATTCAAGACCACGAAATTATAAGCCTGATTGACGGCGAGGACGGTGCCGCCCGTCCCTTTCGGCGGCGGCGCAACCGGCAGCGATTCGCGGCGTCTGGTTTGCGTGGAGCTGATTGCGCCGCTGGCGGAGCGTTCCCGGCTTGAGCCGATCCGCTCACTCGTCGCGACCTTTGCGCCTGAGCCGGTGGCGATTTTTTCCGAGAGAAAGGCGTTTTCGCGCTCGGCGCTCTCGAGTTGACGGCGCGTGTCGTCGAGCTGCGCCTGCAACTCCGCGGCGGAGGCGGCGCCGGGATTGGCCGAGGTCGCTTCAACGCTCGGGCTCGGTTCCTGCAGCTTGTTTTGCAACGACGCGACCTCAGCCTGCGTCGCCTGCAACTTTGTTTGCAGATCGGCTTTGTCTTTTAAAACTTGCGCCAGGTCCGCTTCGGCTTTCGCCGCTTTGCTTTCGGTTTCGGCGCCAGTCGCCCCCGCGGAAGTGCCTTCCGGCGCGGGACTGGTTGTGCCGCGTCGTGTCAGAAGTCTTTCCTCCTGATCGGCGCGCCGTTGTTCGGCAGCGTCACGCGCCGCCGCCGTCGTACTCAAATTGGTTTCCAGGCCTTTGACCCGGGCGACATTCAACAGCCCGAGCACGGCGGCAAAGATGAGGGTGACGGTGGAAATGCCGAGAAGCGTTTTCGGGGTCATGGATTCTGTCGCGAATAATGCGTTGTAAACGCGAACCATTCAACAACGCAAGTTTACGATTCGGTCCGCCGCCCTGCGGTTGATTGCGCGGTTGCGCCATGCGCGATCTCATCTATAGAACCTGAATGGGTCAGCAGCATCGGGTTCGCGGCAAGCGCAAAAGGCGCAAAGCTTATCTGCGGCGCAAGAAAGCTGCGGCCAAATCGACGCGCCGCGACTCAACGACTCCGAAGAAAAAACAACCGGCTGCCTCCCCAGAATAAGCGGGGGGGCCACCCAGGAATCGCTCCCGGCCCTGCGTTTAATTAACGCTGAACATCGCAGCGGGCGGCCGCGCGAGCGCCTCGCGGCGTGCGCGTTGCTGGCATGTCGCAAGCACGCGCGAAAGCACGCCGTAGAGCTGCTCAATCGGCAAATTTTTGCTCACGTAACCATTGGCGCCGGCGCGCAGAGCGGCGTGCATTTTTTCTTCGTCGTAACCGATTCCGGTGAACACCACGATAGGCAGCCGGGGATTGATTTCGCGAATAAAGGAAATCAGCGAAATGCCGTCCACCTTTGGCATGCGAAGATCGACAATCGCGACTTCGCAGTCGTTTTCCGAGAGCCACGCGGCGGTCTGGAACCCGTCGGTCAAAGCCTGGCAGCTGTGACCTTTTTGCCGGAGGTAGGTGACGAGGAACCGGCTAATGGCGGGGTCATCGTCAATGATGAGGAATTGGAAAGAATCGCGGAGGACGGGAGGCATCGGGCTTTATAATTTCTAGAATCCCTAAGAGCACTATCCTTGCCAACCCGCCCACGACCCTTGTTCGACCGGTCCACTACTCGCCTCAAGCGCGCAGGCCCAGTTTCCTCTCGATCTCTTTTACCCGCTCGAACAACTTCCCCAATCGTCGCACCCAGGCCATCTGTTCTTTCGCCTGGTCGAGTGGCACCGCCGGCGTGTCCCACCATGTGCCGCCGGTAATGTTTTTCGACACACCGGTTTGGGCGCCGATGGCAGTGCGATCGCCGATCTCGATATGACCGATGATCCCCGCCTGCCCGCCAATCAGCACCTGCTGACCGATTCGCACGCTCCCGGCGATTCCGGTCTGCGCGGCGATCACCGTATGTCTGCCGATGACAACGTTGTGGGCGACCTGGACGAGATTGTCGATCTTGGCGCCTTCCTGAATCCAGGTGCGGCCAAAACGCGCGCGGTCGATGGTGGTGTTGGCGCCGATCTCGACATCGTCGTCGATCTGCACAATGCCGAGCTGCGGCACTTTTTCATAACGTCCTTCGCTCGGCTCAAAACCGAAACCATCCGCCCCGATCACCGCGCCACTGTGAATGACCACTCGGGCGCCAACGCGCGTGCGCTCGCGAATGGTGACCCGCGGGTAAATCACGCAGTTGGCTCCAAGCACCGTTTCGTGGCCGATGTAGCTCCCCGCCCCGATGATCGTGTCGTCGCCAATATCTACGCCTCGCTCGATCACGGCGTAGGGTTGAATCGACACGCGCTCGCCCAGTCGCGCGCTTGGATCGACCATCGCGCTGGCGTGTATGCCGGGCGCAAATGTGATTGGCTTGGGCGCAAGTTTCATTACCACCTGTTCGAACGCCTTTGCCGGATTGGGCACTCGGATTTGGGCGGGTGCGATTTGCTCGGCAAAATCGATCGGCACAAAAACAGCCGAGGCGCGGGTCTTACGCAGCTGGGCGATGTATTTCGGGTTGTTGAAAAACGAAATTTCTCCGCCGACCGCTTCCGCCAGCGACGCCGCCCCGGTGATTTTCTGCGCCGGCTCTCCGATCAACTCGCCGCCCGACATCGTGGCAAGTTCTTCCAGTGTGAAGGTCATGGGTTCCTGTAGCGGCGCTCTATGAGCGTCGCTGAACTTTCATGTATGATGAGTCTCAAACGAAGATGTCGATCTTACGCGCCAGTTTCGGTTAGCGACAACCTTAGTGGCGAGATGTGAGATCGGGAATGCGAAATTGTTCAGCCGCCGTTTGATTCCGCGGGCAGGATGACGCTGACCTGCGTGCCATGCGGGGTCGATTCGACGTCGACCCGGCCGTTATGATCGAACACGGTCCGCTTCACAATGGGCAACCCCAGCCCCATGCCGCGCGCTTTCGTGGTGACGAAGGGTGAAAAAATCTTGTCCTTCAATTCCGGCGCGATGCCTTTGCCGTTGTCGCGCACGGTTACAATCACGCCGCTGGCCCGCTTACCCTCGCGAATCGATCGGGCGCTGAGGCTGATTCGCGGCTTCGCCTGGCCGGATATGGCTTCGGCCGCGTTCGCCACCAAATGAGCAAAAGCCTCGGCCAACGCTTTCTCGTCGCCGAGGACTTTGGGTAAATCCTCCGGCAGCGAGGTCTCAACCGCGACGCCATTTGTTCCAAAGCGTTCGCGCGCGATCTCGATCGCTCTTTTGACCGGCCCGCGCAGATCGACCGGCTTGAAAACCAGCTCGGGCGGATGCGCGAAGTTGTTGATCTGGGTGATGATCTTGTCGAGGCGGTCGATTTCCTTGACCACGATGTTGTTAAACTCCTTGCGAAAATCGGCGTCATCGAAGCGCTCGGGCAGAAGTTGAGCAAACGTCTTGATCGCGACCAGTGGGTTGCGGATTTCGTGCGACATGCTGGCGGCGAGGTCGGTCCAAAACGCGGCCCGATCGACCAGGGTCTGCTTTTCCCGGAGGCTTTCCTCGGCCGTCAGATCGTAGATCACCGCCACAGCGCCCAGGGAGGCGGCGTCGCCATCGAGCCGCCGCGTTTCAATGAGAAGCGACCGGCGGGTGCGATTGTCGATCCATTGTTGCGCCGGCAAAGTGGTTTCCGCGTCGAGCGTTTCGCGGATAAAACTGGCGAGGCGGCTTCCGACCGATTCCACCGGCTTGTGCAAGACGTCTTTGCTGGAAAGCCCGAGAATCTGTTCGGCCGTTGGGTTAAACCATCGCACGGTTGCGCTGGCGTCGATGGCCACGATTCCGGGCGGGATGGATTTCAGGAGCGTCTCGGCGAGGGTTTTCTGCAAGCTAATTTCTTCGTAAAGCAAAGCGTTTTCGAGCACGGTCGAAACGTGCTCGGCCAGCACCATGAGTCCTTCGAGCTGCGGCGGGTCGAAAGGCTGACCGGTCAGCCGATGGCCGAAAAAGAGCCAGCCGATAATCCTACCGCGAGCATAAAGTGGCACGATCACTTCGGCGCCAAAAGCGTCGAGGCTGCGGCGCAGCAAAGTGCGCTCGGCCCGGTCGGTCATGAGCGCGAGCATTTCGCGCGAGATCAAATGCGCCCGTCGCTCGAGCCACCGCACCAGCGGATCGCGTTCCTCAAACTCCAACTCGAAAGTCTCGGGCAAACAACGCAAACCGGCGTGGAGCCGGTAATTCTCGCCTTGTCGAATCTTGCAGAAAACGCCGACCCGCGTGACACCGGTGGCGTCCGCCACGCTTTCCGCCACGCTCGTGAGCAACGCTTCGACATTGTCGAAGCGGCGGAACACGCGCGGGAAGCGCAGGAGCGGCAAGGCAGCTGATCCGTAGTGGTCGGATGTTGCTGGCGTCGCACTCCGCGCCGGCGCCAGCCGCGCGGCGGTTGATTCTTCCCGGAGCTCGCGGTTTTCCTGCAACACTTTGAGGTGCTCAAATGCCCGGCCGGCCAAAGCCTGAAAATCGTGCCGATCGATGTCGACCGTTTCGGCGGCGTAGATTCCGCTGTGCTCGGCGTCGCGCAGCGGCTCGGAACGGGCCACGCCCAGGCCGATGATCAAATTGTCCGGCCGGTTTGCCTGCAGCTCTTCGAGCAACCCCCGGCTTTCCTTTCCTCGAAGATCGACAATCAGAAGCGCGGGGCCGGTTTGCTCCAGGACCGCCTCGAGTCGCGTCGCCTCTGCGACATGACGCACTTGCGCGATGGTGCGCAAAAACGCCCGGAGCCGGCGCACCAGTTCGGCATCCCGGGTGTATAAAACGCAGACCGGAGTCATGCCGCCGCCACCTCGCTGTCAAAGCGAACCAGCGGCAGCAAAATGTGGAAGGCGGTCCCTTTGGCGAGCTCGCTCTCCACTTCGATTTGGCCTCCATGTTCTTGAATGATTCCATGCACGACCGACAGACCCAGGCCGGTGCCATAATCCTTGGTGGAAAAAAACGGGTCGAACACGTGGGGCACGTCCTCGCTGCGGATGCCTTCGCCCGTATCGCGAATGGTGATGCGCAGCACCTCCTGAGATTCGCGCTCGCCGTTGGCTTGCCTCATGGCCGCCACCCATTCTTCGCCGCTGAGGATCTGGGTCGTTACGCTCAGTTCCCCGCCCGGTTTCATCGCGTCCATGGCGTTGAGAAAAAAATTGAGAAACACCTGCTCGAGCTGGTCGGCATCGGCCCGAATCGTATCGACGGGCGCGTCCCAAAAGCGAGTCAGGGTAATGTCCTTCTGAAACAAGCGATGGCCGATGAGGAGCAACGATTTTTCCAGAACTTCGTGGACGTGCATCGGTTTGAGCACCGGCTTGGCCGGACGAGCAAAGCGCAGCAATTGATTCACGAGCGAATCAATCCGGTCGATCTCGTGGCCGATGAGGTTGGAAAAAGTCTCGCGGAAATCGGAATCCTGATAACGTTCCGGCAATAGTTGGGCAAAAGTTTTGATCGAGACGAGCGGGTTTTTGATCTCGTGGGCCATTCCGGCCGAAAGTGTGCCGAGACTGGCCAGCCGATCGCTTCGGCGGATCTGCAGCTCGAGGCGCTTGATTGCGGTCATGTCGGTCAAGACCATGAGCGCGCCGAGCACTTGTCGATCTTGCCCATGGAAGATGGAGGTGCTGGCGCGTGTGACGACGGCTTCATCCTCCGAGCGCAGGACCAGCTCGCTGTTTTCCTGCGTTTCGCCGGTGGCCAAAGTCATACGAAGCGGTTCGCGCAATGGATCGGGCAACTCGTCGAGCGGCCGATCAAGCATTTGCTGCGAGTTAAGTTTGGTGATTTGGCCCGCCTCGTTGTTGAAAACGGTGATGCGTTCGTCGGTGCCGACCGCGATCACGCCGCTGGTGAGGTTTTGCAGAAGCGTTTCATTATAAATCTTCGCATTCTGCACTTCGGTAAAAAGCTCGGCGTTCTCGATGGCCACCGCCAGCTGCCCGCACAACACCTGGAGCGCGTTCTGTTCGATGCTGCCATAAATACGGCCCGACTTGCGGGGCCCGAGCAGCATGACGCCAGCCAGCTGGTCGCGCGCGAAAATCCCCATGGCGAGCGCGATCTGGAGCGAGTCGAGCTGGCGCATCACTCGCTGCAGTTGCGCGGTCGGCCGGATGCGCCGGAGCTCGTCGGTGACGATCGGCTCCCGCTCGGTTTCGAGCTGCGCGATCGTCGCCTGGTCGCGCGTCATTTCCAACCGATAACGCGACCCGCTTTCAGCCGGCGGATAATGTTGGCAAAATCCCTGTTTGTCCGGCAACAGAATGAGCACGCGATCGGTATCGACCGCTTCCGCGATGGTCTCGGCGAAGCGCTGCAGCAGATCGCGGAGCGTAGTGACGGATTGAAGAATGGCAGCCGCCTGTTTCATCGTTGCCTGCAGGTCGAGCTGGCGGGCGCCGACGAAGAGCCGATCGGCCAGGCGTTGAGAAATCCCGCGGGCCGGCGCCATGGCAAAGGCAATCACAATCGCGGCCGAAACATGCGCAACCGATTGAGCGTTGCGCCCCGTTCCCCCTTGGAGGACCGCTGCGACCAGCCACCATACCGCGGCGTAGAGCGCGAGAAGGTAAGCGCTCAGCAGCACGTACGAAATGATGCGGCGAAAAAGGAGGCCGACATCCATGATTTTTCGCGTGGCAATGCCATAGGCGATGACCAGGCTGATGAAAACGACCCGAAGCGGCGCGAACCAAATGGCGTGGGCCGGTCCGAGGTAGTGCTCGAGCACAAGGGCGAGCAAGAGCGCAAGCGCGACTCCGGACACTGCGCCGATGAGGACAAAGGCAAGTTCCGCGCGCTCGCCCCCGGTTGTCTTTCTCAGGTCACGCCAGTAGCTGATGATGAGGGTGGCAAATCCGCCGACGAAGTAGGCCGCGTAAACGTAGCCCGCTATTTGATTGTAAATCGGAGTCGGAGCGCCGCCGATTTCCTGCGGCATGGTCGCGCCTTTGAGGAACAGTTTTGTCTCGCACAAGACGACCACCGCGAACGTGACGGCAAGCCAGACGCGCGAATTCCTAAAAATGTCGCGCCAATTTTGCTGCTTCTGCCGGATGCAGAGTCGCAAAAGATTGAGGGTGGCGAGGTAGAGCGCGCCGCTGGCCGAGGCCTGACGGATGGCAAACTCCGCGGCCGCGGCGTTTTTTGAAATGAAGGCGAGATAGAGGCTCGCGAGCCAGGCATCGATAATGAGCGAAAGAAGAAGAAAACATTGATTGGCGAGTCTTTGCCGGTTCGCCTGGAACACGATCAAGCCGAGAGCGAATTGGACGATCAGGGCCGCGACAATAGGAACAAGTGGTCCGGTCATTTAGCTTTCGCTCAGTACGTTGCTTGGTCCACGAGTGACGGGCCTCGTCTCCAGGATTTCGCTTGGAACGCGTTCTACGATCATGCTGCTGTTTCCGCCGCCCAGCCCTCGGACGTTCACCAAAGCACACTGCAACTGCGCTTTTCGTGCCTTTTTCGGGACAAAATCCAGGTCGCACCCAAAATTTGGATACTCATGGTTGGCGGTGGGCGGGATGGTGTTGTGCTTGAAGGCCAGCGCGCAGGAGGCGAGCTGAAAGGGTCCCGCCGCGGCCAACGGATTCCCGGTCACCCCTTTGATTGAACTAACCGGGATCCGCTCGGCCAGCGCGCCGAAGACGCGGCGGATCATTCTTACCTCGGCGACATCGAGCAGCGGATGTCCCGGACCGTAGGAACAGATGTAATCGATATCGCTAATGTCGCGACAGGCATTGGCCAGGGCCAGGCGCATGGTGAACTCAAGTCCGCTGCAGGGCTCGTTCGCATCGGAATCGGACTGGGCTGAATAGCCGGTGATCTCGAGGTAAGGCGTCGCGCCGCGCGCGATCGCGCGCTCCAGGTTCTCCAGCACAACGATGCATGCTCCTTCGGAGATCACGCCCGAATCGCTGGCCGCATCGTATGGCCGGCTCGCGTGGCCCGGGTCGTCATTGGCGAAGGAGCTCAGCCCGGCCGAGGCAAACGAGGCCATGGCCAGCGGCGTGACGTGCGCATCCGCGCCGCCGGCAATGGCGACATCGACATCGCCCCCGCGAATCCGGCTTGCCGCCGAGGCAATCGCGTCGAGGCCGGACGGACAAGCCGAGGAAATCGTGACTGTCTCACTTTCCACTCCAAGCTTTTCCCCGATGAGGTGGGCCACGGCCTGCGGCTGGCAATTGCGCACGACCCCGGGATTGACTCCGCGCGGGCCGCGTTCCGTCAACTCGTGAAAGCCGCGTTCCAATACGTCCATCGCACTCGTGCTTACTCCGATGCAAATGGGCAGGAGCGCCCCGGGCTTTTCGAGTTTCGGATCGAAAGCGGCATCGCTCAGCGCGGCGAGCATCGCGGCATAGGCAAGTTGGGTGTGCCTCGCCATGCGTTTGGGCTTCCACTCCGGGTCCATGTATTCCAGTGGATTGAAATCCTTGATCTCGCCCGCGATCCGGCTTTTGAAACTGCTCGCATCGAAGCTGGTGATCGGCCCAATGCCGCTTTCGCCGTTAATGATACTGTGCCAGAAACGGTCCAGGCTCGTGCCGTTCGGCGCCTGGACGCCGATCCCCGTGACGACGACGCGATGATGTTTCATTGGCTCAAAGCTCGCAGCGCGTTCGCTGCTCGACGAGACTCGCTCGAATGCGCGCGGAGCGCGAGCAGCCGGTCTCTACGGGGTTAGAGTAATTGTCGATCTTCGCCAGCACGGGGGGATCACGCGGCCATTCTAAGCACTTCGTTAGACCGAGTCATTAGATTTTTTCGCAATCGCTCGAACCCGGCCGGTGTGCGCGTCCGGCGACTTATTCACAATTGCTCCTTGCGCGGCCGTCTGTTCCGCTTCAACGTTCCGCGCGCAGACCCTCTGGATGACTCGTAAATTGTTCCCTTTCCCGCGCGCACGCGGCACGCGCCTAGCTGCTACCCTTCCCGGCCTGCCATGAGTGTCGCGACCGAAGTGCCCCAAGTCCTCGTCATCGACGATGAAATTGGGCCGCGTGAAAGTCTGCGCATGCTCCTCAAACCCAGCTACCAGGTGCACACCGCCGATTGCGTGGAGGCGGGTCTCAAATTGCTCCGGGAAAAACAGCCCGACACCATTGTCATGGACATTCGCATGCCGGGTATCAACGGCATCGAAGGCCTGCGCAAAATCCGCGAAATCGATCCGCATCTTTCCGTCATCATGTTGACCGGCTTCGGCGCGCTCGAGACGGCCAAGGAAGCGCTGCGCCTCGGGGCGAATGATTACATCAGCAAGCCATTTGATACCGGTGAAATGCGCGACATCATCGGACGCAACGTCGAGCGCACCCGGGTCCATCGTGCCAGCGAACGCGCCGGCGCCGAAATCAAGGAGCTGAACAATCGGCTCCTCAAGGAGCTCGCGCAAAAGGAACGGCTCGCATCGCTCGGCCAGGCCTCAGCGGAGTTCGTCCATGATTTGGGCAACCCGCTCACCATCGTCTGGGGCTATGTGCAGTTGCTGGCCAAAAAACTCGAGCAATCTGAAAACGGCGGGGCCGTCCAAAACGCCACGTCGATCAAGGAATTGAAAATCATCGAGCAAAATGTGCGGCTTTGCCGCGAGCTGCTCACGATGTGGCAGAGTTACGGCAATAACGAAGCGTTGACCCGCAAACCAGTCTCAGTCGTGGTGATCCTTCAGGAGGTACTCAAAGGCGTCGCGGGCATGGCTGCGCAAAGCGAAGTCGATTTGCAAACCGATCTCTGCGAGGACCCATGCATGCTGCAGGGCGACGCGGTTCAAATCAAACGCGCCATTCAAAACGTGATCATTAACGCAATCCAGGCGTCGGCCGAAAAGAAAAGCGCCGTCCTGGTCACGTGCACCCGCAGAGATTTCTATGTCGATCTTCGGGTCGAAGACAATGGCCCGGGAATTCCAGAGGGTCAGATCAATAAGATCTTCGATCCTTATTTCACCACCAAACAGGCGAAAAGCGGCACCGGTCTCGGCCTTTACATCAGCAAAAAGGTCGTGGAAGACCATAACGGCTCCATCAAAGTAGACAGCGCCCCCGGCGCCGGCTCCACTTTCACGATCCGCCTGCCGCTCTCGCAATAGAACCTGCGGCGCGAGCGAGCAGCGCATTCGCGGTTCGGTGCGCGGCTTGTTCGCGCCGCTCCAGTTTCGCTTGTCAGTCCGCGTGCGTTTCGTTTTGCTGAACGCGTGGCGTCGTACCGGGTCGCACCGCTCTGTCTGATTCGAGTTGCCGGTGCGGTTTTCGACAGCTTGGAACGGGTTGCAACGTTGCAGACCGCCCTGCTTGCGCGCGATCTTCTGCCTGCGGACCCCGGGCAAGCCGCATCGCAGCTGCGTGAAACGCTCGAGCCCGAGCTGCATGGCGCGCGCGTCGCGCTGCTGCAATCGGCGAAGGAACTGCTGCCCGGCTATCTCATCTTCGGGGCCGAACACGTGCGCGAGCTCGTCCCAAAACTGTTGGCAATGGATGCGCCGAACTCGGACAATATACCGCCGCGCAAAAAAAGCGTGCGCGCACGTGAGCGGCACCTGCTTTTGTTTCTCCAGCGAATCGCGGCCAAAAATGACACCCTGAGCGAGTTCGGTCCGGCCAGCTGGGGCAAGATCGACAATCACATTTCCGGTGTGTCGCTCTCGCCGAAATCCGGCATCGCAAAGCGCGAATCTTTTCTCGAACGCTGGGCCGCGCACGGCATCGCGGCCGCGGGGAATGCCGATCCGGCTGTGCGCCCTGAAATCGCGCCCCGCCTCCATCCCAGTGGCCGCATCGAACGCGACGAATTTGTTTTCACCGAAACCGGAAAACGTTTGCGTCTCGACGCCGCGACCTTGCAGGTCCTGGCGCGTTGCACTGGTAACACACCGGCGCACGCGCTCGTTGATGATCTCGAAATCCTCGCGCCATTGGCGGAGCAGGAGATCATTCGCTGGGGAATCGAGGTGCCGGCGCTTGATCCGCATGCCGTTGATGTCCTGCTCGCCGATGTGCGCGGCTGGCGCGAAGGGCCCACCCGCGCGCGCTGGCTCGAGCAGCTGGAGCCGATCGCGGCGTTACCCGAGGCCTTCGCGCAAAGCAACGCAACGGCGGAGCGAATGGAAATTATGGAGAAGGCGCGGCAATCGCTCGAAGGGCTCGGTTCAGAGCGCACCGCAACGAACCGGTTCCTCTATTCGGCGATCAACCCGATCGGCGAAGAATGCTTTCGCGAAACCGGCTTCACCATTAGCGAGGACTTGATCGACGAAGTGGCAATCGAAGCCGAGCCTTGGATCGACCTGTGGCGCGACTGTTACGCCTTCATCGCCGGCCGTGTGGCCGAGGGATTGCGGGGCCTGTTCGAAAAGGCTGCGCCGATTGACGGCGCGCTTCCGTTGCCGGCGTTCCTGCGCCACTGCGCATCCCTCAACATGCCACTCACCGGGCCGGCCATGGTCGGCCTGGCGCATGTTGCCTTTCAGGAAGTGAAGAGCGTCTTCCGCGAGCGGATGAAGCAACATGTCGATCAAGCGGAATATGAATTGACCGTCGAAGACTGCCATTTCGTCCGTGACAATTTTCACTACGAAAAATTCGACGAGTACACTTTTCCCTCCGCCGATTTGCAGCTCTGCGCGGAATCGATCGAGGCGGTTGAGCGCGGCGAATATCAATGGATTTTGGCCGAGTTACATCCACCGGTGGCTTTGCTTCACCACGGATTTCAGTGGTCGTGCCCGGACAAGCCGGCCCTGTCGGACGCACTCGCCGCCACGACCTTCGGTCAACCGAATTTTCATTTTGGCTTTTACGCCGCCGATTTCACCGCCACCACCACGGTGTGTCTGCCGGAAGCCCTCCCGGACCTGACCTGGTTCGTGGCAGCCCAACGCGGCGCGGCTCACTGGCGAAGCGTTTCGCCGGCCGATGCCGAAGTATATGTCGATCTAGCGAGCGGCGATGTTCGTCTGCGCCGGATCGGGGACCGCGAACATCTCGGCTCGTTCGCGCGCGGCGGCTGGTTGATCCCCCTGGGATTTCATCCATTTCAGTTCGGAATGGCGCCGCAAATGCCGCGGTTGCGCTGCGGCAAAGTCATTGTGCAGCGGCGCGCCTGCGTCGTGCGCGCGGAGGAGCTCGGAGCCGGAGATTTCACCGGGATTTCGCCGGCTCTCGTGCTCGCTATCGAGCGGTTGCGGCTCGCCCGGACCTTGCCGCGGTTCGTTTACATTCGCCCCACTGAACAGGCCCTCCGCCGCAGCGGCGTGGAAGGACGCGATAAAGATACCAAGCCGGTATTTGTCGATCTTGAGAGCTATCTTTTCCTCGAAATTTTCCATCGCTGGCTCACGAAGTGGAACGAGCTCGAGGTCACGGAGATGTTGCCGGCCCCTCATCAACTTCTCTGGCGCGAGCCCGCCGGCCGCCGCACCTTCGAGCTTCGCACGTTGATCGTGCCGAACGGATGAAAATTATCGCGATTGCCAATCAGAAAGGCGGCGTCGGTAAAACGACCACCGCAGTCAATCTGGGCTGCGCCCTGGCCGAGCGCGACCGGCGCATTCTGATTATCGATCTTGATCCGCAGGCAAACGCGACCAGCGCCCTCGGGTTGCAGGACTTGGAAGCGCCGACGCTCTACGAGCCGTTGCTCGGCAACGGCTCAGTCGTGGAGAAAATTATTCCCACCCGCATCGACCGGCTTTTCTTTATTCCCTCGGACCTCGACCTGGCCGGCGCGGAGGTGGAGATCGCGCGCCTGCCCGATCATCTCACCCGGCTCTCGCAGGCCTTGTCGATCTTGCGTCTGGACCAAACGTTCGATTTCGTCCTGCTCGATTGCCCGCCTTCGCTCGGGATTTTGATGACGAACGCGCTGGCCGCGGCCGACGAAATCCTGACCCCGATCCAATGCGAATATTTTGCCTTGGAAGGTTTGGTCAAAATCGTGCGCGTGGTCGAGCAGGTGCGCGATTCCGGCGCCAACGCTCAAATCGAGATCGGCGGAATCGTGATGACGATGTTCGACAGCCGGACCAACTTGAGCGCACAAGTGGTGGCCGAAGTGCGGCAGCATTTCGGCAAGCGGGTTTATCAATCGGTCATTCCCCGAACCGTGCGCTTGAGCGAGGCGCCAAGTTTCGGCCAGTCGATCCTCGAATACGATCCGCATGGCGCTGGCGCCTACGCCTACCGCAAGCTGGCCCGCGAATTCATCCAGCGCCACGGCCTGCCAGCCATTCCTCGCGAGAAATCGCATACATCAGCGTCGGAAACCCCTTGAACAGGATTTCCTTCTCGACGCGCATGCCGTTTTTCTCCGCGACCCGGCGAGAGGGCGCGTTTTCCGGGTGAACCAGCGAGATGAGCCGCGGCAATTTCAGGTCGCCAAATGCATGATCGCGCACGGCGCGCGCCGCTTCGGTCGCCAGGCCCCGGTTCCAGAAAGCGGGATGCAAGCGGTAGCCGATCTCGACGTCTTCAATTCCTTCGCTCGGGTGATGATAGAAACCGCAGTAGCCGATGAAGGCATTCTCCGCGCGCGTGAACAGCGCAAATTGTGTCGGCAGACCGGCGCGTTCCCAGCCGATCAATTTTTCGATAAACGCCACTGTCTGCTCGCGATCGTAGGGCCCTGAGGAAAACCGCATGAAATCCCGATCCACCATTAACGGCGCGAGAAGATCGACATCTTCTTTTCGAAATGGCCGCAAAAGCAAACGGGTCGTTTCGAGCGCTGGCATGGCGGGACCAGTTTAATGCGTTTGGTGCAGACCAGCAGGCAGGGAGCGCCGATTAATTACAGTGATGCGAGCCCGAGAAAAGGAAAGCTGGCGCCCGGCGCCGGTGCCGGACACCTCGAGCTTGAACGAGGTGCGTGAGGCGGCGCGTAGCTGCACCGCCTGTCACCTTTACAAACGCGCCACCCAGACGGTGTTCGGGGAAGGACCGAAGCGGGCGCCGATCATGCTGGTGGGCGAGCAACCGGGCGATTATGAGGACGTCGCCGGCAAACCCTTTGTCGGCCCGGCGGGAAAAATTCTCGATCGCGCGCTGGCCGAGGCGGGCATCAATCGCGATGAGGTCTACGTGACCAACGCGGTCAAGCATTTCAAATGGGAACCGCGCGGGAAACGCCGTATCCACCAGAAACCGAACTCACGCGAGGTCGCTGCCTGCCGGCCATGGATGGAAGCCGAGATGCGGTTGATCAAACCGAAGATGGTCATCTGCCTTGGTTCGACCGCGGGTCAGGCGTTTTTCGGGGCGTCGTTTCGGGTGACGCGCGAGCGCGGCAAAGTTTTATCCTCGAAGCTCGCGCCCAAAGTGGTCGCGACCGTTCATCCTTCATCGCTTTTGCGTCAACCGGATGAAGTCTCGCGCGACCGCGAGTACGCGCACTTCGTTGTCGATCTTAAGGCGGCGCTGAAAGCAGCGGGCGAAGGCTAAATTCCTCCTGTAGCCACCGGCCTGTGGCCGGGACAAAATTCCAATCCGACGGCGCGCAGCGCCGTGGCTACAGAAATGAGCGCAAGGGTTACGGCTTGGGTGACGATTTCGTCTTGGGCGACGCCTTCGGAGAAGCGGTCGCAGCGGGCGACGCGGCCGGAGACGTCATCGCGCCTTTTTCCTTGCGCGGGCCGATCTTGACCTTTTTTGCCTCCAGTGTGTCGTCGGGATGCTTCCAGTAAGAGCCACTCACTTCGGCGTTTTCGGTGATGTCGGCCATTGTGGCCGCGGTGCCCCCTTTTAGGATCTCGGTTTTCTCAGTGACTTTGAAGACACGGGAGGTTTCTTTGCCCGTGATGGTGAACGTTTTCTCTGTCTGATCGACGGCCGAAACCATGCCATGGAAAGGGATTGGTCGGCTTGGTTTCGCCGGGGACGCGGCGGTCGCGGCGGTGGCGGCGGTGGCGGCTGGCGCCGGCGACATGGCGGGCGAGGTCGCCTTGCCGGGTGTGGTTTGGGCGTTGAGCGACCATGATAAAGCGGCCGTGACAACAGCCACTCCAGTGAGGAGAAGAGATTTCTGTTTCATGTTTGGTAGAGTGTTGATGTCGGATGCTACTGAATCCCACCCGCTAGACGCAATCATTCCTTTGCCTTCACGGTTTGGGCGCTCGGCAGAAATAGGCTTGCCGGGCGCTACGATTTTTTGGTAGCCGGTGGCTTCACAACCTTAATCGCGAGGAGAAACATATGAGTGATTCTGGATTTGCCAGGTTGGGACCATCACGCCCGGGTTTGGCGATATTCAGCGTTGTAAGCGCATTGCTCATCGGGCAATCGCTCCATGCCCAAGATCCGGTGCCGCCTCCGCCGCCGCCCGGGCCAACGCCGCCCGGCGTCGCGCAGGCCCCGGCGGTCATCGTGACCGGCTCGAATATCCCAACGGCGGAAGAGGTCGGGCCGAATCCGGTCGACACCTACAACCGCGACAACATCAACAAAGCGGGCGAGCGAACGACCGAACAATTTCTGCAGAGTTTGCCGGTCGTTAACGCGAATGTGGTCCCGATTTCGAACAACGAAAACGGATCGAACACCGCGGTAGGAGCAGCCACGATTGCACTGCGCGGTTTCGACGCGCGCGCCACGCTTATCCTGATCGATGGACGCCGGGTCGCTCCCTACCCGACGGGCAACAATCCGGGATTGGTGAACGTGATGTTTGTCGATCTAAATTCGATTCCACAGGCCGCGATTGAAAGCATTGAAATCCTGAAAGACGGCGCTTCCACGACTTACGGCGCCGACGCGGTCGCGGGCGTCGTGAACATCAAAATGCGTCACAATTATGCCAATGGCGCCGAAGCGAGCATTGAATACGGCAACAGCGATAACCAGGATACCGATGAGTTCGCGACCTCGGCCATTTTCGGGGTCGGCAATGACATTACCCATGTAACCGGGGTGTTGAATTATTACCACCGCAACCCGATCGCGAACCGAGACCGTCATTTCTCGGCCGTGCCGCCGTTCCTGAGTTCTAACGCCAGTCCCTACAACCTTCAGCTGAGCAGCGATGTGGTCGCGGCCGCGGGCGGACCAAATTTGAATCCGGGCGGGACGGTCTTCGCAGGCGCGCCTTCAGGGACCAACGGATTCGCCCCGGCCAGCCAGTACCTCTACAATGTCAACGCTCGTGTTCGCTCGGCCGCCGGCCAGCTTCCCGGCTTCAATTTCAACGAATTTTCCCTCTCCTTCCCGGAATCGGAACGCTACGGCCTTTATTTGAACGCCGAGCACAAATTCTTTGGCGATCAGATGGTGATCTACGCGGATGGATTCTATCAAAACGTCAAAACGCACAACGAGCTCGCGCCGCCCGCGACCGGCTCGTTCCAGACGTTGGGGCAGGTTACATTAGCCATTCCGCCGCAAATGCCGATTGCGCCCGGCGCCGAGCCGCCCAATACGCCCACCCACGCCGAGACCGGTCTTCCGCCGGACGCGTTCAATCCATTTAATCCTTTCCAGCAGATCATCTCCGGCGGGACGCGCGCGCGTCTGGCTGAGTTCGGCAATCGTTTGTTCGACAACGAAACCGACGCCTGGCTGAGCACCGTCGGCGTGAGAGGAGACAAACTGTTCGACGGCAGCTGGGGTTACGACGCCGGCTTTCGCTATAGCCAGCTCAAAAATGTCCAGACCGGGCAGCAGGTGTCGATCTCCAGATTCAATCGCATCCTGAACGCGGCCGATCCGATTTTTGACCCGAATTCCTCTGAGTTCATTGGCACGACGGTTCCATTCAATCCGTTCGGTGATTTTCGTGTTCCGATTCCCTCCAATCAGGCCACCGTCGAGTTTGCCCGGGCGCATCCCAAAGATGAAGACATCTCCAAGGTTGCCACTCTCGACGCCACCGTTTACACGACCGATCTGTTCGATTTGCCGGGCGGTGGCGTTGGTTTCGCCTTCGGCGGCCAGTTCAGGCGCGAAAACCTCGACGAGAACCCGGATGAATTGAACGTCAGAGGCGACATCGCCGGCAACTCACCCGTGCCACCAGCTCATGGAGGAAGAAAATCCTATTCTTTCTACGGCGAAACCATCGTTCCGATTTTCGGCCCGGGGAAGAACGCCATGCCCGGTTTGCACGCGCTCGAGTTCACCGCCGGCGCGCGGTTTGAAGAATTCCTGAACAACGATAGCAACGTTCTCGTGCCGAAAGTCGGGATGCGCTGGCAGCCTTTCGACGAACAGCTCACGCTGCGTTCGACTTGGGGCGAAGGCTACCGGCAGCCCTCGCTCGAGGAGTTATTCGGCTCTCCGCTTTCCACTTTGGAACCGTCACACGATCCGATGAACGGCGGAGCCTTTGAGCCGGAGACGAATACGCTCATCATCAGCAACCCCGGTCTGCAGCCGGAAGATTCCCGCTCCTTTAGCGCCGGCATTGTTTACACGCCCAAATATGTCGCGGGCCTCAATCTTTCGGTCGACTTTTGGGATACCGAGCGCATCGGCGTTGTGACCGCGCCGCTCGCCGACCAGGTTTTGCAGCGCGAACTCACCGGCACGTTGCTGCCTGGGGAAGTTGTTGAACGCGACGTCGGTGGAAACATCACGCGTATCATCACTCGCAACCAAAATATCGGTAACCAGGAATCGCGCGGCTGGGACTTTGGCCTGCAGTATCAAAGAGTTACGCCGTGGGGAACATTCACCTCCATTACGCAGGCCACTTACCTGGATGAATTTATCTTCCAAGGCTTCATTTTCCGAGAATTTGGACCAGACAACGGCAACCTCGCCGGCCGAACGACCGACCCCGGCATGTCGAATGAAGGTTGGTACAAATGGAAAGGCACCAGCCGGCTCGACTGGAATTGGCACGGCTTCGATCTCATCGGCACGGTGCGCTACATCGATGGGTTTCACGAATTCACGCCGAACATTCACCAGCACTGGGTAGAACAACGTTGGCTTTTCGACCTGCAAGCGTCCTACGACTTCACCAATCTGCTCCCGGTGGAGGCCGAGGGTGTGGCCGGCTATTCCAAGGGCGCAGGCGAAATGGTGCGCGGCAAAGACGGCGCGCCGGTTGAACCGGCGGCCGCGCAGACCGCGACCTACAGCCGCTCGATTTTGGATCATTTGCTGCGCGGCACCGTTCTCACCGTCGGCTGCAACAACCTCTTCGACAAAGATCCGCCAAAAGCCTACGGCGAAGGCGGCAATGCCGTCGGCTATCCCGGATTCACTTACGACGCCACCGGCCGATTCATTTACGGCCGGCTAACGAAGAAATTCTAGGCTCGCTCAACCCGTCTGCGCGGCGCGGTCATCCCGAGCCGCGCAGACGCCGAGGGACCTCACACTAGGTGATTGATCACACAAACCGGAGCGCGTGATCCCGGCTGAATACGTGAGGTCCTTCGCTTCGCTCAGCATAACAGCATAAGTGCCGTTAAATTGCATGCTTCGGCTGCGGCTGTAAATTCACTCGTGCAGCGGGCGATCTCGTTTGGCGCGGCAAGTCTCTTCGCATTCATGGCATTTGCCGGAGCCGCCTTTGCCGATCCGCCGCGACACGAAAGCCGAAATGCCAAACAGCAGTCTGAGGAACAGCTCGTCTTCGTCACCGGCTCACTCATCCCGCAGCGCGTGAAACTCGAGCCGATCGCGACCAAAACAACCTCGCCGATCCGCATCATCGACCGTCGCGAAATCGACGGCACCGGCCGTTTCACCACGCCCGGCGCTCTCGTTAACGAGCCCTCAGCCCGCATCGTCGGTCACTGAATCCTGTAGCGGCGCTCTATGAGCGTCGCACTTTGATGTCCTTCTCAGACGGGAGACCAATTTTGCGACGGTCACAGACTGCCGCTACAGACGCGCCCGAAGACTGGAGGTAAGGGGATTATCCAAAGCTGCGCTTTGGCTCCGGCTCGAGAGCTTCGCTTTTACCCCTTACGCTCCGCGCCCCGCCGGTCGGACAAGATTCTCATCCCCTGATGGAGTCATTGGAATTTCGCTCACGCGAGATTTTTTGGAGGTAAGGGGATTCGAACCCCTGGCCTTCTCATTGCGAACGAGACGCTCTACCAACTGAGCTATACCCCCGCGACAAGGCGGTTAAGTTGCCAGAAACGCGCCGCACGGCAAGTCTCGAAGCCAGAATGAGAACAGCCTAGCCGAACTTGACCGGTTAAACCGGTCAAGTTTGGGGGTTGCCCATTCTCTGCGAGGATCGGACCTTCGCAGACGGCGCGTTACGAAATGGCGCCAAAAGCGAGGCCCAGTCCGTAAGTCACGGCCGCTTCGATCACACCGACGATGGTCATTTCCAAACCGGATGCCCACCACGAGCGCAAAGTGATGAGTGATTTGACCGCGCCCACGGCGAAATGCGCGATGATGCTGATGGCGAACGCCCACACGACGGCTGCGATCCCGGTCATGAAAAAGAACGGGACGATCGGGATGAAAGCGCCAATCGCGGTCGAGATGGCGGCTGAGGCAGAAGATTTCCAGGGCGAGGGGAAGCGATGCTCGGAAAGACCGAGCTCGCTTTGGGCCATGGCTTGCACGAGTTGGTCGGGATTTTCGCCGAGTCGTTCGGCCATGCGCTGCGCTTCTTCGGGACTGAACCCCTGAAGCTGATAAAAGAGCGACATCTCTTCGATCTCTTCCTCGGGATTTTCTTCCACCTCGGCTTTCTCGCGCGCGATCTCGGCCTCGTAAACTTCCGCTTCGCTCTTGACCGCGAGATAGGCGCCTGCGCCCATCGAGAGCGACGACGCGATCATGCCGGCGAGACCCGAGATTAAAATGTAATGCTGTGCATTATTGGTCGCGCCGGCTACGCCGGAAACGATTCCAAACACCGCGCCGAGCCCGTCGTTCACGCCGTAAATCGCGTCTGCCACCCAACTGCCGCCGCGGCCGTGCCAGCGTTCGCGTTTCAGGATCGTGTCGAGCACGGTGCGTGGGCCGAGCTGCGGCACCATCGTTTGCAACGCGCGCGCGTGCGCCTTTTCTTCGAGCGCGCTTTCTCGCAGAAAATCTTTCACGTCGTGCTCGCCCGCGAGGGCGCGGTCGCGCTGGTCGCGAAATTCTGCTTCGTGTTTTTCTTCCGCCGCTTCCATGCGACGGATGGCAATATCGGTCCCGAGCGCGCGATTTAACCAGCGTTTGAAACGACGGCCGAGCGTGTCCGGCAGCGTCGGCAGCGGCTCGCCAAGATCGACAAGTTTCTTCGCCCACCGCTGCGCGTGGCGTTCCTCGGCCTCGGCCATCCGCAGGAGAATGCCTTTGCGTTTGTCATCCGGCTCGCGGGCCGCCAATTCGCGGTAAACTTGCGCCGTCTCCACCTCCGCGCGCCAGTTGCGTTTGACCACTTCGATCGTCTCTTCTCGATCTTGCGATCTGTCGGCCTCGGCTTTGTTCACGCCGCCAGATTACACTGCAAGGCGCGCGGGCTGCAATTTATCGCGGGCGTGGACAACGGCCCTCTGGGGAGCGCACGCGCCTCGCGTGCCGATTTCGGCGCCTCGCCGAAATCCGTCTACGTCGAAGCGCTCGACGGCGATTGGCGAGGGCGCCAATCGCAGCACGCGAGGGCGCGTGCGCTCCCCGGAAAGCAAATCAGCGCGCCGCTTCCACTGCCGCCGTAATCGGCGGCAGCCCTTTGGGCTTGAGTTGTTGAATCGTGATGATGAGCGCGACCGAGCCGATGATCAATAGAGCAGCGAGCAAAGTGCGCAACGTCACAACTTCATCGGCAAACAACGCGCCGAGCAACACCGCCACGATCGGATTCACGTAAGCGTAAGTCGCGACTTTTGCCGGATCGCAATTTCGCAGCAGCCAAAAGTAAGCGGTATAACCCACAATCGCGCCGACCAGCACCAAATAAGCAAATGCGCCCAGGGAGAGCGCCGAGATTTTTTCGGGATGGAAATTCTTCGCTTCGCCTGTAACGAAACCGGTTAACAATAAAAGCAGGCCGCCGCAAAACATTTGTTGCGCGGCGCCGAGAAAGGGCGAGGCCGCATGTTTCGCCGTGCGCGAATAGAGCGAGCCCGCCGACCACAGAAACGATCCAACCAGCAGGATCGACATCCCGATGGCGGGAGAACTACTGCCCGATACGCGCAACGCCGGGCCGAGCAACAGCGCCACGCCAAGAAAACCGCCGGCCAACCCGATCCAAACAACGCCGTGTGGTCGGGGAGTCATTCCGGCGAGCCATCCCAGCAACGTGATGTAGATCGGCACCGTGGCGACGATCAGACTGGCCAGGCCCGTTTCGACGAACTTCTCCGAGATGGTGACGCCGCCATTGCCACCCAAGAGCAAACAGGCGCCAACGATGAGCGCAGTGCGCCACTCCGCCCATGTCGATCTTAACGGCCCTTGCGTGCGCGCGATCCCGAACATGATCAAACCGGCGAGAAGAAATCGCATTCCGGCCATGAGAAATGGCGGGACCGACTGAATGGCAAAGAGGATCGCGAGGTAGGTGGATCCCCAGATTAGATAGAGCGCAGCAAACGCACCGATAATCCACAATCGCCTTGGCGCCGCCACGCTGCACAATCTGTGATTGCCCTGCCGAAGCAACCACCCGCTTCTTGCGGCGACTTGTAGAGGCGCTTGTGGCAAGCGCCTGGAGTTAAACCCGGCGTTTGACACAAACGCCGCTACAACGACGCGCTTCAGTGGCCGTCACGGCCCGCCGCGGCGAAAGAGCATGCGATAAAGCAGCAGCAAGATCATCGCGCCAACGATCGACATGATCCAGCCGGCGACGTAATTCTCGCCCATAAACATCCGGCCAATGAAGGTGCCGACGAATGCGCCCGCGATGCCGAGCAGAATCGTGATGATGCACCCGCCGGGATCTTTGCCCGGCATCAACAGTTTGGCGATCGCGCCGACGATCAGACCAATGACCAAAACCCAAATAATTGAATGAGCGCTGAAGTCCATAGGGGCGCGAGTTTGAACAAGCCACCCGCAGATGGTCAATCACGTAGTTTGGCCGGGAGGTCTAAACTTCGACGCGCGCCCCCAGTTCGACGACACCATTTGGGGGCAGACAAAAATAGGAAGTCACGTCTCCGGCATTGCGCGTCATCCAGGCGAACAGCGAGCCGCGCCAGGACGAAAATCCAAGCTTTCTTGTCGCCAGGATTGTTTCACGGCCGATGAAATAAGTTGTGCGCATGCGATCGAAGCGAAGGCCCGGCTGTTTAATTCCCTCCAGGGCCGCGGGAACATCCGGTTTCTCCATGAACCCGAAGTGAACCTGGGCCCGCCAGAATCCGTCCTCCAAATTCTCAAGCGCAACGCGATCTCGAGGGTCAAGGAGATAGGGAACTTCTTCGGTACGGACGGTGAGCAGAACCACTTGCTCGTGCAGCACCTTGTTGTGCTTGAGATTGTGGAGGAGAGCGAGGGGCGTTCCGGAACGGTTGCCGGACATAAAGACGGCGGTGCCGGGGACACGGCGAATACTTTGGTTTTTGAGATCAGGCAGAAATTCGTTGAGCGGGACGCAAATGTTACTGAGTCGCCGACGCAAAACCTTGCGCCCCTTTCTCCACGTTAACATCAGGAAGAGAATGGTTGCCGAGACGAGCAATGGAAACCAGCCGCCGCGCGCGATTTTCAGCATGTTCGCTCCGAAGAACGCGAGATCGATGGTGATGAAGAAGGCGGCAATCGGCCCGGCGATCGTCGCCGGCCATCGCCATCGCCGTCGCGCCAGGATGTAAAACAAGATTGTCGTGATCAGCATTGTCGTCGTGATCGCTACGCCATATGCTGCCGCCAGATTGCTCGAGGTTCGAAAACCAAGGACGAGCGCGATGCACGAGATCATTAATCCCCAGTTCACGAGCGGCACATAGATTTGGCCGATGATGCGCTCGGAGGTGTAGATGACTTTGAGGCGCGGACTATAGCCCAGTTGGATTGCCTGCATGGTAAGGGAGAAGGCGCCGCTAATGATGGCCTGCGAGGCTATGACCGCCGCCGCCGTCGCCAGGATCACCATCGGATAAAGCGCCCAACCCGGCGCCAATCGGTAAAATGGATTCACAGCGGCGTCGGGTTCCACGAGCAGAAGCGCGCCCTGTCCGAAGTAATTCACGGTCAGGGCCGGCAGGACGACGGCAAACCAAGTGAGGCGGATCGGCGCGGTGCCGAAATGACCGATGTCCGCGTAGAGCGCTTCGCCGCCGGTTACGGCCAGAAAAACCGCACCGAGAACGACGAAACCAGGCAAGCGGTTGTTAATGAAGAATTCGACGCCGTGCAGCGGGTTGATGGCGCCGAGGACGTGCGGCGCACGCAGGATTTGATGCAGTCCAAGAAGAGTGATCGCGACAAACCAGAGCATCGTCACGGGCCCGAAGACTGTTCCCACACCGGTGGTGCCATACGATTGGAAAAGGAAAAGCGCGATCAGGATGACGATTGCGATCGGAATGACGTAGGAATGGAAGAGAGGTGTCGCAACCTGCAAGCCTTCAACCGCGCCCAATACGGAGATTGAAGGTGTGATCATTCCATCGGCATAAAGCAAAGCCGCGCCGAACAAGCCGAGGAGGAAGAAATATTTTCCGCGACCGGCCACGTCGCTAACCAAAGCGGCCAGGGCAAGGATTCCGCCTTCACCGCGATTGTCCGCACGTAAGATCAGGGTCAGGTATTTCACGGAAATTATGAGGATGAGCGACCAGAGGATAAGCGACAGAACACCGAGGACATTTGCCGGCGTGGGTGAGACGGCGTGAGGGCCATAAAAGCACTCGCGCAGTGCGTAAAGGGGGCTGGTCCCGATGTCTCCATAAACAATTCCCAGACTGGCGAGACAGAGCAACAGGAGGCGCCGGTGCCCGTGTTTCGAGGCACTCTTAATATTCGCTGGCGGACTGGGCTCGGTGGCGGGCGAGATTAAGCTGGGCAGGCCAGAATTCACATTGGGGCAAAGTTTAAACTTCGACACCGCCCGGAATAGTTAAAACGGTACTAAAATTGACCGGCCTTATTTCGCGCGCTCTGGCATGCGCTACATTGCCGGGTGCCGGAATCACCAGGTTCGCCTCCGTTCAACGGAGCCTACGCCTCTGGCGCCGCGCCCACCAACGATGCGGAACGCCCCGGACGCGCGCTCGGTCTGATCCAAGAGTATATCGCTGCAATTGTCGGCGTTGCCGCCATCACCTTTGCCTGCTGGTTACTGGAGCCGTTTATTGGCTACGGATCCATTTCGTTGATCTATTTACTCGGCGTCCTCCTTGGCGGAATGATGCTCAATCGCGGGGCGGTTTTAATCGCGGCGGGATTGAGCGCGCTTTGCTGGAACTTCCTCTTTATTCCGCCGCTGTTTACCTTGCACATTGCGAAAGTCGAAGACGCGCTCACGTTTGCTACTTACTTCATCGTTGCGATTACGGTCGGAAGTTTGACTGCTCAACTCAGAGCGCGCGAACATCTCGCGGCGCAGGTGCAGGTCGCACACGAATCCGAGCGTTTGCGCAAGACGCTGCTCGACTGCGTCTCGCATGAGTTAAAGACGCCCATCTCCGCCATCACGGCAGCGGGTCAGGAGTTGTTGCGGCTCCTTCCCGACGCCGACCAACGAGCGGTGCTCGAGCAACTCGCCACCGAAATCTGCCACGGCTCACAGCGGCTCAATCGCGTGGTCAATAACCTTCTCGACATGAACCGGCTTGAAAGCGGGGTCATCCAGCCGAAACGGGAATGGTGCGATGTGCGCGAGCTGCTGCAATCAGCGGTTGAGATCGAACGCGACTCAATCGAGGGCCGAGAGGTGCGATTAGCCGTGCCCAACGACCTGCCCCTGGTTCTTGTCGATCATGCGCTGATCGAACAAGCCGTCGCTAAATTGCTTGCCAACGCCGGCGCACATACGCCGTTGCGCCTGCCCATCGAACTCGATGCCGCATATCGCAACGGTGAATTGCAACTCTCCGTGAGCGACCGCGGACCGGGCATTCCCGTGGGATCGAATGACCGAATCTTTGAAAAATTTTACCGCGGCGACGATCGCAAAACCGGCGGACTTGGGCTGGGATTGTCGATTGCGCGAGGATTTGTTGAAGCGCACGGCGGCCACTTGACGGTCGAAAAACGCGACGGCGGGGGCGCGCGTTTCACGATTTGGCTGCCGGTGCACATCAGCGATTCAAAAGAATGGGAAATCCCCCCATGAAATCGGCTCGCACGGCGCTCATCATTGACGATGAGAAACAGATTCGCAGGCTCTTGCGTGTCGCGCTCGAGGGAGCAGACCATCAAGTCTACGAGGCCGACACCGGACAAGCGGGCCTTGCCGAAATCGTTCACCGTCGTCCTGATGTTGTTTTGCTCGATCTCGGTTTGCCGGACATGGAGGGCGTGAAGGTGCTTCGTCGTTTACGTGAATGGTCCGATGTACCGGTTCTCATTCTGTCTGTGCGCGACGACGCGGAAGAGAAGGTCGCCGCGCTCGATGCCGGAGCGGACGATTACGTCACTAAACCGTTCGACACAGCCGAGCTTCTCGCCCGTATCCGTGTCGTGCAACGTCGGTCTCTGACCGAAACCGGTGAGCCGGTCTTTGCCTCGGGCCGGCTCTGCGTCGATTTCGCGGCGCGTCAGGTCAAACTCGATGGGCAAGAAGTAAAGCTCACCCCGACCGAGTATGCGTTGTTGCGCGTGCTCGTGCAAAACGCGGGCAAAGTGGTTACGCACGGTCAGCTGCTCCGGACCGTTTGGGGAGAAAAAGCCGGAAGCCAGGCGCAATACCTTCGCGTCTACGTCACGCATTTGCGAAAGAAACTCGAAATCGGAACGGATGCGCCGCGCCTGATCAAGACAGAAGTCGGTATCGGTTACCGGCTTTCGACGGATGCCGCCTGAGAGGCGCCTCGTGCCTTAACGATCTTTTAACGGGTCCGCACTGGATTTTAATTAACGATCCCCCGAAGCCGGGACGACTCTTGGGACATGAAGGCGATCGTCCTCGTATTCGTCAGCGCGATTAAACTCGAGTCATCGGTGAAAGTCGAATCACCACACATCGGGGACGAGGCCGTCGATGGAGAATCAGCTCCGTTTTGGACCTGGTTCATTGAAAATCCGCGGCCCATTGGGAGTTCGCCCTTGCCATCGCCGGGTAGTTGAAACTAATCAGACGCGGCCGGCGCCCGCGCTTGCGCCATATCCACACTTTGGTGCTGTGCTTCGGCGCGGTTGCTTCCGCCCGGGCGGAGGGCGATTGGTTTGGGAGAAGTTTGTTTGACGCGTTCGCCGAAGATCTGAAAACGCCGGCCTATATCGTGCCCGGGCCGACGGCATCACCACCATCACGGCGCGTTCCGCCGCCGCCGTTTGACTCGCCGCCGTTTCCAAGCGGCGACTGGCAAATCGGCGGAACGCCGATCATTGGCGATCCCGGGAACGTCGGACCGTGGCCGCTGATGCAGGCGATTTATGCCGGGCGGAACGGCGAAATGTGGAAGCGGAGCCGCGTCCAGATTTATGGCTGGGAAGATTTTTCCTGGAACGTGAGCACATCGACGAATACGTCACGCGGCCCGAACGCAAATTTCCCCGTGATTTACGATCTGCGTCCGAACCGGTTTGAGCAAAACCAATTCGTTCTCTACATCGAGCGCGTTCCGGACGAGTTCCAGACCGATCACATCGACTGGGGTTTTCGCATCTCCGGTGTTTACGGACTCGATTATCGCTTCATGATTTCGCGCGGTCTTTTCAGCGATCAACTGCTCAAGAACAACAACTATTACGGCTTCGACATGCCGATGGTATATTTCGATCTCTACATCCCGCGAATTTTCCAGGGAATCAACGTGCGTATTGGCCGCATCATTTCCGAGCCGGACATCGAGGCGCAGCTCGCGCCGAACAACCTGATGTCGAGTCACTCCCTCGTTTACGGGTTCGACAATTACACGCAGACCGGAATTTTCACGACCGCCAAGATCGACAATCAATGGACGATCCAGCTCGGCCTCTCCAACGGCACCGATGTCGCGCTTTGGCAAAAAGATCCCGGCAATCAGCCGACGGGAACGGCAATGATTCAATGGACCTCGCCGAACCAGCGCGACTCGATCTACGCCGGCGACAACGCATTTAACAACGGCGAATTCGGCTACAACAATCTCCAGCAAGTCGTCGGCACCTGGACGCACAAGTTCAACGACAAACTCTATACCGCGACCGAAGCGCTCTACCTGTGGATGAACGGCGCGAAAACGCATCCGACCGATGAGGTCCCGTTTCAAAGCGGCTCATTTCCGGTCAAACCCGGTTACGCACCGGAGTGGGGGATTCTCAACTACACAATGTTGCGAATAACGCCGACGGCATTTTTAACGGTGCGAAATGAATTTTATAACGACATCGTTGGCAGCCGTACCGGACATGCGACCGCGTATTCCGAACACTCACTGGGAGTGACCTGGTGGCCGGACAAAATCATCACGCTCCGGCCCGAGCTTCGTTTCGATCACTCCTACGACGAGCCGGCATTTAACAATGGCGCACGCCGGAATCAATTCGTCGCTTCGATGGACTTCATTATTCACTACTAATGATTCCGACCAGTATTAAGCGACCGCGCAACGTCGATGTCCCCCGCGCGGCCGCGATTCTTTACGGCGACTGGGGGACGAGCAAAGCCTACGTCATCGGGCTGGCTTTTGCCGTCGCGGGTTACGCATCCTTCTGGCTGATCGCGCCGATGTGCGTCCTCACCGCACTCGTCGGCGTCAACTACCTGATCATCTGCCGCCTTTACCCGGACGGCGGCGGCGTTTACGCCAGCGTCCGGCACCGCAGCGAAGTCATCTCCATCGTCGGCGCGTTTTTGCTCATCGCCGATTATCTCGTCACCGCGGCGATCAGCGCGCTCTCGGCCTTTCAATATCTCGGTGTGCCGCACCCGGAGAAATTCGCGGCGGCGGCGATCTTGATCATCGGCCTGCTCAACTTGTTGGGACCGAGGCATACCGGCGGTCTTGCGTTTCTCATATCGGTGCCTACCGCGGTTGTGGTCATCACTCTCGGACTCTTCAGCGTCCCGCATATCCACGAGGCAATCGGCCACCTGCAACCGTTACCCGGAAATTTCTGGCGAAATTGGGCTGGGTTCGTCGGAATCGTACTGGCGTTGTCGGGTGTGGAAGCAATCGCCAACGCCACCGGCGTGATGAAGCTCGACCCGGGCAGCACGGACGCTCGACCGTCGGTGCGCAAAACTTCCACCCGCGCGATTCTTTGGGTGATGGTGGAAGTTTGCGTATTCACTGCGCTGCTCGGGCTCGCCATGCACGCGCTCGGCGGTCTGCAAATCATCAACGGCGACGTCAACGCGCCGGGCGCCACGGGCGTGCGCGATTACATGCTCCGTTACATGGGCGAAAATTTCGTCGGCGGCGCACTCGGGCCCGGACTCGGCCATGTCTTTGGCTTCATCGTCAGCATTGTTTTCGCTTTGCTGCTCCTTTCCGCCGTCAACACCGCGATTGTCGATCTTATCATGATCCAGTTCCTGATGGCGCGGGATCGGGAGCTGCCCATTCTCTTTCAGCGGTTGAACAAATGGGGCGTGCCGGGCTTCGGCATGTTGCTCGCGACCATCGTGCCGATGGCGCTCGTCATTTTCGTAAAAGACATGGCCGGCCTGGCCGATTTGTATGCGGTCGGCGTCGTCGGCGCGATCGCGACCAACCTCGGCGCCACCGCCACCGATCGTAAACTGTCGATCAAGACATGGGAGCGGACGCTGATGTTTTGCACTTTTATCGTCATGGGTTCGATCGAGCTTTCCCTGCTCATCGACAAACCAAACGCGCGCTACTTCGCCGTGACCATTCTGGCTGTCGGACTGATTCTGCGCGGCCTCGTGCAGGAACGTCGTGCCAAAAAAGAAGCGCAGCCTCCGCTGATTCGAGAAATAGCGAAGATGGAAGGGGAGCGTGGTTTGCCCCAGGCGGCGCCACCAATCGCCGCCGCGGAATCGGTTCTTTGCGCGGTCCGCGGTACTGGGCGCACGCTCGATTTTGCTTTGCGCGAAGCGCGCGAGACCGGCCGCCGGCTCTACTTGCTTTTTGTGCGCGAGCAGCCGTTCATGACCGAGCAGGACACGAAACGTAAATGGCCCGAAGACGATGAAGCGCGCAACATTTTCGAAGAAGCCAAACGCAAGGCCGGCGATCGACCACCGCTCTTTGCTTATGCCGTGAGCCCATCAGCTGCCGAAACGATTGTCGATGTTGCAGCCACGCTCGGTGCCGCGCGCGTCATTCTCGGCGCGCCGCAGCGTAGCGCGCTGATGAATCTTTTGCGCGGCAACGTCATCCGCGAAGTCTCGGATCTATTGCCGGACGAAATCGATCTCGTCGTCTACGCGTGAAATGTTGTAGCCACGCGCCTGTGGCGCGTCGGATGGGATCGGGTCTACCGGAGACGGCCCACAGGGCCGTGGCTACAATTCCAATCACCCGCGCGAGGTGAGATTGTCGATCTTACGGCGATTTCCCCGGAACTGCCGGGGCCTTCACGTCGACATCAATTTTCTTGGTGCCGCCTCCGCCGCCGCCAAAGAATTGCCCGCCGAACATGAAAAGCGCCGCCACCACGATGATCACAAAGATTACCAATATCGCCACGACTGCCGCATTGCTGCCGCCACCGCCGCCATTGTTGTCAGCCATAAATTGAATCCTCCTTCATGGTTCAGATCGCTTTTCGACGGCGGAGCGAGCGTGTCGGTAGCCGCTTCGCTACCGCCGGTTTTTAGTTAAACATGAAACCGCGGCGACCTGTCGGGATCATCCTCCTCGTCATCTTTTTTGCCGCCGGTGCTCTCATTTGTCTGCTGGTTGTGCTCGCGCGGGCGTTTCCCGGAAGTCTTCTCGATTCGATTTGGCGCTTGAAGCCGCAGGCGCGCCGCGAGTTTGAAGAAATTGGCATTGTCGCGTCCATCGCCTTGATGCTGGTCGTCGGGTTGGCGTGCGGCTTTGCGTCCGTCGGACTCGCGCGCAACCGCGAATGGGGCCGCCGGCTCGCGATTGCCATCCTGGTCATTAATCTGATCGGCGACTCACTGAATGCTATCTTGCGGCACGACCCGAAAACGTTGATCGGTCTCCCGATTGGCGGCGTCATGATCTGGTACTTGGTGAAAAGGAAGCGTTAAGCATGGGAGCGGCGCATCCTACGGGACGAATCGACCTCGTAGTCTACGCCGAAACGTCTTCTCTTTGCTGAGCGATACTTCTCTCCAATCCTTCTTCGGCGACTAGATGCTGGGTCGGCAGCGGGTCCACACTAATCAGAATCACTTTTACAGGCACGGACGGGAAAATGACGCTTCAGTCGCTCGATGTCCCACAACAGTTGCTCGCCATAAGAGGTTCCCGAGGACATCTGTTTGTGCATGTAATGGGCGGGAACGATCTCAACGCCTACCTCCGCCTTGGCTTCGTTGAAAAAGTACTGAAACTTGAAGAGGTCGTAGAACATGAACGGGTATTTCCCGAACTGTACTTCGACAAGGACCTTGTTTTTCGCGAAATCGACCTGCTTATATGCGCCTTTGACCTCGTATTTATGGTTCGGGATTTTGACTGTGTAGCGATCCAGTAGTTGCTCGTATCCGCGCGATTTCAGCGCCGCCTTGAAGCGTGTGTTCAAATCCTTAGGCGAGAAGAGCAATTTCCCCTTTTTTGTCTTCTCCTTGCTCTTTTTCAGCTTCTTAACGTTCGTGATCGAAGCGATTACACTGTCGAGTTCTTTATTAATTTCAGGAAAGCGCACTTGGAGAATCTCGGCTCCTCCGAGATGCGAGTATTCCAGAATCTTAAACACCCGCGTTCTCCCAAGGCTTTCTCGTCAACGAACTGTTCTTTGGAGGCTCATAAATCGGACGATGCCGCGGGCGAGTTCGAATAATCCCCGCAGCGGCTTCCTCAACACGATGCCAAGCGGTAGCGACGTATTCCGAAGAAATGTCTGAGCCCGCAGCGCGGCGCTTATTCAGAACCGCGGCAACCAGAGTGGAGCCCACGCCCATGTATGGATCGAGAACCAAGTCTCCCTCTCTTGTCATCGAAAGCACCAAGCGCTCCACGAGCTCGACTGGAAACTGACACGGGTGGTTCGTTTTTTCGGGATGGTTATGCTTTACGTTTGGAATCAGCCACACATCACCTGGATTTTTCCCGAGAGGATTTGCCGAGGGCTCTCCCTTGTGTGGACCTTTGAAATAACGTTTGCCCGGGTACTTCTGCGGAACGCGTACGGGGTCCAAATTGAAAAAGTAATTTCCATTGTGGTCCGACTTCGTAAACCAGAGGATCGTTTCATACCGCCCCGAGAAACGCTGTGAACAATGCAGACCGTGCTCGAAATGCCAAACGATCCGATTGCGGAGTCGCAGGCCGCGCTTCTTGAAAAAATCGTACAACAATGCGTCGAGCGGGAAAACTTCACCATCATCAATATGGTTCCCGACCTGCCAGCAGACGCTCCCGCCTGGTTTCAACTTATCGATGCACAGATTGATTACCTCTTTTTCTCTCGCGAGGTAAACGTCCAAGCTGATGCGGCGCTCGTAACTTTTCCCAATATTGTACGGCGGCGACGTTACGATTAGTTGGGCGCAAGCGTCTGGCAATTGCGGCATGAAGTTGCGACAATCACCTGTGAAGATCGTTGCATCATTTTCTTCGTCCCAATTCGCGCGAATCGTTAGTGCGGTGAGAGGTCGAGAGAAGAGGGACTCCTGCATTTCCGACATTCTAGACGTCGTGCGGACGATGTCGAGATTGACCGCCGGTTGATCCTAAGTGGCCCAAGGAATTCGAGTGACGTTAGAGTTCAATTACCTGCGCCGAATGAATGTCTTCGCTGGCGCGAATCGCGGCGAGCAACGCTTCGCCGGGCGCAGTGTCGAGATTTAAAACGGTGAGCGCGGTGCCGCCGGCCTGGTTTCGGCTGAGCGACATGGTGGCGATGTTGACGCCGTGCTCGCCAAGCAAGGTGCCGATGCGGCCGACCATTCCGGGCCGGTCGGTGTTCTCAAGTACGAGGATGACGCCGTGTGGACGCGCTTCGACCGGGCGACTGTTAACGCTAACGATGCGCGGAGTCGCGCCAAAAAACGCGCCGCCAACCGAAACGGTTTTTTCTTCGGCGGTCGCGGAGAGCTCGAGTAAATCGGCATAGTCACCCATGGCGCTGAGGCGCGTTTCACTCACTTTCAATCCGAGACTTTCGGCAAACGCGGGCGCGTTCACTTCGTTGACTTCGTTGCCGCCGGCCGAATGCAAGAAACCTTTGAGAACGGCGCGGGTGATCGCGGTCGTATCGACTTCGTTGACTTTGCCGCTGTAATTGATGGTGAGCTGCTCGACGCGGCGCGGCGCAACCTGGGAGAGGAATCGGCCGAGCTTTTCTCCAAAACGCAGGTGCGGTCCAATGACCGCGAGCGTCTTGGCATCGAGACTCGGCATGTTGACGGCGTTGCGGATCGTGCCTTCGAGCAGCGCGGCGCGGACCGATTGGGCGATCTCGATGCCGACACTCTCCTGTGCTTCAGCGGTGGAGGCGCCGAGATGCGGCGTCAGAATCAGGTTCGGCGCGGAACACAATAGCGAGTCAGCGGGCAACGGCTCGGTTTCGAAGACATCGAGAGCCGCCGCGGCGACATGTCGATCTTGCAACGCTTGCACCAGCGTTGCCTCGTCGATCAAACCGCCGCGCGCGCAATTGATGATGCGAACGCCCGGCTTCATTTTTCGTATCCGGGCAAGATCGACAATGTGCCGGGTCTCGTCGGTGAGCGGCGTGTGCAGCGAAATGAAATCGGCGCTCGCGAGCAGGTCATCGAGTTCGTCCACCACCTCGACTTGCAAACTGCGCGCACGACTGGGCGACAAGTATGGATCGTAAGCGAGAACGCGCATGCCAAAGGCTATGGCGCGCCGGCTCAGCTCGCCGCCGATCCGGCCCATGCCGATGACGCCGAGCGTTTTGTTGTAGAGCTCGACGCCTTCGAAGTCTTTTCGTTTCCAATTCCCACCGCGCACGCTGGCGTCGGCTTGTGGAATTTTGCGGGCAACACTGAGCAAGAGAGAAAAGGCGTGCTCCGCAGTCGAGACGGTGTTTCCGCCCGGCGCATTGAGCACGACGATGCCGCGTCGCGTTGCGGTCTCGACATCGACATTGTCCACGCCCACACCGGCGCGGCCGATCACGCGAAGGCGCGTCGCAGCGTTCAAAATTTTCGCCGTGACTTTGGTTTCGCTGCGGACAATCAGCGCGCTAAAATCGCCGATAAGATCGACAAGTTCGTTTTCGCTCAGCCCGGTTTTCAGTACGACGTCGAGTGCGTTGTCGCGCGAAAGTACTTCGACGCCGCGCGGTGCAATGGAATCAGCGATGAGAACTTTGGCCGTCATTCGAAAAGAAAACGTCGAACGTCCAACGCCCAACGTCCAACGCCGAATGAATCACCCGTAGATGAGCAAGTGAATCGATTCGGGTAATTGCTGCGCTACGTTCGTGGCCACACTTCCGCGAAGCAGTTTGGTCATGGCGGTGCGTTGCGAGGCGCCAATGATAAGGAAATCGATCCCAAGCGTGGCGGCGAGATCGAGAATGGTGGTGGCTGTATCCTGGCTGACCGCGTAGACGGGCAAAACGGAAATCCCGCGCTCATTGCCGAGCTTGATCATATTGGACATGATGGCGGCGGCTTCCGGATCGTCCTGCCATTTCAGGCGCGCGGGGGTGGTCGGGCCGCGCGCATAAAAGACCGCGATCTCTTTCACGTACAAGACATACAAGGCGGCATTGCGCAGCTGCGCTTCATCGAGCGCGAAACCGAGCACCCGGGTAATGCCGCGGGCCGCGACCATGATTTTGTGGCCCTCTTCCAGGCGCGTTTGCACGGATGACGTCAGGTCGGGTGTGACCATTGCGGCGACTTGCTTGGTCACGGTGAGCGTTTTCAATCCGGCGATTTTGTGGGAATAGGCGCGAAAACCGAGCCCGACGCCGAGCACGCAGATGGCGAAGAAAAGCGCGTCGGGTTTGGTTTTGGCGATGGTCAATTCGACAAATGCGAGGACTAGAAAGGTCGGCAGCATGAGGAGACGTTCGTGAACACGCAGGCCAAGTCGTTTGTTGAAGCTGCACGCGCCAAGGTTGACCGAGATCGCGCCGACCACGCCGATTGCGTAAAGACCGGCCAGAGCCTCGAACTGACGCGTGGTCACGAGGACGAGGATCGGGATGGCGATCGCGACAATCAATGGAATGCGCGGCACGCCGTGGCTGTTGAGGCGCGCGAACTGCGGCGGCATCTCGCCGTCCTGCGCCATCATGTAAATGACGCCGATCAAGGCCACGATCGCGGTGTTGACGGCGCTGATGAGAAGAAAACCGAAAACGATCCCGACGAAGATCGAGAAGGCCTGGCCAAAGGCCGGGCCGAAGGCAAATGTGGCGTATTGTTCGCCGAGAAGCCGCAGCATGTCTTCCTTGTGGCTGATCAATTCCGCAGTGGCCGATTTTGGCAATGAGAGCATTGCCCAGCCAAGCAAAGCGGTGCCGCCGACCACTTCGATGGCGACCGGAAGAATTGCCTTGGTTGCGGTTTTAGTGACTTTCGGCGTGCCGGGGGTCGCATCTCGATCCAATTTCATTACCCCGGTAAGATTGGCGACCGCCTCGACCCCGCTCAACGCGAGGATCACTCCGACGAACTGCACCCATAGCGTGCCGAGATCGGTATGGCGCGGCTCGAGATGCGCAAGCGTGAGATAATTTGCGCTCAACGCAATCGTCGCGACCACGACGATGACCGCCGGCACAGCCAGCCAGATCGATACACTGCCGCTATGCTTCGGTCCGAAATAGTTCAGCAGTCCGAGCACAAGGATGACTCCGATTGCGGCGAGCGGTGCATACCGGCTCGGCACCCCGAGGTAGGTCACGCCCGCCCAGCCGCTCAGCGCCGCCGTGACAATGAAATTGGCAATGAGCAGGAGCGCACCAACCGAGGCGAGGAAGCGGCTCTGCTGGCGCGCGGCGGAGTAAACGCCACCGCCGTCAGGGAAGTGCGCGCAGATGATGAGATAGTTGAACCCGACGACGGCGGTCAGGACGCAGACGGCGAGAATGATTGGAAAAGAAGCGAAACCTGCGGCAACAAAGGCGAGGCCGAGGACATACGCTTTGCTCGTGCCCCAGTCGCCATAAAGGAGCGCGGCGGCGCGCTTCCAATCGACATTGCGTGGCCGATGCACGCGCGGGCCGGGGGCAAAACCTGTTTCAGCCATCGTTGTTAAGAGCGACTCTCCGTGCCCACTTCAAGCGGTGGTAAGTTTTTTATCCAGGTGTTGCAAGTGCACGGCAACTTCGATTTCGGCAGTCTGCGCAAACATATCGAACGGCGTGATCGATTCGATGGTGAAATTTTCGCGCAACTGCTTCAGATCGCGCGCCAGCGTCGCCGGGTTGCACGAAATGTAAAGGAGCGTAGCCGGTGCAAGATCGACAATCGCTTTGCGAACACTTGCGCTCAGACCGCTTGCGGGTGGATCGGCAATCAGCGTCAAGGAGTGGCGGTCTCCGCGACCGCCATTTACAGAAACGGCGCGCTGGAGCGCGCCGCTCCTTGAGATCTTCGCTAATTCAACATCCACGTCGCCGGCGATGTACGTTTCCTTTTCGGTCGCGGTCTTTTTCGCTGCGGCGATGGCGAATTTGTCCCAATCGATTCCGATGACCCGCTCGAATTTGTCGAGCAAGGCTTTGGCGAAGAAGCCCGCGCCGCAGAAAGCGTCGATGAGCAGTTCCTGGTTCGCCGGGACAAGATCGACAATCAGATCGCGCAAGGCGTTGGCGACGGCGTGGTTGGTTTGCGTGAAATGGTGGATCGAGCTCTCCGAGCTCGATGTTATTAGTGGCGGCAAGGCCGCATTTTTTAACATCGTCCTCGAAGAGGCCGATCCACCTGGACGCAGCGTGAAATGACCTTCATGCGGGTGACGGGTGCGGAGTTTTTGCAATTCGTCGTTCACTTCCGGCATCGCGATCGGGCAGCACTCGATGTCGATCAAACGGTGCGAATCGCGCCGGAAAAACCCGACAACATCGTGGTCGACGTGAACTGTGATGCGGTTGCGGTAGCCGTATTGGAGGGGCGAGGGGACGATCGGTCGCAGTGAAACATTCTCGATCTTCCCGATGCGCCGCAGCAGGTCGCCGACCTGTCGCTCTTTGATGGCGAGCTGGTGCTGGTAATCGATGTGTTGATAAACGCAGCCGCCGCACCGGCCAAAATAGGGACACGGCGGCGCGACGCGATGGGGCGAAGCTTCGATAAGATCGACAACTTCGGCTTCGGCGAATTGTTTTTTCTTCCGAAGAATGCGGGCTTGGACGCGTTCGCCGTCGATCGTGAAGGGCACGAATACCGCCTTCCCCTGGTCGCGTCCGACGCCTTTGCCGCCGAAGGCAACGTCTTCGATCCGCAGTTGGACGGCGCGCATGCGCGCGCACTGTAACGGTCGCCCACCGGGCGGCGCAATTCTCTATCGCGGGATCGCCCGTTCGATCGCCGCTTCAAGCGTCTCAAGCTTGACCGGTTTGATCAGGTGAGCGACGAAACCGGCTTCACGACTCTTTTCGATGTCGCCGTTGCTGCCGAACCCGCTGATGGCGATACCGGGCAAAGGCCGAATCGCGCGCACCTGGCGCATCAGGTCCATGCCGCTGCCATCCGGCAGAGCGACATCGCTGATGAGCAGATCGAAATGATTACCGGCCACGGCTTGCATGGCTGAGCGCACGTCATGCGCGGCGGCGACGAGATGACCGCGCCGGATGAGGAGGCGCTCCAGCGCGGTGCAGGTATCGGAGTGGTCGTCGACCAAAAGAATGCGCAGCGAACGCGAAGACGCCGGCGCGCTTGCTTCGGCCGCCGCCGGCTGCGGCACCGGCACGGTTTTTAAAGTGAGAACAAATGTGGTGCCGCGGTTCTGGCCTTCGCTTCGGGCGATAAGCGTGCCGCCGTGCGCTTCGGTCAACGATTTGGAAATGGCCAGGCCCAGACCGAGCCCGCCAAAGCGCCGCTGGAGAGAGAGTTCGCCTTGTTCGAAGGGATTGAAGATCCGCTCCATGATGCTCGGATCGATGCCGATGCCGGTGTCTCTTACACTGATCTCGAGGGTTTGCGGCGCTGGATTAGAGGAGGCAATCGCGATCTCGCCGGTTTCCCCGGTGAACTTGATCGCGTTCTTGAGCAGGTTCCAGATGATCTGCTGGAATTTCGCCGAATCGGCCGAGATGTGGTGGGCGGCGGCGCGTAGATCGACATAGACGCGCAACAGCTTGGCGTTGGCTTCGGCCCGGCAGATTTCGACTACGTTGCGAACGGCGTCGTGGGCATCGACCGGATCGAACTTGAGTTCGAGTTTGTTCTTGGCGATGCGGGTAAGATCGAGAAGGTCGGCGATGAGCTGGCTCTCCAGCTCGACGTTGCGTCGAATCATCGCGAGCGAGGCTTTTGCGTCTTCGGATTGCGCCGGATCGTGCTCGAGGGAATCCAACGCGGCCATCACCGGGGTGAGCGGGGTGCGCAACTCATGCGAAAGCATGGCGAGGAAGTTGTCTTTCGTGCGATTGGCCGCTTCGACCGCCGCCTTCTGTTGTTCGACAGCGGCTTCGATACGACGGCGTTCCGCCATCGCGGCGGCAAGCGCCATGGCTGTGATCGTGAGAACAGCCGTCCAGGTTTGCAGCGTAAGTAACGATTGGTTCTCCGTCTCTACGACAAATGGACCAAGCCCACGCAAAGTGCCCCAGACGGCGATGGCCGAGAGAATGAAAACGCCAGTGGCGGTCTCGCGCTGGGTAAAGCGGAATGCCGTCCAGAGCACGACCGGGCCGCAGATGAACGAAATCGGATAATTGCGCGCCGAAATGGCGAACCATCCGCCGAAGACGATTTCCCCAAGGACGATGAGCAAGAGCAGAAGAATGGCGACTTCGACCGCGTCGCGGCGATTCCAATGCCGCGTTGAACCCATACTCCAGAGCACAATCAAGGGAGCAACAATCAGATCGCCGGCGGCATCGCCCAGCCACCACGTCGTCCAGATGGGGGCGTAATTTGCCCAGGCAGCGAAGCCACCAAGCGCGAGAGTGGTCACGCCAATCGTCGCACTGAGCAGGGTGCTGACAATCGATGCGGCGGCGAATTTGAAAACATCCTGAGCCCGCTCGAAGACGCGCGTGCCCTTGGCGAAGCGATTGACCAGCCAGGCGCCGCAGATTGCCTCCAAGGTGTTGCCAGTGGCAATACCGAGCGAGGTCAAAATGTTTCCCGCCGTTGTGACGTTAACGAGAAACGCGCCGATAAAAATCGCCGGCCAAACACGATAACCAATCACCAGTAGCGCGGCGAGGGCGATGCCCGCTGGCGGCCAAACCGGGGAGGCGCTGGCGTGGAAGAAGGCCAGCCTAAGCCCAAGTTTGCCGGCGATGAAATAGATCAGGCTTAAGACGACAATCGCCGGCAGCGTGGAAAAGCGTCGAGAGTGCATCACGCGACCGCCTTCGCGAATCGGGCTACCCTTTACGCCGCTGCGGGGGCGGGTCAACCGATTTGTGAATAAATGCGAATAACTCGCGCCGGGCGTGGAATAGCCATCGCAAGATCGACAATCGTTCGCGGTGTCATCCTGAGCGGAGCGAAGGAACCTCCCCAAACTCGTGGGTCACACTTTGGAAATTGTGTGAGGCAAGCTCGCTCTGTGAGGTTCCTCATTTCGCTCGGGATGACAACGTACCCGCCGCGACGTCACCCCCGGCGAGCGAGAGAATCAGCCGGGCCGAGAATCAGTACTCGCGCACGTAAGGATATTTCGATTCGTTGCCGAGCTCCGGCGGGAATTCAGCGTAGCCGGCATGAATGTATGGAATATCGCTCGGCAGAATCGGGTAGTAGGTCCCGTGGTTGATCGGGAACGGCGCGGTGAGCGCTTCAACAAACCCCGCCAGGTGGCGCATCCAGGAACGGCCAACCCCACGCACCATGCCGTAACCGAAAGAGGCGCTATTGCCCTCGTCGGTATTGATTTTTCCGACCGTGACGAAAACTTCCGATTGGCCGACGAAGAAATTGGCCAGGCCGCGGCCGAGCTTGCGCGTCGGGCCGTAGTCGTTCCCGGGTGGGTCGTGAATATCGGCCAGCGAAGCGCCGGCGAAAGCGAGAGCAAATGCGGCAGCGAGTAAGGTTTTCATGGCGACGGTGGGGAGCTAATCAGATTTGGGCAGCGGAAGGCAACACTTTATTTTCGGGCCTCGGCCGCGGTTCGGTTGCGGGTCGCGATCATGGAGATAGCGATGGTGATCCCGAGAATGAGCAGGATAAGCGCGAGCGAGATGAGCGTCGGCACGCGGACGTAATCGACGATGATCATCTTCACGCCCACAAAAGCGAGCACGACGGCCAGACCGACTTTGAGGTAGGTAAAACGATTCATCAGGTTGGCGAGCAAAAAGTACAGCGAACGCAATCCAAGAATGGCGCAAATGTTCGACGTGTAGACGATGAATGGGTCCTGAGTAATGGCGAAGACGGCGGGGATGGAATCGACGGCGAAAAGCAGGTCCATCACGTCGAGGGTGATCAAGGCCAGCGCAAGCGGCGTTAACATCCAGCGGCCGTCGATTCGCGCCTTGAAATGGGCATCGTGAAATTCGGACGTAACGGGCAGCGATTTGCGACACAGTCGCATGATCCAGCTTTGACCGAACCCCTGCTCGCGCGGCTTGCCGACGAGCATTCGGATCGCGGTAATCACGAGAAAAATGCCGAAGAGATACAGAACAAAGTGAAAGCGTTCCACGAGCGCGAGCCCGATCCAAATCATCGCTCCGCGCATCACCAGGGCGCCGACGATTCCCCAGACCAGGACGCGATGTTGCGCAATGGGGGGGACGCGGAAGTATTGGAAGATCAGGACGAAGACAAAGATGTTGTCGACGCTGAGCGAGTATTCGATGACGTAGCCGGTGAGAAACTCGATCGCTTTCTCCGGGCCGCGGATTTTCCAAACGAGCAGATTAAACAGGAGCGAGAGACCAATCCAGATGGCGCTGCGCATGGTGGCCGCGCGCATGCTCAAGGCCCGGTCCCGGCGCTTGAACTGGACAAGATCGACAATCAGCGCGACGACCACACCGGCGTTGAAGGCGATCCAGAACCAGATGCTCGTCGGCACGCGTGAGACTTTCACGCGGGCAAGCGCAGGGCAATCGCAAATTGCGCGGCCCGAACATAAGACCTATACGTCGTAGAGAACTCATTTAGCCGAGCAAAATGGACGCGGACCTGGATAAACTCGTCGAAGCCGGCAAGCTCACCGCCAAGGCGGCTGAGCAGTTGCGCGCGCTGCAGCCGGGTAACTTTTGCTTGCACAAAAGCTGGGGTTTTGGCCGCGTCGCCGAGTGGAACCTCCTTCTCAATCAAATCGTCATCGATTTCGCCGGCAAAAAAGCGCACCCGATGCAGGCGCAGTATGCGGCCGATAACTTGACGCCGATTCCGCCGCAACATTTCCTCGCTCAGAAAGCCACCGGCTTGAGCGGCGTGAAAGAGCTGGCAAAAAAAGACCCGGTCGCTGTCGTCCGCCAGATTCTCGAGAGCCGCGGCGGAAGTGCCACAGTCCAGCAGATCAGCGAATGGTTACTCGGAGATGTTTTTAGCGACGCGGAATGGAAACGCTGGTGGGAATCGGCCAAGCGCCAGCTCAAAGCCAGCGGCGCGTTTTCTATTCCGGCAAAAAAGACCGAACCGATCAAATTGCGCGGCGCAGGTGAGTCGCACGCCGACGAGTTGCTCGGCAAGTTCAATCGTGCGCGTCAGCCGAAGGAACAGACCAGCGCGGCGGAGGAGATCGTCAAATTCCATGAGCAATTCAAAGACCCGGCCAGGCAGCTCCAGCCAGTGGTCGCGACCATGGAAAATGTCGCGGTCCGCAATCAAAAACTTCATCCCGAGATCGCCTTTGAACTCATCATGACGCGCGACGATCTGCTTGAACGGGTAACCGATCTCCGCACCACGCACATTGGTCTGACGCTCGCGAAATTGATTTCGGACGAGGAATCGCGTCTCGCCATAGTTTTGCCGAAGCTCTCCGCGGCAAAGGAGAAGCGCATCCTGCAAGCCTTGCCCTCGGCGCTGGGCGAGCGCTGGAGCGCGCGCGCCTTGCAATTAATGCAGGCCACGCACGGCCGGATGGTGGCGCAGATCCCGCACGTATTCAGAAACGCGGGTCAACACGCTGAGCTGCAAAAGATGCTCGAGCGCAGCATTCGCGAGCATTCAGCGACCAGTGAAATGCTGATTTGGCTTTGCAGTGAGCGCGAGGAGTGGGGAGAGCTCATTACGCCGGAGTTGTTGGCCGCGGTCTTATCGGCGCTTGAGCGTGAACAGCACGCGGCGCCGGGCCGGGCCAGCAAATTGCAGCGCTTGCTGGTGGAAGATCGACAACTCATCGCCGACATCTTTGCCGGCGCAGACGTGGCGCTGGCGCGCGACGCGATGCGCCGGCTTCAGCTCACGCCGTTGTTCGATGAGTTGACCAAGCGCTCGCTCCTCGCGCGGATCGTGAAGTTGTATCCAGAACTCGAAAGCATGGTCGCCGGAGCGCAACGGGAAGAAAAGGTTGCACCATTGATTGTTTCCTGGAGCAGCTTGCAACGGCGCCAAAGCGAATACGAAGAGCTCGTGCAGAAAAAAATTCCCGAAAACACCAAGGAAATCTCGATCGCCCGGTCTTACGGCGATCTAAGCGAGAACTTTGAATACAAGGCGGCAAAACAGATGCAGGCGGTGCTAATGCGACGGAAAACCGAGTTGGAAAACGAGCTGCACCGCGCGCGGGGAACGGCCTTTGAGAATCCGGATACGACGCGCGTTTCAATCGGGACGATTGTCACGTTGCGTGAAAAAGATTCGAAGACCGAGGAGATTTTTACAATTTTGGGCGCATGGGACAGTGAGCCGGAGCGGAATATCATTTCCTATCAGACCGCGATCGGTCAGGCGCTCCTCGGGCGCAAACCCGGCGAGCTAGTCACGCTTAATCGAGACGAACAGCCTGCCACTTTCGAGGTCGTTTCAATTTTGCCGGCGCCAGTGGATCAGGTTCCCTCGGAGCACGCGCCCGAAACAGCGCCTGCAGTTCTGTAGGGGAAGCTGTTTGCTTCCCCTTTTTCGACGGATGAAACTCTCTCACAAACTCCGCAAGCTCGCCGATCCCGGAACGATCGTGAGCGCGAAACGCGCGATCCACCGCGCCGTCCGTCCTTTGCCGGTAAGCCGCTTCATGGCGCAAATCGATCAGACAAAGCTGCGGCAACTTCAGCAAAAATATGGCGTGCCCGGGACCACGCAGTGGCCCAAGTACGTAGAGGCCGAACGGTTTTTGCGCATGAATATTCGGCGGGTGCAGGACATCGGATTCGATCGCCTGCCGCCGCAGCACATTCTCGATCTTGGCTCGGGCGCTGGCTATTTTCTGTTTATCAACAAGGTGCTCGGTCACACCGGTCTGGGCCTCGACGTCGATAACGTGCCGCTTTACCGCGAAATGTTCGAGCTCTTCGGACTGAAGCGGGTCATTCATAGGATCCGAAAATTCCAACCGCTCCCCCATACGGGCGCGCAGTACGACTGGGTCACCGCGTTCTCCATCTCGTTTGATAACCCGGCCAAAGACGGCCCGTGGGAAGTCGCCGCATGGGATTTTTTTCTGCAGGACGCCCGGCGGCATTTGCGTCCCGGCGGCCGCATTTATCTCGACCTTAATCCGCGAAACGACGGCTCATTTTATTCCAACGAGCTGCGCGATTTTTTCCTCAGCCAAGGCGCTAAAATCGACCGCCGTTCCAAACTTCTCTTTCCACCGAAAGAGTAGGGCGCGCAATCGCGGGGCGCGCTGATATCGGATAATCGGCTTGCCATGAAAATTGCGATTCTTCGATAATGGCATCCGGACATGATCGCGAAGATAAACCATCTCGCTGTCTGGCTCCTCGTTATCGTCCACCAACTAATCGGGTGGGGCTGGTACACGCTTTTGGGCGATGCATGGCTAAACCAGCACGCCAAGACCATGACCGATATCGAACGGTCACATAACGTCGGCGCCTACATGCTCGCCATTGTCACCGCCATCGTTGTCAACTACGCGCTGGCTTGGTTGATCTGGCGACTGAACACCCAAACGCCATTGGCCGGCCTGCTCATCGCGCTCATCTGCTGGTTCGCTTTTCTTTTTGTCGAACACGCGACCATCTCTGTCTTTTCCGCGTTCGAGACGAATCCGTGGCCGTTGATCTTGATCGATACGGGCCGGCCGCTAATCGCTTTTGCCACTAGCGGTTTCGTCCTCGGCGCCTGGCGGCGGAAAGGATAGGGCGCGACCGCGCGTGCCTGCTCCAGCTTGCAAGATCGACAATTATTTCTTCGGCGACTCGCTTGGAGTGGGCGATTCTTTTTTCGCGCCCTTTTCCGCCTTCACTTCGATGTCCTTGGCGGTCATCGTGTAATGGACGGTCACTTTTTCGCCGACTTTCACGTCGCCGGTCGTTTTGGTGCTGGCATCGCGCGCGATTTCCCACCGGTCTTTGCCTTTTTGCACCGCGATCATCGAGTCGTTCACCTCGAGCACCGGCCCGGTAACCTGATAATCTTTCACTGCACCGAGCCCGATGCTGCTGATGCACAGGCCGCCGGCCACAAACAAACCGAATATATATTTTGTATTCATACGTTTCGTTTAGACCGCGCTGCTGCGGTTCTATTCAGCGGAAAACAATGTCCCGGGGGGGACGCTTAGAAGGTCAACTGCTATTCGGCTGACGGTTCGGGCATGGTCTTTATCCCGACGCGCGCCAGATATTCGTCCGCCTGCAACAGATCCTTGCCTGCCCGCTCCACGATCTTGAGCAGATTGTCCATCGATGAAACCTCCTCGAGCTGCTCGGTCAGGAACCACTGCAGAAAATTGATCGTAATATAGTCGTTCTCTTTCCGGGCAAGATCGACAAGTGCGTTGATCTGGTTGGTGACGTGAATCTCCTGGTCAAGCGACAGCTTCACCGCGTCGCGGGCCGTCTTGAATTTCGATTTCGGCGCATCGATCGCGGGGATCTCCACGCGCCCACCGGCATCAACCACGTATTTAATGAATCGAAGCGCGTGTCCTTTCTCTTCCTCAGCCTGCTGGAAGAAATGCTGCGAAAGTTTCGGCAACGCCTCCGCCGCAAAATGCGCCGCGATGGCGTAATACTGAAGCTCCGCGGTGAACTCATATCCGATTTGTTCGTTAATGGCATCGATCACTTTTTGACTTGTAAGCATGGGGCGATCCTCAGGTTCTTTTTATTGTTTATCGCAACACTGGTCGGCACTCAAATTTGCATGACAGCCGAAGCTGTCATCAAATTACATGCAGTATGAAAGATAAAGTTTTGGAAAGCGAACGACTGCAGCTCGACGGGATAATTTCGCGTCGCATCTTTCTTCGTGCCGCCGCTGCAGGTGCGGTGGGAGTGTTGTCAGAAAAAGCGACGACCATTTTCGGCGCCACGTCGCCGGCAACAAGTCCTGAGTTGACTTCTATTTTCCGGATCGGTGGCGATCTGTCAGTCAACCGGCTGGGCTTTGGGGCGATGCGGTTGACAGGCGAGGGGATATGGGGTTGGCCGCCCGATCGCGAGAATGCGCGCCAAGTTTTGCGACGCGCAGTCGAGCTGGGCGTCAACCTGATCGATACAGCGGACGCGTATGGACCGGAAACGGACGAGCTGCTTATCGCCGAAGCGCTTCATCCTTACCCGCACGGGCTCGTGATTGCGACGAAAGGCGGAAACACACGACCGGGGCCCGATCAATGGGTACCCAACGGCCGGCCGGAATATCTCACGCAATGCATCGATAGAAGTCTGAAGCGGCTCAAGCTTGACCGCATCGACTTGTATCAACTTCATCGCATCGATCCGCAGGTGCCAATGGAAGACTCGCTCGGCGCACTGAAGGAAGCGCAGAGCGCCGGCAAGATCCGACACATCGGATTATCCGAAGTTTCACCCGAACAGATCGAGCGCGCGCACAAGGTTGTTCCGATCGTGACCGTGCAGAACCGGTACAACATCACCGACCGGAAATGGGAAAACACACTCGCATATTGTGAGAAAGAACGGATCGGGTTTATGCCTTGGGCGCCCGTTGGAGGGGCCAGGGGAATGACCAACGCCGCCTTGGAAAAAGCCGCGAAAGATCATGGCGCTACAATTTATCAGCTCGGCTTGGCGTGGCTACTGCATCGATCCCCCGTAATGCTGCCGATTCCGGGGACGTCGTCACTCGCTCACTTGGAAGAAAACATGGCGGCAGCGAAAGTGCAGCTTAGTCCCGAAGATTGGAAGGCAGTTGACGCGCTGTCGGCGCGAGCCGCATAAAAGCGAAACCCCGCTACCTGCATCGCAAGCGGCGGGGCTTTGTTCTGGCGACGTCCTACTCTCGCACGGCCTGTCGCCGTACTACCATCGGGGCTGCAGCGTTTCACTGCCGTGTTCGGAATGGGAACGGGTGGGGCCACTGCGCGATAATCACCAGAATGCGGAACCGCGGTTTCGCGATTTCGAATCCTGATGACAATGTCGATCTTTTAAAAGAACCGCCGGTTCTCTGATATCTACATACAGGGTTTGGGAACAGCTAATTAAGAGCTTCGTTTTGTTTTTTGGATCTTTCGGTCTTCTCTGTTGTCCTTCGCTCGCTGAACGCAAACGAAGGGTGAACAGAAAAGTAAAAGATCAAGCCGAACGGGTTATTAGTATCTCTCAGCTGAATACATTACTGCACTTACACCGGAGACCTATCAACGTGGTGGTCTACCACGACCCTTCAGGGAGAACTCATCTTGGGATAGGCTTGGCGCTTAGATGCTTTCAGCGCTTATCCTTTCCGAAC
>Ga0081539_10000138_pt1 | contig 170633 bp, 161 predicted proteins | sample TabmetS4T2R2_FD_71023 | JGI IMG/M metagenome (GOLD analysis project Ga0081539, IMG submission 71023) | Tabebuia heterophylla rhizosphere microbial communities from the University of Puerto Rico - S4T2R2 | ecosystem: Host-associated > Plants > Roots > Rhizosphere ... | reverse complement strand
GGTCGTTCGCAGTTCCGAGCAATTCCGCAGCGCCGCAGCGGCGGATAAATTGTTTCGTCTACCGACCGGCGACGGAATGGTGCTGGTATTTTTCACGAGCCCGGAAGCGCCCGTGCGATGTGCGGTCGAAATCGCGGCCGCGTTGAAAAGCACGGTCGGGTTCGGCTTGCGCATGGGCATTCATAGCGGGCCCGTCAACAAAATCGTCGATGTCAACGACCGGGCTAATCTCGCGGGCGGCGGCATCAACATCGCGCAGCGGGTGATGAGTTGCGGCGATGCCGGGCACATTCTGCTCTCGAAGCGTGTGGCCGAGGACCTCGAGCAACACAGCAAATGGCGACCGCATCTGACTGACCTCGGCGAATGCGAAGTGAAACACGGCGTTCGGATCAGCCTCGTTAACTTGTGCACGCCGGAAGCGGGCAATCCGGCGACGCCGGCGCGTGTGGCGGCGGCCCGGCAACAACGAGCCGACGATGCGCGCATCGGAACGCTGGCAGTGAAGCCGCTCGACAATTTTTCCGGCGACTCGAGCAAAGACTATTTTGCCGACGGGATGACGGATGAATTGATCACAAAGCTTTCGCAAATCACAGCGCTGAAAAAAGTCATCTCGCGCTCCACCATGATGAAGTACAAGCGCTCACCGAAATCCGCGCCGGAAATTGCGCGTGAACTCGATGTGGCAGTGCTGCTTGAAGGTTCCGTCATGCTCTCGGGAGACCAGGCGCGAATCTCGGTGCAGTTGATCGAAGCGGCGGCGGACAAAAATCTGTGGACCGAAAGCTACACGCGACCGCTGGCGAACATCGTCAACCTGCAAAACGAAGTAGCGCTGGCTATCGCGAACGCCATCGAACTCAAGCTGACGCCGGGCGAAAAGACGCGGCTGACCAAGGGCCACGTCGTCAATCCGCAGGCATACGATTACTACTTACGCGGGAAGTTCTTCTATGGTTCCGGCGAAGAACCGACCAATGCCAGTATCGAGATGTTAGAGAAGTCAGTTGCTCTTGATGGGACTTTTGCCAACGCCTGGGCGGAATTGTCGATTGCATACGGCAGCAAAGGCTTCTTTTTGGAGACGGGCCAACAGCAATGGGAGGCTAAGTCCGAGGAGGCGGTAGCGAAAGCACTCGAGCTGGATCCCCAGCTTCCGGCGGCGCATCTGGCTAAGGCCCAACTCGTGTGGAGACCCTCGCGGGGCTTCCAGCATGAAGAAGCCATCGCTCAGCTGCGGCAGGCCCTGGCCGTTGCACCAAATTTCGGTGACGCCCACGTCTTCCTCGGGAAGATCTATTTTCATGTCGGGTTGCTGGAAGAAGCCGTGCAAGAATTCCAACGGGCGGACGAGATCACCCCTGGCACCGAAGGTGTCGGGTTCTACCTAGGCAGAATGGCGCTCTTCCACGGCCGCTATGATGAGGCCGCCGCCGTCATGAATGCGAATGTGACGGGGATGATACGAACTCTTGTCGAATTCAACATCGCGAGCGCACTGTTTTATGCGGGACGCAAAGAGGAAGCGAAAGCTCGGATCGAGAACGCCAAGGTGCAATGCAAAGACGAAGGCGGATTACTGGCGGGGACGGAGGCGTTGCTGCTCGCCGCCGACGGTGACAAAGCGCGGGCAAAAGAAAAGATCGATGAAGCGATCAAAATCGGCGAAGGCTACGGACATTTCCATCACACCACTCATGCGATTGCTTCGGCCTACGCGCTGATGGATGAACCTGATCTGGCCCTGAAGTGGCTCCATTATACGGCAGAAAATGGTTACCCGGATCTGACCTGGTTTGAACGCGATCCCATTCTGGCAAAACTCCGTGAGGATCCGCGATTCATCGAATTTCTTGACAAACTCAGACCGCGCTTCGAACGGCTCAAGGCGCTCGCGCAAACTGATTGCATGGCCGCGAGGTTGAGTCCGACCGGGGCGTGAGTTTGCAATCCCCGATCCGCAATCTACACTCCGCAATCTTCCTGGGGGCATAGCTCAGTTGGTAGAGCGCCAGCTTTGCAAGCTGGAAGTCAGGGGTTCGAATCCCCTTGCCTCCAAAGCCGCAGGCGTGGAGGCAAAATCTAACAAAAGGGAACACTATCGGATGCACTAGCGGGAGCGTAATCCCCTTGCCTCCATTTTCGCGCAGCGAAAATGTCGCGCTGTAGGCTTGGCGAAGGCGGACCTCTTCAACCTCCGCGTTTAAGTTTTGAACCGGCGTTCCGCGACCATTCAGCTCGCGAGCAAGTTCACCAGTTTCGGAATCGCACGCCCAATCCGGCCATCTCGATCGATTGCCGGATCATAGGCGGTCACGCTTGCAGCCGCGATACGCGCCGTTTTCGCGATCATTTCCAGCGCGTCGCACAGCTGCCTTATCGATAACCCGCCAGGACACGCATATGAATTTGCGCTTCCTTCGGACGGATCGATGACGTCAACATCGACGTGCACGTAAAGCCGAGACACGGCGAGCTTGCTCAACCCTTCGCTCATCCTCGAAATATCCGATGCCGCGATCTGCGTAATTCGGCTTTTCGATAGTGCACTCTTCTCCTCTGGATCTGTTTCCCGCACGCCGATTTGAAGTACCTGATCTTCGGGCATCGGTTCGAAGCTTTCCAACCGTTCGCTCAGCTTCGGCCAGCAACCGCCCGTTAAAAGGCTGAGCGCCATTCCATCCAGAAAACCCGAAGGCGAAGTATTCGGCGTGTTGAAGTCGGCGTGCGCATCAAACCACACCACTCCGGTATCTTTCGCGCCGAGGGCTGACACTGCGCTGAGCGCGGCCGTTCCGCAGTTACCACTCAACAAGATGGCGCGCGCGTTTGCATCGAGTGCGCCCCGCACGACTGGCACTGTGAGTCGTTGCAATTCAACCAGGCTGTTGCCTGCCGTGTAAAATCCATTCGGCAGACGGATCGGCTTTAACGTGACGTCGTGGCCGCTTCGCTTGAGATCGTCGACCAAACCGCGCTCGATCAGCGCCTGCGGCCCGCGTCCCATTCGCTCGTTAAAATGGCCCGAATCGTACGGAATCTGGATTAACCGAATCGAAGCCACGTGTGCAGTTTAATTGACGCTCATTACAAACTGAAGTGATCAGTGAACCGTGATCTATGATCGGCAACACGCGCGCGTCTCTTGACCGATCACCGATCACCGATCACTGTCTTGTCGCGCCGTAGCCTTCGGCGAAGGCGGATCACTTCTGCGAAAACGGGCCTGTAGCTCAGTTGGTTAGAGCATGCGCTTGATAAGCGCAGGGTCACTGGTTCGAGCCCAGTCAGGCCCAGCCTTCGCTTTGGAGCGCAGCGACAAAGTGAAGGCTGTCACGCCGTAGCAAAGCGGAGGCGGACTCTTTTGATCTTTTCCCACAGCGCTCCAAAGACTACGGCTTGGCAGGCCAGCCAATGGACAAATTCATTTTCGCTTTGGAGCGCAGCGAGGAAGCGAAGGCTGTCACGCCGTAGCAAAGCGGAGGCGGACTCTTTTGATCTTTTCCCACAGCGCTCCAAAGGCTACGGCTTGGCAGGCCAGCCATGAGCGAATTCGTTTACGTCTACATTCTGATTGCCAAGGCGAACGAAAAGATTCACTACACCGGCGTGACTCGAGACCTCGAACAGCGCCTGCTTGAGCACAATCGAGGCGAATGTCCGAACAGTTCGTCACATCGACCATGGCGAATCGAAACGGCGATCGCCTTTCGATCAGAGAGAAAAGCGCGAGCGTTTGAAAGGTACTTGAAAAGCGGATCTGGTCGAGAATTCGCTCGACGTCACCTTTGATGCTCGTTCTGCGCCGCCGCAAACCTCCAGCAAATCACCAGCCCACCGAGCGCTCCGCACACGTCAATGACCACGTCAATCGGAGACGCCGTCCGCGACGATACGAATAACTGATGAAATTCGTCGCTCGCCGCGAAAACAGCCGAGGCGATGAAAACTATGCTCCCTAAGATCGACATCCTCATCGCCATCACGCTCCCGCGGAGGGCGCGCCACAACAACGCCGCCAGAATTGCGTATTCGGTCAGGTGCGCACTTTTGCGCACGATGAATTGAATGTGCGCGATTGCCTCGCCAGAAATATCCGGGTTAAACCAACGCAAGATCGGGCCGATGATGCGTGAGGTTTGTGCTACCGACATTAGATCGGTCGAGCCGATGAAGATGATCGCCACCCAGATAACCACCGGTACCCAATATTTGAAAAAGGATTTCACCCAAAACTCAGAGGTCAAGACATCAGACGAGCGCGGTCTTTTGCATTGCGTTAACTGCAATTTACAATCTGAAATCTGAAATCTGAAATTACATCTCCCCTCACCTTCGCGCCCATTTTCATGGAGCGAATCTGGGGCGGACAGAAACTGGCGGAGCTGTTCGACAAAAAATTGCCGCCGAACAAACGCATCGGCGAATCCTGGGAAATTGTCGATCGCCCGGAAGCGCAGAGCATTGTGGCAACTGGGCCGCTCAAAGGCAAAACGCTTCACGAACTTTGGAGGCAAGATCGACAATCCGTTTTCGGTCATGTTCCCGAGACACCACGTTTTCCTCTGTTGATTAAGTTGCTCGATGCGCGGGAAAAACTTTCGCTCCAAGTGCATCCGCCAGAAAACATCGCCGCAAAACTTGGCGGCGAAGCCAAAACGGAATTCTGGTATGTCGCCGCGGCCGAACCGGGCGCGAAGATTTTCGTGGGCTTCAAGAAATCGACGACGCGCGAGCCGTTCGAACAATCGCTGCGGACCGGATCAGCCGCCGATCAAGTTCACAGCATTCAGGTTCAGCCGGGCGATGCGATGTTTCTGCCGGCCGGGCGACTTCACGGGATCGGCGGCGATTGTGTGCTGGTGGAAATTCAAGAGAACAGCGACACCACTTATCGGTTATTTGATTGGAACCGCGTCGATCCGGCCAGCGGCAAGCCGCGGCAGCTGCATCTGCAGCAAGCGCTGGAATGCACCGATTTCAATGATATCGCGCCGGCGTTAATCCGACCCAAAGGCGAAGTGCTCGTGCGCGACAAGCTGTTCGAGATCCAGAGATGGAAGCTTGATTCGTCTCGCGAAGCCGCCCCCCAAGGGCAATTTGCCATCGTTTGCTGTCTCACTGGTCGGATCAGCTGTGCAAATGTCGATCTTGCGCCGGGCGAATTTTTCCTCGTGCCGGCTTCCCTGCAAGATCGACAACTACATCCGCGCGCTGAAGGAACGACATTACTCTGCGTCACGATCCCGCGACTGTAGCGGCGCTCTGTGAGCGTCGCATTAATTAGTCCGACGCGTCATAGACCGCCGCTACAGATCATGCCCAGATCCAGATGGCACGGGGTGGTTGTCGATTGTCGATGGGCAAAGCGTTCCGCTTCGGCGAGTGATTCGGCGTCGTCGGTTTGAAGGAAAGAATGGCGCCGGCGACACAAACGCAGAGACAGAGCGAAACAGCGAAAAATTTATCGACGAGCTTCATCTCGAGGTGACCGGCTCCGCGAGCCGACGCAGATATTGAAAGCTGTAAATGCCGGTATTGTGCCCGTCGGCCCAGCGCGGTTGAATGGCGTAACCGCCAACAATGTCGAAACCGACAAAATCAAAGCTGTTTTCCGAATAGCTCACGTCGGGTCGCAGCACATGGCCGAGCACGTCCGGTTCGCCGCCGCAGGCGGCGCATGGACAGGCGCGCCGGAGAAGCTGCAGATCGAGATAAGATTCGGCGCCGTCGTTCCAGCGGATCGCCAGCTCGTTTCCGATCCTTTGAACATTTGCCGGCTGCAGTGGCATGCGGGATGTCGATCCTAGCGGCGGCAATCTCGCGGCGCAATGGCGAAGGCGCGGCGGGATGATTCGAGGTTTACCCGATTGCCAATCCAACGGTATTGTCGCTTGCTCAAAACGGCGGTGGAGTTCTCTCAACAATCAACTTACCTGGACCCAGCAGAGCCGATGCCGCGGCAGATCCCCCTGGCTCGACGGCTGGTCTTTCTCTCGATTCCCTCGCTCGTCCTCATCCTTCTCCTCGCCGGAATCGAAGGCGCGGTGCGGCTGTTTCTGCCGCACATTTCTTTTCTCGACGCTCTCATCCAACCCGAGGCTCTGCGGGTCGACGTCGGCCAGAGCAAAGACTCTCCTCTCTTTATGGGCGATCCTCTGCTTTTCTGGCGGCTGCGGCCGAACCTGAAGGAGGTGGTGTGGGATTTCACCGTGGTCTCGACGAACGCTCAGGGTGTGCGGCACGACGGCGATATCGGACGAAAGCCTGCAAAGGGATGGCGGCTGCTTTGCCTGGGCGACTCGGTAACTTTCGGCTACCGCGTGCCGTTGGTGTTTGGTCAGGTCGCCGGCGACTATGCGCGCGATCAATTGCCCTACCCCCTGCTGGTTGAGAAACGGCTGCGCGAAGCCAATCCCGGCAGACAAATCGACGTGGTGCCGCTGGCGGTGCCTGCTTACACCAGTTATCAAGGGCTCAACTGGCTGCGTCGCGACCTGCCGCGTTACCAACCGGACGTCGTCACGATTTGCTTCGGCTGGAATGACGTCGGTTTGCGCTCGGTAGCGGACCGCGATTCGATGCCGGTGGATTGGTTGCACGTGAATGCTCGCGCATTGATGGCACACAGCCAGGCGTTGATCCATTTCTCGTGGTGGCCCCGCCGCCAGACGAAACGCACCGTGACGAGCGCAGGGCGACTGCTCCCGCGCGTTTCGCAAGATGACTATGTCGCGAATCTTTTGGAGGCGGCGCGGCTGGCGCGCGCACAAGACGCACAACCCGTCTTTATCGCGCCGCTTTATCGGGACGCGATTGCCAATCCGGCGGAAGCGGCCTCGATCAAACAATACCGCGATGCCTTGCGCGCCGCGGCCGAAAAGAATCGCGTCGCTTATGTCGAAGTTCCCGAGCTGACCGAAGCAGGTTATCCCGGCAACAATCAGCTCTTCGGCGAGCTCATTCACCCAAACTACGCCGGCCATGACCTGCTGGCGGGCGAGCTGCTCAAGTTTTTGGCCGCGCAAGGCATGCTCGGAACGCTGAACGCGCCTCAGAATCCCATGAGTGCCATGGAGGGACGGGCTCTGTTCCGTCCCTAAAATTTGGGGCGACACAGAGGTCGTCCCTCCAAATCACTCGCGTTTAGCTCGACGTCGTTCGCCGAAAATCGCGGTACCAACGCGAACGAGCGTGGCGCCTTCTTCGACCGCAATCCAATAGTCTTGCGTCATTCCCATGGAAAGCTGCGGCAGCTTGAGGCTGAATTCTTTCTCCAGGGAATCGCGCAGGTTGCGAAGATCGACAAAATATTTTCGCGAAGCTTCGGCTTCTTCGGCCAGGGGAGGAATGCACATCAGGCCCTCGATCGACAATCGCGGAAGCGCGAGCAGCGCGTCCATCTCTGCGCGCAGTTTCTCCGGCGCGAACCCAAACTTGCTCCCCTCACCCGCGACGTTCACTTCCAAGAGCACTCGCGGATGGAGCCCGTCTTCTTGAGCGATGCGATCGATGTCCTGCGCAAGCGCGAGGGAATCGACGCTGTGAATCAGTTCAAACAACGGCAGCGCATGGCGGATTTTGTTCTTCTGAAGATGTCCAACGAAATGCCAGCGGACCTTCGACGGCAGCTCCGGAATTTTCGCCCGCGCTTCCTGCACCCGGCTCTCGCCAAACAAATCCTGCCCCGCTTCGATCGCCTGGCGCACAACCTCGGCCGCCTGCGTCTTTGTGATCGCGACCAGATCGATGGCAAGAACGTCGCGTTGGGCTTTTGCCGCCGCCATCGCGATCTGTTTGCGCACGCCTTCGAGATTTTCGACGATGGACGCCACGCCCGATTCTAAGGCACGGACGCGACCTGCCAAGACTGCTCTGATCAAAGGACCGGTGAGCTTTACAAGGCACGGCGCGATTCCTAAAATCGGTGGCGAATGAAGAAGGTCTTTCGCGCCTTCGTTTTTTCCCTTCTCGCGGCGCCTTTGATTTTCCAGTCACAACTGGGAGCTGAAGAGCCGGGATCGACATCGGGAAAGATCGACATCGACCAAGTGCCGGGATGGTCCGAGGCAGATATGCAATTCTTCCTGCACGGCTCAATGGGTAGCGAAATCGTGCCGGAAGCGGTGCTGCGTGCGTTTATCAAAACCTATCCCGACTTGTTTCCCACCGCTGACCTGACGCATTTGGGCGTGCTCTCGGACGAGGAGTTTGGCTGGCCGATCGGATTCAGCCGGAGCAAAGTCAAACACTTCGGCAATTTGTCGTCGATCGGCTTGAACTGCGCTGCCTGCCATGTCGCCCAGATTACTTCGACCCGCGGGGGTGAGCCGGTGCGGATACTTGGAGTCACGAGTCATTTCGACGCCGAGGCGTTTTTTGGCTCGTTGATCGTGGCCACTTTTAGAACCGCCGAGCCGGCCAACATGAAGAATTTCCTGCTCGCCTATATTCGCGAACTGAAACCAAAACTGCAACCACGGGCAGACTTTTTGAATCGGGCCTGGGCTCTGGAGCAGAAAAAAATCACTGAGCTCTTGTCGGCCGATCCGTTTGCGTCGAAAGGCGTCGAACCCGGCGAACTGCATGAGCTCTCGCGCGATGATGTTCAGCCAAAATTAGAAAGGATCGCCTCCTCTGGACTCGGGCCGACCGCGTCGCTCGTTTCTGCGATGCTCAAACTGTTTCATAACATTCGCGCCGCGCTGCATGTGCCCGACACGCCGCCGGAGAAACCGCCGCCGGCATCGGGGCCCGGCCGCAACGACGCCTTCGGCCTGCTTTCCGCCGGCCTGTTCCACGCGCCGCAGCCCTACGCGCCGGCAAAATTTGGGCTGGTTTGGAACGTAGCCCAGCGACATTGGGTCCACTGGGACGCCAACACCCGGTCGCCCATTGGGCGCAACTTGCTGGCCTCGCTCGGTCTCGGGGCGCCGCTTCACGGCAAGCGCACCGATCTCCAATTCGCGCTCGTTAAACGGCAGACCGATTTGACCGAGCAGATCCGTCCACCGCGCTATCCCTTCGCTATCGATCAGGACGCCGCCGCGCGCGGGGCGGCGCATTTCCAATCCAAGTGTGTCTCCTGCCACGGGGGCGAAGAAAGCGACAAACGGCTTTTCGACGTGGCCGTCGTTGGAACCGATCCGCAGCGAGCGCGGGTCTTTACGGAAAAGCAGGCTGAACGGTTCAATAAATTTTTGGCCGAACTCGAGGCGGTCGGCTACGAGGCGCCCAAGGAAGCCGGCCTGCGCGGCACGGGAAAATATTGGGCGGCGACGTTGAGCGGCGTGTGGGCGCGTTCGCCTTACCTGCACAATGGCTCAGTGCGCACGATGGCCGAGCTCCTCACGCCTCCGGAGAAGCGCGCTCGGACCTTCCATCGCGGTTCGCACCGCTTCGACGAGGAGGCGCTCGGTTACTCCGACGAGGGCGCGTATGTGTTCGATACGAGCGCGCCGGGCAACTCCAATTCCGGGCATGACTACGCCACGAAACTTTCGGAGCCGGAAAAGCGCGATTTGATCGAGTATTTGAAAACGCTGTAGGGGACGACGTTGTCGTGCCATGGGAAGCTGTCAGCTTCCCCTACAGATGCTGGCTATTGTTTTTCCAGCGCGCGGATTTCTCCGGTTACTTCAAGCACAACGGGATAGCCCTCGATGTGGCGCGGGATCGCCTTGCGGATCTCTGGCGTGTCGCGCTCGAGTATGACTCTCAAACATGGCGTATGCCGATCGTCGAGCGTGCCGACATAGACACCGGCCACCCCGGGAATGGCGAGCAATTCTTTGTCGTGCGCCGCAAGCACGATGTTGATGTCGGGTCGCGATGAGGAGGAATTGTTTTCCGCCGCGCCTGCTCCACCGTTCATCGCAAAGAGACCTGCAACCAAGACGCAGGCGGCGATGAGCGGCCTAATGGCCGACCATTGTCGCGCCGAGGAAGGCAAGGACGGAGTTAATCGGGTTTGCAAACGCCTGAGAGGTGTTGCCGGCAAAGAGCAGACCGACCGGACGCGGGTAAGTCGCCACGTCTTCGAGCATGAGCGATCCCGAGTCACCACCGCTGAGGAATGAGCTCGAGGGATTGGCAATCAGAATTTGGCCGGTGAAAGTTTTATACCAGATCGCTCCGGCGCATTCTTTTGTGTAGGTCACTTTCACGGTCGCGTTCAAGCCTGTGATCGTGCCGTGGGTGGTGCCGGTCGTGCGCCCGCTTTTCTTGACCTTTTGGTAGAGGTAAGCCGCCGCCGTAGTTTTGGACGGAATACCGATTCCGAGAATATTCCCATCGGTGCGCACTTTACCGGCGGTCACCTTCGCGATCGCGCAGTCGGTATTGCTCACGTTGAGCGAGTTCTTTTTCACCAAGGTGCCGACGGTTTGGCCGTTATAACTTGCGCATTCGTCATCGACCAGCCCGGGTTGAATTATCGGGTCGCCGGTTTGCGCGATCCTGCCGTTGCCGCCGGTGACGGTGTCGCCTTCGAGCACGTGATTGTTGCTCAGGATGTGCTGGACACCGCCGACCCAAACGAGGGCCCCCAGCGTGCCGCTGCAACAGTATTTATTGGCCAGATCGTAGGTCCAACCGCCGGATGTCCCGAGCGAAATAGGCGGAGTTTGTTTCCAGGTGTAACCCATTGCGCGGACTTGATCGACAAGCTCCGCGCGCACTGCGATGCCGCGCACCGCGCGGGGTAGCCGAGCCATGGCGGCACCGGCAGCGGACGAATCTCGATCGACAAACACGCTCAGCACCGGGTTGCCCTGGGCATCGGCGCCGACCGCCGTGCCGAGGATCTCGGCCTGTTCCATTAAGCCCGGGGTGATTTCATTCTGGGCCTCGATCGCGCTGCGCACCGCCGGGTGATTTTCGTCGAGCACGTCGCTGGGGGCGGCAATGCATACGGTAAGACTGGCAAGGACCGACGTGATCGAGCACGCGATCCGGACGAGAAACAGTTTCATGTTAAGCGCTCCTTACTGTCGAATTCCTTTGTCGCGACTTCTGCCGGATTATACGCTTAAAACCTCGCTCCGCACGGAAAGTTTCGAGCAGGTTTCGCGCGAGCGGCGCATCCAGCCGGCGAGCGCCACGCAGTCCGCTATTTCCAGCTTTAGCCCATCAACTCCTTCATTTGCGCGGCCAGCTTCGGGCCTATCCCGCTTTCCTCATGTTTGAAGTAGACGTAAACCTCGCGCCATTTGCCTTCCTGTTGGCGAATGAACTTCGCCCAGCGCTCGATGTCGATCTTTTGATAATCTTCGCGTCGCAACCGCAGATATCCGTAATCAGTCGTGATCTTGGGCGGCGTGACCAGCGTTTCGGTATCGGCGATGCAGAGCGCGATTTTTCGCGCCTTGAGCAGCCCGAAGATCTCGTCGTCGAACCACGATTTGTGGCGAAACTCGAAGGCCGCGGGCAACAGAGGCAATTCCCGCAGAAACGATCCGAGGACGGCGGCGTCTTTTTTCAAGCTCGGTGGAAGCTGGAAGAGGATGGGCCCGAGTTTATCGCCCAATTTCGAGACGACCCCGAGGAAATACTCCAGGGTATCGCTGCAATCGCGCAGCTTCGACCAATGGGTGATCTTTTGCGGCGCTTTGAGGGCAAAACGAAAATTCTCCGGCGTGGCGGCGCTCCAGTTGTCGATCGTTTTGACCGCGGGCACCCGGTGGAAACTGTAATTGATCTCCGTGCTCGAGAAACGTTCGGCGTAAAACGGCAGCATCTGGGCGGCCGGCAGATCTTTCGGATAAAAATTCCCTTTCCACTCCTCATATTGAAAACCCGATGTGCCAACCCAAAGCTTCATTGTCGATCTTACGAGACGCGGAAAACCCCTACCGTTCAACTCGCCGCTCGAAAGAGCAAAGCAGGAAAATTACCAATCAGCTGAGCTCTTTTGGGGCGGCTCGATTTTTAACAGCAAAAGTTTTCAAGGCGGCCACCGTCGTGTCGCTCCTAACGGAGCTCATTGCTTTCGTGCCGCGCGAGAACTACAAACATGACGCGCCTACGGCGCTGCAGCTGCGCCGAGAGCCACACGTCGCATCTATGGCGCGCTGTTCAGGCCGTCGACGTCGTATCGCTCCTGATGGAGCTCAATTGCTTTGGTGCTGCGTGAGAACTACAAACATGACGCGCCTACGGCGCTGCAGCTGCGCCGAGAGCCACACGTCGCATCTATGGCGCGCTTCAACCCGAGCTCACCGGCGCGGCATGTCCGCCTTGGAATGTAATCTGGCCGGAGCACATTTCGGTGCTGAGAGTGTCCCCCGAGAATTGCAATGGTGCGCCCTCCGGCGCTGCCGCAGCTCCGTTAGGAGCGACAGGTCTATAGTTTATCCGCGCGTGTCTCGAATCGAGCTCCAGCGGAGCGACATGCGCGGAGCTAACCGCTTTTCGAAATCCGCGACCTCCGCGTAATCCGCCGTTAATCAAAGCACGCCGACCGCGCGCGAGATCAATAAAATCACGATGCTCAGCGAAATAAAAATCTGGATCATGGCCAAAATCTTCGCCCAGCGCGCCAGCAGCGGTGCGTCCGTCGGCCCGAAGGTCGAGCTTTGCGTAAAAGCCACAAAGAGATAATCGACAAAGCGCGGCCGCCATCGGACACAGGCAAACTGGCCGCGCTCGTCTCGTGGAATTTGCATCTGGGGAAAGAGAAAACTGGTGCTGCCGAATTTCTTTTCCTCATGTCGTTTGGCCGGCCCGCCGCCGTCGAGTCGCCAATACCAAAGCGCGAACACGATCACGTTGGTGAGCCAGAGCAACCCGCCGGAACGCAACAGCGCGAGCGCCGATTCCTTATGCGAAGGCAACGCGCGCACCAATAACCCCACCGAACCGATCAGCGCCAGCGTGATAATGGCGTTAATGAAAAGACCGAGCACGCGGTTGACCGAGTGTTTGCCGGTGCGATGGGTCACGACCGTCGGCACCAGCAGCATTACAATCAAGGTCGGCAACAGCCAGATCGGTCCGACGATGAGATTGCGCGGCAACGCGAGATAAATCGCGCCGATGGCCATGATCGCGAGCAGCGCCTGCCAGCGCGGCTCGGGTTTGTCGATGTGCTCGTGCTGATCGCTCATTGCTTAAAGCTCGGCTTGTTCGGTGTCGTGGAGGCGGCCGTAATCGACCGTGAGGCGGCCGCCGCCGTGCTCGGTGTAAATTTCGACGAAACGATGGCCGAATAAGACGTCGCCGCCCCGGTAATCTTTTTGCGTCTGGACGGAGGCGGCGATGATCGGATCGATCCCCACGACTGAGACCAAGAAAAGTGCCCGGCCGGTTTTAAGCGATTCGGACGTCTCCCCGTAGAGCGGGCTGGTTTCGTCGATGGTGTGGCGCAGGGTCAAGGCGGCCGGGAAAACCGTCAGCCGGTCGAAGTGCAATTTGAGCACATAAAAGTGCCGAAAATCGCCGCCTTCGAGCAACGGTTCGTCGCGCGAGAACATGATCCGAAACTCCGCTTCGACCATGCTGTGCTGGTTCTCGTTGCCGATGCGCACCATGAGCGTCGGTTTCCCATTCAACGGCGCGACCACGATTGATTTGCTGAAGACCACGCGCGCGACTGGTCGGGAAAACCGGACGAAGATGAGTCCGGTCATGACCGCGAGCAGGAACACCCCCGTCATGATCTCAGTCGTGCTGATGATGTGGCCGTAAATCGATTGCGGATACGTGTGACCGTACCCGACCGTGCCGAGGGTTTGCACACTGAAGAAAAAACAATCGAGGAACCAGTAAGCCGTGGTCGTTCCGGCGATACTCTTTGGATCGAGACTGTAAAGAGCGGCGAAGAACAGGTTCAACGCGACATAGATCGCGGCGACGAAGGCGGCGAATTGCGGCCAGCGCAGCCCGAGCAGCCAGCGGTAAACATCGCGCCACCGCCAGGCGTCGGTCCCGACCTTGACGAACTCTACCTGTCCGGCGCGGATTGAAACTTCGTTGCGGCCGTTTCGCATCTCGCCAAGTCTTTACCCGAGCTTGACCGGTATCAAATGTGGCCGTTTACAAAAACGAAATTAGCCGGGCCGGAAGAGTTCCCCGCCGTGATCGATGTCCTCAGCGAAGAGCTGCGCGGGCACGGCTTTCCAGTTGAAGCCGATCGGTTGCACCGACTGGTTCATGAAACGGCATGGACGACGTCGAACGAACTTTATGGCGCGTTGCGTCTCGCCCTGAGCGACATAAAGAAACAACGCGCTCTTTCAGCCGAGCTCGCGGCCGAGATTCGCCGGCTGATCAAAAGCATCGATCGAATCTGCCGGTGGCGTTGATCGCTGGAGCCGGCTCTACGGCTGCGGAACCACTTCGGTGTGAAAGACCGCTTTCCAATCGTTCCCACTCTTGTGCCAGACCGAAGCGCAATAATACACCCCCGACATGTCTTTGCCGTCCTGGGTGCCTTGTGCCGCGACCTTGTAGGTCAGCACCAAAGCATCGTTGCCGAGCAGGCCGATCGAGACGTCGCTGAAGGAAAACGATTTCAAATCGGTCTTTTGCACCGCAGCGATCTCCTGGTCGAGATTGAAAATACCTTCGCGATAGACGGCGTGATAATCGGCCGCGAAATATTTCCGGAAAGCGTCCCACTTTTTCTCCTGAACCAGTTGCCAGAGCGCTTTTTCCCGTTCGACCGCGGCATCCTTTTCTCCGCCTGCCGCGACCAAAACGTCCGCCGCAAACAACACGCTTATGGCAAAACCCAGGAACGTTTTCATGATTTTCGCCGAGCGTATATCTGTTCGCCCAAATTGGTCAACGCCACGCGATGAACTCCGAATTCGAGATTGGACGTTCGGCGTTCGGCGTTCGACGTTTGCTTCTATTTCACCAATGAGCCTCACCGATCGCGCCCTGACAATTCTACACGAATGGGTCCAGTCCGAAAGCCTGCGCAAACATTGCTACGCCGTGGCCGATTCGATGAAACATTTCGCCCGGTTGCGCGGCGAAGATGTCGATCTTTGGGAGGCGGTCGGCCTGCTCCACGACATGGATTATGAGCGGTATCCGAATCTTGAGCACAGCTCGAGCGAAGGTCACCCGTTTGTGGGAGTGAAATGGCTGCGCGACAACGGCTGGAGTGAGCAAATCTGCCGCGCCATTCTTTCCCACGCCGATTATTCGGGCGTTACCCCGGAAAGCGAGCTGGAGAAAACTCTCCGTGCCGTCGATGAGCTCAGCAGCTTTGTCGTCGCCGTCGCGCTCGTTCGGCCAACCAAGCGCATCCAGGATGTCGATCTTGCGGCCGTGAAAAAGAAGATGAAAGACAAAGCCTTCGCTCGCGCCGTCAACCGCCAGGACATCGTTCGCGGCGCCGAGCAATTGGCCATGCCGCTCGACGACGTGATCGAGAATGTGATCGCCGCATTGCAATCGGACGCCGACCGGCTCGGCCTCGCAGGCGGCGCCGGGTGATTTCCCTCAGCTCACCTGCACGTCGTTCGCTTCGATGGGCAACTGCGAGAGATCCCAATTGTTGCGTTGAATCTCCCGCTTCAGGCATTTCGTGCGATAAATCGTGTTACGCAAAATCGCGTTGGAATGGTTCGCCAGCCACTTGTGCCGCGTATCGACGTACTGTTTGATCCAGGTCTCTTCCTCTCCGCCCTCCACCGGAGGCGCTTCGGCAAAACTCTGACGCAAAAAGGACAGAATTCCGCCGCTGTGAATGTAGGAATCGTAAATCACCAAGCCGGATAAGGCCTCGATGAATCCGTTCTCGGTCGCCCAATTCAACGCCGGCTGGAAATAGCGGCGGTCAAAAAATGCGTCCTGTGTCCGCTGCATGACCGGGTCTTTACCTGCCTTTTTCAAAAGTTGCTTGAATTCCGCGTCGCCTACGAGCGCTTCGTGACCGATCTTGTCCACAAATGGCTCCAGCTCGCTGCTCAATTCGCCTTTCGCCGCCACATACATCGCGACCAACTCGTGCAGGTGGCCGTATTCGGTCGTTTGCGACCGGCCGTAGGTGATTTGCCGGATCCGGTCCGGGCCGTCGGCGTAAATGGAAATGTTACTGTAATCGCCGGCGGCGCTGCCCGTTTCGAACGCATTGAGAACGCGTTCGCAAATCCGCTTCTGCTCGCGGGTCAGGATCATGCCTCAGTCTCCAGGTGCAGGCTTGTCTGGCCACGAGGATGCGCTGCCCATCACAGGAATGTCAAGGTTCGATCGTGCGCTGCTAATAACGGCATTCAGCGGGGCAAAACGAATGCGACAACTTCGTTGGCCGCGCGATGGTTGGACCAGAAGCTTTCGCCATCGAACGTCAACGAGCGCGACGCGAACGGCACGCGCGCCAGGTCTTCGACTGCGGGCGTTTCTTCGCGCGGATCGAGGACTGCGATCCGCCAGTCCTCGTCAGGCTTCTCCTGTCCGCGCAAAACGTAAATCAGCCCATCGACAAAGGTATGGCCGCAAATCTCGGCGCCGATGTCGATCTTACCAATCAGCTCGCCGGCGCCGTCGAATTTCAGAAGGCGCTGCTTATACCATTGGCTGAGATAAAGATGATCGCCGTCAAAGCTCAGATAGGAGCCGGTGAAATCGGGACAGGCGAAGAGACGCTGGAATCCCGCCTTGGGCGTATAGGAATAAACGTAGCGATCGTCCTCCGCGCCTTCGCCAATGGTGAAGCGGAAATCTCCATTCAGCGCCACGGCCGCCCACGGAATGCCCGGCGCCGCCGCGTCGTCAATTACCTTCCACGAGTCGATGTCGATCTTGTAGATGCGTCGCAGATCACGCGAGCCGACCCATAGCCGCGTCCCGTCCCACGCCAGCGCCTGCGGCGTCAGCGCTGGCGAAGCCAGGCGTTTCACTTCTTCGATGGGCCGTAGTTCCATCCTGACAACATCCCGCCTCGCAGGCGGCGATGCAATCGCGACATAAAACCGGCTCGCCTTGCCCGGGCGGTGCGGGTTATACCGTTGCCGTGCCCTTTTATCCGCCCATCAAACATCTTTCCGAGGCGCAACGAAAGCGGACCGCCGCCGGCCTCCTTCGCCTCAAACAGGGATTCGCCACCGAAGCGTTGCCGCAAAAACGTGTCGACGGCAACCTCCTGCTCGCCACCTGGAACCTGCGCGAATTTGGCGGCAGCAAATACGGCGGACGCGACAAAGAATCGCTCTATTATATCGCGGAGATCATTAGCCGATTCGATCTCGTGGCGGTGCAGGAGTTGCGCGCGGAAATGTACGCGCTCGACGAGTTGATGCGTATCCTCGGCGCGTGGTGGAAAGTTCTCCACACCGATGTCACCGCTGGGACCGAGGGCAACCGGGAGCGCACCGGTTTCATTTACGATTCGCGCAAAGTGAACTTTGGCGGGCTGGCCGGCGAAATCGTGCTCCCGCCGGTGAAGACCGCCACCGGTTCTCAACCGGCGCAACAAATCGCCCGCACGCCGATGATCGTCGGGCTACGCGCCGGCTGGTTTAAGTTCACCATTTGCACGGCGCATTTGTTTTACGGCGCCGATAAACCCGACGAGCCGCGCCGGGTCAAGGAGGTCAATGATCTCGCCGCGTTTCTGCGCGACGCGGTCGAGGACAAAACCGCCTGGGCCAACAACATGATCGTGCTCGGCGACTTTAATATTTTCACGGTCGATGATGAGACCTTTAAGGCGCTGGCCAACCATGGCTTTACCGTCCCGCAGGAAATTTTGAAAACGACGACCAACCTCGCGGGCGGAAAACACTACGACCAGATCGCGTTCATTGCGCCGAGCGTCTCGGACCAGCTCACCGGCGCCGCGGCCGGCGCGTTCAATTTCCAAAAGTACGTTTATCGCGACACCGACGAAGCCGAATACAAATCGGAGCTCAACGGCCAGAAATACAAAACCTGGCGCACTTACAAGATGTCCGACCACCTGCCGCTTTGGGTCGAATTGAGAACCGATTTCGGCGACGCGTATCTGGCGAAGATCGCGGGCTGAACCGCGTTCACGTCGGCGCGCGCCGCGAGCGCGGCTCAACAACGAAAGCCGCAGCAACGAAAAGCGTGTAAAAGACAAAGACGCCGGCGGCGGTCATCCGATCTGACAACGCTGTTCGCGGCACAAACATGTCGCCCCATTCAACCACGATAAGGAGAACGCCAAAAAGCAGCGCCCCGATCGCGCGCCCAAAACCGAGGCGGTTCCGCCGCAGGTACAACAACAGACCACCGGCAATCAATCCAATCTCCACCGCGAACTCGACGGCCGGATAGTTCCAAAGCCCAAAACCGATTTTCCATTTGTCATCGTAGAGGGCGAGATCGGGCGGATGCGCGATGGCGTCGAGCAGCCAGTGCGAAAAAACCGCGGCCGCCACGATGACCAATGATTTGGTCGAAGCATTATTCGCCCGAGCGATTTTATAAAGAGCAGCGGCGAGGACCGACCACAGAACGGCCATGGGCAGGCTGTGTGAATAAGGCATGTAATACGCATCGAGCATGCTGCCTTTGAGAAAACCGGCGATCACGCGCAGTTTTTCCACACGCAACAGGATCAATCCGGCCCAGATGTAATCGAGGAGTTGCACCGCGACGAATAACACCCAGAGCGGAACGCGCTCCCGTTCGCCACGCAGTGCGAAGGCGACGCCGTAATGACCGACAAACATGAAGCGTCGATGCCACCGATTTCCCCGATTGTCGATCTTGCGGTCGGACTCAGCGGCTCAGCCACATCAGGTCGAACTGCGGGTCAGCGATAATTTCGCAATGATCTCCTCGACCAATTCCCGAGGACTGCGCCCGAGCTCAATCGTGACTGCGTCAGCCGCTGATTGTGGTTCTTCCAGATCGGCAAACTGACTTTGCAAAAGTGTCGGGTCGAAGAAATGACCGCGTCTGCCACGCAATTGGCCGGCCACCAGCTCGAAGTCGCCGCGCAGAAATACAAATTTTATCTGCGTGTTTACGCGCAATTGCTCGCGATATTTTTTCTTGAGCACGGAACAGGCAACCACGGCCGGTTGATTTGCCTCAAGACAGCTTTCGACGACTGCACGCACTTCCGCCAGCCAGGGTTGTCGATCTTGGTCGGTGAGCGGGCGACCTCGCCGCATCTTCTCGCGATTGCCGGATGGATGAAAATCGTCCCCATCGTAAAACGCCCAACTCAGCTCGCGCGCGAGCATTTGGCCCACGGTTGTCTTGCCGGCGCCGGCCACGCCGCAAATGATCACTACCACAAGGCACTATCGCGGCTGAGCGGTGGTGTAGACGCGGTGCGGGTTACAACCGCGTTACTTTTCGTCATTCGCGTGGCTGCGCTCTGTGTTCAACAGTCGCGGTCCAATCATGAAAACCTCCACCTATTTCAAATTCTTCGCCCCTATCCTGCTCGTTGTTCTCGCCTTTGACGAGAGCCTCGCCGCGCGTAGTCGCTCCTTCCCTATCCCGACGCCTTCGTGTCAGCCGATCTCGATCACATTGGGACCGGACGGTAATTTTTGGTTTACCGAGCAAAACAGCAGCCGGATCGGCCGCATCACGCCGCAGGGTGTGATCACCGAGTTTGTCACCCCGACTTTCAGCTTTCCCTACGACATCACGGCCGGACCGGACGGCAACATCTGGTTCACGGAGGGTTCGACCGGGCACATCGCTTTCAGCACGCCCGATGGGCAAATCACCGAGATCAAATATTCGAACTTCGAGGCATCGGCTGGAATCACGACCGGACCTGACGGCAACATCTGGTTCACCGACCTGACCGGAAACAGCATTTGGCGCGTGGACATCGTCACGCATGCGTTGACGCGGTTTCGGATACCGACGCCGGATTCATATCCAAACGACATCACCGAAGGACCCGACGGCAACCTGTGGTTCACCGAGTCCGCGAGCGGTAAGATCGGCCGCATTACCGTCGACGGCGTGATCACCGAATTCGGCAATAATCTCGGCTCGCCTTATACGATTACCGACGGTCCCGACGGCAATCTCTGGTTCACCGTGCGCTTCACCGCGATGATCGGCCGCATTACGCCGGCCGGTGACATCACTTTTTTCCCGACGCCTAATAACCCGGAGCAAATTACGCGCGGCCCCGGGAACCTGCTTTACTTCAGCGAATTTGGCGCGAATCGCATCGCCCAAATCACTACCGACGGCGTCGTCACTGAATCCCAGGTGTTTGGCGGAAGCGAGCCCACCGGGATCACCGCCGGCTTGGCCCGCGATGTTTGGTTCCTCGCTTACGGGAACAATCGCGTTGCCACGACGACCCTCGGTCGATAGCCGTCGGCCGGTTCGACTTTCGGGGAGTGGTACAGTTTGAAACTGTGCCACTCTCGACTTTCGCGGTCGCAATTCCTGCGTTCCGGAGACATAATCCGGGGTCGGGATGCATTTCGCCTCCGACTTTTGGCTGACGCGCCTCTGTTTTCAGCGATCGCTCGCGTTCGTTTACCTGATCGCGTTCCTCATCGCGCTCAATCAATTCATCCCCCTGCTCGGCGCGCGCGGGTTGCAGCCGGTGCGGTTGTTCGTGCGCTACGCGCCTTTTCGCCGCACCCCGAGCCTGTTTCATTTGAACTGCTCGGATCGTTTTATGACGGCGATGATCTGGTGCGGTCTCGCATTGTCGATCTTCGCGTTGAGCGGCTGGTCCGAATCGTTCGGACTTGGCGTCTCACTCCTAACCTGGGCTTTGCTCTGGCTGCTTTACCTCTCCCTGGTCAACGTGGGCCAGACCTTCTACGCTTTCGGGTGGGAAACGATGCTGTGCGAGACGGGATTTCTCGCCATCTTTCTCGGCTCCTCCGACACGCACGCGCCGGTCGTCGTAATGTGGCTGATCGTCTGGCTGCTCTTCCGAAACATGTTCGGCGCGGGCATGATCAAGCTGCGCGCCGACCCATGCTGGCGCGATCTCACTTGCCTTTATTATCATTACGAAACTCAGCCGCTGCCTAATCCGCTCAGCTGGTATCTGCATCATTCGCCGCGCTGGATGCACAAGCTCGGCGTCCTCTTCAATCATTTTGTCGAGCTGATCGTGCCGTGGTTTTACTTTCTGCCCGCGCCGATTTGCTATTGGGCGGGCGCGCTCACCATCCTTTTCCAGGTCTCGCTCATCCTGAGCGGCAATCTCTCCTGGCTGAACTACATCACCATCATTCTCGCGATTCCCTGTTTTGACGATCGTTTCCTTGCGCGCTTGATCGACATCCCGCACTCGGTGCCCGCGCACATGAGCTGGGCGCACACGATCCTCGTCGCCGGCCTGACCGTCGTTGTCCTCACGCTCAGCTGGTGGCCGATACGGAACATGTTCTCGCGACGCCAGCTTATGAACGCCAGCTTCGACCCGCTCCATTTGGTCAACACCTACGGCGCGTTCGGCGCCGTCACTCGCGACCGTTACGAGATCGTGATCAAAGGCACCGACGCCGCCATGCTCGATGCCTCAGCGGAATGGCGCGAATACGAATTCAAAGGCAAACCCGGCGACGTCCAGCGCCGGCCATCCATCGTCTCGCCGTATCATTGGAAACTCGATTGGCAAATCTGGTTCGCCGCACCGTCCATGCCCGAGATGCATCCGTGGTTTTTCGGTGTCGTGGAAAAAATTCTTCAGGGCGACCGCCGATTCCTGCGCCTTCTCGCGCGCAATCCTTTCCCCGATGCGCCGCCAAAATTCGTCCGCGCTGATTTATACCGCTACAATTTCACGAAGCCCGGTGAGCGTGCCTGGTGGACCCGCACATTCGCCGGCGGCTATCTTCCCCCGATCGCGCTGAGACACGTCAGCGAAGCTTCGGTATTGGACGTTCAGCGTTGAGCGTTCGGCGTTTTCTGCGCCTTCGCTGCTTCATCTCCTGTTGAAACTCGTCAAGCAAACTGCTTCCCCTACAGCAGCGATTCTGCGCAAGATTACTCCGCCATGCACAATCCTGAAGACCGCAGTTTCATCGGCCACCCGCGCGGGCTGGGCTACATCGCGTTCTCTGAAGCGTGGGAGCGTTTCTCCTACTACGGGATGCAAACGTTGCTCGTGCTCTACATGGTCAACCGGCTTTTGCATCCCGGGCACATCGAACGCATCGCCGGTTTCGGCCCGTTTCGGCATTTCCTGGAAATCCTTTATCGCCATCCGCTCGACGTTCAACCGCTGGCCTCGGCGATTTTCGGTCTTTACACCGGTTTGGTTTATCTCACCCCGATCGCCGGCGGATTGATCGCCGATCGTTGGCTCGGGCGCACGCGCACGATCACCATCGGCGCGTCGCTCATGGCCGTCGGCCATTTTCTGATGGCGTTTGATTTTTCGTTCCTCCTCGCGCTGCTCTGCTTGCTCACCGGCGTCGGTTGTTTCAAAGGCAATCTCGCCAGCCAGGTCGGCGCGCTTTACGCCACGGGCGACAATCGCCGCGCCGACGCGTTCCAGATTTATTACATCTTCATCAACGCGGCCGTGATCGTGTCGCCGCTGGTCACCGGCACTCTGGGTGAGAAAGTCGGCTGGCACTGGGGCTTCGGCGCGGCCGGGGTCGGCATGGTGATCGGCCTGATCATCTATTTGTGGGGCCGCAGATATCTGCCGCCCGACTCGCCGGTCGTGGAAAAACACCAGAAAGCAAAGCTGACCCGCCGCGAGAAAATGGGAATCGTCGCGCTGCTGCTCTTGTTGCCTGTGCTCACGATCGCGATCATTCCCAACCAACAAATCTTCAACGCTTATCTCATCTGGGCTCAGGACCACGCCAATCTCGTCTTCTTCGGCCAAAGAATGCCGACGAGCTGGCTGATCACACTCGACTCGACCGTCTCGCTGAGCTTTCTTTTTCTCGCGGTCATCTTCTGGCGGCTTTGGTCGAAAAAATTTCGCGAACCGGTGGAGATCACCAAGATCGCCATCGGCAGCGTCATCGCGGTGACCGGTATGCTTTCGCTCGCGGCCGGCGCCGCGATCGCCGCTCAATCCGGAGCCAACGTTTCAATTGGTTGGCTGATCGGCTTCCACGTCCTGAACAGCGCCGGCTTCGCAAACATCTTTCCGGTTTCGCTCGCGCTTTACGCCCGCGTCGCCCCGGCCTCGCTCTCTGCCACCATCATCGGAGTTTATTACCTGGCGTTTTTCGCCGGCAACAATCTCGTCGGCGTCATCGGCGGTTTCCTCCAAAAAATGCCGGCCACGCAATTCTGGCTGCTGCACGCCGCCCTGGCCGGAGTCGCCGGCATCACCTTTTTCCTCGCCGGCCGGCTGTTCGGCCATTTGCTTGCACCCACCGACAATCAAAAAACGTGAACAGAAGATCGCAAAGGCAGGACTCTTAAAATTCTGCGTTGCTGTAGCGGCGGTCTATGACCGTCGCTAACTTCCTTTATCATGGACAAGATCGACATCCACGCGGTCGAAGATCAGGGCGGCATCCTGACGATACGCGGCGGCGGCGCGCGGCGCGATTGGAACGGCATTCATTACAAGCAGGGCATGTCGCGCAAGAATGTCGGCACGACTAAACTCTCGGCCAACATCGCGACGATCCCGCCCGGCGGCGTGGCTTACGCGCACATCCACGTCGATTTCGAAGTGATCCTCTACATCATGGAAGGCAAAGTCCGCCACGAATTCGGCGATGGGCTCAAGCAGAAGATCGACAACGAGGCCGGCGATTTCATCTACATCAAGCCGGGCGTGCCGCATGAGGTCTTTAACCTGAGCGCCACCGAACCAGTCGTCGCCTTCGTCGCCCGCTCCTCCGCCGACGAGTGGGACAACATTATTCCCTACGAGCGCAGGCAGCACTAAGCTCGAATGAGTCGCCTTCGGGGAGGACAAATGTCTTGGGCGGCATTGCCACTTACCATTCTTCCCCGCTGAACCGTCGATAGACGGCGCGATAACCGAACAATTCGGCGACCGGCGCTACGGCAAAGCAGATCGCCCGCTGGATCGAGGCGGGCAGCGCGGCGAGGAAAACGGGCGTATTCATTCGGCGCTGCATCACGATCCCCTGCAGAACGTAACGAAACCCATCAAGGCGTTCTTCCTGCGCCAGTCCGAAGAGCGTTTCGAGAACATAATCGAAATCGCCCGCCGGGCTCATGGTCATAATCGTCTCGGTGTTGGCCGGTCCCTCCGAATAATGCTGATGCGGCACATTCGGCGGCAATTTCACTGTCACCCCGGCGGCGGCAGTGTGTTTCGTGCCATCGAGCCAATACGTAAGCGTCCCGGAAATCACTTCAAAACTCTCCTCCTGCAGGACGTGGAAATGTGGCGGCACACGAAAACCTGTTGCGCCGAAAACAATTCGCGCCCGCACGTACCTGCCGTTGGTCATCGCGGCGGTTTCGAGCAGTTCCATCGCGTCACCGCTCGGCCGGACGATCGGTTTATTAATCGCTGGCATGGATCAGCGACGCGCCGCTGCGCGTTGGCCCTGCAATTCCATCACCAAAAAAGTAATGAGCGCGCCGAGGACGAGGACAGCTTCAAACCAAAACCACGCCGTCTGCAAAAGCGGTTGTTTAAAGTCGCCCTGGCGCAGAAACGCGCCGATCACCACCAGTAGATGCCAGGTCGTCACCCCGATCGCGCCGATCCGCCAGGCCGACCAACGCGGCTCGCGCAGCACCGCCAGCACGGCCACGCCCAGCATGGAATAGAACGACACCATTACCCGCATTGTGAGCGGGGTCGCTTTCCACGGCCAGAGCGGGATGAGCCAGGCCGGTTTGATGAACGCGTAAAGCGCCGCGATCAGGAAAAGAATTCCGGGAATGAGCCAGATCACGCGCAGCGCCAGCGGGACCGTTGCATCGCGCTCGTCGGGAAGATGTCGATCTTCGCGCAAATTGGTGAACAGCGCGATCGGCGTAAGGATCGGGGCGACGACGTAAATAAAAACCCAGATGTAAAAGACCGGATGGCCACGGGTGAACCGATCCCAATGCAAATAGGTCGCGATCAGCAAAAGGGTCGCGAAAACAAACACGCCAATGTGCGGCGCCCAGACGCGATGCCATTTGTTCCCGAATAGTACGGCCGCGAAAAAAATGACGCCGTTCGCATAGGAAGCGCCCATGAACATCGCCGTCATGGGCGGCGCAATCGGCCAGGCGAAGAGCTGCTTCGTTCGCGTCGGGAAAAAATAGAGCACGATGAAGGCGAAGAGCACGACGCTGCCGAGCAGCACGGCGACAAATTTGGTGAACGGATAAATCCGATCCGCCGGTTGCGGCGCCGCCTTCGCCATAAGATCGACATACTCTTTTCCGCGGCCGAAAAGCAAGTGGCTGTTGCTGTAGCGGCGGTCTGTGACCGTCGCATTATTTAAATAATGCGACGCTCCCTTCGACTTCGCTCAGGGCAGGCGCTGACCGCCGCTACAAACTGAGAATTGGACGTTCAGTGTTGAGCGTTCGGCGTTTGCTTCTAGGGTTGCGCATGCCGAAGCATCTGGTCATCTCCACCAGCGGCAACCCCGACAGCAACAGCCGCCGCATGGGCCGCGTCGCGTTCGCGCATTTGCAAAAACAGAAGATCGACTGCGATTGGATCGACATCCGCGAAATGGACCTGCCGTTGTGCGACGCGGACAAATGTTACGGGATGCCGGGCTCGAAAAAGTTGGCTGCCGCCATCGAGGCCGCGGACGGCATCCTCGTCGCCGCGCCGGTTTATAATTACGACGTGGCCGCCGCGGCCAAGAACATGATCGAGCTGACGGGCAGCGCCTGGGAAAACAAAATCGTCGGCTTTCTCTGCGCCGCCGGCGGCACGGCCAGTTACATGTCGGTCATGTCCTACGCCAACAGCCTCATGCTCGATTTCCGCTGCGTCATCATCCCCCGCTTCGTCTTCGCCACCGGCGACGCCTTCGACGGCGACTACATCACCGACAAAAAAGTCACCGCCCGCATCGAACAGGTCGCCGATGAGCTCGTCCGTTTCACCAAAGCTTTGCGCAGCTGAACCTCTCGTTCGCGAATTCAGCAAACGACCGCCGCGTAGCCGTCGGGCGATGGAAGTATGTGAAAGCTATTGTTCTTCTGCTGCTCGTCGCGGCAATGCTCGTGCCGGCTGCTTCCTCGCTCGCAGGCAAGAAATCCCGCAGTCGCGAGAAAACGACAAAGGAACAGAAGCCTGACCAGGGGCAGATCGAAGCGGCGACGCGGCTTCAGATATTTCTTGATCGCGCCAATTTCAGTCCCGGGGTCATTAATGGGCGCTACAGCGAGTTCACCTGGAAAGCGCTCGCGCTCTACCGACAATCGCGCGGCGAACCGCCGCCTCCTCCGGCGGCCAAACCCAACACTGCACCGGACGTCAACGGGATCGATCTTGGCAGCGTCGGCTCGGCGGTTGTTCCTTACTCTGTCAGCCAGGCGGACCTTCAAAACATCGGCCCGGCTCCGAGCACGCCGGCCGCGCAAGCGAAATTAAAATTTCTGCCTTACCGCGATGCGGCCGAAGCGATCGGGGAAAAATTCCATTGTGACGTTCATTTCCTCGAACAACTCAATCCGGGCAAAACGAAAAGTATCAAGCCGGGCGATCAGCTCATGGTGCCGAACGTCGAGCCATTCGATTTGGGCGGGGTGAAAGATCTGAAACCGGGGAGTGAGTCGGCCGCCGCGAACGATCTGCCGGACGAGAATGCAGCTGAGCCCGATAAGTCAGAAACGTCCGACAATGCAGCGTCGCCAGCACCGATCTCTGTCAAGATCGACATCAAAACAAACATGCTCGGAGTTTTCGAAGCAGACCGATTGGTCGCGGCTTATCCGGTGACGATTGGCTCGGCGCAGACTGCGTCACCGATCGGCGATTGGAAAGTGACGAGGATCGCAAAGCTGCCGCGGTTCCGCTACGACAAAGAGATGCTGAAGCACGGCGAACGCAGCGGCAATTTTTACATGCTGCCTCCCGGCCCAAATAGTCAGGTCGGCGTGATCTGGATCGCACTCAACAAAAAAGGCATCGGCATTCACGGCACGAACGAGCCGGAAACGATCGGGCGCGCCGTCAGTCACGGTTGTGTTCGCCTGACGAATTGGGACGCGGCGCGTCTCGCGCAAAAAATTAACCGCGGCGTGCCGGTGTCGATTCACTAGGATCATTTTCCGCTGGCGCTGTAGCCGCGGCGCTGTGGGCCGTCGAACCGGCGCGCTCCAGGTAACAATTGCGTTACGATTGGGAATTAGAAGCGCCGCGCACATCCGCGTATACGTCGCCCATGAAATTTGTGGACCGGTGGCTGATTCGCGCCGCGAGCGCGATCTTATTGTTGAATTCCATCGCACCGGGCGCAGCGGCGCGCGGGCGACCAACGCCAACGCCGACTCCTGTGCCGAACGGACCACCGGCGCCAACGCTCGTCGCGCCGGCGGCGGGCGCGTCGCTCGTTCAACCGATCACACTGGATTGGAATGCCGTGACGAGCACGGGCGGACCGATCGGCAGTTACACGTGGGAGATCTCAACGACCTCGGGATTTACCACCATCGTCGCGTCCGGTTTTACGAATATGGATTCCGATTCATCGGTCCCAACACCGACGGCCGACAACGTGAGCGGTCTCACCAATGGCGCTTATTTCTGGAGAGTCAAAGCCACTCAGCTCGGCGGACCGAGCGGGTCGGTCGATTCGCCATGGTCGGCGGTGCGAAGCTTCAATGTGATCGGTCTGGGCGCGGCGCCGGCCACGCCCACGTTCACCACCCCGACAACCGGTGCGCAGTTTCATGTGCGCGAGAGTTTCCAAATCAAGTGGTCCGCCGTGCCGAATGCGCATCATTACCTGCTCGAAGTGGACGACGAACCGAGCTTCTCGTATCCGCTAACTTTGACGACCAACGCGCTGACCTTTGGGACGCAGGCGGAAGGTTTGTGGGGAAATGCCCTGACGGCTTACTACCGCGTCCGCGCCGTCTCGGCCGACAACGTGCGAAGCCTTCCCTCCGCAACGGTTGCCGTCAATATCACCAACGCCGCACCCGTTCCGCCAGCGCCGGCGCTTCTCTCACCAGGTGTGAGCGAAACCGTTTCCACGCCGTTCTTTTTTGATTGGGGCGACACCGCCAATCCGCAGGTGCCGGGATATGATCTCGACGTCGATACCGATCCGAATTTCGCCGGCGATTTCGGCGTGCTCTTTCTCCAGGGCGTGACGCGCTCGGATTTCATGATCACTCCCGACCTGCTTCCGCCGGGAAATTATTTCTGGAGGATTCGCGCGCTGCACGGCGACGTTTACGGACCATGGTCGGCCGGCCGACCGATTACGGTCACCGCGGGGCCAGCGACTCCGCCGGGCATCGATTTGTTCGCAATCATCACCGAGCCGGGCAATGGCTACGGCGGCAACTCCACCAACGCGCGGTTGATGCTGAATCAACCGGCGCCCGCAGGCGGCGCGCTCATCACCTTGGCGAGCGACATTCCGCAGGCCGAAGTTCCTTCGCGAACAATCACGGTTCCCGCCGGCAAGACCGACGCATTTGTTACCCCGATCAGCACAGGCCCGGTTCCGCCCAACGGCATTCTCGGCGTGGTCCGCGCCACCTATGGCAACGGCTGGCAGCAGAGTTCGCTCGGTGTGCTGCCGATCCTTTACGGCATGGAGCTGAGCAACGAAAGCGTGGTCGGCGGCACTTCTCTTACCGGCACGGTCACGTTGCAAGCGCCGGCTCCGACTGGTGGAATAACGATCGGATTGGTGAGCAGCGATACGTCGCTGGTTAGGCCGCCATCGACCGTCTTTATTCCCGCCGGCGCAACCGATGTCGATTTTGCGATTCCGACCAGCACTGCTTCAGTCCCCACGCGCGTCACCCTCACTCCCGGCACCGCCAACGATAGCGGCGTGACGGGTTTCCAGGTTTCGGTAGTGGTGACGCCGCCAGGCAGTCCCACACCGCCGGCGAGTCTGTCCTCGCTCACGCTGAGTTCGGCGTCGGTTTTGTCCGGGAGCACCGTGACCGGGACGGTCAAATTGACTTCACCCGCGCCGGCCGGTGGCGCTGTCGTGACCTTACAGGGCAGTATGGAAGGTCAGGTAATTGTGCCAGCCAGCGTCACCGTGCCGGCCGGGAGCACCAGTGCGAACTTCGCCACGTTGCCGGCGCCGCAGGTCAACGCGCGGCACTGGGTTTTCATCGGCGCGCATTACGGCACGAGCGGTGGTTCGCAGGCGCGCATTCTCGAGATTGATCCAGCGCCCGGTCCGGCGACGCTGCTGGCGATGGGGCCGTCGAGCCAGGACGTAGTGGGCGGTCAATCCGGCAAAGCCACTGTCGCCCTGGCCATGCCGGCGGTCGGCGGTGCAACTGTTAACCTCAGCACCGACAACCCCTCACTCATTCACGTCCCGCCGAATGTTTCGATCGCCGACGGCAACAGCACGAACACCTTCACGTTCACCACGAGTTCCATCTCGGGGCTCGCCACCGGCGGATTCATCACGGCCAGCGCAGGCGGCGTGAGCAAATCTGTTTTTGTCAACGTCGCTCCCGATCCAAATGCGACGCCGCTATTGCAATCGCTCGCCATTTCACCGGCCAGCGTGACCGGCGGCACAAACGCGACCGGCACGGTTACATTGAGCTCTCCCGCTCCAGCTGGCGGAATATCGGTCACGCTTTCGACGAGCAATCTCGCGGTCGCCAGGGTCCCTGGCATCGTGAACGTCGCTGGCGGACAAAGCTCAGCCAGTTTCACCATCACGACGTTTGCCGTATCGGCAGACACCACAGCGACGATCACGGCGTCCTACGACACGACGCGCACGGCTTCGTTGACCGTGACCAAAGGCATCGCACCGACACCTACGCCTCCCGCAACTTTGCCGCCGCCGACGTTGCTCAGCCCGCCGGCGGACGCGCGTTTCGCGCCGGGAACGAACATTACCTTCGACTGGACCGACGTGAGCGGAGCCGCCACTTACACGATTCAGATCGACGATTCGAACAGTTTCCCTGCGCCCTTCATTGTCGAGCAAACCGTCACGGCGTCGCAATTCAGCACCAACACGCTGCCGACCAAAACAATGTGGTGGCGCGTGCGCGCGAACGATGCGACCGGCAAAGCCGGCAGCTGGTCGGCTATTCGCCGGTTCGAAGTGAAAAGCTGAACGACGTTCGTTTCGGCTCTTCAGCGTTTCAAAGCGATGCGAAGACGCATCGCAGTCTCAAATCTGCGGGAAACGAGAAGGCGTTTTCAGGCGTTTCGCGCGAAGCGCTTTAGGAGTGCGACATGTCCTCGTGTCGCTTTTGCGGCGCGATAAATTTGCGCGGCAATTCAAAAATCATCCGGCACTTTAACCTTGTCGATCTTGAAAGAATATACCGACTGGACAAACGCGGGCCGCGCGTTCGTCTCAAACCAGCGCGCAGAACACCATTCGTAATCGCTCGCCATCGCGACCAGTCCATGGTGCACCGGCTTGTGATGAACATACTTCAAACGCGCCAGCCACGATTTTTCAAATGTCAGGCGTGTATCCCAAAATTCGTACATCACCCGGCGCGCCCGCGAATTGTCGATCTTGTTCAACTGCACGCCCACCTCGCGATGCAAGTGCTTGATGAAATCGCGGTGGGTGACGCTGGAATCGCTGAAACTAACGACGATGTGATAGTGGTTTGGTAAGAAGGCCCACGCCTGAAGAAAAAGTTGATAATTTGTGGCGAGCGCGAAAGTGGTGTCGCGGAACAGATCGAGTTTTGCGTGTCAGAACTGAAGAGCGGTTTTCGATGCAGCGTTGCCGCTGTAATAATGTTGGTGCCGTGCGGCGTGAAGTAGTGTGGCGGCGCGTGCGGCCACGGCGCATACATAGCGTTCTTCTGCCAAAGCGGATCGCGTTCCGGAAGCGAAAAAGCGATGCGAGGACGCCTCGCACTCCCAAAGCACTTCGTGCGAAACTCCAGCGCTAGTTTGGCGAGGTTGCGAGAGTTTTTGGAGTGCGCACGCGTCTTCGCGTCGCTTTATAGTAGTATTAGCTGCGCGCCTTGCCCGACGCGTTCAAGGTTTCCGGTCTTCCGCAACGCGCAAGACGATCTTGCCGCGCGTGTGGCGCGTCTCGATTTGCTGATGCGCCTTGGCCGCGTCGGCCAAGGGAAATGTCTGCGACACGATCGGCGTGATTTTGTTCGCGTCGATCAACTTCGTCAGCTCCTCGAGCACCTTTGCATCCGGATGCGCCATCACTCCGGAACAGCGAATCTCGCGTTTCGCGCACTCCGCTGAATCCGGGTCGCCGGTGATTGAAACAATCACGCCGCCCTTTTTCACGATGCCATAGGACGCCGGCAGCACATCGGCGCGCACACAGTTGAGGACAACATCGACATCTTTCACCACCGTTTCGAATTTGGTCGCCGTGTAATCAATCGGTTGATCGACCCCGAGTTGCTTCAATAAATCCTGATTGGCGGTCGATGCCGTCGCGATCACTTTCGCGCCGCGCGCTTTGGCGATCTGGATCGCGAAATGGCCGACGCCGCCGGAACCGCCATGAATCAGAACCGTTTGTCCGTTGTCGATCTTCGCGTCATCGATGAGCGCCTGCCAGGCAGTCGTCGCCGCCAAAGGCACTGCGGCGGCTTTCTCGAAATCAATGCTTTTCGGCTTGAGCGCCATCTCACCCTCTTTCGCAATCGCGTATTCGGCGTAACCGCCTCCGCGCATGATCGACAAGTATGCATAAACAGCGTCGCCCGCTTTGAACTTCGTTGCCTTCGCGCCAGTCTTCTCGACCACGCCGGCGATGTCGTAGCCGATAATCATCGGCCTCTTGTCGAGTCCGCGTTTCGACAGCATTCCCTGCCGCACGAACGCGTCCACCGGATTGACCGCCGCGGCGATCACGCGGATGAGAAGCTCGTCGTCCTTCGGCTCGGGCCGAGGCACCTCTTCCAGTTTGAAAACTTCCGGCCCGCCGTAGTCGTGCACCACGGCTGCTTTCATCAGCGGCCCGGTCGCCGCGTCCACGGACCAAGAGATCGCAGCGGCGACTCCAGCTATCGTTAGCGCTCTTAGAATTCGCATGGATTGCGCCATAGTCGGTCGGAAAATCGTCAGCTCTTGTGTTCCACCGATACCATCCAGCTCACGCCGAACCGGTCTTCAAGCATGCCGAACTTTGACGCCCAGAATGTTTTCTCGAGTGGCATCACGACGGTCCCATTTTCGCCAAGGGCCTTGAATGCGCGCTCGGCTTCCTCCTCGTTCGGGACGGTCAAAGACAAACTGAATCCCTCGAAGGTTGGCGGACCTTCGCATCGGCCATCGGACGCCATGAACGTTGTCGCTCCGATGGAGACGGAAGCGTGCATGATCTTTTCATCGAAGCAGTCGGGCATCTCCGGTTGCGGCTCGGGGTTCTCTTTAAATCGCACCAGCCGCTCCACTTTTGCCCCGATGGCCTTGCCGTAAAATTCGAGCGCTTCTTCGCAGCGGCCACCGAAGAACAGATACGGCTGCACGAGCATGTTGGAATTGGATGTAGTCATCAATCACGGTTCGTGCGCGTCGCCCCGCGTCAACCGCAGATTATGAAGTGCGAATTGCATTCCGGCCTGTCTGGGTTCCTTAAAAGGGATGCAGATTGAAGCAAAGGAAGAGGTCTGGCCACTGAGGCACGTCTTTCGGATTTCACGCGGCAGCCGGACCGAAGCGCGGGTCGTTGTCGTGACGGTGAGCGACCGCGAGCACACCGGACGCGGCGAGTGCGTCCCGATTCGGCGCTACAATCAAACGATTGAGTCGGTGCTTGCGGAGATCAAATCAATCAAGAGCGAGCAAGCGTTAGATCGACAATCGCTCGAACAGCTCCTACCCGCCGGCGCGGCCCGCAACGCCGTCGACTGCGCATTGTGGGACCTGGAAGCGAAACGCGCCGGCAAACGCGCGTGGGAGCTGGCGGATGTTCCAATGGTCGATCACATCGAGACCGCGTTCACCATCAGTCTGGATTCGCCGGAAAAAATGGGACAAGCCGCACGAGCCGTTTCGACCTTGCCGATCCTGAAACTCAAACTCGGCGGTGACGATGTCGATCTTGCGCGCGTCGAAGCCGTGCGCGCCGCTGCGCCAAGAGCACGCCCCATCATCGACGCGAATGAATCGTGGTCGCCGGAGCATTACCGTAATGTGGCGCCCGCGCTGAAGGAACTCGGCGTCGAGCTGATCGAGCAACCGTTCCCCGCCGACGCCGATGAAGTGCTCGAAACGCTCGATCATCCCGTCCCGGTCTGCGCCGATGAAAGCTGCCACACGACTGTCGATCTTCCGCGGTTAAAAAACCGCTACGAAATGATCAACGTAAAGCTCGACAAAACCGGCGGCCTGACCGAAGCGCTCCGTTTGTTCGAAGCCGCGCGCGAAAGTGGATTCAAACTACTGATCGGCTGCATGGTCGGGACTTCTTTAAGCATGGCTCCGGCGCGCTTGCTCGCCAGCGCCGCCGACTATGTCGATCTTGACGGCCCGCTTCTGCTCGCGCGCGATCGCGACCACGGCCTCAGTTATCAAAACGGCAGAATGAGCGTTCCAAGTCGCGAACTGTGGGGTTAATGAGATCTTCTAGCTTACGTGCGCTCGGGCCCAGTATTCATCCAGGTCGTCGGAGATAACAGCAAACACCACTGGCTCACACGTGTGGTTCGCGGCGCGCCGAGTGCCAGAAATCCATGATTTCGACCGTCCGCGCGGTTTCGTCGAGATGGTAGTAAATGAAGTACGCTTTGCACAAAAGACGCCGGACGTTCCGTCGTTTGCGATACGGTGTTCCTAGTTCTGGAAACTCCCCGAGCAATTCGGCACGGTCGAGCAAATAGTTGCCAAAACGCACAGCGGCAGCGGGATCATCTTGCGCGATGAAGCGAACGATCTGCTCCAGTTGGTGGAGTGCTTGGGGAGCGAAAATTATTTTCCAGCCCATCCACGGATTTTCTCGCGGACGCGGTCGAGCGGAATGCCTTCGCCGGCGTCGAGTTCCGCCGCAGCTTTATCGAGTCGCGCAAGGAGAGCTTTTTCTTCGCCGTCCGACATAACCGACTCCTCCTGCGATTGCAGCCATACGGCGAGGGCCGATTTCTCGTTGGCTGGCAATTTTTCAATCGCTTCCTGGATTTCGGTGATGGTGCTCATGTCGATATTGCGGATTTCTTAGCATGAAAAGTTCGTGAGGGCGAGGGCCCATCTCGCCACAAAAACGGCGAGGTCGGTCTTCCGTCGCGCGAATTGTGGGGCTAGGTTGAATCATTATGATGATCCAAACCAAAGGATACGCCACCCACGGCGCGAAAGAGGCGCTTAAACCATTCTCGTTCGAGCGGCGCACGCTGACACCGAGCGACGTCCAAATCGAGATCCTCTATTGTGGAGTTTGTCACTCCGACATCCACACCGCGCGCAACGAATGGGACGGCACGACTTATCCCTGCGTCCCGGGCCACGAGATCGTCGGTCGCATCGTAGCGGTCGGTCGCGAGGTCAGGAAATTCAAGGAAGGCGATCGCGCGGCGGTCGGTTGCCTGGTCGATTCGGACCGCACCTGCGACAGTTGCAAAGCTGGGCTGGAGCAATTCTGCGCCGCCCCTGCAACCTTCACCTACAACAGTCCGGATCCGCACACCGGCGCGATGACCTACGGCGGCTATTCCAAAACGATCGTGGTCGATCAGGATTTTGTCCTGCGCGTCTCGAACGATGTCGATCTTGCCTCGTCGGCGCCACTCTTGTGCGCGGGGATCACAACGTATTCGCCGTTGCGAAAGTGGAACGTGCGCGAGGGCCAAAAGGTCGGCGTCGTGGGCCTGGGTGGACTCGGGCATATGGCGTTGAAATTTGCGGCTGCCTTTGGGGCCGAAGTCACCCTGTTCACCACCTCGCCGGGCAAAGCCGACGACGCGAAACGCCTCGGAGCGGACGAGGTGATCGTCTCGAAGGACGAGGACGCGATGCAAAAGCAACAGAAACGCTTCGATTTTATTATCGATACTGTCTCGGCCCAGCACGATCTGAACGCTTATCTGCAACTGCTCAAGCGCGACGGCGTCATGACGCTGGTCGGCGCGCCACCCGAGCCGGCACCGGTGAGCGCGTTTCATCTCATCATCCCGCGCCGCCAGCTGACTGGTTCGCTAATCGGCGGCATCCCGGAGACGCAGGAGATGCTCGATTTCTGCGCCGAACGCGGCATCACCTGCGACATTGAGACGATCAAAATGGATTACATCAATGAAGCCTACGAGCGAATGATCAAAAGCGACGTGAAGTTTCGCTTCGTCATCGATATGGCGACGCTCTGAAAAACCCTGAACCGTAAATCAGCTCTCGATCTTGAAGATCGACATGCCGCGGGCCTGATAGTTCGCCAGCGCCTGGGGGTGATCGCGATTGCAGGTGTGCACCCAAACCCGTGCCGGCGACATGGCCCAGGCTTGCTCGATTGCGCTCGTGAGCAACGCGCCTCCGAGACCGCGCCCGATGAATTCGGACAACAAGCCGAAGTACGCGATCTCAATGCCGCCGTCGCCATCGACCCGCAACTCGTAATAGCCGGCCAGCTGGTCCTCAAAGTAGGCTGCAAAAGTGCGTAGCTCAGACGCGAGCCCGTATTCCTGCCACTGGGCATCGCTCCAAGCGCGTTTGTCGAACCAGCGCCACGCTTCGCCGACTCGACGATACAGATCACGATTGAACCGCCAGTCGCGCGCCTTCAATTCGCGAACCTGAAATCGATCATCCGTTCGCTTGCGATGCAGTTCCGCCGGCGATCGCATTTCGAGGTACGTGGTGGTCAGCACTTCTTTCGCGTCACTCGTGATTTGGGCGACCATTTCTTTTCTCTTGCTTGATGAATTATCCGTCGTCATGCTCGTCCCGCCGCGCGAAGGCACGTAATCGCCCCCGATGAGTTCGCCCGCTGCTACGTCTGTATCTCGTGCGCGGCTGATTTTTATCCCTGATTGATCCGACGAAAACTATCAAATACCCATATGCTTCTCAACAGGACTCTCCTCCCCGCGTGCACCATGAAACGCGTTATTTGCCATTGGTCGGAAGGCCACTACACAGCCAACAGCACCGATCGCGAACACTATCACATTCTCATTCAAGGCGATGACTCAGTGATCGGCGGCGATCATCCGATCAGTGACAATGTCAGCACCGCTGATGACGACTACGCGGCTCACACCCGGGGATGTAACACCGCTTCCATTGGCGTCGCGCTTTGCGCGATGGTCGGTTGCAAGGAGCGGCCATTCCGTCCCGGCACCGAACCGGTGAAACAATCGCAGTGGGACACGATGGTGCGGGTCGTCGCCGAACTCTGCAAGTTTTACCAGATACCGGTCACCCCGACGACCGTTCTCGGCCACGGAGAAGTTCAAAAAAACCTGGGAATCCGGCAACTCGGGAAATGGGATCCGATGGTGTGGCCGTGGGATCCTTCTGTGCCAGCAGGGGAAGTTGGAAACGCCCTGCGGGCGCAGGTGAGTGCCGCCTTGGCCAGTCTTTGATGGGCGATTTGCTGAGGTCGTCGGCCGCTTAGAAATGTTCCACCATGCCTGAAAATCATCCTGATAAGCCTGTTTATCGTTGCGTAAGCAAACCGGTGGTGCCTCTCCTTGTTCTGAGCCTCATCGTGCTGAGTTGCGCGAGCACTCCGGCTGAGGAGCCAGAGGCCGAGATCAAACTATTTGTCGCTCACGATAAAGTTAGCGAGGCGAAGAAGCGTGTTCAGGATTTCACAAAAGAAGGACTGAAACGGCACCGGATTTATTTCTTCGATACCAGCAGTCTGGAGCTTTACGAGAATGCCCGCGGCCCGGTCATTCTGCGCGCGCGGCAGAAGGGGACGAAGGAACCGCAATCAACGGTAAAATTTCGCCGCACTGAGCGCGATCCCGAGCTCGAGCAGAAGCTGAGAGGGATCAGCTCCAATTGGGAAATCCAGACCGAAGCGGTCGTCGGCCAAAAAGGTGGCCCCGGAATTTCCTATTCCCTGGATGCGAAGTTGGGGAGACCGCTCTCGGAGCTTGATGGAGCCGGCAGCGGGAGGATCACCGAGTGGTTTTCACCCGAGCAGAAGAAGTTCCTCGAAGCCGCTGGGGTCGACGTCGACTGGGGAAATCTAAGGGTATTCGGCCCCATCGATGCCGATGTTTGGGAATGGAAAGAGCAAGACAAACGCGTCGAGGCCAAGGTGACAGCGGAGCTCTGGCCGCTGGGTGACAGGCAAATCTTCGAATTGTCCTGCAAAAAGCCGGGCGAGAACTTGGCCCAGCAGATCGAAAATTTCGTCGCCTTCTTCAAAGACCAGAACATTCTTGCCGCCGAAAATCCCCAGTCCAAGACGAAGCAAGCACTGGAACACTTTGCCCGGGGCACGAGCTCGCAGCCGTAGACTACGACGACAACGTGCAGGGCTTTTCAATTTACCTGACCGCTGAGAATTTGAAATAACCAATGAACATTGCTTCGCTACTTGAGTTCATCGGTTTCGATGTCCTGTTCATTGGCATTCTTACCTTCGTCGTAGCTCGCATCGGCGTGAGGCTGTGGAATCATGAATCGTGTCGCGATCTTTGCGTAAGCACGATCAATGACTGCGGGAATCTATTTGGCGGATCGAGGACTACAGATGGGGCGCCGTTCTCCTCAGAAATTTCTCCACCGCCCAGTCCTACTCCGGCAGTAACGCCGACGGCAACTCCGTCACCGACGCCCACCCCTGCGCCGACTCCTGCGGGCACAGCGACTCCCCCAGCAGCGCCTACATTGCAAATTGCCGGCATTTTAGTGATCGCGGCAGTTATCGGCATGACCGCGAATTTCATGGCCGACGAGCTGTTGGATAGCGGCATGTTGAGGTGGGTGCCTCTGCTTGAGATTAAGGCAGATTCCAAGTGGGAGCTTAAGCGCGGCCCGCCTGCCGAAGAAGACGCGGTTAAACTCCGGGTTTTGGCTGGCCTCGTCGAAAAAGGCGTCCTGAAACCGTCCGAAAGGGAAGCTTTTTCTGATGAATTTCTAAAACGGCATGAAAACAACAAAGAGCCAAAGGAGGCGACGAAAGACCTCGACGAGGCTAAGGCTTTTTTTCAAACAGCACTTGTTAGTGTCCTGCGACAGTCCAGTTCGGATGCTGCGGTCGCCAGCTTGCGAGCGGAGTTCATGGTGGTCCGAGTGTTTCGCGTCCTCTTTCTTTATTCATTGGTTTTGGTGGTTTCGACTTTCACCGCAGGCGTAATACACGTGATGTGGCCACTTACGCGGCCGCGAAAGCAAATGATGTCGCGTTCGGTCGTCGCCGTGGTCTGGCTTCTTTTTTTGTCTTATCTGTTTCTCTGGTCCTGGGCATATCAAAGCAAGCGATATTACAAAAAGCTGGCATACAGCTCTTTTGCCGCCCCCTCCCCGCAGAGAAGCCGCGCGCTCTATTAAGCTCGCGGCAACGCGCCGCTGACAAAGCTACGGTGCAGAGATGTTCGCAAATGCTTCTTTGTTTACGACGTACGGCATCTTGCTCGGGTCGCCGGCGTAGTTGCCTTCGAGAACATCGATCAAACCTTGGACGCAGCGCCCCGCCATTCCTTTGTCCGGATCGGGCGAGAGCCGGGTGATTTGGGCGCCGCTGGCGAAGTGATGGAATAAGCGGCAGCGATCGGCAATTGCGGGGTCGAGCAACGGCGAATCGGGCGGCAACGGTTCTTTCTCGAAAACGTCGAGGGCGGCGCCGGCAATAACATTTTCCTTTAACGCTTTGGCCAACGCCCGTTCGTCGACGACTGGACCGCGCGAGCTGTTGATCAGGTAGGCGGTCGGTTTCATCTGCTTGAGGGTTTGTTCGTTGATGAGGTGGTAGGTCGGCTTGTCTGTTTCGCCTTCGCGCAACAACGGCACGTGAATGGTAACGTAATCGGCGCCCCCGAGCGCCTTCTCAAGATCGACATATTGTATTGAAGTCTTCTCTTTTTGAATCCCGCGCGCGTGGCGCAAGTCCATCAACTCCTGGATGGCAGCGACGAACTCGTCGTTGTGATACGCCGGGTCGTAACAAAGGATGTTCATGTCGAACCCGGAACATTTCTTGATCATGGCCAAACCGATGCGTCCGGTACCGATGACCGCAATGGTTTTGCCTGTGACCTCGTCGCCAAGAAACGGCAGGAACGGATGCCACGACGGCCATTTCTGTTCGCGCACGAGCCGCTCGCTCTGCCACATTTTGCGCGCGAGCATACCCATCATAAAAAACGCGAACTCGGCTGTCGCTTCCGTGAGGACGTCGGCGGTGTTCGTAAACGGGATTTTGTATTTGTTGGCGTCGCCGCGATTGATGTTGTCGAAACCGACCGCGATCTGCGCTACCACCTTGAGCGTCCCCTTCCCCGCTTCGAAAATTTCCGCGTCAATGGGATCGCGCAGAGTCGTGATCAATCCGTCGATCCCGCTCTTGACCTTTTCGATGATCACCTTCTTCGGCGGCGCTTCCGGCCCCTGAAAAACCTCAAAATCATATCCGCGCTCGCGCAGTCGATTCTCCGCTGGATCACCGATGCGCGAGGTGGCAAATACGCGGAATTTTTTCGTGTCAGGCATGAACGAAAAAATGGTTCACAGTTATCTGTTATCCGTTATTGGGGTTTTGACCAGCGACATCGCCGCCCATCGTGCGCGCAGATTTCTCCATTAACCGATAACTGAGTAACCTGTAACCGCAGCGCCAGCCGAGCTGCGACTCCGGCCTATAGGTTTTTAGTTGCCCAGGCGCTGACCCGCTCCAGCGCTTTCTCGATGTTCTCGATCGAGTTGGCGACGCTGAAGCGCAAATAACCTTCCCCGAAATCGCCGAAGGCAGTGCCGGAAAGCGCGGCAACACCGGCATCGTCGAGCAAGGCGTCGGCCAATTTCTTCGACGGCCAACCCGTTTTCGTGATGTTCGGGAAAACATAGAACGCGCCTTTGGGCAAACGGCAGGAGAACCCTTCGATCTTGTTCAAACCCGCGACCATGACGTCGCGGCGTTTTTTGAACTCGGCGCACATTTCATCGACCGAATCCTGTGGGCCGCGCAGGGCTTCAATGCCGGCGATTTGGCTAAAGCTGGCAGTGCACGAGCTGGAGTTCGTCATCAAGCGCGCCATGTGCGTGGCGAGATCGGCGCGCATGACTCCGTAACCCATGCGCCAACCGGTCATGGCATAGGTTTTGGAAAAACCATCGAGCAAAATGGTGCGCTCCCGCATTCCGTCGATCGACATGATGGAATGATGTTCGCCTTCAAAAATGAGCCGGCTGTAGATCTCGTCGCTCAACACCATGAGATTGCGATCGCCAATCGCGGCCGCGATCTGCTCGATGTCGATCTTAGTTAACACACCGCCGGTCGGATTCTGCGGCGAATTTAAAATGATCAGCTTGGTCTGATCGTTAATCAGGCCGGCCAACTCATCGACATCGAGCCGGAAGTCCATTTCTTCACGCAAGCGAATGGGCACAGCTTTGGCGCCGACGTAATCAATCATCGACTCATAGATCGGGAACCCGGGATTCGGATAGATGACTTCGTCGCCGTTTTCGCACAGCGCCAGGATCGAGAAAAAGATGATCGGTTTCCCGCCGGGCACGACGACCACTTCATCCGGGGTAACGTCCACGCGCCGTGTCTCTCCCACGTGTTGCGCAATTACCTCGCGCAGCTCCATCAAACCGGCCGAGGGCCCATAGTGCGTGAAACCTTTGCGCAGCGCATCGCACGCCGCGTCGATGATGTTGCGTGGCGTATCAAAATCGGGCTCGCCGATTTCCAGGTGAACAATGTCGCGCCCCTGCGCTTCCAGCGCTTTTGCTTTTACCAGTACTTCAAAGGCCGTCTCCGTCCCGAGTCGCGCCATGCGCTCGGAGAGACGAAGCTCGCGTTGGGCCGGCTTATGCATCGTGCCGACTATAACGCAATCGCATCGCCCGCAAATGTCGCCTTCACCGAAGGCCCCTTCACCCGATTCAGTTTCAAGCCGGGGACGAAGCCGGACGGCCTGGCGGCCTCAGCTGCGCCGAGTTTTCTTCACCAAGCCGCGCTTGACTGGCGGAAATTGCTTCCGCCGGTGCTCGACGCAGACCGCTCGCCAGCCCACACTTCGATAAAATCCAGATCAACCATTTGGTCGGGTCCCATTGCCACGGCTTCACGCCATTTCGGTAATCGTGCTGAAACTCATGATGATAATTGTGATAGCCTTCGCCGAAGGTCAGCATCGCCATGAAAAACGAATCGCGCGCGCTGCAACGGGTCGAGTAAGGCTGGCGGCCGATGGTGTGGCAGGCGGAATTAATGAGGAATGTGCCGTGCTGCAGGACAACGACTTTTGCGACGCCACCGATGAGAAAACCACCGAGCGCGCCGACCCATCCGTCCCACAAGCCGCCGAGCAAGGTCGGCAAAACAAAACTCACCAGCACCGCGAGCAAGTGAATATGGCGGTGCTGCCACATCACGAGCGGGTCTTTTTTTAAATCGGCAACGTTGTCGAACGGCGGCTGCGGCCAGAGCTTGAATAAGAGCCAGCCGATGTGCGCGTGGAAAAATCCCTTGGTGATATCGTAGGGATCGCCGTCATGATCGACATGTTTATGGTGCCGGCGATGATCGCTTGCCCAGAGCAACACCGAATTCTCGAAGGCAGCCGCCCCGAAGACGAGTGTGAAGAGGCGCACCGGGAATGCAGCGCGAAAGGTGGCGTGCGAAAAAAGCCGGTGATAACCAAGCGTGATGCTAAAGGCGGTCGCCAGCAGCAATACCCCGAAGATCGCGAGGTGAAACCAGCCAATGCCGAAATACCACAGATAAAGCGGCACGGCCGTGAGCGTCAGAATAAACGTCCCAATCAGGAACGAACTCGTCGTCCAGTTAATGCGGTCCGTCGGGATGCGAAAGCTCACTGCGAAAAAAAGCGAGAAAGGATTACCCGGCTTATTGCGTCGGCCGGCCCAGAATGACGTCTTCTTTCTTCCAGGAATGAACGCCACCGCAGTGCGCACAGGTAAACTTTTGGGTTTTCATTTTCGTCGTCGGCCACTGTTTTTCCTCCACCGTCCGTCCGGTGTCGGTCAATTTTGAGGTGGAAGGACAGCGCACGAGCAGGCTTTTCAAACTCGGACGGGACTTCGCTTTCGCCCTTCGCGGCGGTTCAAACAGGAATCGCGTTGCCATTGATCAGAGTTGGTAAACGATCCGTGCCAGGGCGGTATCGTAAGGTGACATCTTCCTCTTTACTCGATCTCCCACGGTAAAGCGAATAATCGTTTTTGCTTTTTACTGTACGGTTTCACCCGTCCGGGACGAAACTCGCCGCTCGAAAATTCGCGACTTTGCATCGCTGAATAATTTCTCGCGTCACGCGCTCGCAAGTGATTTTCTCCAACAGATCCTTGACGATGAGCGTCCTCGGAACAGTGGAAAGCCTCTGGCGTTACCCGGTCAAAAGCATGCGCGGCGAAGAGTCGGACGAACTCTTCGCCGGTTATGCGGGTGTTTACGGCGATCGACTCTTCGCTTTCACCAGTTCGGCCAATGCGCCAGGATTCCCGTTTTTTACCGGACGCGACCAACGCCAGATGATTCGCTACCGCGCCCGCTTCCGAAATCCGGAGAAAGCGGCGCGACCGCTGAATTGGACAGAAGCACAGAAGCTTTCGCCAAACATCAACCCAATCTCCGCCCACCCGGCGGACTTGATGATCGATGTCGAAACGCCGGATGGGAACACGTTTCCGATCGACGATCCGGCTTTGATCGACAATCTTCGTGCCGGGCTCGGCGGCCATCACGAGCTCACGTTGCTTCGTTCCGAAAAAGCGCTCACCGATTGTCGGCCCTTGTCGATCTTCGCCGTGCAAACGGCGCGCAAACTGGGCGAAGAAACCGGCGTCGAGGTCGATAAGCGCCGCTTTCGCGCAAACGTCTATGTCGATCTAACATCCTCCGACGGATTCGCCGAGGATGAATTCGTCGGCCGCTCGTTGCGCATCGGCTCAAAAGTGACGGTCGCAGTTCTGCAGCGCGACGCCCGCTGTATGATGATCACCCTCGATCCTGAAACGGCGGAAAAGACTCCAGCTATTTTGAAGCGAGTGGCCCAAGCGCACGAAGGCATGGCCGGTGTCTACGCTGCCGTGCTGAGCGAAGGGACGATTCGCCGGGGCGATCCGATCGAGTTGCTCGACTGACTCTCATCAAGACGCGTTCTTTATCTGTGCGGCGTGGCGTCCTTCGCTGCGCGCGATTGGCCGGCTCTTAGAGCGTGAACCGGCGCTCTGTTCCGATCATCTTGATGGCTGTGGCTCTGGCCATCGCTGTGGTGACATTGTTTGTCGATCTCAACCGGCGCGTCGCCGCCCGAAACCTGCGCGAGGCGATTCTTGCTGAGCTTGCGCCGGTGACCTTGAAGAACTGCACGTTGCAACGATTCGGCAGCGCCAACGATGGCGGATATCTCATGTGCGAAAATCTGATCGAGCCGCTCGACGCGGCCTATTCCTATGGCGTCGGCCCGAATGACGATTGGGGATGCGACGTGTCGCGCCGGTATCACGTTCCCGTCCACCAGTACGACTGTTTTGACCCCGCGCGCCCCAGCTGCGATGGCGCCACGTTCGTCTTTCACAGCGAATGCGTCGGCGACCGCACCGGCGACAGAGACGGGCGTTTCTTCGATACGCTCGAAAACCAGTTGCGGAGAAATGGCGATGCCGGTGGCAACGTCATCGTGAAAATGGACATTGAAGGCGCGGAATGGGACGCGCTTCTCGCCACCGCGGACGAACTGCTTTCATCGATTGGGCAGATCACGATGGAAATGCACGGCGTCGATGACCCGAAAATTCTCGAAGTGCTTCGCAAACTGAAGCGCAATTTTTATCTCGTCAATCTGCACTTCAATAACTGGTCGTGCACGGTCAAGGCGGCGCCGCTCCCCGCCCGGGCCTACCAGACGACCTGGGTCAACAAACGCATCGGCCTGCTTGAGCCGGCCGCGCCTGTTCCAGCGCCAATGAGCCCCCTCAACGCGCCCGACGCGCCAACCTGGCCCGATTGCCAGTTGGCTGTGCGATAACGGATGGGAAGATTGGTCAATTCTCCAAGTCGGCGATTTCGGAAAGCGCTTTGCGTCCGATATCCGGCACCTGCGCGTTTTCGGCCGGATGGCCCACGACCAACAGGACGAATGGCTTCTCATGCGTGGGGCGCCCGAGAATTTTGTTCAGAAAACCCATCGGGCTCGGCGTGTGCGTTAACGCCGCCAGCCCACACGTATGCACTGCAGTTACCAGTATGCCGGTCGCAATCCCGACTGACTCGATCGCATAATAGGTCGGCGAACGTGTGCCGTCCGCCAAAGTCCGGAATGGTTGCGCGAAGACCGCGATCAGCCACGGTGCGATTTCGAGAAACGCCTTGTTCGAATCGGTCCCGATCGGCGTCAGCGCTTCAAGCCATGCTTTCGGCGCCCGATGCGCGTAAAACTCTCGCTCTTCCTTTTCGGCGGCGATCCGAATCTCATGTTTGATCGTGGGATCGCTCACCGCCACAAAATGCCACGGCTGCAAATTCGCGCCGCTCGGCGCCGTCCCGGCCGCGCGGATGCAATACTCGATTACCGACCGCGCGACCGGCCGATCGGAAAAATCGCGGATCGTTCGCCGCCGCTGCATCGCTTCGTAAAATTCCCGCGCCCGCCGCAGAATTTCTTCGTCTGTCTGCTTCGCGATCGCCTTAGCCGGCACTAAACGCAGTTCCATTTGTACTCAGCATCAACGAAGTTTTGGACGGGCACTAGTTTTCTGTTCGACGCTCGTCACCGGTCAGTTGTCTCCTATATTCCGTCATGAGCTTCACCACTGTCGAGCAGCTGCCATTTGAGGGAATGTCGTACGAGTTCCACGCTCACAAAGAGGGCGCGCCGATTTCCGCTTACATCGTCAACGCCAGACCGGGACAAGGGCTGCCACTGCACACCCACCCGTACGTGGAGACGATCTTCGTGGTGGAAGGCCGCGCCCGCGTCACGATCGCCGATGACACCCGCGAAGTGAACGCCGGCGCCATCGCCGTCATTCCCGCGAATACACCACATCGCTTCGTCAATACCGGCGACTCAGTACTCCGGCAGGTCGATATCCACGCTTCGCCACGGTTTATTCAGACCAATCTTGAGTAGAGATTTGGTCCTCGGATTTTGCTGGTCACCCGTCACCCGTCACTAAGCACTTTGTCGTGGCCTCAGTCGTCTTTCTCCGTGGCGTGAATGTCGGCGGCGCGAACCTGTGCAAGCCGGCGCAGCTCGCCCGGCAATTGGCCAAGTTCGACATCGTCAACATAGGCGCCGTCGGCACGTTCGTGGTTCGGGCAAAGGTGAGTGAATCAACTCTGCGCGCCGCGATCGCCGGCAAACTGCCTTTCAAATGCGAGATTATGATCGTGCCCGCCCAAGCGATTGTCGATCTTACGCTGAAGGATCCGTTCGTGGATCAGCCTTCCGATCCGGACATCACACGATTTGTCAGCGTGTTGCACAAACGGCCTCAAAAGCTTCCGCGCCTTCCGCTGTCGCTTCCGTCAGACGCCGATTGGCTGCTCAAGATCGTCGCGATCCCGAACCGATTTGTTCTCGGGGTCTATCGCCGGCAAATGAAAGCGATCGGCTACCTCGGCAAGATCGAGAAGATTCTCGGCGTCCCAGCGACGACGCGGAGCTGGAGCACGATCGAAAAAGTGGCGAAGGCGCTGTGTGACTGACACCATTCCTGCCGGGCGTACGGCGTCTCCTCCGCCCCGGCGTTGACGTAACAGCGGCGTTACTTTTAGCGGTTTGTTGGTGCTTCGCTCGCCGGGTAGCCTGGGGAATGACGCGGTTTCTTCCCCAACTTTTCGCCTTGGCGCTCCTGGCAACGCACGTCTCGGCGCAAACGACCAACTTCACCATTATCGATTCGCCGAACGCGACCAACAGCGCGAACAATCACCTCAACGGCGTGACCGCGCTCTCGCCGACCGATGTTTGGGCGGTTGGCTTTTTCTCGATCGATTCGTTTCGCACTCTCGCCATGCATTGGGATGGCACGGCCTGGACGATCACGCCGACGCCTGATCCCTCCCAGCCGAACACCGATCAACTAAAGAAAGTTGTCGCGTTCGCTTCCAATGACGTCTGGGCGATCGGCGGCCACGGGTTGTCCTACAGTTTTCGCTGGGATGGCGTGCAATGGATCCAGGTGCCGATGCCTCCGGTGAACAACCGCGGCTTCACTAACGTAATCAATTATCTTGATGACATCGCCGGCGCCACGCCGAACGACATTTGGGCGGTCGGCTCGATGGATTCGCTCGAAGGCGGGACCTGGACTTTGACCATGCACTGGGACGGCGTGCAATGGACCCAGGTGCCGAGTCCGAACCAGCCGACACCGAGCGGCAGCTTTTATTCGCAGGCGTTGCAGGCCGTCGTCGCGGTCGCGTCCAATGATGTTTGGGCGGTTGGCTATTATCGGGTCGGCAACACCGAACATCCGCTCATTGAGCATTGGGACGGGACGAAATGGAGCATTGTCGCGGCGCCGGACAGCCCGGCCGGTGACGGTTGGCTGCACGGCATCGCTGCGGCTGGCCCGAACGATATTTGGGCGGTCGGCGAATATCAGAAGACCGATTTCAACACCATGGCGAAAGGGTTGACCATGCATTGGGACGGCACGCGCTGGTCGGTTTTCATTCCGCCAAACCCCAGCCCGTTTGGTGTGAACCCGCTAAACAGCGTGACCGCGCATGGCCCGAACGATTTCTACGCCGCCGGCCAATGGGAAACTTCGAGCCAGGGGTTGAGCACTTACATCGTGCACTGGAACGGCGCGAACTGGAGCCAGGTTTCGAGCCAGGACATGCCGGGAACCGGCACCGGTTGGAACCAACTGCTCGATATTGCCACCGATTCCTCAGGCGGGATGTGGACTGTTGGGTCAAAGCAATCGTCTTTCGGCAGTCCGACTTTTACCTTGGTTGAACGCTCGACTGCTGCCGCGCCGCCACCTCCAACGCCGACGCCACCGCCTCCAACGCCTACGCCGCCGCCCCCGACACCCACACCAACTCCAACGCCGACACCAATCGCAGACCGCGTCTCGATCACCCGCGCTGAATACATCGTTTCCAAGAAACAGCTTCGCGTCGACGCGACGAGCTCGAGCGCGCAAGCCGTGATGAAAACCTACGTTACATCGACAAACGCTTTCATCGGCACGTTGACGAACAACGGCGGCGGTAAATACTCCGGCCAATTCAGCCTCGCGACCAATCCCCAGAACATCACCGTGCGCAGCAGCCTGGGTGGCACCGCGACGAAAGCTGTGACGGCAAAGTAGCGGTCGCAACGATCACTGCTTGTACTGATCGTCGCCGACCTTTTCCATCCAGTCGACGACTTTACCGTCGAGCGCTTCCTGAATGGCGATGTGCGTCATGGCCGTGGTCGGTGCGGCGCCGTGCCAATGTTTTTCGCCCGGCGCAAACCAGACCACATCGCCCGGCCAGATCTCCTCAACCGGTCCGCCCTCGCACTGGGCCCATCCGAGACCGGCGGTGACGATCAAGGTCTGACCGAGCGGATGTGTGTGCCACGCGGTGCGCGCACCCGGCTCGAAGGTCACGCTCGCGCCACGCACTCGCGCCGGCTCTGGCGCTTCGAAGAGCGGCTCGATTCGAACAGTTCCCGTAAACCAATCTGCCGCACCTTTGCTCGAACTTCGCCTTCCCGCTCTTTTTATCTCCATTGTTCTGAAAGGCGTTGTCAGACCAAATCTTCGTCGTGGCCGTGACCGTCGTCATGGAAGATCGACAAGGTCGCTTTGGACGAAAACTGTTCTGTCCGCCAACTGTCGGTCCCGATTTATGCCGGATTATTGTTTTGAAACTCGCGACTCTTCCAACAAAAGCGTCTTCACATCGGCGAGGACAAGGCGCGGATCGAGCGTGCCGGAGCTGTAGATGTTGCGGACGCGGCCCTCGCGATCAATGAGAAAGACGCGCAGAATGTGGTAAAGCGGGCCTTGGGGATCGGCCGGGTTTGGTCGTTTGTCCACCGCCTGGCCGTAAGCCTCGAGAACCGGTTGCAGTTCCGCCGCCGATTTCGCGGTGACGAAGCGCCATTCGCAGCCCGATTTGTCTTCACGAATGCCTTCGGAATAATCGGCCAGGCGCTGCGGCGTGTCGTGCTCGGGATCGAAACTGATGCTGACAAGGCGCATGTTTATCGCCAGGGCTCTGTCCTCCGCGCTGAGGGAATGAAGCTGGCCTAGCACGCCCGTCGCGTAAGGACACGCTTTCGGCGCGGCGCAGCGCGTGTAAATGAAACTCAACACGGTGATGCGCCCGCGGGTGAGATCGCGGAGATTAATGCGTTTGCCGTCGGTATCGAGTAAGGCGCCGTCGCCGGCGTCTTTCACCACGGGCAACGTGTAACTACCCGGCGCGGGCGGATCGTAATCGTGGTCGCCGTCGCGCGCGAGGTTGGAAGCGAAGGCAATGGTCGTGATTAAAAACGGAACCAATCCGGCGATCAGGCCCGCTGTTACCGACTTGGAGGGACGACCGGAGCCAGCCCTGAGCCTGTCGAACGGGTGTCGCCCCAATATTTGGGCCGGGACAGAGCCCGTCCCTCCAGCATTTTTCATTTGCTCGCAACGACGGTGGGCGCTTTGCCCATTTTTGTCGCACCGAAGAGCATGTGATGCGGTCGGCCCAGTTTTAACGCCGTGAAATCGAGGTCAAACGCCGGCTTCAGCTCGTTGCCGTCCCAATTGTAAGCGCGCAGGAATTGCTCGTTGTCCGCGCCCTGTTTGTCCCAGCGCGCCAGCACCGAGCTGGTGAAATAGAGACGTTTCCCGTCCCAGCTTTGCGACACCATGTTTAGCTGCTTGCCGATTTGTTTCTCGTAAATCTGTTTCGGCTTTTGCGGGTCGGAAATGTCGAACACGCGGCACTTGCCGTCCCCGAAACTGTCGACAAACAATCTGTTGTCGTCGGAGCTAATGCTGATATCGACCGGCAACACGCCGCCTTTCACGTCGCCCACGGGCGCGACGTCTTTGGCCTGCCAGTCGCCTTTTTCGTCCTCGTAAACCAGCCAGAGCTTCGAGGTGAGCGCGGTCGCGGTGAAAGCGTAGTTGTGCTTGTCGCCCCAGGCCCAGCGGATTTCCAGCGGCGCGCCCGGCACCTGAAAAACTTTCTTCGGCTGCCGCGCGTGAAAATCCCACATCACCATCGTGGAACCGAAATGTTTCATCGCCTCGGCGTCGGCGGTGAGCGAAGCGAAGTCTCTCGTGTAATTTTTCCAACCAGTGAACGACGAAGTGAGCAACGCGTTCTTGCGCGGCAACACGCGCGCGTCATAGCCGTAACCGTCGGCGAATTCCGCTCCCGCCGCGCCGCGCGCATCCGCCGGAGTCGGCAGCCAATGGGTGGCGATGTAGTTGCCGTCGTTTCCGTATTCCACCAAGGCAGTGCGACCGCCTTTATCTTTCGCGTTGGAAAGACACGGGATCAGCACGCGCCCCGGCAAGGCATAGGCGCCGTGCGGGCCGGCCACGCCACCGGTGGCCTCGGCGAAATTGTCGATCGTTTTTATCAGTTTCGGCTTCGCCGGATCGCTCTGCACATCGAAAATGAAGATGCGACTGTTCTCCAGACCGGCGAGCCAGAGCTGGCGTCGATCATCGGTGAACCCGCCGTGGTGCGCCTCGTTTCGTCCTTCGACCGAAGTTGTGTTGATGACCTTGCCGTAGGTGGGCGAGCCCGGCTTGGCATCGACCGTGACCAGTTTGTCCGCGCCGTCGCCGAGTCCTTCGACGCCGAGCGTCCAGACATAAACGAACTCTTCCTGTCCCTCGATCCGCGCCATGTAAGGCGAAGAACAGGTTTCATCAGCACGGGCAACGCGGAGATTCAACGCGAGGGTCAGTGCGAATGCGCCCGCCAATATTAAACGCGAAACGATAACGGTTTGGGATTTTGTTTTCATTGTTGATGGTTGATTTGGTTTGAGCAGTTGTCGGAAATCGTGCCTTCGCTCAAAGTCTAATGCTACGCGCCGTAGTTTTTTCCGGCAATGTCTTTGTCGATCTTAGCGAAACAATCGGCCAACGCACGCTCCACTGCGGCCCTTGCTCCACTTTCAATCGGCGCCCGGTGACCGACGACCAGGCGCTCGAAGTCCCATTGCATCAGCGTTTGCATTGACCGCTTGAACGCCTCCCGGTCGTTGATGGTGAGGCGGCGAAAGAAAACGCTCACCCCGAACAACCGCGGCAGCCGCATGATGTGCCGGACAAAGAAGCGCGCCCAGCCGCGCGTCTCGTCCGGAAATGAAAAGAACAGATCGGCCACGACCAAAGTCGCCGAGCGGCGGTGAAACAAAACGTGTTCGTTCATCTTGTGGCCCTCGATTTTGAGCACATCGATTTCGTTCCGCCAATCCGACGGCGGAGCACTTAATGATTTGATCGGAATCCCGCCCCCTTTGCTGAATCCGTCCGGCGCGAAATAGGGCAAATCCGGAAACGCGGCGCGCCCTTCTTTCGCGAACGTGTCATGCAGCAGCGTCGCCTCAACCAGCCAGCCGGGCTCGCCGAAGCGGCGGATCGCGGCGATGTCTTCGGGCGTAAAGGGCGCCGTGGAATGGATCACCACGCGCCCATCACGCAGGCGCAAGAGCGTGACATTGCGCGCAAAATCGATCCCAAATACGCGCCAGGGAAACGACATCACCACGACATCGTCCGCGATCTGCCGCCACTTCATCCCCCGTGCTCTCAGTTCCTAAATGGTCACCGTCCCGCGGAGCACTTCCACCGCATAGCCGCCTACGCGCACATTCGTGACCCGGTCAGTGCCAGTCCGGCTCGGACCATCGCGCGTGGCGCGCACGTGCATCTCGCTTGGACGCCGCATCTCCAGGCCCTGCCGTATTACCACTTGTTCGTCGCTCTTGGCGATGCCGTGCTTAACCATCCAGGCCGCGGCACAGCCGGCCGCCGATCCCGTCGCCGGGTCTTCACTCCCGTACATGAACATGCGCGCCCGAACATCGAGAACATTTTCGCGCCGTTGCGGGCAGACGAAGTAAAAAAATTTCGCTTCGGTGTTCTTGAGGAAGTCCGTGATCCGCGCGGTATCGACCCTTAAATTCTCCAGCGTCGCCGGGTTCCGCATTCCAACAATCGCGAACGGCAATCCGGTCGACACAATCTGGCTCGGCCAGTGGGATGCAATTTCGTCCGGCGCGATTCCAATCACGCGCGCGACTTCTTCGCGCGAAAACGTCTTTCCAAATTCAGGATCGCGTTGCCGCATTTCGCCGAACACCTCGCCGTTTACGCGGTCCGGGTGGGGCTTCCCCGAATCCGGGGTAAATCGCACCGGAATCTTCCCCGCTTTCAGATCCAGCGTGATTTCGCCTTCCGAAGGAAAGGGTGCACTCTGCGATGCATATAAACAAAGCGCCGTGCCGAGCGTCGGATGCCCTGCGAAGGGCAACTCTTCCGTGACCGTGAAGATGCGAACTTTCTTTCCTTCGCGCATTTCGATCCCGGCGTCGCGTGGCAGAATGAAAGTCGTCTCCGACAGATTCATCTCTCGCGCGATGGCTTGCATTTCGTCATCGCTCAGGCCGCGCCCGTCGCTGAAAACCGCCAGCGCATTCCCCGTCAGCGGCGTCCGCGTGAACACGTCAACCTGAACGAATCGGTAACTGCGATCCCGCATAATGATCAATCTCACCACTGCCAGAGAATCGCCACCTAAAACCAGTGCCCCATCGCGAAGCTTATCTGGCAACAACTCTGAACTGTTCCATTCGTCACTCGCTCGCCGCGCTATAAACTCGGCCCACTCTGGCTCGGACCGACGACGGTCATATCGCTCTTTCTTTTTAGTCTTGCCTTTTCAATACGCACGCACGTATTATCCGCTCATGGCCAGGCCCTCCTTACGCGAACAGATTTTGCAGGCCGGACTGCCGGTCATGTTTCACCGCGGTTATCACCGCGCCAGCGTTCGCCACATCTGCGCGGCCGCTCGTGCCCCGCAGGGCTCCTTTACCAACCATTTTCGCTCGAAGGAAGCTTTTGCCCTCGAAGTGCTCAATCGCTACTTCGACTACTTGAAGGGCCTGGTGCAGGAAGCCTTAAGCGATGAGGCCCTCACGCCGCGGCAGCGCTTGAAACGGTATCTCGACGTCATTACCGAAAAGCTGGAGCGCGACGGTTGGAAGATCGGCTGCCTCATCGGTGACTTCAGTCTGCAGGCCAGTTCCCATAGCAAACGCTTGCGCGCGCGGCTCCATGGGATTTTTCAAGAATGGCGCGCCCTGTTTGCCGAATGCATTGCGGCGGGGCAGCGAGCCGGCGAAGTCGATTCCCGGTTTGGTGCCACGGAGCTGGCCGAGTTTCTCCTCGCTTCCTGGGAAGGAGCGATTTTGCGCATGAAAGTAGAGCGCAGCCCGGCCGCGCTCGAGCGATTCAAGAAGATCGTGTTTCAAACCGTTTTCCAGCGGCCGCGAACTCGTTCCGTTCGAAAACGGCGCCGCCGCAGACAGCCGCCCTCGGTTAAACCCAAACAAAAATAATTATGAACCGAATCCTACGTCTGTCGTTATTCGCACTGGCTTGGGTTGATATCGCATTCGTTGCGCCAGCCGCAGACCAAACCAAGAGCGAGCAAGCGTTCGCGCGCCTCGCGTCGCTCCAAGGCAAATGGCAAGGCTTGGCTGACGGCACCAACACCACCTTGATTTACACGCTCACCGCCAATGGCAGCGCGTTGATGGAGCAATGTCGACCGGAGAACGGTCTCGAAATGATCACGATGTTTACGGTCGAGGGTGATCACCTCCTCGCTACCCATTACTGCTCCACCAAAAACCAGCCGCAGATGGCGACGCCGGCCATCACTGATGCGGAGAAGCCATTGGCCTTTTCGCTTGTTCGCATCACCGGGCTCAAATCGGCCGACGATTTTCACAACACCGCTCTCACCGTCACCCGGGAAGACAACGAGCATCTGACCCAGGAATGGCTCTACGAAGCCAAGGGTAAGAGCGGGAAAAACGTGTTCCATTTCACGCGCGTTCGGCCGGACCCGAACCCATAATATGAGAACATATTTTGTCGCACTCGCCCTCGTCGGCGCGCTTGAGTTGTTATCGCCGGGAACCGCTGTGGCCGCGCCGCAAGATTCCGTCGACGGCAAGGTGAGACGCGATGATGTCGATCTTTTCTACCGAATCGTTGGACCGCCCAACGGCGATTACATCCTCGTTCTAAGCGGCGGGCCGGGCGAAGACATCCATTCCATGCAGGGCGTCGCCAACGAGCTCGGCAAAAAGTATCGCTGCATCATGTGGGAACAACGCGGCACCGGCCGCTCGAAGCTCCCGAAATACGACGCGTCCACAATCAATCTCAGTGCTTACATGGACGACATCGAAGCGCTCCGGAAACAATTGCACACGGAAAAATTTATCGTGATCGGAAATTCGTGGGGAATGATTCTCGGTCTCGCGTATGCCGGCACGCATCCCGAGGCGACGCACGCGATTGTCACGATCGGGTCCGGGCCGATCACGGCCGAATATCTGGGCGTTTTTTCCGACAACCAATTCGCGCGACTCGGCGCGTGCGAGCTCGAAGCGCGCGATGTCTGGAAAGATCCCGCGCGTGAAGCAGCCGACCCCGACCGCGCGTCCTTCGAACGATTGCGCATTGCAGCGGTCGCGTACTTTTTCGATCGCAAAAAAGCGTTGCAGATGCAGGCGGAGCTCGATCCCGCGGATTACAATTTCAAAGTGCCGCCAACCTTCCTGAGCGCCGAAGGCAAATACGATTTTCGGCCGAAACTAAAGACGATCACCGCTCCGGTTCTGCTTCTTCAAGGCCGGCAGGATATCGCGGGCGAAGCAAATGTTTTAGAAGCGCACGCGCTGATCAAGAATTCGACGCTCGCTTTCATCGACAAGTGTGGCCATATGCCGTGGCTCGAGCAGCCGGAACAAACCTGGAAAATCGTTCACGATTTTCTGGATCGCATCCCCTGAACAGAAATCGATCGGATTAACCCACGGAGTCCACGCAGCGTTGGAGAGCAGCCGTGTCGGACTGCTTTGACATTCGAATCGCGCTACGGGTAAAGAAGTAGGAATGATTTCGCTAACTTCCTTGTGGCTGCCCATTTTGCTTTCGGCTGTGGTCGTTTTTTTGGCCAGTTCCATCATTCACATGGTGCTCACTTACCACCGAAGTGATTACCGCGCGCTGCCGAATGAAGAGAGTGTCACCGACGCGTTGCGCAACGCGGGTGTCAAACCGGGGCCGAACTATTTCTTTCCGTATGGCTCGTTCCAGGAAATGAAATCGCCGCCCATGATCGAGAAAATGAAACGCGGTCCGGTCGGCTTCGTGACAATTCTACCGAGCGGACCGCCGGCGATGGGGAAGAATTTGATCCAATGGTTTTTGTATTGCGTCGTGATCAGCTTGTTCGCCGCCTATCTCGCCGGACACACGCTCGCACCCGGCGCCGCATTCGTGCACGTATTCCGCGTTGTTGGCATTGCCGCTTTTTTAGGATACGGCGCCGCCCACATTCAGGAATCGATTTGGGGCGGCCGCAGCTGGGTCGTCACGTTCAAGCACCTCTTCGATGCCATGATTTTCGCCATACTGACTGCGGCAACATTCGCCTGGCTCTGGCCGAAAGCGCTTTGATCGCGCTTGGAAAGTCGAAAGCCGCGGCGCGCCGAACGGGCGGAAGATCATGCAGGGCGCGGTCGACCACGACGCGGCCTATCGACACCAGCACCTCGTCCGATCTGCTCCGCTGGTATACGTGAATCACGTATAGCATGGTATAGTAGGCAGTTCCACTAACCTCTTCTCACCGCTTGCTCTCGAGCCAGCCTATCCCCTGATGGAATTTTCGAGCGCGGTTCGGGCAAAGCCGCGCGGGACCGCTCGGCCGTGCTCCCATTCTTGCAGCGTTCGCTTGGAAACCTGCAACTTCAACGCCGCCTCGCTCTGCGAAAAATTCTTCCGCTCACGCCACGCTCGCAATCGACGCGGCAACGATCCGGCGGCGAACCGCTGATGCCTAACGTGTTCGGGGCGTGTTCCGAAAGCCATCTTGAGAGAGCATGCTATACGTGAATCACGTATAGCATCAAGTCTGCCTGCGTCTTTTCGACAGCGCGATTTTCGCCGCGCTGACTGCGGCAACGTTCGCCTGGCTCTCGCCGAGAACGCTGTAGAGGCGGCCGTGTCGGCCGCGAAGCGCTGTGCCGATTAACGCGACCCCGCCTGCCCCAACTGACTGTAGAATTACTCCAGACGAAGTTTTAGTGCTTTGTACACGGCTTTCTTGCCGGTGCGGGCGTCGACACCTCCCTCGGGACGTTTGTCGACGTGTTGCGACCAGGCGAGAAACAGATGGTCGTCGTAGCCAATAAGGCAAAGATTTCGCTTCGGATCGCGGTTTGTCGACGCGGCCCGGTCCAAAATTGCGTTTATCGTTTTTGTTGCGCTGATCAGCTCGGCCGGATGAACCTCTGCGGTCGGCTGCGAAGCTTCCCATAGCATACGGCCGCCCTCGAGGAACCTGTGCACGTCGCAGTCCGGAAATGGATACTCGAAACAATACATCACTCCGCCCAGCACGAGAAACGCGCGCTTCACCGGGTCGGAGGGACCAAGGCCCCGCATCGGAATACTAAACGTCTTTGCGGTTTTGGAGACACTATCGGTCGAGCGCAGGATCGGTTTGCTGCCTTCGGGTTTGGTTTTCGTGGCCCAAACAAGTAAGAACCGGCCACCAAACCGTATGAACGACAGCTCTCGGTTGGGATCATGATTTGTCGCCGCGACGCGCTTCAAAACGTCGTTGATATGGCTAGTGGCCGATACCAGCTCCGCCGGATGAAACGCGCTGACTTCGCCTTGCCAAAGGCTTGCGATGAATTGGTTGCTGGCCGGGTCCCGATAACAAACACAGACGGGATGCCAGTCCGGTGCGACTGGAATTATCATATAGTCGTAGGTCGGAACGTCTGGATCGGTGAACCCCGGCGGTCTCCGCAAGGCGCAACCGCTGAACAGCGCGACACCGAGCACGCCGGCAATAAACAGGAAGCGGACATTTCTTGGTTTCATCATGGTTGAAGGTCTGGATTGTCCAACGCGTACGCCCCGCGCGATCGCCTGCCCGATTTTTCCTGATCAAATCACCAAATCCGCTCGTTCGGCAAGAGCATTTAGAACAGTGTGGAAGGCGTCGTGCCGCTTCCGCCGTAAAGTTACGCTCCCTGCGGATGGCGCGAATGGAGATGAGCGACATGGCCGGTACAGCCGCGAGTTAGCTGTCGAGCGCAGCGGGAGCTGTCGAGATACAACCGCACTTGTCACCCTGCGCTTTGCCAGGAGGATTAATCATGAAGCACGTCATCCTGCTCTTCGTAGCGAGCGCTGTATGCGCCAGTGCGCAGCCGTCACCCGATCTGGAAAAGGAGGAGGCGGAGTTGTTGCGCCTCCACAAGTTAGACCGCGAAGCGCACTTCAAGACAGACGTCGATAAGCTGCTCGAGACCTCGCCCGAAGAATTCATCACCGTCGGCCGCGGGAAAATAATGAGGCAGAGCAAGGCCGAGGAGCGCAAGAGATTCACCGAATATTTCCGGAACGCGAAATACTACGAGTGGGAAGACCTGGAAGAACCGATCGTCCGCGTCTCGAACGACGCAAGCATGGCGTGGATGATCGTGCGCACCAAAATTCGGCGCGTGCAAAAGAAATCGGACGGAACCGAAAGAGAAGAAAAGGTCGTTTACGCAGGCGTCATGACCTACGAAAAGCGCGACGGCCGTTGGATGCGCGTGGCAAACGTCTCGACGATGGAGACTTTGAACTAAGCGCGCCGCTTTTCAGCTTTCCGTAAAGCGAATGTGAAATGTTTAGATCTGACCCCATTCTCCCATTCCAGAATTTCATGGGCATTAGTCTCTAGCGCTAGCTGATCTCAAGCAGCTCGCCCAACAGTGCATCAACGTATCGTTTTAAATTTCGAATCTCTTTGATGCTCGCGCCTACATGTGTCGATGCCGAGCCACTTTTGTATGCTGATCGGGCTAAGGCGGCCACCGCTTCTTCAACCGTTTGCAATGACGCTTCAGTAAGTTCACGGGCAGCCGTGGACGTTCTGCGCGCGCGAAGAACATATCGCACCTTTTGTTTTTGCGTTGGTCCGGCTTGCCCTTCCTCCAATTGAAATCCAGGCGTCGCGGTCACTTTGTCGTCCGGCGCAAGGTGATCAACGACATCGCGCAAAGCCTCACGCAATTCCAATGCAGTGCCACGCCAAGAAACACGACGGTCATGTGCGATATCGCGGAGAGCTTGTTCATATGAAGCTGCCGAACTAGGTAGAAGTTTCGCCAATGTTTCCAATATTGAACGCTCCAGAGGCGACAAAACCAGCCGCGCGCCTCGCGACTTCATCAAATCAAACGTCGCTTCCAACAAGTACGGTCTCAACTCGTTAATCTGGCCGAGATAGGCGTATTGCTCGCGTGGAGCTGTCGCGAGTTGAAGGATTGCTTGGATGACGTTGTCGATTTCCTCAATCAAGCCGGCCCTATTTTGCGCGATTTCTAATTCTGGCCGGACAGAATCAAAATAAGTTCTAGCGATCGCTCCTCCCAGTGGCTGAATCGTGTGGCCACTTACACTTTTTGAGCGACTGGCATTGACTTTTTTTTCGAGCTTAGAGACTAATTCTCCGATCTGATTTAGTGCGTCGAGAGCATCGGCCATTCGCCATCAGATTTATCGCGATTTCGCCCGCAGCTTTTTGCGCTTGCTCTTCCCACTTTTGGGCGTTCCCACATGACTGCGCGGCATAGCATGAACCACCAGGTTGTAACCGACGGGATTGAGCTTGTAGTATCCGCTCCCTGCAGAATCGAGATAACCAGCTGCAGCTGCGTTTGGAAGAACCTGCGGCATTCGCCTGGGTAACCGAAAACCAGCTTGCTTAAAATACTTTTCCAAATCGCTCGTATTTACCGACTCTTTTCGTTCCCCTTCGTCCGCCACTTCGGAAAGATAATAAGCAACTAAAGCAGCCATTTGATTGGATGACTCTGGTTGCTTGTCATCTTTTAGGTCGCGGATACTTGGCCGACGGCTGGGCGAGCCATCGATTGTGGACTGAGCGCTTGCTCCAGACGCAACGCCGCTCACTGCAACCGCTCGGGAACGACTGCCTAGACTCAGCCGGCCGAAGACGTAATCGAGCACACGCTGAATCGAGTCGCCGTCGAGTTTTTCGAGAGCAGACAAGATTACGCCGATCGCTTTGAGCTCTTTGTCTGCGGAACTGCTCTTCTTACCCATAGGGGAAACTTCTAGATTAGTTATGCACTCGCAAATGATTAATTAGCAAGGGCGAAGTTGCCTTACGCCTTCGCGTAAACTTCGGAGCCTTTTTTCTGAAATTGACTCAAGCGCTTCCCGCACTTTCGCCCTCTCGGGCCTTCCCGTCTATGTCGCCTCATCCCGGCTCGGCTCCATTGACTCGAACGCATCCCGTATTCTCGCCCGTCCCGGGCTATGGTCCATCTCATCGCGTCCCCGCATTTCGATTCATTCGTTTTTTGTTCCGTCACTTTTTGGAATTTTTCGGCGGTAACTCGCGGATAAACGACCAGGAGACTTCGGCGGTCTGGCCGTTGTCGTAGTGGACGAATCCACCTTCGCTCCGCTTCGGCGCGACAGGGAAGCCGTCTTCCCAACCTAAATAGCGAACGTTCTTGATCGGTGAAGCTTTTGCCTTTCCGAACGGTACTTTGGCGTTCTTGGTCGCTTTCAAAACCGGACTCAATTTCACGCGGGCTCCAGATCGGCGGCAACGTAGCGCGTCTGATTGAGAACCGCGTCGGTCGCTTCGACCGGAATTTGTTTGATGAGTTCGCGAATACTGAATTCCTGTTGCCCGATGACTTCAATGCCGAGGACTGTGCCGGTCGCGTCGAAATCGAGCGTCACCAGACCTTTCTTCGAGTCGTACGGCTGCGTGCACGCAACTTTACCTTCGCGAAGGCGGATATATGCCGCCGTGGCTTGTGTGTCGATTTCTACAACCGGCGGTTCGGTGATCTGAATCACAAAATCTCTACGATTGCTCTTCCCAGTATCCGGTGATGATCCAGCACTCATTGGCTTTTACTTCGGCAACAATAACCAGGATTCTACTTTCAAACGCCCTAAAACAACCAGATGAATTCGCCGTGGTTGCCTTTGCGCGGCGGAGTTTTGAGAATGGAAACTGGTTCGTTGATCGTCTGCATCGCCTGCTCGACCGTGAAGCCGCGCTCGCGAGCGCGCTTGTCGATATGCGCGGTGTCATGAAATTCGTACGCCATCGATTGTCGATCTTACGAAAAAAGTTCGCGATGGCGAGGGCGCCATCGCCAGCACGCGAGGCGCGTGCGCTCCCCAGAAATCAGACGTCAGAGATCAGACAATCCGCGTGGATTCGCGGTTAGTTCTAACTCTTCGCGTAGATTTCCGATCCGGACTCCGCGAACTCCGTTGCCTTCTGTTTCAATCCTTCTTCGATTGCTGCTTCTTCTTTGATTCCCTGCTCGGCGGCGAACCTGCGGACGTCCTCGGTAATCTTCATCGAGCAGAAATGCGGTCCACACATGGAGCAAAAATGCGCGGTCTTGGCACCTTCTTGTGGCAATGTCTCATCGTGGAATTCGCGCGCGGTTTCGGGGTCGAGCGACAAATTGAATTGATCTTGCCAGCGAAATTCGAAGCGCGCTTTGCTAATGGCGTTGTCGCGGTATTGCGCGCCGGGATGGCCTTTGGCTAAATCGGCGGCGTGGGCGGCGATCTTGTAGGCGATGACGCCGTCTTTGACGTCCTTCTTATTCGGCAAACCGAGATGTTCTTTTGGCGTGACGTAACAAAGCATGGCGCAGCCGTACCAGCCGATCATCGCGGCGCCGATGGCGCTGGTGATGTGGTCGTAGCCGGGGGCGATGTCGGTCGTTAGGGGGCCGAGCGTGTAGAACGGCGCTTCGTCGCACCACTCGAGTTGTTTCTCCATGTTCTCCTTGATCATGTGCATGGGGATGTGGCCCGGGCCTTCGTTCATCACTTGGACGTGCTGCGCCCACGCGCGCTTGGTCAGCTCGCCTTGAGTGTATAACTCAGCAAACTGGGCCTCATCATTTGCGTCAGCAATACTGCCTGGCCTCAGGCCATCGCCGATGGAAAAGCTGACGTCGTACGCGGCCATGATCTCGCAGATTTCGTCCCAATGCGTGTAGAGAAAACTTTCCTGATGATGGGCGAGGCACCACTTGGCCATGATGGAGCCGCCGCGCGAGACGATGCCGGTGGCGCGGCGCGCGGTCATCGGGATGTATCTTAAGAGGACGCCGGCGTGGACGGTGAAGTAATCGACCCCCTGCTCCGCCTGTTCGATGAGGGTGTCGCGATAGATTTCCCAGGTCAGTTCCTCGGCGCGGCCGCCGACTTTTTCGAGCGCCTGATAAATCGGCACGGTGCCGATCGGCACCGGACTGTTGCGAATGATCCATTCGCGCGTGGCGTGAATGTTTTTGCCGGTGCTCAGGTCCATCACGGTGTCGGCGCCCCATTTCGTGGCCCAGCGCATCTTTTCGACTTCTTCCTCGATCGAGGACGCCACGGCGCTGTTGCCGATGTTGGCGTTGATTTTGACCAGGAAATTGCGGCCGATGATCATCGGCTCGGACTCGGGGTGATTGATGTTAGCCGGGATGATGGCGCGGCCGCGGGCGACCTCGCTTCTGACAAACTCGGGCGTGATCTCGTGCGGAATGGAAGCGCCGAAAGATTCGCCCTGATGGGCGAAGCTCAAATCGTTTCTGTAGGGGACGCTGTTAGCGTCCCGACCATTTTTAGATGGGAAGCTGTCAGCTTCCCCTACAGATGAAGGCGAATGCGCGCGACCGTTTTCGCGAATGGCGATGAATTCCATCTCCGGCGTGATGATGCCGCGGCGCGCATAAGCGAGTTGCGTAAGGCATTTGCCGGGCTTCGCACGGAGAGGCTTACGCGAGGCGAAGTTTGAAGATTGGAGATTGGTCCGAGCCGGACTGGCGTTTTTTGAAATTTCCTTGGGATTTGGGTTTTGCCCGCCTGCAACGCTATGCGAAGCATTGCGGGCAGGGGATTTGGGATTTCCGTTGCTGCCATTCGCATTCGCTCGGTGAACTTCGGAAAGATATCCATCGTCCTGCGGTCGCACGGCACGTCCATCGATGTGCTCCACATCTCCGCGGTCGCGAATCCATCTCCCCCGCAACGGTGGCAGGCCTTCCTGGACATAGAGCGCAACGGCCGGATCGCCCCAGGGTCCGCTCGTGTCGTAGACGCGGACCGGCTCGTTGACTTCGATCTCGCCGTTCAGCGATTTGGTTGGCGCGAGAGTGATCTCGCGGAATGGCACACGAATGTCGGGATGGAGTTTACCGGCGACATAAAGACGCCGGCTGTTGGGCAAAGACGATTGGTTCTCCACAGATTTCGCAGCCGCCTCCGTCGAACTACGGCGCGCCGGGGATTTACGCAGATTTTTCTCTCTGGAATCTGTGGAATCGGGACCGAGGGAATCTGTGGATGAATTCTGGTTCTTCATAGGCCATGCGCGGAAAGACGCATGGCTGAAATCTCGATCCGGTTCGGACTCGCTTCCCTGCGTCGGCATTACCCGCATCAGGTTCAAGGGGTCGTCCAACCGGACCTCTCAGCCATCACGGCTCCCCCGCACTTTCACGCGAAGCTACGGCTCGAAGAGCCGAAGTCAACGCGTGAAAGTCCAGAGGTCAGACGTCAGAGCTCCGACGCCTCCCGATTAACAGGCAATGAATAACCGATAACTGCCGCCGCTACTGCGTAGCCGCGGCCTGTTTGATATTGGTATGGAAAATCCCCAGCCAATCGTTGCCCTCTTTTTTCCAGACCGATCCGGCGTTGTAAGTGCCGGACATGTCTTTGCCGTCGTAGGTGCCCTCGATCTTCACCGTGTAAGTCGTCACGATGACGTCCGGCTCGTCAGTGAAGGAATTGTAATCGCCGAAGCTAAACGATTTGATGTCCCACTTTTTCATGTCGGCCATTTCCTTGGCCATGTCGGCGATGCCCTCGGCGTAAACCGCGCGGAGGTCCTTATCGACCACTTTCTGGAACGCGGCCGCGTCTTTGTCTTTAAACGCCTGCCAGGCGGCTTTTTCCTTGGCCATGATCATATCCTTCTCCGACCCAGCGATGGAAATCGCGACCGCAGAGAAGAAGGCAACGACTGCGTAAACGATGTATTTTTGCATGGAGTCCTTTCGGTTGAATGTAAATCAGCCTAGGACGCGCGCCGAACTGGTCAACAGGTAAAGGCCGGCCGCCCCAGAATGCTGCCAGCTCCGCCGGGATGTCGATCTTGCCGATTGGACAAGGAGGCACGTCTCGCGTTTCTTTGCCGGATGAAATCGCTTCTCGTTTCGCTTTTCAGTCTCTCCACTGCGCTCCTGTTGCAGGCGCAAACCGAGCCGGAGAAATCGGCGGCGCCACTCGGCAAAACCACGCCGCCACCGAGCGCGCGCGAAGCCGGCAAACCGCCGGCCGATAAGGTCCCGCCAGGCGAAGCCTCGCCGGCGCAACCGTCGAGCGAAGCGGCCAAACCGCCGGTCGAGAAGAGTCCGCCCCCGTTCGACACCAAGAACATGGATACCTCGGTCAATCCCGGTGACGACTTTTTCGCGTACGCGAACGGCGGCTGGCTCAAAACGCATCCGATCCCGCCCGACCAGGCGCGCTGGGGCAGCTTCAATGAGCTGATCGAGAAGAACAATGACGCGTTGCACGAAGTCGCCGAGAAAGCGGCCAAGACCGCCGGCAGCGCCAAGCCGGACCCCGATGTGCAAAAGGTGGCCGATTTCTATGCCAGCGGCATGGACGAGAACGCGGTGAACTCGGCGAAAGCCACGCCGTTAACCGACGAATTCAAGCGGATCGACGCGTTGAAAGATCGACAAGGTGTGCTCGATGAGATCGCCCACCTGCATTCGATCGGGGTGACGTCGCTGTTCGGATTCACCTCCGGCCAGGACGACAAGAACAGCACGATGGTGATCTCGCAGGCTTTTCAAGGAGGGCTCGGCCTGCCGGACCGCGATTACTACACCAAGGACGACGACGCTTCGAAAAAAATCCGGGACGGTTACGTCGAGCACGTCACGAAAATGCTGACTCTGGCGGGCGTTGCCGCGGACAAAGCAGCGAACGCGGCCAAGAAGATCCTCGCGTTTGAAACCGAGCTGGCCCGGGCCTCGCGCACGCGGGTTGAGCTGCGCGATCCGCAAAAGAACTACAACAAAATGAAACAGGCCGAGCTGCAAAACCTGACGCCGAATTTCAAATGGGCCGATTATTTTCGCGGGATCAAACTCGCCAACCCGGGCGACATCAATGTCGGCCAGCCCGATTTCTTCAAAGCGGCCGACAAAGTTTTCAGCAGCACGTCGATTGACGATTGGAAGGATTACTTCCGCTGGCATCTCATTCACGCTGCCGCGAGCGAGCTGTCACAGGATTTCGTTGACGAAGATTTCAATTTTTATCAGAAGACGCTCACCGGCGCGCAGGAGCTCAAGCCGCGCTGGAAACGCGTCGTGGCCGAGACCGACAGCGCCCTTGGCGAAGCGCTCGGCAAAGTTTATGTGGCCGATTATTTCCCGCCGCAGGCCAAAGCGCGCGCGCTCGAGATGGTCAAAAACGTGCGCGCCGCCATGGCCGACGCGATCAAGAACAACGATTGGATGGACGAAAAAACCAAGGGCGAAGCGCTCAAGAAACTCGACGCCTTCACGGTCAAGATCGGTTACCCGGACAAGTGGCGCGACTATTCGAAGCTCAAGATCGACCGCGGCCCCTACGTGCTCAACGCCATGCGCGCGTCAATGTTCGAGATAGATCGACAACTGAAAAAAATCGGCAAACCGGTCGATCGCTCCGAATGGGGCATGACGCCGCCGACGGTGAACGCCTATTACAATCCGAACCTGAACGAGATCGTCTTCCCGGCCGGCATTTTGCAGCCGCCATTCTTTAGCGCCACGGCCGACGATGGCATTAACTACGGCGGGATCGGCGCGGTCATTGCGCATGAAATCACCCACGGCTTCGACGACCAGGGCCGGCAATACGACGGCCAGGGAAATCTGCGCGAGTGGTGGACACCGGAATCGGCCGCCAAATACAAGGAGCGCGCCGACAGAATCGTCCAGCAGTATTCCGAATACGAGCCGTTGCCCGGCCAGCACATCAACGGCGAACTGACGCAAGGCGAAAACATTGCTGATGACGGCGGCGTCAAGATTGCGTTCGCCGCGTTGAAGAAAGCGCTCGCCGGCAAACCACAGGACAAGATCGACGGCTTCACGCCCGAGCAACGTTTCTTCCTCGGCTGGGCGCAAGTCTGGCGCGCCAATCAGCGTGAGGAAGATTTGCGCCGCCGGCTCATCATCGATCCGCATTCACCGAGCAAGTTCCGTTGCAACGGCCCGCTCTCGAACACGCCCGAGTTCCAGAAAGCGTTCAACATTCCCGACGGCGCGCCCATGGTCCGCCCGCCCGAGAAACGGGTCACGATCTGGTAGGGGCGGTTCACCGAACCGCCCCCGGGCGATTAGGGTCAATCGCCCCTACCTGATTTTGCCGCCCCAGCTCAGAATCTTTGCCTTCGTGCCGGCGGCTTCGGCTTCCTTGATGTTGCCGGCGCGATTGTAAAAGAGCGAAAGACTCGTCCAGCCGATCTGATCGTTCGGTTTTAGTTCGACCGCTTTCTTGCCGGCGTCGATCGCTTCGTTGAAGCGGCCGAGTTTCATCAACGCCATGCCAAGCGCGTGCCAGCCGTCGAAGAACTGCGGGTCGAGTTCAACGCAGCGCCGATATTTTTCGACCGCGCTTTCGAGATCGCCGATCGCGAGGTCGCCGTTCGCGTCGTCAAAGATCTCCTCGCGCGTTGGCATTTCACCGAAGATGTCGATCTTAGCCCGGGCTGCGCGAGGTTTGCAGGCCGGCATCGCGCGCCCGGTCGCGCATCCATTCTTGAAACGTAATTGTGCGCAAGGTTGTGAGATAACGTTGCTCGAAGGCCGCTTTGCTCTCGGCATACTTCGCCGGATCCGGCGGCTCGCGTTTTTCCAGAATGGCAATGGCCGCGCCATTTCCGGACGGAAAAAGTTCGCTCACCCCGCCCGGCTCAAGTTCGGCCACGGCGTTCTTGATCATCATCAGCTCGGGCGCCTCAGCTTTTTGTTCGGGCGGTTTATTGGAATCGTCGACCAGAGAAAACGGCGGCAACTTCTCGGACTTGAATCCGCTCTTGTTGATCGCTTCGGCGAGCGCCGGACCAGGCGCTGCCTGGCGCAATTGCTCGACGATTTCTTTACCCTTGGCCATGAGCGCGTCGCGGGTTTGCTTGGTCCGGATCGTCTCCGCGATGCCCGGCTTCGCCTCCTCCAGCGTGAGCTGGCGCGCCTCGACGATTCCCGCGAGGTGCAAGACGTAAAAACCGTCCGCGACCTGAATCGGATCGCTGACCGGTTCCTGCGGCGTCAAACGAAACGCGGCACCGCTCAATTGTGGATCTTTTCGCAGCTCGGGATCGGGATCGGCGCTCGTGAATTCGACCGTCGTTTGCACCGGGAGTTGAAATTTGGCCGCGACCTGTTTGAAGTCGGCGCCCTTTTCCAGCAGGGCCTGGCTGAGATCGTTCGCCCGATCGGCCAGCTTTTGCAGCGCGTCGATCCGTTCCCGGCCGGTCAATTTCTTTTGTTCCTCGGCGAGGCTGAGGTTGACGAAATCGACTTTGCGTTTCTCAGAACTCTTCAGCTCCGCCTTATGCTGCTCATAATATTTCCAAACTTCTTCGTCGGCGATCCTGACGCTCTTGGCAAAATCGGCGGCCGGCAGCCGGATAACGCTGACGTGCATTTTGCTGTAAGCCTTCTCGAAATCGGACTTGCTTTCGGTCTCGGAAACTCCGACGCCGGTCGTCACCAGTTGTTTGATGCGCGCGAGTGCCAGCTCATCGCGCACCAGCTCTTCGATTTGGGCTTCGGTCTGGCCATTTGGCGCAAGCACGTTCTGCACGAGCTCGTTGTACTTGGCCATGTCGAACCCGGCCGGGCCGCGAAACGCCTCCAGGTTTCTCACCCGTTCCACGATCTGCGATGAGGCGTGCCGAATCCCCAGGCGCGCCGCTTCGTGCCGCAAAATTTGCAGATTGATAATGAATTCGCCATAAGCCTGGCCCTGCGCATCGCGCTCGGCGCGGCCGCTGAGGTCCTGCACAAACTGCGTCATGCCGAGGGCCAATCCCAGATCGAACAGTCGCGCATCCCGCCGCGCTTCGGTCATGGAAATCGGCCGGCCGTACATGCGCACAAATTCATCCGGCCGGATCGCGCTGTAATCCGTCTTCACGAAATAAATGCAAAACGGCAGGGCCAGGACCGCGATCACGATCATGAGCCAGTTGCGATGTTTACGAAGAATTCTGATCATGGTTCGAGAGCCGAACTGTAGAAGCGGCCGCCCTCAGCCGCAAATCGGTGCGCCTATTTGCTGTAGCCGCGGCCCGGTGGCCCACACGCACGCGCCGGTGGGTTGAACGGCCCGAGCCGCCGTGGCTACAGCGCTACAATTCCTCGACCGTTTGCTGAATTAGTTCCCAGACGTTGCGCAGGTGCCGCTCGGTCGTGAGAATGTTGCCCAGGCCGACGCGAATGGCGGTGCGGCCGCGCAATTTGGTTTGGGTGACGTAAGCGCGGCCGGACGCATTCACCCGCTCGACGATCTCGCTGTTCAGGATGTCGATCTTAGCCGCTGTAGCCGCGGTCGCTGACCGCGGTCCGGCGTCAGCGACGCCGGCTACAGTGCCGACGAAGCGAAAGCAAACAACGGGCATCACGACCGGCGCGGCCAGCTCGAAGCGATCGTCGGCTTTGATCCAATCGACAAGTAGGTGTGCCAGGCGCAAATGTTCGCGGATGCGCGCGGCGATGCCGGACCGGCCGAAAGTGCGGAAGACCATCCACGCTTTGACGGCGCGAAAGCGGCGGCCGAGCTGGATGGTATAATCCATGTAGTTCTTCTCCGCTTCGAGCGTGTCACCGCGCAGATATTCGGGGACGAGACTGAAGACGCGGCGCAGTCGCTCCACATCTCGCACATAAAGCACGCTGAAATCGAGCGGCACGAAGAGCATTTTGTGCGGATTCACAATGATGGAATCGACTTCGCTCCAAGCGGCGGTCACCCATTTGCACTCAGGCAATACCGCCAGCCCGGCGCCATAAGCGCCGTCGACGTGGAGCCAGACCTTTTCTTCGCGAGAGACTCTGGCGATCTCGGGAATCGGGTCGACGCTCGCGGTTGAAGTCGTGCCGACCGAAGCAACCACCGCCATCGGGCGAAAATGCGATTGTCGATCTTGCGCGATCATCTCGCGCAAACGCGCGACATCCATTCGAAACTCGGCATCACTCGGGACGCGCCGCACATTTTCTTCGCCGATCCCGAGCGCGATGGCGGCTTTATCGACCGAGCTGTGTCCTTGGTCGGAAGTATAAATGCGCAGCCGCGGCACATCGGAGCGTCCGGCCAAACCTTGTTTCCGCGCGCAGGTCACAACTTCCTCGCGCGCGACCGCCAGCGCATGCATGATCCCGACCGACGCTACGTCATAAAGCACGCCGCCGAATTGCTCCGGCAGCCCGAGCCATTGGCGCAGCCAATCGAGAACGACCGTCTCCAATTCGGTCGCGGCCGGCGAGGTCCGCCACGTCATCGCGTTGATGTTGAACGCCGCCGAAAGGATTTCGCCTTCGATCCCCGGCGCCGTGGTGGTCGAGCCGAAGTAGGCCGCGAATTGCGGATGCCCCCAGTGCAACATCCCCGGAACGATCAACCGTTTGAAATCGTCGAAGATCTGCTCAAACGGCTCGCCTTCTTCCGGCGCGTGTTTCGGTAGCTGTGCGGCAATCGCGCCGGGCTTGGCGCTTGGCGCAACTGGGAGTTCTTCAATCTTCTCCCGATAATCCGCGACCCAATCGGCCAGCTCGTGTAGTTGGCGCCGAAATTCCGCCGGCGCCACGTCTCCCAATTCTTCGGAATCGGTTTCCCTAACTTGACCGGTTAAACCGGTCAAGTTTTCAGGCAGCAATTTGGATGATGGCTGCGTCATCGCGCCCATTTCCAATCGCGGCCGATTCCTTTTCTCAGCACGCGATCGCCGAATGGATAACCGCCGCGGATGATCCACCAGTAAAACGCCCAGTACGTGCTCAACGTTCGCTCAAAAATCCACAGCGGCGCGAACAGACAAACGTGGAGCGGAAAATATTTGCGCGCGCTCCCACGCAGCCAACCGACCAGGGCGAGCAAGATCGACAACAGGAAGATCGACAACCACCGCCAATCGACCAGCGCGATCGTGATCGCGATTGGGAGGAGCGCGGCGAACAATGTCGTTTTAAATCGCAAACCGAAATCTTCGTAGGCCTGCCGGGGACGTTGCTCGAGCCATTTGCGAAAGCTCGGTGGGCGTTTGGCGATAAATAAGTCGTTGGCGTAGCAGATGCGCGCGCCGCGGCGGGCGAAGTGGCGAATCAACTCCTCGTTGTCGAACAAGACATCGCCATCGTATTCGCCGGCTTTCAAAAAAACTTCGCGTCGAAACGCGCAGGTGCCGGGATAATCGGCGGCCTGCAAGGTCGCGCGATTGATCAGCATGCGCGCTGATTCGATTTTGGCCCAAGGTGGAACGCGTTCGGAGAGCGCGACGCACCTGAAGTAATTTTGCGGGCGCACGAGGTCGAACTCGTCGAGTAAGCCGCACATTTTTTCGATGTCGATCTTCGCGTAGCGGATGTCGTCATCGGCGAGAATGATCTTGTCGCAGCCGGCGAGGCGGACGCCGGTATGCACGCCGTTGACCTTATCGTTGAGATAATGGAAACGCCGATCGACCGGTTCATGCCGGCAAACATCGGACCAGAGCTGATGATGTCGCGCAAAGATCTCGGCGGGCGATCCATCAACAACCAGCACTTCGCCGACCTCCGCCAAGATCGACAAGTGAGCGCGGAGCTCGGCGGCTTCTGATGGCGAACATACCGAGCGTCGGATTGGAAGAACGTAGGTGAAGATAGCCACGACGGATTATGCGGTGCGATTTGTAGCTGCCGCCGTCTCTGGCGGCAGAATCCCTTGGCAATCTGCCGCCGTGACGGCGGCAGCTACAACGCGTCTCGAAGTTGTTGTCGAACTCAAAAGGCGAACCCGAAGCTAAAATGGAACGCGCCGGCGTCTTCGCCCGGTTGCCGGTCGGGATTAAAACCGTAATCGAGGCGGATCGGACCGATCGGAAGTTTGTAACGCAACCCGGGGCCGATGCCATAGCGCATGTTGTGCAGTCCTGGATTCTCGGAAGTGGGGAGCAGATTGCCGGCATCGAAGAAGAGCGCGCCCTGCAGCTCGCCCAAGATCGGAAACGTGTATTCGACATTGAAGATGGTGAACACTTCACCACCGATCGGGTTGCCCTTGGGATCGTGCGGGCCGAGGTCGCGCTCGGCGAAACTGCGCACGGTTGTGGCGCCGCCATTGAAAAAACGTTCGTCAATCGGAAGGGTCGTCGCTTCGTCGGCTCCGGATTGGTTCAAAGAATGAACGAGACCGGCGCGTGCGCCGACAGCGAACAGCGACTGGTGCAGCCAACGTTGCAAGGGCGGCACACTTTGGTCTTCGACCACGCCGGGAGTCAGCGGCTTTGGGCCGAGCGGTTGAAAGTAGGCGAGCCGGACGGTGCCGCGCGCCAATTGGATTTCGCTGCCGAGCGCGCGCGACGCCAGGTCGATCGTCGTGTTGCCGAGGAAACCGCGGGGCGCGACAAACGGGCTGTCGCGCAAATCGAGTGTCTGGGTGAGACCGACCGAGTTGATAAGGTAGGACGTCTGACCGAGAAAGTCGTTCTTGATCGAGGCGCTGGTCACTTCGACGTGACGCGCGGCAATGATCAAGCCGGCCTCGTAGTATTTGGTGAACTTGCGGCTCAACTCGATGCGGTCGCCGATTTCGAACTTGGAATAGCCGTCGTAATCGAAAGTTAAGGCCGCGAGCTGGTTTTTGAACCGGAAATCGGTGTCGAGGAAGAATGGGTCTTCGAAAAGAATTTCGCCTCTGTAGCCGCGCTGCGATATCTCCGCCGAGAGCGTCACCGGACGGCCGAAGCCGAAGAGATTTCGGTCGCGATATTGCGCGCCAACAATTCCGCCCTGGAACGTGCCGTAGCCGATGGAGAAACCGAACTCCTTGCTTTTGGCCTCCTCGGCGGAGATTTCGAGGTGCAACAGATTTCCGTCGGTCGGCACCGGCTTGATCTGGAGCAAATTGAAAAGCCCGGTGCGCATGAGCGCGCGAAACTTTTCATCGAGGACTTCCGGGCTGTAGGTTTGACCGGCGAGCGGGGTGAACCGTTTCGTGACAAAACTCGGACGCAACCGCTCCAACCCGGTCACGCTCACATCGCCGAAGCGGTAAAGCGGCCCGGCCGAGATCGCGATGTCCACCGGCACGCGACCGTTGACCGCCTCTTCCGGCGTTCCGGTCGCTTCGATTTTGACGTCGTAATAGCCGCGGGTTTTGAAATAGCTTTGCAGCCGCCGCGGGATATCGGCGACGCGCGCATCGGTGTAGGGCTGCTGCAGAAGATCGACAATCTGTCCGCGCAGAGTTTCCGCGTCGTAAACGGTCGTGCCGCTAAAGGAAACCTCGCCAAAGGAATAAGCGCGGCCTTCGCGAATCGCGATGATCGCGTCCACTTGATTCGTCTCGTCGCGATAAACGTAACGCGGCTTCTCCACCGCGGCGTCGAGGAATCCTTCCGCGATATAAAGCCGCTGCACGAGACTCGCGCCCTCTTCAATATCGGCGGCAACAAAGGGCAGCGCTTTTTGCAGCTTTGAATAACGCTCGCGTGTCGGGCCCACGGCAAACTCGAAGAGTTTTTCGGTCGGCTCGGCCACGTTGCCCTCGAAAATAACCTGCCCCAGCGTCATCAAAGGACCTTCATCGATCTCGAGCCGGAGCCGGTCGCCCTCCGCGATCTGATAGCGAACGCTGACCTTTTCGTAGCCGTGCTTGCGATAAAAGACCTCGAGAAAAAAGGCGAGGTCGTCGGCGCGCGCCGGCGTCAGCCCATAATCGTCGATGGTGGTAATCTGTTCCTTCAGTTGCGAGCGAAGGTCCTTGTCGCTGAAAGCGGTTGCGCCTTGAAACTCGATCGCGCTCGTGCGCTGCGCCCTTTTTTCCTGCTCTTTGGCGACGGCCCGCTGTTGCTTTTGTTTTTCTTCCGGGCGCACGACGCTGACGGCGCGCTGCGCGGCCACGCCGGCAACGAGGAACAGTCCGGTCAGGACAAAAGCGAGAACGGCGCAGCGCATCAGCGAAAGCGGATCAGGTACTTTAGCATACCGCGATAATCGCCGCCGACGCCGATGTCGCCGACCACCACAAACTGGTCATTGATCTTGAATCGTGCGGTCGCCTGTTGTTGGCCGGTGCGCGGATCAACCGTGCCAACATCGACATCCAGCCGGTCGAAGACCGAATTGCTCTGCGTGGCCTGACCCTTCTTGAAAAGCTTGCGGTAAAGTTGCTGGCCCAAAAGCATGGCGGCCCGGCCGGCCAGGACGTTGTTGCTGCCGGTCAATTCTTCGCGGGTGGTGCCGGTGGCAAGCAGGGAGATGATCTCTTCCTGCGGCAACGGCGGCTCGCTGGTGAAAATCGCCTCCGGCTGCAGCGCCGTTCCGTAAATGTAAACGTGAATGGTGTGATCGTGAATCACCGAAGTGCCATGCAGATCGAGCCGCGGGTTGAACGAATCGTCCGGGTCGAAATAGACAAAACCAGCGGCCACTTCCAGCCGGCTGAACGGCAGGGTGGCTTCGACGTTCTCGAGTCGCACGATGCCATCGAGCTTTGGGTGCAGACCGGTGCCGCCCAGATGCAGATCACTGACGGCTCCGCCATTGGCCAGACTTCCCCGAATAAGCACCGGGTCTTTGGTTTTGATCGCGACATCGAATTTCCAATCCCGCAGCGGCGGATCGGGAAACGAAAACTCCGGACGGGCCGAGGGCGGCTGTGGCGCGGGGCGGCCGGGCAAACCGATCGGGATGAGGTCGAGATTTTTCAATACCTGACTGTTCGTCATCGCGACCGTGCCGGTGACGTTCGCACTGTTGAGTGGTCCGGAGATTTTGATGTCGGCATTGGTCCGCGCGGTCAACGTGTCGTTGCGCGCGATCAAGGCGCTGTCGGCTCTTAATTGCAAGTCGAGATTCGCGGCGGTGAGTTTGGGAAAGGTGACGCGCCCGCTCATGCTGAACCGGCCGCCGGAAAGATCGCCCGCGAACTGCTCAACTGTGAGTGCGTCGCGCGCGAAATTGAGTCGCGCCTTGAAATTGCGCAGCGCCGGCAGGGTAGCGTTGTTCGCCCGGGCCACGTTCACGGTCATGTCGCCCGAGCCGCTCAAGACCGGCCGGCCGATCGTGCCGCTAACATCGACATCGAGCGCCAGGTCGCCATCCAGCTCGCGCACCGCCGGCACAAATTGCCGCACAAAATTCACCGAGCTGCGCGGCAAACGCACCTTCGCCTTGAGCGGTGTCTCATCGGGCAACCCCCGCGCGCGCGCGATTTTGGCCGCATCGAAGGGCAAATTGGCTGTCAGCTCGATCGGCTGGATCTTCGCCTGCTGCAATTTGCCCGTCACAGTCAATTGGCTGTGCTGCGATTGCGCGCTCAGATCGAAGCTCGCCGGCTCGAGGCGCGGCAATTTTTCGCTGCGCAGATCGCGCATTTGCACATCGAGCCGCGCATTCAAATCGGCCAGCGTGCCCTGCGCGTCCAGCTTCACGTTCAGTGTGCCGGCCGCGGCCGGCTCCAGGCCGATGTCCTGAAAAAGTTTTTTGATGTCGATGTTCTCGGACTGAAAGGTGGCCATTACCTTGCCGTTCGCCGGCAAAACCGGCCGGCCGGTGCCGAGATTTTTCCAGATAAACGGGATCGAGATATAACCGCTGGCGTACTTCGCCGCGGCCTGATCGAGCTGCACCTTGCTCACTTCGAGCGTTTCGCCCTTGGCCTGCAGCACCGCCTGGAAATCCATTTTACTGCTGGCAAAGAAAACGATCGGAACGTCCAGGCCTTCCGGCGTGTAAGCCGCATCCACGTTCGCGCGCAACGACTCCGCGCTGCCATAACGGCCATTCTCCAGCGCGAGTTTTAGCTTGCCGGTATTCTGGAATTTCGCCGCGTCGCCCGTTCCTTCCCAATCGAGAAGGAGCGAGCCGGCCAGTTCTTTTTCGTTGCCGGACGCACGGAGCAGCGGCTCCAGCGTGGAGAGGTCGGCTACATTCGCGATCAGTTTGCCGCTGTAATGATAAGGCGCGGCAAGATCGACAATCCCATTTGCGCCTATGAAATCGCGTTCGTTCAGCGCAGCCGTGAAATCGTTCAGGTAAACGGCGTTGTTCCAAATCGGGCATTGCGCGCTGACGTGTTTCACGACCAAATCGCGCGTCCTCAGGTTCGATCCGAAGGCGTTGATCTGGCCGTTGGCGATTCCATTTTTGCGTTGAATCTGCGCCCACGCCTGGAAAGGCCCGCTGATTTTATCCGGTGAATCGTGCGTCCAAAAATCACCCAGCTCGGGCGCGTCCAGTCTCAGCTCGAGCTGCGCGTCTTGAATCGCCGAGAGCCGCAGGTCGCGGGGCAATCGAAAAACTCCCAGCACATTAAGATTATTCCGGCGTCGCGAAATCGTGAGCCGTGAGAGATTAAGCAGATCGTCAGTAACTTCGAGCGCGCCTCCCGCCGCATCGAGCGCGTATTCGCGAAAACGAATATCCGACGCATGAAACTCGATCTTCGAGCGCAGCTCCGCGAACCACGGGTTCTTTGTCGAGATTGTAGAGGCAGCCGCGTCGGCTGCGGGGCGCGCGCCTACCAACTTTGTCGCCGTCAAACTCGCGCTCAGCTTTTCGATCGTACCTTCGGCGAAGCCAACCGCGGCGGAGACGACGCTCAGGTTCGCTTCGACCTTGCCATTGCGGATGTCGATCTTGCCATTGACCTGGGCCGACCCGCTCAACCGCTGTGGCAGGCTGGCGCTGGCGCGGCTTAAATCGGGCACGTTCACAGTCACGTTGAGGCTGGCAGCCGTCCGGCCCAAATCGCGGATGTCGCGCGGAAGTTGGGCCGAACCGCGCAGTTGAACCTGGTTTTCGCCTTGTCTGAGGTCAGCTGACTGGATCGTAGCGACGCCCTGGCCGGCCGAGATTTGAAACAACCCGTGGTCGAACGCCGCGGTCTCATTGCGAAAATCCCGCAGCTCAGCAAACAGATTTCCCTGCCATGTTTCGGGTGAGTTGAGGCGGCCGCTTAGATCGACATCGAGTTTTTCCAGTTCTCCGGTCATCGTGTCGTCGGGCAGGCCGGCGAATTTGTTCAGCGCTTTCATCGGCAGGTCGCGGCCCCCGAGCCGAACGCTCGTCTCGAGCGAGCCGCGGGCTTCGCGCAACTGGAAGACAGCGGAAAGTATTCCTCGCTCCTCGACGTAATATTCGAAATTAACTTCCAACCGGCCGGCGCTCATCTGCGATCCATCCAGCGTGAGCGCGCGAATCCATTCCTCATCCGCCAGCTTGATATTGGACAGGACCAGCTTCCGATTTGCGTAGGTAGCTTGCACCGCGAGATCGGACCAGCTCTGGCCGCCGACCAGTTGCAGCGTTTTTACTTTCACTTCCCCGACGCCGCGCGGCTCGAGATTGACTGCCAAATGCTCGGCAACGAAATCGTGCGGCTGATTGCGCACGATAATGGTGGCGTCGGCGATGTGGACGCGCTCGGGGAAAATTCCCGGCAATTCGAGCTTCTTCCTCGGATCGGGTGGCTTTGGTCGCAACGGCGCTTTCGCCGGATTCAGCACGATGCGGGCTGAGCGCACGTCCGCATTTTTTAAACCGGTCGCGATGCCGTGACGGAATAAGCCAAACAATCCGTAATCGACCCGGGCAAGATCGACATCGATGGATTCGACATCGCTCGGTCCGGTGGGAACGGCGTGCAAGTTCCTGATCGTGAGGTTGGTGAACACGCCGCCCTCGATCCGAAACTGGAGCTTAAGGTTCTCCTTCGCCGCAAAATGCAGGGCGATGCGGTGGCCGAGGCCGAGCAAGAGCGGCCGATGGAAAATCAGGAGCAGCCCACAAAAGACTGCGAGCGCAATCCACGCCCGGCGCCGCCAGCCCGCGAAGCGCAAACCCATCTGACCTGCCTCTGCCACGAGGGGCCTACTCTATTTTCACCCTCGCAAAGAGCAAATCCATGTCCTCCGAACGTGGCGTCTGTCCTGACCGCGAACCGCGAAACCCTTGGGAAATGAAACAAAGCGATCCCTTCGCCCGCGAGGCGCATCGGAGATTCAGGGAATGGGTGATGACGCCGGAGTTTCCGTGTCTCGGGGCGAAAGCGGCGCTGAATGACGACACCTACGCGTTCGCAGTTTATCCCGAACTTGGATCAAACAAAGCGACGGCCGCGCTCGGCCGTGATCTTTCCAAATTTCGCGACGACAAGGACAAGATCGACAATCACGGGGGAAATCGCTACGCGACATTTGTGGCGGTTTTTCGGGGACCGCTTGAGCTCGATGAAGAGGGATTTGAGGAATTGCTGTGGCGACAACTGCGCCAGTTGCATCGGCTTGACCGGTCGGACTGGGACCCAAAGGTGAGTGCGGACGCGAACGATCCGCATTTCTCGTTTAGTTTCGCCGGGCAGGCGTTTTACATCGTCGGGGTGCATCCGAACAGCTCGCGCGCGGCGCGGCGTTTCCCCTGGCCCACCCTCATCTTCAACCCACACGAACAATTCGAACGGCTGCGCACGGACGGAAAATGGTCGCGAATGCAACACGCCATCCGCGCGCGCGACGTCGCGCTGCAGGGCAGCACTAATCCGATGCTGAGCGATTTCGGCGAGGAATCGGAAGCGCGTCAGTATTCCGGGCGCGCCGTGGCAGAAGATTGGGTGGCGCCGTTTCCAGAGGCGAAGGGCAAATGCCCGTTCGGGCATTGAAACAGGGAGGGACGACCTTCGTGTCGTCCCATATATTTGGGACGCGACAGAGCGCGTCCCTCCAATGACAAAGAGACTCGAGCCGCAAACCGGCACGGCGTTCGAGCTGGCGAAAGGGCAACTGCTGCGGGTGATCGATCTGGAGGGGGAACAGGTCGCGGATCTGGTCGCGTTCGCGCGCGACGAGAAATCGGAATGGCTCTCATCGGGTCGGAGTCTCGATTACGCGGGCACGATTTATCTGACTACGGGCCACGTTCTGTATTCAAACCGGAGCCGGCCCATGTTCACGATCGTGGCCGACGATGTGGGGCGTCACGATTTTCTGCTCACGCCGTGCAGCAACGAGATGTTCGAGATTATTTATCGCGTTAAAAATCACCCGAGCTGTTTCGAGAACCTGGCGACGCATCTCGCGCCATTTGGGATTTCGCCGGACTCAATTCCGACCACGTTCAACATTTTCATGAACGTAGAGGTCGATGCCGGGACCGGGAAGATGTCGATCTTGCCACCGCGCTCAAAAGCGGGCGACGCGTTGACGCTTCGCGCGGAGATGGACCTGATCGTCGGCTTGACCGCCTGCTCGGCCGAGATGTCGAACAACGACAAGCTCAAACCGATCGGCTACGAAATTTCCGGGCCGGCGCCCGATTACAAGGCAAAGAAGTAGCCGAAGTAAATTAGCTGCTCCACCTCATTAGCGAGATAGATGTTGTGCCGGGCTACAAATGGCGCCGGATTCCACGGCGTGTCGGGATGAAACGCCGTGCCCTCATCGCCCCAGGCGCCATTCTCAGTCGGCAATTGGGACAGTTGATCCATGTCCTGCAGATTATCGAAAGCGACGGCGGTAATGCCGCCCGGTGCGCCGGGTGGCGCGGTGCATTCCCCGAGCATGCGACCGAAGAGGCCCAACACGACCAACCGGTTCCTCGCAGTGTCGGTGGCGACATAGGAAAAGAACGAAGCGGTCATATCCTGAACACTGGATCCGATCGGGACATCGACGCTTCCGATAACAACGCCGCCTTTGGTGATACTCTCGAGAACCCGACCATCGGACCGAACGAAAAACAGGCCGTTAAAGGCGAGAGCCGTATTGAATCGCGACGGCACGTTGATTGTTCTGACCAGCGTTCCATTGTCGGGATCGATTCCGATAATGGTGTCGGTGCGCACCGTGCCCTGCACTGCCCAAATCAATCGCTCGAACTGATCATAAGCCATGCCGCTAATGGTGTCCTGGCCGGCCGGAGTGGTAACGCGCCCGGCTTCGACGGAGACGCCGAGGTGGAGATGGAGGTAAACGATTTCATCCTCGAAAGTGGTTTGGGTAAGAAAGGCAAGCATCGGATCATTGTAAAAACGACAAACGGTCAGGCACGTCCCGATGCCGGTCGTTGAATAAGGGTAGGGGTAAGTGCCGATTACACTAAAACCCAGCTGTGTAGCTGCCATTCGGTCTCTCCTTTGTTCGCGGTGCCTTGTCTCTGGCGGCGACGCATTGTGCTCAAGCTTTCAAGCTAAAGACAAGACCATAAGCAGCCTCGCGCGGGCTTTTGGCGGAGTAATTCCTACGGCGCCGATGACGGCGAAGTCGGGTCCGTGGCTGGCGCGTTGTTCACGGGCCGCTCATAGATGCTGGTGGCGGGATGAAACGCCGCCCAGATGTACCATTCTTCGACGTGAGAGGGAATAGAACGCAGCTTCGCTCCGGCGACCGGCCCATCCAACGCTTCGCCCTCGTAGTTCCAGTGCGCGTGATAGTTGGAATCGACAATGCGCCCGTCAGGGTCGGCGTTAAAACGCAACGTTTTGGCGCGGAATTTACGATCGAACACTGTCGTCAACCAGCTCCCGCGTTGGTGCAGGATAACGATGTCGTCCTTGCCAAACTTTTCATTGAGCACAACCACTGTCGAGTCGGTCAGCGCATCTAATGCCGCCAGGGGATAGGCTTTGGCAATGTCGGCACGGGCGATGCCGAGCACCGCATCTGCTTCGCCCAAGCGCTCGTCGAGCGGCTTGAGAAGAAAGCGCACGAAGGGATTCCCCGGCCGGCCGGGGGAATGGCGGGAACCATGTCCGGTGCGAAGATCTTCGCGCGCGGAAGCGACGAGTGTTTGGGGATGCAACTCAAGCCAGTCGCGCCAGCGACATTGGATCACTTCGAGCTGCTTGAGCTTGCTTCCCTTGAGCGGGCCTTCCAATGCTTCGCCGGTAAAGGGGGTCCAATAGGATTTCGTCTGGTCGTCCGCCAGCAGGATCGAGCCATTGTAGATGCCGGCGAGGTGAAAAGTCAGCCGGCGCCCGTCCATTACGGGGTCGCGGGCGATCGCACTGCTGCAAACTTCGCAAAATGCGATGACCACAGGCCGACCCTCGAGGATGAGGTTGGCGACGTGATGGTTCTTCATAATCCACCACGGCAGCGCCCAGCTTTTGCCCCGATAATAAACCCCGAGCACCGGATCCTCCGGCTTCATGTGATCGGCCGCGGCCGCGGCGCGCCAATCGGGATGGTCCAGCGGCATAACCCAGTCGGCGTCGCTATCTTTGAGACGACCGTCTGGACCAATTTGGAAAAGCTCGGCTCCGGCGATGCCCGATTTCGGATCGGTAACCATTACCCGCTCGTGGGGGTCGGCTTTCGCAGATTGCGCCGACTTCTCTGCGACCTGGCTTTGGCCAGGGGCGGTTGTCGCAAGAACAATGAAGATGAAAAACCTGGCACCGAATAAGGTCATGAACGCTGGCCACGTGAGCGTCAAAAGGTTTGTGACCGTCGAATCAGGTGAATTGCTCACGCTTCGACCGGGAAGATGTCGCGATTACCTATGCGACTTGTCGTCTTGCTCAGCCGTTTGCTCGCCTGCGCCAGCTGCAGCGCCGGGGCCGGCGTAGATGTTCGTCCCGGGTTGAAACGCCGCCCAGATGTACCATTCTTCGACTCTCGAAGGAAAAGGACGCAGTTTTTCTCCGGCAACCGGACCATCGAGCGCTTCGCCCTCATAGTTCCAGTGCGAATGATAAATGGAATCGACCGGCCGCCCATCGTCGTCCACGCTAAAACCTAACAGCTTGCCGCGGAACTTGCGATTGAACACCGTGGTCAACCAACTCCCACGCTCGTGAAAGATGACGATCTCATCCTTACCGAGCGTATCGGTAAGAACGACCGTGTTCGCTGCATGCTCGGCCAACCCGTCCAGGACCGAGAGTGGGTAGGTTCGGGCGGAAGGGCCGTCACCGACGCCTAAGACGGCGTCGCCCGACGCCAGCCGTTTGTCGAGTGGTTTCAGGAGGTAGCGCTCGAACGGGTTCTTTTGCATGCCCGGGAAGTGGTAAGACCCATGTCCCGCGCGCAGTTCTTCCGGGACGTAAGCGACCAGGCTTTGGGGGTGGAGTCGACGCCATTCGTGCCATCGACATTGGACGAGCTGCATCTGTTTTAGTTTGCTCGCCTTGAGCGGGCCGTCCAATGCCTCGCCCGTAAACGGTGTCCAGTAGGATTTAGTTTGATCATCAGTGAGTAAGATGGAGCCGTTGTACATCCCGGCGGCGCGAAAAGTGAGCCTTCGACCATTGACGATCGGATTCCAGGCGATGCCGGTACTGCATTCCTCGCAGAAGGCGATGAGCAGGGCCTGACGATCCACGGTCAGGTTGGCCACGTGATAATTCTTCATCACCCACCAGGGCAGCGCCCAGCTTTTGCCATGGTAGTAAAGACCCAACACCGGATCATCCGATTTCATGTAATCGGCCGCGTCGGCCGCACGCCAATCCGGGTCGTTCAGCGGAAGAACGAAGGCGGCGTGGCTGTATTTAAGACGCCCGTCGTTGCCAAACTGGTAGAGCATGGCCCCGGCGATCGGTGACTTGGGGTCGTCGACGAATATACGGTCTTGAGGCGCAATGTGCCGATTTACCTCGGCCGGGTCGGGCGGCGGCTGTGCACCATACGTGCGCGAGGGCGCAATGCTCAAGAGAACGAAGAGCGCAAACACTACGCGCCAAGTGCGCCTGACGATTGGGAGACTCATTGTCAACGGTTCGCCTGGCGATTCGCTACCACCCAGTTGCTGCATGGAACCGGCAAGATGTCGATCTTGCCGTCCTAGTCAACGTTGCCGCGAAGGTGGTCGGCACCGCGCTTGACAGGATAAGGCCCTATGGTTGCTTGGGCCTTGCGCGGCAAAGTGCGGGCCCGCCGCCCAGGCCCGCACCTTCGCAAAGAAAAACGCTGCTGATTGCTGTTGCGCTTACTTCTGGTTGTTGACCAGCGTCGGCTTGGCTTTCATCACCGCGAGCTCGGCGCTCACCGTCTGGATTTGTGCCGCTTGTTCGTGCACGCTGGCGGTGAGCAGTTTGATCGCTTGCTCCTGCGCGGCAAGACGGCTGGCTTGTTCCTCGACCTTGCGATGTTCCTTGAGAAACTCATTCAAGAGCATGGCATTGATCGCTTCGTAGCGAACACCGTTGAGTTTGCCGTGGGTGTCGTAGCGCACGAGATCGGGTGAGATTTTTTCAACCTCTTCAGCGACGAGCCCGAACTGGGCTGCTTGCGCCGGATCGAGATCAGCTTTGTAGCGGAACGTCACCGGTCGCAAGGCGAAGATGGCTTCGCTCGCTTTGTCCATCGACTCGATCCCGTGCTTGAAGCGTTCGGACGAAGGAGTGCATTCACCGAGCTGGCCATTGCTCGTGACGCAGACCGCGGCGCCGCTGATCACGACGTCGTTGATGCCAGCGATGAAGGCCGCCTGGTGGAGTCCTTCGGTGCCGATGCGAATGGTATTGAAGTCGGTCGAATCACCGGAGTTGGCGATATCGACGTTGTTGCTGCCGGTAATATTGGAGCCGGCGAGATAACCGAGCGCGGCATTCGAGGAGCCGGTACGATTGTTGTAAAGGCTCTTCCAGCCCACGCCGGTGTTGAAATTGCCGGTCGTGATGTTGAACAAGGCGAGCGATCCTTCTGCGGTGTTGTAGCTGCCGGTCGTGTCGTGAAACAGCGCGTCGAAACCGATCGCGGTGTTGTTCGTGCCCGACGTCAGGCTGAAGAGGGCGTTGGTTCCCTCGGCCGTGTTGAAGTTGGGGTAACCGCCATCCGGCGCCGGCGTGACCGCGTGAATGGTTGGCGAAAGCGCTAGAAACGCGCCCACGACCGCGACGAGCGTGATTGCCCAAATATTAATCCTGCATGATCTCATAGTTTATTCTCCCGGACCGAGCAAAGGTCGCCGGGAGGATTCAAGCGAGCTTGCCCGGTCGCTCAATGGTTCCATTGGTTCTCTCCCGCAATCTAATCGCGCCAAGCCGCGGCGACGGCCGGATGTAAAGATTCAAGCCGCCGTTGCAGCGGTTTTCCGGCCGAATTGCAGAGCGCGCTCAGTTGCGCGAATCAGGGTTGAGATTTGTCCGCCGTCGTCCCACCGGCCGGGACCGTTCCCTGGCCGGCGCTTCCGTAAATGGTCGTCTCGGGATGAAAAGCGGCCCAAATGTACCAATCTTCCACTTGATACGGGACCTCGGTTAATTTTCGTCCCGCCACCGGCCCATCCACCGCTTCACCATCGTAGTTCCAGTGCGAATGGTGGACTGAATCGACGAAGCGGCCCTCTTTGTCCGCAGTGAACTCCAACGTTTTGCCGTCCAACCGGCGACTATAAGCGCTCGCTGCCCAGCTATCGCGCTGGTGCAGGATAACGATCGGTTCCCCACCAACCGTGTCCTGCAAAGCGATGTCGTTCCCGGCGGACTGTGGCGCGCCATCCAACGCCGCGAAGGGATAGGCGCATGCTTTGTCTGCGATGTTGACGCCGAGAATCGGGTCGTGATCTCGCAACCTGCGATCGAGCGGTTTGAGCACGAGGCTGGGGAAATCCCGGTAAAAGGCCCCCTCCGCTCTTCGCGTCGCGCCCCGCCCCTCGTTCCAGCGCCCTCGTTCATCGGCGATCATACCGCTCGGGTGGAGGTCGACCCATTCTTTCCACCGGCACGTAACCGTAGGAATCTGCCGTAACTTTTTTCCTTTGAGCGGCCCTTCCAGCGCTTCGCCCGTAAACGGTGTCCAGTAAGTGTCCGTCTCATAATCGGCGACGAGAAAGGAACCGTTATACAAGCCGGCAAGATGAAAGGTGAGCCGGCGTCCATCCACGACGGGGTCCCGGGCAATCGCGGCATGACATCTTTGGCAGACAGTCATCACGACGGGTTTACCGCCGAGGGTGAGATTGGCTACATGATAGTTCTTCATCACCTTCCAAAAAAAGACCCAGTTTTGGTCGTTGAAACGTAATCCGACCACCGGTGTGTCAGGCCGAATCAATTCCCCTTTCGTGTAGGGCCGCAATTCGGGGTCGTTCAGCGGCCGGTACCAATCGGCGTCGCTTTTATTCTCCTCAATGGGGAAGAGGTGGGCCCCGCGGATTCCCGATTTTGGGTCGGTTACCTCCACCAAGGGGATTCGCGCCTGCACCGGGCTCGATGAACACAGCACGCTCACGATGCAGAGACAAAGCGCCTTAGCGAAAGCCTTGAGCGAAATGCGGGGACAGCTCATCGACCTCATGGTGTTGGATTCGTGCCTCCCCAAGGCAACGGTCTTAATCCTTAAAAGACCGCGCGCCGCGTGTTGAGCTTCTATTTCAATTTCCCGCCACAATGCGGACAATAGCGTGTCTCATGCGGTGTTTGCGTGGGCGCCGCCGCGGTGAAGGCGAATTTACTCCGTCGAATCAACACCAGGTTGCGCACATAAATGAGCGAATTGGGCAGATAGGCCAGGATACCCACCGGATCGCGTCGAAAGACAAAATACAGACACATGATCATGCTGCCCCCGATGCTCCAGTACCAAAATGAAATGGGAATCACGCTCTCGCCCTGTCGTTCCGAAGCGACCCATTGGACCAGAAAACGCATCGAGAAAATCGCGTTCCCGATCAAACCAAGAATGACGAGATAACTCCAATCCAGGCTGAGGAAGCGGTGTTCCCGGCCGATCCAGGTAGCGGCGATAAGGATAAACGAGTTCATAAGCGCAAGGGGATGATCCGCGCGGCAACCTAAAAGGGTTCTGCCCCGTTTATCCAGCGAATTGCAAGCGAACGCTGCCGAACAGGGCGGCCTAGCGGCTAGCCGGCGCGGCGCCTTCCACTTCAACATCGGTGACCAGGAGCAGATCAACCAGATCCCATAGCGTCTCCTCTTGCGTGGTCACAATCACCGTTCGGCCTTGCCCGCCGATGGCGATGAAATCTGGATGCGGAACAGAGATTGTTCGGCCATCCGCCAAATGCAGTTTAAACGGCTGAAATGGTGTGGCGTGAACGATCTTTCGCAGTTCTTCGATGGTCATTCGCCACAAGGTTATTGTCGATCTTGCAACCGCGCAATCAGCGTGTCCGCGATGGTGGCCGGCGTTTCTGCGACGGCAATTCCAGCTGCTTTGAGCGCTTCAATCTTGCCCGCCGCCGTCCCTTTGCCTCCCGATACGATTGCCCCGGCGTGACCCATGCGGCGTCCGGGCGGCGCGGTAAGGCCCGCGATAAATGCGGCGACCGGTTTCTTGCAATTTTTTTTGATCCAGGCAGCAGCCTCTTCCTCGGCCGAGCCGCCGATTTCGCCGATCAAGATCATCGCCTCGGTCTCTGGATCGTCGTTGAAAAGCTTCGCGCAATCCAGATGGGAAAGCCCGCCCACGGGATCCCCGCCGATGCCGATGCAGGTCGATTGACCATGGCCGCGTGAAGTGAGCTGCCAGACTGCTTCGTAGGTCAGCGTGCCCGAGCGCGAAATCACGCCCACCTTGCCGGCCTTGTGAATGTAACCCGGCATGATCCCGATCTTGCACGCGCCCGGCGTGATGATGCCCGGGCAATTTGGGCCGATCAATCTTGTCCGTTTCCCGCGCATCTGCGCTTTTACCCGCATCATGTCCACGACCGGAATTCCCTCCGTGATACAAACGACAAGATCGACATCTGCATCGACCGCTTCCAAAATCGAATCCGCGGCTGCCGCGGCCGGCACGAAAACCATCGAGACGTTGCAGCCGGTTTGTTGTTTTGCTTCCCAGACGGTGTCGAACACCGGCACTTTATCATCGAAGAGCTGCCCGCCTTTGCCCGGCGTGACCCCCGCGACGACGTTCGTGCCGTATTCGATACACTGCCGCGTGTGAAAAGCCCCCGCGCTGCCGGTGATGCCCTGCACGATGAGCCGCGTGTTTTTATCTACCAGAATCGACATGGCAAAAGTTCCAAATCCCAAATCCCAAATCCCAGGGAAGCTCCAAGCTCCAAATCCCAAACAACGCGCCGCGAATGCCCGTTGGCATTTGGGACTTGGGATTTCTTTGGAACTTGGGATTTGGGGGTTGCGATTTCATTTCTGCTTGCGTTTGTGCACGACGAGCTTGTTCCCATCCGGGTCGCGAAATTGCGCCATCCAACACACCGGCGTTTCGGTCTTGTCGAGGTCGAAGGAAACGCCGCGCTCCTTCAGTTTTTTGACCGCCGCATCGATGTCGTCCACCTCAAAGGCGACGGTGGTGCCGTCGCGCGAAGGTTGCCATGCCGGATGACACCCGACGCCGATCGTCACCGTTCCTAAATCGTACTCGACCCATCCTCCATCCATCGCCGTTGTGCTCGGCTTTAGTTCGAGGGTCTCCTGGTAAAACTTGCGCGCGCGTTCCTTGTCGGAGACCGCGATGGCGACGAACGCTACTTCTTTGATTAACGACATGGCTGCCTTTCGTTTTCCGGTTTGAGTTTGTGAATGACGATGTTGTTGCCGTCGGGGTCCTGAACGATGGCCATGCGGCAACAGGGACTTTCAAAGGGCTCAACCGCAAAAGGAACATGTCGATCTTGCAACCACTTGATCGCCTCATCGAAGTCCTCGACTTCCAGGGCCGCGCCCGTTCCCTGGTCCGAGGGCAACCAATCCGGCCCCACACTGGCGATGGCGAGTGTGTTATTGCCGAGCGAATACTCGATCCATTTTCCGCTCATCATCTCTTCGGCGACTCTGAGTCCGAGCACGCCTTCGTAAAATTCACGGGCCCGCGCCATGTCCGTCACCGGCGTGCCCACAAATGCGAGGTTGGTAATTTTCATGGCTTGGTTATTTGCTCGCGCAACCAATCGCTCATCAGCCGAACGACTTTCGGATCGAACGGCGCCTCTTTTCCGGCGAACGCCGCGGCCATGCCCAGATAATGCTGGCCGCCGTGGCCGGTTTCCGGCAGCTCGACGAATTTCGCTGCGCCCGGCGTATTCGCGTTCACGTAGTGTGCAATGAGCTCGGAATCTTCGCGGCCCATGATCCAGTCATATTGTCCGTGCACAACCAGCGCCGGCACTTTCACGCGCGACCATGCTGCGGCGAGGTTCAATTTCTGCAGCTGTTCGTAAAATGCGAGCGGCCGCCCGTAAAGATGTTCGCGATCTTTTCCCTCCGGCCAAAGATCGACAAGGTCCGGGCGCTCCTTCAGAATGTCGTCGACCCGCCGGCCTTTGATTAACCACTCGTGGTAGAGCGTGGCCGCGCCTTTCATGCGCTCGCTCACTTCGCCGGGCGATTTCTTCTGGAGCGCAAAACGCCGCCGCTCGATCTCGAGCATGTGTTCGAACCATGTCTTGCTCCAACCGCCGATGGTGATGTAACCACGCACCTGCGTTTGTTCGACGTCCGTCTCGGGAACGAGCGGCGCGAAACCGCCGCCGTTGCTGCTGCCGAACACGTAAACGCGGCTCGCATCGATAAAATCGTAATTCTTGAGCGAACGAAACGCTGCGCGATAAGCGGCGAGTTCGGTTTCGAAATCAGTTTGCGAACAATCACCTTCGCTGTCGCCGCAGCCCGGCTTGTCCATCTTGTACGAAACAACCCCCGGCGTTTCGGCGAGACCGCGCAAAACTTTCCCGATCGCGTCCTTTGTCTCCGGCGGCGCTTCGACCGAGTCGCAGCTTAGCCAACCGGCGAGAAAAATAACGGGCAATTTCGTATTCGCGCCGCGCGGCTTGGTGAGAATGACGCGCAACCGCGTGCCATTCGCAGCGGTGACCGAATCGTAAATGACATCGAGATTGGAATACGATTCCCGCGCATTGGATTTGTGCGGCAATTCGTTCGCCGCCGCCATGGCCGCAAGCGCAACGGCAAATGCAATTGTCGATCTTGCCGTCATTTGCGTTTTGCCGCTGCCACCGCTTTTCGCGCGGCATCGGCCAGGTCGTCGGCCGCGATCAAGGAAACGCCGCTTTCCTTGAGCAACTCTTTGCCCTTCTCCACGTTCGTTCCCTCCAGCCTGACCACGAGCGGAACGCTCAGCTGGACTGTTTTGGCGGCGTTGATGATCCCCTGCGCGATCACGTCGCATTTCATGATCCCGCCGAAAATGTTCACCAGGATCGCCTGCACATTTTTATCGGCGACGAGGATTTTGAATGCTTCGGTCACCTGTTCCTCGGTCGCCCCGCCGCCGACATCGAGAAAGTTCGCCGGATTGCCGCCGTAAAATTTGATGATGTCCATCGTGGCCATGGCCAGACCGGCGCCGTTGACGAGGCAGGCGATGTTGCCGTCGAGCCCGATGTAGTTGAGGCCATGTTTTGACGCTTCGACTTCACGCGGATCTTCTTCGGCGACGTCGCGCATGGCGGCGACCTCGGGGTGTCGATAAAGCGCGTTATCATCGAAATTGAACTTGGCATCGAGCGCCAACACTTCGCCGCTCCTGGTCACGACGAGCGGGTTCACTTCCACCATCGAGCAATCAAGCCCGATGAACGTGCGGTAAAGTCCATCGAACAATTTCGTGGCGGCTTTGCTTTGCGATTGATCGAAGCCGAGCTGCTTGGCCAATTTGCGCGCTTGAAACGGCTGCAGGCCGGCCAGCGGATCGATCGCTTCGCGCATGATTTTCTCGGGCGCCTTCGCCGCGACCGCTTCGATTTCCACGCCGCCCTCGGTGCTGGCGACGATCAATGGCGCGGCCGTGGCGCGGTCGAGCAGGATGGCGAAATAAATTTCGCGCGCGATCTCGGCTGATTCGGCCACCAGAACTTTGTTGACCACGCGGCCGGCCGGCCCGGTCTGATGCGTGACCAAAGTTTGTCCAAGCATTTTGGCGGCGACCTCACGGGCCTCGGCCGGGGATTTGACCAACTGCACACCGCCTTTGAAACCATTCGTGAAGCTGCCTTTGCCCCGCCCGCCGGCATGAATCTGAGCTTTGACGACGATGTCGATCTTGCCCAATTCGCCCGCCATCGCTTCCACTTCATCAGGCGTTGACGCGACCTTGCCGCGCGTCGTCGCGACCCCGAATTTCTGCAACAGCTCCCTCGCCTGATATTCATGAATGTTCATCGACGCTGAGCCATTAAGCCTCGATTTATTGACGGGGCAAACTTTTATCGGCAGGCTCGGTCCATGAAGACGACACAAACACTTCTGCTTTCATTCCTGATGTTCGGCCTCGCCGGCTTCTGCTCAGCGCAAGCAACCAAAACTGGTGGCAGCACCGCGCCTTACACCGAAGGCCCGGTCTGGACCCTGACCATGATCAAAACGAAGACCGGTTTAAGCGACGAGTATCTCAAACAAATCACCGGCACGGTGAAACCCGTCTACGAGGAGGAGAAAAAACAGAAAATGATCCTCGATTACAAAATCATGATGGGCGACGCCGCCGATCCGCACGACTTCAACATTCTCATCCTGGTGTCGTATCCGAACTGGGCCGCGTTCGATAATCTGCGCGAGAAGATGGACCCGATTGTGGAAAAGGTGATGGGGTCGCAGGAGCAACAGCGCGAAACCGCCGTGAAACGCCTCGATATCCGCGAGATTCTCGGCACCAAAACGATGCGCGAGATTACGCTGAAGTAGATTATTTCGTCGCGATTTTCGCGCTGCCGAGGAAGGTCGCGTTTTCGTCTACCACCAAGCGGGGCGCTTCGATGTCGCCGCGCAAGGTGCAGCCCGGTCCGAGCTCGCAACGTTCGCTCGCGAAGATGTTGCCGTCGATCGTCCCGTGCACGGTGACTGATTTGGCCCGGATCGTGCCGCGAATTTTTGCGTGCTCGCCAATCGTGAGCGCGCCGGTCGAGTCGATCTCGCCTTCGACGTCCCCGTCAATGAGGAGCGCGTTACGAAATTTGACCGAACCTTTGATCGACACACCGCCGGAGAGCAAACCGCCGGATTGGGCGGACGACGACGACGAGGCGCGATTGGAATCGGGACTGACAACAGCCCGCGGCTGCGGCTCGCTCGTCGGTGGAGCCGGCTCCTGCTTTCGACTGGTAAACATCGCCATGGCTCTTAACTGCTACAAAATCGGACGCCTGTAAAGCGATGTTAATAAGTTCCAGACAGGAAATTTCAACGCCTAATCCCGCCAGGCGGCTGGGCGTCGTAACTGCCGCGGTACTACCGTCGGGCTGCTGTCTTAGTGCGGCTTTCCTTTTCCGAACTTTGGCCCTTTATGACCGCCTTTTCCGCGGCCCGGACCGCGCTCGGCGTCTCTGTCGGGGCGCTCGTCGCCTCGCCGGCCCAGCCTATCATCACGAAAATCACCATGGCGGGCATGCAGCGTGGCGTTATCGGAGCGATGCGCAGCGCTCTTGAGCTCGCCCAGTTTGAATCCGTAATCCTGGGCAATTTTTCCCCAGCCCTCGCCGGCCTGACGTCGCGCCGCGATGGCCTCAAAGCTTTGGCCAGTGGCGTTGGCCAGCAGATTGGCGGTTTCCAATTCGCCATAGCCAAACCCCGTCGCGGCGCGTTGTGCCGCGAGGGTGGCCGGCGGCACGCCGGTCGTCTCGGATAAGCTGCGCAGATGATCGCGCGGCTCGGCCAAGGCGGTCGTAACAACAAACAATCCCATTGTGATAAGCATTAGCGTTTTCATAAGCCAAAAATTGAACCCAATTCTTCCTACAACAGTTTCGTATTTCGCGGCCCGAATGGTTCGGTGCCTCACCACGGCAGCGCATCAAGATCGACATTTCCGCCGGTCAGGATGATGCCGACGCGTTTGTCCACGATGCCTGCCGCGCCGTAGCCGAGCGAAGGCGGGTCGATCTTGCCTTCCACGATCGCCGCGTAAGGCACCGCCGCCGAGGGTTCGATGACGATCTTCATTGTTTCCCAAATCGTGCGCATGGCCGAGACGATCGCCTCCTCGCTCACCGTCACAATGTCGTCGACGAAGCGTTGCAGAATCGGAAACGTTCGTTCACCGACATTGGTGCGCAGCCCGTCGGCAATGGTGAACTTCTTTTCCGTCACGATCCGTTTTCCGGCGTGAAACGATTGCGCTGCGTCATCCGCATTCGCCGGCTCAACGGCCACGACCTTGATCTGTGGGCGCATCGACTTCGCCGCCACCGCCGTGCCGCACAGCAATCCCCCGCCACCGACCGGACATAGCACAAGATCGACATCAACGTCCTCGAGCAATTCCACCGCTGCCGTCCCCTGCCCGGCCATCACGTCTTCGTTCTCGAACGAATGAATCAACGTTGCGCCTGTCTTCGCGATCACATCGGCGCAGGTCGCCTCCCGCGCCGCGTCGGTCGGTTCGCAGAAAACGACATTCGCGCCACACCTCTCGACGGCGCGCACTTTGACCTTTGCCGAGTTCGACGGCATCACGATGTGCGCCGGGATGCCGCGCAGTTTCGCCGCGCGCGCCAGCGCCGTGCCGTGGTTGCCCGACGAATGCGTCGCCACACCGCGTCGCGCCGTTTGTTCGTCCAGCGTGAAGACGGCATTCGTCGCCCCCCGCGCTTTGAACGCGCCGATCTCCTGAAAATTTTCGCACTTGAAGAACAACTTCGCGCCACTGGCCTCGTCCAGCCGCTCGCTCGTCAAAACCGGCGTCCGTTTGATGAACGGCCTAATCCGCTCATGCGCGGCGCGAATATTTTCCAAGTCCAACGTCATGCTCGGACATTCTTGCCGCTGAGGAGCGCAGTCGCTACAAGAAAGACAACGTCGAACACCGAATATCGAATGAAGAGCGCCGAGCCGTTGTTTCTAAACGAAGAGCAGGTGCGAAAGCATCTGCGGATGGATGAGCTGATCGCGGCGATGGAGAAGGCGCTGATCGATTTCTCCGCGGGCAAGGTGACGCAGCCGGTGCGCTCGGTCATCACGGTCGAGCCGCCGGGTGGATTCTTTGGCTTGATGCCGGCGCGAACTCCGGAAGGGCTCGGTCTCAAGATCGTCACGTTTTACCACTCGAACGCCGAACTGGGCATCCCCACACATATGGCGACGATTTATCTGGTCGATCCGCAGACCGGCACGCCGCTCCTCGTCATGGACGGGCGCTTGATTACGGAGATGCGAACGGCGGCGGTTTCGGCGGCGGCGACGAAATTGCTGGCGCCGGCCGACGCGAAGGTCCTCGCCATTCTGGGCAGCGGGGTGCAGGCGCGCAGCCACGCCGAAGCGCTGCCGCTGGTGAGAAAATTCGAGGAGATCCGTGTCTGGAGTCCGACGCGCGAACACGCCGAAAAGTTTGCCGGTGAGATTGGCGCGCGCGCGACCTCCGCCGAAGAAGCCGTGCGCGACGCGGATGTCGTCGTGACGGCAACAAATTCCAAGATGTCGATCTTGCGCGGGGAATGGTTGAAGCCCGGCTGCCACGTCAACGCCGTCGGCGCATGTCGCCCCGACTGGCGTGAGCTCGACGATGAGGCGATGCGCAACGTCGTCTTCGTCGATTCGCGCGAAGGCGCGATGAAGGAGTCGGGCGACATCATTCTCTCCGGCGCGCAGATTTACGCGGAGCTGGGAGAAGTTTTCGCCGGCAAAGTTCCACCGCGCGCCAACGAAACGACTATTTTCAAATCGCTGGGCATGGCCGTGGAAGACATCGCCGCCGCGCTTTTGGTCTACCGCGCAGCCACGTAAGCCCACTTCTCTCTGTCATCCCGAGCGAAAGCCTGCCCTGAGCGACAGTCGAATGGGTCGAGGTCTCCAACTGTTCTCGCTGAATTAATAGCAAGAGATGTCTCGACTTCGCTCGACATGACAAGAGGGCTTGCAATGCGAACTGCCATTGGAAAGTTGGCTCCGATGGCCGGAGCAGCGACAAATCTTGACGAGCAAATCGAGCGCGCCGTGGCCGACGGCAGGTTGCTCGCCTCGGCCGCAGAAAACATTGGCGCGTTACTCGCTGGCGCGCCGTCCGATCTGTATTCGCACGTCATCGAGGAACTCATTTCCGCTGGGGAATGGGACGAGTTGAACGATCGATTCTATAAGACCCTCGAATTTGGCACCGGCGGACTGCGTGGACGCACGATCGGAAAAATTATCACCGCAGCCGAGCGCGGGGAGACGGCGCACAGCGCCGTGGCTACAGAGCGGCCGCAATTCCCATGCGTCGGCACGAACGCGATGAATTTTTTTAACGTCAGTCGCGCGACGCAGGGTCTGGTGGCTTACATTAAGGAGTGGCAAGCGAAAGAATGCCTCGGCTCCGCAGGGCATCGCCCTACCGGCAAGGAAAAGCCGAGCATCGTCATCGCGCACGACACGCGGTTTTTCTCGAAAGAATTCACTGATCTCGCCGCGCGGGTGGCGGCCGAGAATGGCTGCGATGCTTACGTGTTCGACGGGCCGCGCTCGACGCCGGAGTTGTCATTCGCGGTGCGGCATTTGAACGCGAGCGCTGGGATCGTCATCACGGCGAGCCACAACCCGCCGCACGATAACGGCTACAAGGTTTATTTTGCCGACGGCGCGCAAGTGATCGAGCCACACGCGAGCGGGATCATTGCGAAAGTTAACGCGATGGCGAGCGAGACCTACGCGCCACTGCCGCAAGATCGACAAGGGACAATCAAAACCCTCGGCCGCGACGTCGATGAAGCTTACATGAAGCGACTCGAGACGATCGTCCTCGATCCCGAGATCGTGCGCGCGGGAAAAACGCTGCGCGTCGTTTTCACCCCGTTGCACGGGACTGGAAGCGTAACTGTTCCGCCGATGCTCGAGCGGCTCGGCTTCAATTTTCAAATCGTCAAGGAACAGGAGCAGTTCGATCCGCGATTTTCGACGGTCAAATCGCCCAATCCTGAAAATGCCGAGGCGCTCACCCTGGGGATCGCGCTCGCCGAAAAAAACGGGGCCGACATCGTCATCGCCACCGACCCCGATTGCGACCGGCTCGGCGTCGCGGTGCGAAGCGCGACCGGGACGATGAGGTTGATCAGCGGCAACCAAATTGGTTCGCTGCTCGTGTGGTATCGCATCAAGAAATTCTTCGAGCTCGGCGTGCTCAATCAGGAGAACAAGTCGCGCGCCGTGACGATCAAGACCTTCGTCACCACCGACCTCCAGAAAGTCATCCCCGAACATTACGGCGTGCGCTGTGTGGAAACCTTGACCGGCTTCAAATACTTCGGAGCCAAGCTCGAGAAATACGAGCGCGCGTTGCCGCCGGAGATTCGTCGAAAATATCGTCAGCTCTCCGAAGAGGAAAAGCGTGAGGCGCAGCTGCGCTACTCGTCATTTTATGTTTTCGGCAGCGAAGAAAGTTACGGCTATAGCGGCGCCGATTTTGTGCGCGATAAGGACGGCAACGCCGGTGCGCTCATGTTCTGCGAAGTGGCGGCTTATGCCAGGTCGCGCGGCCAAACGGTCGACCAGTTGCTCGACGAAATTTTTGCGACTTTTGGCTATTTCGCGGAGAAAAACGCTTCCCTCTATTTCGAAGGCGCCGAAGGCGCGAAAAAGATTGAGCGCCTGCTCGAATCGTATGCCGGCGCGCCGCCGCAGGAAATGCTCGGCGCAAAAGTGACCAGCATCCGCAATTTCGAGACCGACACGATTCGTGACGTGGAAGGCGATGAAATCCCGAAGCAGAAGATGTCGATCTTTGAGTTGGCGGATAAAACGCGCATCGCCGTGCGCGGTTCGGGAACCGAACCGAAGATAAAATATTATCTCTTCGGCCAGCGCCGGCCGGGCATTGGCCGCCGGTTCAACCCGGCGGAGTTGAAAAAAATCAAATCCGAAGTCGACGACCGGCTCGATGCAATCTGGAATTGGCTGCAAAAAGACGTGGAAACTCGTCTCAGCAAATAAGCTGCTCGACAGCGGACAATTCGTCCCCAAAACTGGATCATGCGTCGCGAGATCAACTTAAGCGGAGGCGAAATTTCGCTGCTCAAAACAATGGGCCTTTCCGGCGCGCCGATTTACGGAAAACAACTGGTCGAACACATCGGGGACATGGAGCCGGCGGAATTTGTGGATGAGCTTAATGGTTTGATCATGCTCGGCTACGTGCTCTCGGACAAAGTGAACATCCGCTCGGTGGAAGACGTCGAGAAGGCCACTTTTCGCGTCAACGCTTCCTACGCGCGCGATTTGCGCGATGCCATCCAGCCGGGGCGGCGTCGCGAGCAGGAACGGCGCAGGCGCCGGCGCAGCTAAGCGCGAAGCCAAACGTCATGCCCAGGGGACTGATCATTCTCTGGCCCTGGCTTGCCGCGATTGCGAGCGGTCTGCTCTGCGCGGCTTGTTTTCCTCCCTGCAACATCAGCTGGCTCTGCTGGCTCGCACTCACACCACTCATCGCCGCCGTCTGGTTTTCCGGGGAAAAGGCAAAGCGCCGGTGGTTGCGCAACCTGCTGCTCGGTTATCTCGCGGGCATTGTTTTTTTTACGGCCGCGTTCAGTTGGCTCGGCGCGCTCGGCCGCCTCTACGACAGCTTCTTTTTGTACGGATTGTCGTTCCTGTTGTCGATCTATCTGGGAATGCACTTTGGTTTTTGGGCCTGGCTCATCGGCCTGCTCAGGCCGGCGCATTTTCTCAGCTCATGGCGCAATCTGGCCGCTGCGTTCCTGGCGGCGAGCGCGTGGGTAACGCACGAATGGGTGCGCGGCTGGCTCTTCAGCGGGTTTGGTTGGAACGGCCTGGGCGTGGCCCTGCACGCCAACTGGCCGCTCATTCAGATCGCGCAATTCACCGGCGTGGCGGGCATATCCTTCGCGATCGCTTTTGCCAACAGCATCGCAGTCACTACCGCTGTTCGTTTGTTTCTCGAGACCCGTTCGCACCAGATGCGCGCGCACTTCGATCTCACCCTCACCATGTTGGGAATCGTAGCGCTCTTTGCCTTCAGCATCCATGCCGTGCAAAAGCCCTCGGCGACGAAACCGCTGCGCATCGCGGCTGTCCAGGCCAATGTCCCGCAACAACAAAAGTTCGATCCGCAGTTTAGCCGCAGGATCTTTGAACAATTCGACCGGCTGAGCACGATCGGGCTGCACTCGAGCCAGGCGGCCGATTTGCTGATTTGGCCGGAAAGCGCAATGCCCGATCCGGTCCGCGAGGCGAACTCAATCAGTAATCAGTTCGTGACCGATTTCGCCGGTTCGATCAAAACCGATCTCTTGCTCGGCACTCTCGACCTGGAAGATCGACATGATTACAACGCCGCTTTGCTCGTGTCCGATTCCGGGCGGCAAATTCAGATTTATCGCAAGCTGCACCTGGTTCCCTTTGGCGAATACATTCCGCTGCGGCATTCTTTTCCGCTTTTCGCCGCCATCGCCAGCCGCTGGGTCCCGGGTGATTTCGAGACCGGCCGTGACTACACGGTTTTCCAGCTCACTAATCCGAGCGCACAAGTCGCGCCGCTCATCTGCTTCGAGGACACGCTCGGGGAATTGACCCGGCGCTTCGTTTTGCGCGGCGCAAACCTGCTCGTCAACATCACCAATGACGCCTGGTTTTTGCGCTCGGCCGGATCGCAACAACATCTGGCCAACGCCGTTTTCCGATGCGTCGAGACGCGCCGGCCCATGGCGCGGGCGGCGAACACCGGCGTGACTTGTTTTGTCAATGAATTCGGCCGTGTCACCCAAATCCTGCGTGACGAGACCGGCGACACCTTCACCGAGGGCGTGTTGACCGGCGATATCGACGTGCCGCAAGATCGACAACTGACTTTTTACACGCGCCACGGAGAGCTTTTCGCCAAGACGTGCGGTGCCATAACTGGGGTAGCAATGATTTTGCTTTTCGGTCTGCGAAAATTTGGTAGGGGCGGTTCACCCGAACCGCCCGCGGGCGATTGAGGTCAATCGCCCCTACCTGTGATATATCACGCGCGTGTCTGTTGAAATTCCGCTCGATCATTTAGTCGATCTTTGGCCGAAGGAACTTCGCGGCGCGCGGGTGGGCGCTCTGCTGCATCCGGCGTCCGTGTCAGGCAAGCTTGAACACGCCTCGCGCATTCTCGAGCGCCTGAACGGCGATTTATTCCAGTTGCGCGCGTTTTTTGGGCCGCAGCATGGATTTCTCGGCCAGACCCAGGACAACATGATCGAATGGAAAACCTACGAGCATTCGCGGCTGCACATTCCGGTTTACAGCTTGTACGGCGGACACCGCGAACCCACGGCGGAAATGTTGCAGGACCTCGACGCACTGGTTGTCGATCTTCAGGATGTCGGCGCCCGTTATTACACTTTCGTTTGGACGATGTACCTCTGCATGCGCGCGTGCGAGAAACGCGGCGTCCACGTGGTGGTGCTTGATCGACCGAACCCGATCAACGGCGTGACCGTGGAGGGTCCGCCCATCGAGAAGGGCTACGAATCGTTCGTCGGGATGCATTCCATTCCGGTGCGCCATGGCAAAACGATCGGCGAATTGGCGGTCCAGTTTCGGGACGAAGCGTTCCCGAATTGTCGATTGTCGATCTTGCCGATGAAAAACTGGGAACGCGCGATGTGGTTCGACCAGACAGGTCTGCCATGGGTGATGCCTTCCCCCAACATGCCAACACTCGAGACTGCGACCGTTTATCCGGGAATGTGTTTACTCGAGGGGACAAACATCTCCGAAGGCCGCGGGACGACCCGGCCATTCGAAATCTTCGGCGCGCCTTTTATCGACGCCGAAGCTCTCTGTCGCGAGCTCAGCGCGCTCAAGCTCCTGGGCGTGTTCTTTCGCGAAAGTTATTTTCAGCCCACGTTCAACAAGTTTGCCGGCCAGCTTTGCGGCGGCGCGCAAATTCATCTGCTCGATCGCGGCGTCTTTCGCTCGTTCCAAACCGGCGTTGAAATCATTCGCTGCATTCGAAAGTTGTATCCAGATTCATTCGCGTGGAAGCAGCCGCCCTACGAATACGAATTCGAAAAACTGCCGATCGAGATTTTGCTTGGCGGACCGGTCGACAAATTTTTCGCCGACTAAGTTTTGCCCTCGCCCTGACGACCTGCTTGTCGATCTTGCCACTGTCGATCTTGCGTGGGGACATTCCGTGGCCGGAAGTCGAACGTCGTTGCGCCGAAGAAAATGCGCGTCTGGCAAAGCGACCGCAGGGACATAACGGCGAATACTTCCTGGTCTGCACGCTTTATTACACGCCCAAGGAATCCGGCTTCACATTCGAGCGCGGTTTCGACGCGACGCCGGTGACCAAGCCCGGTTTGCACGGGCGCACGTACCCGCGCGATTTTCTGCGCGCGGTCAAGAAGGAAGGCTTTGGACGGATCGTCACGCCGGTGAACGGCCGTCACTACATCCACTACAATGGCGGCGATTCCTATGCGTTCGGCTCGAAACCGAGCGGCGGCGGCGGTACGCTGGTCGCGCGCTATTCCGCGGCGGCCAAGCGCGGCCAAAGGGGGTTGGGTTTCGGCACCATGCTTGAGACAACCAGCGCGACGGTTAAAGAGGTCTTCGGCAGCACGCGTTGGAAAATTATGGACACCGGCGGCGGTCTGCGCCGCTGGCAGATCGATTGTTATTACGGCGAGGACGAGCCGCTCGGGCCCGGCCGTCTCATGGGGCGACCGCGGGGCACCACCTTTGAATATGCCTATGCCGAAGCGAAGGTGATCCGCTGACGTGAGCGCCTTCACGGTCCGGCTCAGTTTCCACGGCGATCTGAGGTTCTTCCTTCGTTCGAGGCCGGTCGTCGAACGCTCGCTGGCCGAGCGAAGTTCCATCAAGGATGTGATCGAGGCTTGCGGCGTGCCGCATACCGAGGTGGACTTGATTCTGGTGAATGGTCGCCCGGCCGATTTCGCCGACGTGGTTGGTGAGGAAACGGCGGTTGACGTGTACGCGGTAGACGCAAACCGGGCTACGCTGTTTCCAGAATATCGGCTGCAAACAACTGAAATTCATTCGTTTGTCGCTGATGGCCACCTGGGCAAACTCGTCCGTGATCTGCGGCTCCTCGGACTCGATGTGCTCTACGAGCGCACCGCGGAAGATCGACAATTACTCGCGCTGGCAACGCGCGAGGGCCGGGCGCTGCTCACCCGGGATAGACGGCTTCTCATGCACGCCATCCTGCGCCACGGCTATTACGTCCGCTCGCAACAACCGCTTCGCCAAACCGTCGAAGTGCTGCGGCGCTTCGAGCTCTTTTCCGGGCTCGCCCCATTCAGCCGTTGCCTTTCCTGCAACGCGCCGCTTCAGCCGGTCGACAAAAGCGAGGTGTTCGACCGACTGGAGCCGTTGACAAAGATTTATTACGAACGTTTCCGGCGTTGCGGCGGGTGCGGCCAGGTTTACTGGCAAGGATCGCACTTTGACAAACTGCAGGCACGCGTAGAAGAAATCCGCGCAGCCATGGCAAGGGAGACGGAGCAGTCCAGGACATCGTGAAAGCAATCGCACCTGCGGCGGTGGCGCTGGTCGCGCTTTCGGCGGTCGCATTCGGCTACGGCCCGACCGCACACGAAACGGTCGGCGGCGTGGCCGACAAACTGTTGGAGAACACGGCCGCCCAGACGCAAATCGCGTCGCTGCTCGACGGAATCAGTTTGGAGAAAGCCGCCGTGATGCCCGACGAGATCAAGGCGTGGGACAGGGACGGCGCGGACGATCTTGGGGCGTTTCCGCATTACTCGCAGCACCCGGAGATCGACAAACAACTGCGCGCATTTTGGCTGGCCAATCAGCCGACGCACGATCGCGCGTCGGAAGCCCCGTCGCATCACTGGTTCCATTACACCGATGTGCCGGTGGTCAATCCTCAGAAATATTCCGACGGCAAAGCTGGTCGCAGTCGATGGGACATCGTTCAAATAATCGGCTACTGCGTGGATGTGCTGCGCGGCGACGCACCGGAGGAGAACCCGCGCAAGATCACAAAGCCGGTCGCGGTCATTTTGCTGGCGCATTTTCTCGCCGACATTCATGAGCCGATGCATGTCGGCGCGCAGTTCTTTGATGAGGCCGGTCGCCCGGTGGACCCGGATAAAACCCAGCCGGGCTTTGGTGATGAAGGGGGCAACACCATTGCGCTGCGACTATCCAGCGGAACGCCCGAGGTTTTGGCCAAGCGCAGCCTGAAATTGCACGGCTTCTGGGACAATGACGCCGTGGTGGCGAATCTCTCTTTGCCGGTGGGACTCGCCAAGGAGCAACGCTCCCAAGCGATCGAGAAAGCGAAGCGCGCACTCATCGATCAATTCGCGCGCAACGAACCGGCCAACTGGCGCGTGCCCGCAAACGTGCCGCTGAACAAGTATGCCGAGGCGTGGGCTGATGACATCCTGCCGCGCGCCCGCGAAGCGCATGAGCGCCTGGAATTCACCGGCGTTCATCCCCTGGAACAAGAGGATCGTACCGTGGCCGCCGGTGTGGCGGTCGAAAAAAGCATGCCCGACCAAGTCGGATACACCGATTGGGCAGCGAATATTGTTCGCGAAGAACTGCACAAGGCCGGCTGGCGCCTGGCGGATTTATTGCGTCAGGTAGTCGCGTCCTCAGGCACTACGACGAAATCGGCGACAATCGCGACGTCATTGGCAGCGCCATCGCCCTCACCATCGCCATCGCAAACACCCGTTGCGCCAGCACCGGCTGCCACAACCACGATCGCCAGCACGCCGTTTGGCGAATATCCGGCGAACTACAAAGAGATCGTGTCGGCGTGGTTGAAAGCAAATAGCCTCGATGGCTCAAACGTTCAGTGGCAGGGCGAGCCAAAACCGGCCGAAACACCGGCCGGCGACGGCCGTAAGCTCTCCGGTTATCTTGTGATCTTTAATACACAGGAACGCTCAGGGCTGAAGACGCGAAGTGTCCTGATCCGCGACGGCGCGGTGATCAGCAATTCGGGTTTTTAGATCTGGCGTCTTTTGCTGCCGGAATGAGTAAGAGCTGCGCTTATTGAGCGCCGCTTCAGGAATCAGGCTTTGCTGTTTTTGGCTGAGGCGTCGCATTCCGCCTTCAGCTTGGCGTACTGATCGGCCGAGAGAATGCCCCTGGCTTGTTTGAGAAAACGGGCGCGGCTTTCCTCGGTGCACCCGGCTTTCATGCATTCCGATTGCCAGGCTTCGATCTTTGTCTGCTGATCCGAGGTCAGATGGAGGCTCGCCAGGTCGGTGCACATCGGCTTGTCGTGCGACGCGCCCTTCGCGCAACACGCTTTACCGCCCGCAAACACCGGCGATGCGATCAGCATCGTCGCCGCAATCACTGCTATTCCAAAAAGCTTGTTCATAGTGCGGTAAAATAGCGCAGAGCGCGGGCCGTTCAATTCCCGCCGGAGTGCTGAGTTTCCTTCGCGACCGGGCTGGCCGCGGCCCACGCGCCGACTTTTTTCTGGCGCGCTTCGTCCTCCAGAGCCGCTAAGCGCTGCATGTAGTCGCTGGCTTTCTCGCCCGCGGGCGTTTTTACCTTGGTGCCTTTCGCCCGCGCCAGGCCTTCGCTGATCAAAATCTCGGCCAGGCTTCTGCCATCGACCTCGACAATCGCATAGTATCGAGTTTCGCGCGCGCGGCCGGCTGCATTTGCCCAGCGCGTTTGTATGGTGAAGGGCTTTTGCAAAAGAGCGGCCACGCGCTCTTTGGCCGCGGCCCCGATTTTCAGCGCATCATCGAGCGTGATCCCAAAATGGACGCTTTGCTCGCGCACCCTCTCCGGATAAACCAGTTTTGTCTCGGGCGTATCGACATAGTAAAGCCGTGCCGTGAATTCCTTCTCGCCGCAGCGCACCCGAAAACTGTCGCCATCGTTGTTCTCTGACTCGAGGTATTGGCAATCATTCAGCGCGACCCATTCCTTCTCGCTCGCGGCAATGGCGGACGCGTTGAACAAGAACAGCGCACGAAGAACGACAACAAGGAAGCACGGATACTTTGTACACATCCGCCGCGACGGTTCACCGCCAACGACTGGAACGCAACTCCTCGGTCGGATCAGAATGGCATCACAAGCTTTGCGCCAGCGTGATCCGTTCCCGCAACAGATGCTCCACTTCGGCCGGATTCGCCTCAGGATGCTGATGTCGAATACCGTCGCGCGCCACTTCACAAGCAAGCTCATGCAGATTCAAAGCCAGCTTTAACCGCTCTTCACCCGTCATCGTCCGATATTTCTCGATCTGTTTTTGGAGCGCCGCTTCAGGTTTCATCGACGCTTGAACGATGGCGCGGAATTCTTCGCCTCGACCTCGACCGTTTGGCCTTCACCGATTTCGATCCGAAAAGTGACCTTCCGGATCTCACCTGCGAAGATTAAGAATTGCGGAGTAGGCTTTCGGACTGAGCCGTGAAACCGCATCAATGACATCATCGCGATTCTCATTTTCCATCCTTCGACATTGAATTGCCAAGACCCAAGCTTCATCTTCACCGTGTTTGTTCGTCGACCATCTGACTCCACCGCTGAGGCTGAGTCGACAGCCGGGCCATCTGGAAACCCAGTTAAAATAATTCATATGTTTTTTTGCGTCTTCGGATCGTGCCATGATGGGAATGCACGCCGACGACGCCTGATGTGTTGCGCCGTGTCATGCGATTTTTGGAACTTATCGCCGGCGGCAATTTCGGAGCTAATCTGCGTAAACCAATTCTTTGCGGCCCGCTCTGCCCCGCGGCCAGGTTTTGTACTTCCAGAGTGGGAAGTCTCGTTGCATTCGGCTGAGCTGACGTTGAATTCTCGCTAGGACGCACCCCTCTGCGTAATTCGCGTAATATGAGTCCAACGTGATGAGGGCATCGAGTCAGTTCTACATTGTGCGAAAACAGTAAAAGATTTCTCGGCTACGCTCGAAATGACAATTGGCCGTTCTTGGCCACGACTTGGATAGTTTGGCCTTGGCCGATTTTGCCTTCGAGGATCTCGAGGCTAAGCGGGTCGAGGAGGTGACGTTGGATCGCGCGTTTAAGCGGCCGCGCGCCGTAGACCGGGTCGTAACCTTCGCGCGCGATCAGTGCTTTCGCGTCATCGGAAAGTTGGATGTCGATCTTTTGTTGGGCCAGGCGTTTGGTGACGCGGTTCAACTGGATTTCCACGATCTTCTTCAGGTCGTCTTCGCTCAAGCGCTCGAAGATGATCACTTCATCGACGCGGTTGAGAAACTCGGGCCGGAAATGCGCGCGGAGCGCGTCCATCACCATGCGCGAGCGCGCTTCGCGTGATTCTTCCTCGGTGATGAATTGCGAGCCGATATTGGAGGTCATGATGATGACCGTGTTTTTGAAATCGACCGTTCTCCCCTGCCCGTCCGTGATCCGGCCGTCGTCGAGCACTTGCAGCAGTACGTTAAAGACGTCGTGGTGCGCCTTCTCGATCTCGTCGAAGAGCACGACCGAATACGGCTTGCGCCGCACCGCTTCGGAAAGTTGCCCGCCTTCTTCGAAACCGACATAACCCGGCGGCGCACCGATCAAACGCGCGACGGTGTGCTTCTCCATGTACTCGCTCATGTCGAGGCGGATCATCGCGTTCTCGTCGTCGAAGAGAAACTCCGCGAGCGCGCGGGAGAGTTCGGTTTTGCCCACCCCGGTCGGGCCGAGAAAAATGAATGAGCCGATCGGCCGGTTCGGGTCCTGCAATCCGGCGCGGGCGCGGCGCACCGCGTTTGAAACGGCTTTAATCGCCGCCTCCTGGTCGACGACGCGCTGATGCAAATGCTCCTCGAGTCGGACAAGCTTCTGGCGCTCGCCTTCCTGCAATCGCGAGACCGGAATATGCGTCCAGCTCGACACGACCTCGGCGATGTCTTCCTCGGTCACTTCTTCGCGGAGCAATCTGCTCTTCTGGGGAGCGCGGGCGACCCGCCCGCTCTCATCGGCGACTCGCCGACGAGCCTCCGAGGTTTCCGGCGAGTCACCGGAAATAGCACGCGAGTCGCGTGCGCTCCCCTTTTCCGCTTGCGCGAGCTTCTTTTCTAATTCCGGGATTCTGCCGTATTGGATCTCGCTTGCCGTCGCCAGCTCGCCGCGACGCTGGGCGCGCTCGAGCTCGGTGCGCAGTTGATCGAGTTCCTCTTTCCATTTGCGCTGTTCTTCGATGACGGCTTTCTCCTTCTGCCACTCGGCTTTCAACGCGGCAGATTTTTCCCTAAGATCGACAAGTTCCTTTTCTAGTTTCTTTAATCGGTCTTTGCTGGCGGGATCTTTTTCTTTCTTGAGCGCCTGACGCTCCATTTCGTGCTGCATGATCTCGCGCTCGATCACGTCGATCTCGGTCGGCATGGAATCGAGCTCGATCTTCAGGCGCGAGGCCGCTTCATCGACCAAATCGATTGCTTTGTCGGGCAGGAAACGATCGCTGATGTAGCGATGCGACAATGTGGCCGCGGCGACCAGGGCGGCGTCCGTGATGCGGACGCCGTGATGCACTTCGTAGCGTTCTTTTAATCCGCGCAGGATCGCGATCGTGTCCTCGACGCTGGGCTCATCGACCACCACCGGCTGAAACCGCCGCTCGAGCGCGGCGTCTTTCTCCACGTATTTGCGGTATTCATCCAGCGTGGTCGCCCCGATCGTCCGCAGCTCCCCGCGCGCCAGCATCGGCTTGAGCATGTTCGAGGCATCGACCGCGCCTTCGGCCGCCCCGGCGCCAACAATCGTGTGCAGTTCGTCGATGAAGAGAATGACCTCGCCTTGCGAATCGGTTACTTCTTTGAGAAACGCTTTTAGTCTGTCTTCAAATTCGCCGCGGAACTTCGCGCCCGCGATCATGGCGCCAATGTCCATGACAATGATCCTTTTGTTCTTGAGCGAATCGGGGACATCGCCGCTGATGATTCGCCGGGCCAGACCTTCGACGATGGCGGTCTTGCCCACGCCGGGATCGCCGATCAACACCGGATTATTTTTAGTGCGTCGCGAGAGCACCTGCATGATTCGGCGGATCTCGTCATCGCGCCCGATGACGGGGTCGATCTTGCCGCGGCGCGCCAGTTGCGTCAGATCGCGTCCATATTTTTCCAGCGCCTGAAATTTCGCTTCCGGGTTTTGATCGGTCACACGCTGCGACCCGCGCACCTGCTGGAGCGCCTGCATCAACTTGTCCGGCGTAACGCCGGATTCTCTCAGAATTTTCGCGGCGGCAACATTGGCGCCGGCGAGGGCGAGCAAATAATGCTCCGCGCTCGTGTATTCGTCCTTGAGCCTGGACATCTCGGTTTCCGCCCCATTGAGCACCGTGCGCAGATCGTTGGACATGCGAAGATCGACATCTGCGCCGGTGACCTTTGGAAGACGATTGAGCGCCGTGAGCAGGCGCTCTCGCAATTGGTTGGACGGAAGACCGACTTTCTCGAGCAAGGGCCGCGCGATTCCGTCGCTTTGATCGAGCAGTGCGAGCAGGAAATGTTCGTTGGTCAACTCCTGCTGGTTCGAGTTCGAAGCAAGATCCTGCGCCGCCTGCAGCGCCTCCTGCATTTTCTGGGTGAACCTCTCGATCCGCATATCCTAAAATACGAAACGCGATGGCGGGGGCAATGGCGCGCAGGTAGGGGCGGTTCACCGAACCGGCCGCGGGTCGATTGAGGTCAATCGCCCTACCTCAATATTTGGCCCGGCGTTTGACACAAACGCCTCTACAACGCTGAGTGCAAGCGATGAGCGCGGAAGTGAAATTGACGACTCGCAATGCGTTGCGCGTTTTGCGACCGGGTCCGTTTCGCCGCTACATCATTGGGTCGGCGATATCGGACACCGGCACGTGGATGCAAGTGATGGCCCAGGGTTACGTGATGAGCACGCTCACGAATAAGGCGCTCCTGCTCGGCATGGCGAATTTCGCCGCCGGTCTGCCGATGCTTGCGCTCACCATGATCGGCGGCTCGGCTGCCGACCGCTTCGACAAGCGCAAAATTCTCCTCGCCACCCAATACGCGCAAATCGCACTCGCCATTTCGATCGGTCTGCTCATCTGGAACGGGACGATCGCGATCTGGCACATCATCGGTTTCGCCGTGCTCCTCGGCATCTCGAATTCCTTTGAAATGCCAACCTTGACCGCGTTTGTCCCCGAGTTGGTGAAGCGCGAAGAAATCCAAAGCGCGATCGCGATCGATCGCGCGGTGTTTCACGGCTCGCGCGTCGTCGGTCCCGCGATCGCCGGCATCCTGATCGGTGCGTGGGGGGCGGCATCAGCGTTTTTTGCCAATGCTGTTTCATTTATCGCACTGATCGTCGCGTTGTTTTTGATCCCGGCGCGGCGGCGCGGCAGCGCCGAAGAGGAGGCCAAACGGGCCAGCGGAATAAGGGACGGCTTTCGCTACGTCGCGCAGGACAAACCCAGTCTCGCCATGATCGCGCTTATCGCGGCAACCACGGTTTTCATTTTCCCAATCTTCACTGTGATGATGCCGCTTTACGTGCGAATCGTGCTCGGGATGGGCGCCGACAAGCTCGGTTTTCTAATGGGGGCATCGGCGGTCGGCTCGGTCGTGGGTGCGATTTTTCTCATCAGCATCCCGCGCGAACGGCGGGTCCCATTGATGATGATCAATGTCAGCGTGGTGACGTGCGCTATCTTCGGTTTGTCGCAGGCGCCCAGTTTTACGGTGGCGACGGCGTTGCTCGTGCTCAACTCGCTTGGGCTTTCCATGAACTTCGGGTTGGCCAACACGATTGTGCAGGAACGCGCCCCGGATTATCTGCGGGGCCGCGTGGCCGCGGTTTTCATGTTGAGTTTTGTCGGGCTGATGCCGATTGCCGGCCTTGGCATCACGAGCGTGTCCGATCTTGTTGGAATGCGCACAGCGATTGCGATCGCGGCCGTTTGCTATGGCGTGATCGGGCTGTTGGTGCTCGCCCGTGTGCGCACGCAATGTCGCGAGGACTCGCCGGGCAAAGCCGAACCGGCCGAGACGCCTCCGCCCGTGGCTGCCGCCGTTTAGTGTGATCGCGTTTTCCACCTGCTGGAATTCCTCACGGCACACGGCCGGCGACAAGATGCTCCAGCAGATTGTCGATCTTGGCTTTGAATACGTGGAGCTCGGGCACGGCATCCGCATCTCGCTCATGCCCGGCATCCAGGAGATGTACGACGCCGGCAAAGTGAAGTTCAGCAGCTTGCACAACTTTTGTCCGCTCCCGGTGGAAGTGATGGGCGCGTCACCGGATTGTTATCAGTTCTCGTCGCCCTACGCGCGCGAGCGGCAGCGCGCCGTCAAACAAACCATGCAGACAATCGATTTTGCCGAGCGACTCGGCGCGCCGTTCGTGGTCATGCATTTGGGCGAGGTGCGAATGAGACCAGTGACCGATCCGCTCATCAAAATGGCGAAGGCCGGCGCCCTGCTTTCGCGCGAATACGTCCGGCGAAAACTCCGCGCCGTCGAAAAACGTGAGGCCGCCGCGCCCGTCTATCTCAGCCGCGTCAAAGATTGTCTGCGGCGGATTGTTGATTATGCCGCCGGCAAAAAGGTGCGACTCGCGATCGAAGGGCGGCGCGGTTATGAAGAAATCCCGAGCGAACGGGAATTACCCGCTCTGCTCGACGAGCTCAACTCGCCGCAGCTCGGTTATTGGCACGACTTCGGACATATCCAGATCAAGGAGAACCTCGCGTTTGTGAATCACGCCGAATGGCTGCGCGCGATTTCGCCGCGCACGTTCGGGTGCCACGTGCAGGATTGCATTTGGCCGGCGCAAGACCATCAGCCACCCTTCAGTGGAGATGTCGATCTTGTGAATCTCGTCCCGTTGCTCCCGCGCGATTGCGTCTGGGTCTGGGAAATGAGTCCGCGCAAGACCGTCCCGCAGATTCGCCGCTCCGTTGAAGCGTGGAAGAAACATTTCGGTAAATGAAGAAAACACTCGTCAGCATCGTGCAGGTCGCGGTCACCGTGGGCGTGCTTTATCTCGTCTTCCACGATCCGCACAAGCGCGCGCAAATGGGGGCCGCTTTGCGCATGGCGGACTATCGCTGGATTGCAGCTGCCATTCTGCTTTACCTGCTGGTGGAAGTGGCCGCCGCCGCGCGGTGGCACGTTCTGCTCCAGGTGCAAGGCATTCGCCTGAGTGTTCCGCGCGTGACCGGCCTGTTTTTCATCGGGATGTTTTTCAACCAGTTCCTGCCCGGCGGCACGGGCGGGGACATTGTTAAATCGTATTACCTGCTCAAAGAAACGCCCGAGCGAAAAGCGGGCGCGCTACTCGCCGTCTTGTTCGATCGACTGGTCGGGCTCGTCGCGCTCGTCGCGATCACGGCCACGCTTATCTTGTTTCGCTATCATTGGCTGGCCCAAACCACGCTCACTCGCCGATATCTTTGGTTTGTCCTCGCTGTGCTTGCCGTTTGTATCGCCGCACTCGCGACCACATTTCTCATCAGCGGATTGAATCTAGCCAGCCGGCTGCCGCGCGAATTTCCGGCCCGGGAACGGTTGATAGAGGTCTCGGCGGCTTACCATCTCTATGCGCGTCACTGGCAGGGCTCGTTAATCGCGTTCGCGCTGTCGCTCGTCGCGCACATCGCGACGTTCTTCACTTTCCTTTTCGTCGCCTACACGCTGCGGGCGAACGTGCGGCTGCTCGATTTCTTTGCCGTCATGCCGGTCGAGCGCACGATCTCGGCGATTCCGATCAGTTTCGCCGGCGAAGGGCCGCGCGAACACGTGCTCCAAGTCATGCTCAACGGCCTCTGCGGTGTCGCGCCCGGAGTGGCCGCGCTCATCGGCACGATGAGTTTCGTCGTCATTCTGCTCTGCTCTGCTCCGGGTGGACTGGTTTATCTTTTTTATAAACCGAGCGGCGCTCCCGCACCGGTCAAGCTGCGGGACATGAAGCAGGAAGTCGCCACCCTCGAGCATGAAATTGGCGAGGCGAAATAACGGCTGGAACAATCGGTTTAGCGCCGGGAGGCGCGACATGTTTATAGTCGACGCGAGTAGCAACGATTGCTGAGCTCCGCCAGGAGCGGCACAAAAACTTGGGCGGCTTTCACGTGCCGCTCCTCTGGAGCTTGGTTCGATTTTGAATCATGGCTATAAACATGTCGCGCCTGACGGCGCTGATGAGTTTTCGCGCCGAGGAATCCAAACTGTTACGAGACGTGAAATGAAAACACCGCGCGGTCGTCCATTGGTCAGCGCCACCTTCGCCATGACGGTGGATGGCAAGATCACGACGAGAAAATTCGCCCCGGTCGACTTCACCTCGCGCGAAGACAAGGCGCATCTGTTTCGTCAGCGCGCGCTCGCCGACGCGGTGTTGATCGGCCACAACACGCTCAAGCGCGACAACGTTCGGCTGGGATTGCCGGCGGAACTGCGCGAAGAACGAGTCGCCCGCGGCGACACGTCCAGCCCCCTTCGGGTGATCGTTTCGAAGGAAGGCAGGATCGACAATCGGCTTAAGATCTTTGAATCGACAGTCTCACCGATCCTGATTTTCTCGACCAAACGAATGCCGCGGAAAATTCAAAACGCGCTTCGGGAAAAAGCGGTGCTTCACCTGAGCGATTCCGAGGATGTCGATCTTGCCGGAATGCTGCGGACGCTGCGCCAGGAATATGATGTGCGAAAGGTCGCCTGCGAAGGCGGGCCAACCCTCTTCCGCGCCCTCCTCGAAGAAGGCTTGATCGATGAGCTCAACCTTACGATCGCGCCTTATCTTTTTGGCGGCACGAGCGCGCCGACTCTCACGGGGTTAAGCAAACAATTTCTGCCGGCCAGTGTGCGCTGCCGCCTGGTCCAGATGCGGGTCGTAGGCGAGGAATGTTTTCTCTCCTACCGAATCACGCACAAAAAATAATCCGTCCCAAACGCGCTGCAGCCGCTAAGGCGATGCGTATGGGTTGCGCGCGAGCACCACGGCTCCGTCGTCCCGGCCGTAAGCGTAGAATTTGCCGCCGGGCGAGAACTGGACGGAAAGGACCGCTGTCGATGTTTCCCCAACGTAAGCGCGCAGCAATGCGCCATCCGCAGCGCGCCAGAAGAGAAGCGTGCCGCGCGACGCACCATAGTCCTGGCCGCCGGCGAGGATTGTTTGTCCGTCGGCCGAGTAGGCAACGGCCTTAACGAAACCGGAAGGGCCATTGAGGCTCAGTAGCTGCGCACACGTGGAAACCTGCCAGACGTCCACGGCCTGACTATCGCTGCCGCTGGCCAGCCGCTGACTATCCGGCGTAAAGGCGACGGCGTTGGTGATAAAGCCGAATTGCGTATTCTCCGAGAGCTCACAAAAAGCGCCGGTGCCAAGGTTCTGCAATCGCACGCCGGGATAAAGCATCGGCCAGGCGAGAAACTTTCCATCGTTGGAATAAGCGATCCCGCGGTTTTCCTGCTGGCCGTAACCAAGCAGCGCCGTCTCCTGCCAATCGGAAGTCCGGAAGGTGTGGATCCAGTTTCCGGAATAACCGCCGGCTGCGGCCAGTTCGGTATCGTCCGGCGAAAAGGCGACCCCAAAAATGAAATCGGTGGTGCTAAGGCTGCGGATGAGCGACCAATCCGCCACGTTCCAAATCCTGATGGTGCGATCGATGCTGCCCGCCGCCAGTTGCTGGCCATCGTGAGAAAACGCCACTGAGGTCGCCGCATCGAAGAACCCTTTCAGCGTGCGCAATAACGCGCCGTCGGAGACGCGCCAAACTTTGACGGTGCGATCGCTGCTGGCCGAGGCAACCATTTGGCCATCGGGCGAGAAGGCGACCGCGTTCGCGCTCTTTGTGTGGCCAAAGCCGGTCCAGACGATACGGGGCGCTCCTTGCAGCGGTTGCTTGGTCTGATAAACAAAAAATGTCTGCGAACCGACCGAGATCGTGCCGCTCCGGCGTGCCGAGGCGTTGGGCGTGACTGAATAATAAACTGTGCCCTCATCGACTGAAGTAATGGTGATCCAGCTGGCGTTGCTCGAAGCGACAAAGCTGCAGCCGGTCTCGTGCGCCACATTGATGAAGGCATTTCCGCCCTCGGCCGTAAAAGAACGGTTAGGGGGCGAGAGAGTGATGTTCTGGCAGAAAGTCGAAGTTTGCGCGCCGGCCGGGTTGTCTTTGCCTCCAGCCTGTGCGATCGCCACCGCGACAAAAAGCCACGCCGCAAGAATACATGACGCGCCGAGAACCTCCGCCATTCCAAATCGCCCCGGCCGCTTTCGCCGCCACGCTCGAACAAGTAGAGAATTCACGGAGGATTCAACATTCTTTCTCACTATTCAGTACTTCGAGAATGTCTGGCCGACGCGGGTTCTCAAAAAAGTAACAGGGTTGTTACTTTTGACGTCGCTGCTTCGCCCGCGAAGCCGCTTTGCTGCGGCCAGCAAGCTGACCGAACCGAGTCCCTTTTCCGGGCGCGATGAATTGCGCGTGACGAAAAAGCTGTGCGATTAAATCAAAAAAAAGATGGGAAAAGCGGCCCTACACGACACCGATTACAAAAGGCGAAACATGAAAGAGGAAACGCCGTTGAATGCATATCAACGCACTCAAGCGCGCGAGCGTAACGAATGCTAAAATGAGCGGCATGTCTCTACGCATACTGTGTCCGCTCGTCGTTGCGCTTTTGCCAAGTTTCGTGCTCGGCGAAGCGACGGTGGAAGGCAACGTGCGACTGCGCGAACCGCGTTCGGCGTCGGTGGTGGCGAAACGTTACGAGATCGTGACCCGCGCGGGAGTCCTGGCGACTGAACCGCCGCTGGCGGTGGTTTATCTCGAAGGCTCCTTCCCGAAGCCAACTTCGTTGCCCAGTAAAGAGATTGCGCAAAAGGATCTCACCTTCATCCCCTCGCTCCTGCCGATACAGGTCGGCACGCGCGTTGCCTTTCCCAATCTCGACGACACCTATCACAGCATTTTCTCCTACGCCCCGACGAAACGTTTCGATCTCGGGCGCTACCGGCCGGAGGAGCGGCCCATTCCGTCGGTGATTTTCGACAAACCGGGGCTGGTCACGTTGCGATGTGATATTCACGAGCACATGCGCGGGCTCATTCTCGTGCTCGATACGCCGCATTTCGTGACGACCGATCCGGACGGCCATTATCGTCTCAAGGGACTGCCGGCTGGTAACTACACGTTAAAAGCCTGGATCGACAGCAAACGGACCGTTGAGAAGCAGGTCGAACTGAAAAATGGCCAGACCCTGCAGCTCGATTTGCCATGAGTCCTGCGACGCCGGCCGGCACACGCGTGGCGAGCTTCCGCGCCAAAGTCCTCACGGCCATGATGCTGACGGTGGCGACGCTGACTGCTCTGGTCCTTTATTTCGCCCAACGCAAAGTGACTGCCGACGCCGAACAGAATTTGCAGAGTAGTTTTCAGGCGGAACTTTCGACGCTGGAAAAGTTGGAGGAGCTGCGGCACGTGGCCCTGGCCGAACGTTGTCTCACTCTGGCGGCCAAACCGCGCATTCACGCCGCGCTCGAAGATAACGCGCTCGATCTGCTCTATCCCAGCGCCAAAGATGAGCTGCGCGATTTGATGGACGCGAGTGCGCCGGCGCCGCTGCAAGCGGCCCGCTCCTTGCACGCCAAATTTTATCGCTTTCTCGATCGCTCGGGTGTGGTTTTGCCGCCGGCCAATCCTGAAGATGTGGGCGAACTCGATCCCGGGGCGGAAGCCCAATTGAGCTTGAACAAATTGCCGGTCACCCAACAAATCGGCTACATCTGGGAAAAACAGGGCACGCGCGGGGCGGTCGTCGACGAGATCATCGCCGCGCCCATTTTTTCGACTGACACCGGTGAAGTCATCTCCGCGCTGGTGATTGGATTCACGCCACCCGAGCTGGAAACCGGCCGAGCCAGCGCGGATATCCAAAGCGGCATTTGGGTGCGCGGGGCCTTGCATCTGCCCAGCCTCCCCGAGCCCGCCCAGGCCGAACTTGGCCGACGAATCGCGGCCGTCCTCGCCACCGCCGACGGCGCGCAAAATAATTTTCGTGTCACCATCGGTGATGCGCCGCAGCTGCTCTTTTACAAGCGCCTCAACCCGGGCTCGGTTTTTTCCCCCGCTTACGAGATTCGCGTCTATCCACTGGAGCCTTCGCTGGCGCAGTTGCGGCGGCTACGCTGGAAGATTGGCGGCGGCGGGATGGCATTGCTGCTGGTTGGTTTTGTTGTCAGCCATCTGGTGGCCGCGCGCCTCTCCCGTCCGGTCGAACAACTCGCCGTTGCTTCGGAGGAAGACCGCGCGCAGCGGCAACGGGTCGAGGCCGAGCTGGCCGAGACGAGCGAGGAACTGGAACGCTCCGCCAGATATTCAGCCGATGCTTCCCATCAATTGAAAAGCCCGGTCACGGTGCTGCGCGCCGGCCTGGAGAGTTTGCTCACGCGGCAGGATTTCAAACCCGAGATTTACGAGGAACTGGCCGAGCTGCTGCATCAGACCCATCGCTTGACCGGAGTGATCGACGATTTGCTTCTGCTTTCCCGAATGGATGCCGGCCATCTTCGGATCGGCTCGGAGCCGGTCAATCTGAGCGAACTCGTCGACGAATGGCTGGACGATCTCGCCGCGCTGCCGGATTCGCCCGACGTAAAGATCGAAAAAGAATTTCCGGCCGAGCTCTACGTGGCCGGCGAGAAACGATACACTTCGCTGATCGTGCAAAACCTGCTCGAGAACGCGCGCAAATATAACCGCCCCGGCGGCCGCATCGAAGTCGCCGCGCGACGCGAGGACAATGATGTCGTGCTGACAATCGGCAACTCGGGACATACCATTCCCCCCGAGGTGCAGCCGCATATTTTCGAGCGCTATCATCGCGGCTCGACCCATTCGCCTGTCGCCGGCCACGGGCTCGGGCTCAACGTCGCTTGCGAGCTGGCCAAATTGCACGGGGGCGATTTACGCCTGGTTCGTTCGGAGAATGACTGGACCGAGTTCGAGGTCCGCTTGCGTGCCGCGGCGCAGCAGCCCCAGCATGCAGCTCAAGCGGCGGCATGAAATCGCTGCGGGGCCTGAGTTTTTTGCTGCTCGCCTGCACCGTGCATGGCTTCGACCTGGAGAACTACTTCGACCGCCTCGACAGCGCCCTCACCTTCTCCGCTTTTCAAGACAATGTCCGCGCCCGGCTGAGCGGAACGATCGATCTGGAGTATTACCATTTCCAACAACCGCCGCCCGGCCTGATCAACAGCAAGATCGACAATCTCTTCAACCCGCGACTCACGCTTTTTCTCGACAGCCAGATCGGTCCCTACATCTACGCGTTCGTGCAAACGCGAGTCGACCGCGGGTTCGATCCGAGCGACCAGGGCGCTGAAATTCGACTGGACGAATACGCCGCGCGACTGACGCCGTGGACCGACGGTCGCTTCAATCTGCAGATCGGCACTTTCGCCACCGTCGTGGGCAATTGGGTGCCGCGGCATCTTTCCTGGGACAATCCCTTCATCAACGCGCCCCTCGTCTATGAAAGTGTGACCGCCTTGGAGGACCTGGAGGGCGCGTTCTCACTAAATTTCGAGCGCGATCTCCCGCTCGAGAAATACGAATTCATTCCGGTGATTTGGGGACCGAGTTATGCGACGGGCGTTTCAATTTCAGGCCGGCTCGACCAATTCGACTACGCCGTCGAAATGAAAAACACTTCGCTTTCCTCACGCCCGGAATCGTGGCACCTGACCGCGACCGGCTTCGAACATCCGACCTTTAGCGGGCGACTCGGTTATCGGCCCGATGTCGCCTGGAACCTTGGCTTATCCGCCAGCGAAGGCGCATATCTTCGGCCGAGCGCGGAGCCGATGCTGCCGCGCGGTCGCGACATTGGCGATTATCGCCAGTACGTCCTTGGTCAGGACATCAGTTACGCCATCCGGCATTTGCAATTATGGGCGGAATTTTACGAGGCGCGCTTTGAAGTCCCGCGCGCCGGCGATGCCGACACCTTCGCCTATTACGTGGAAGCGAAATACAAATTCACCCCGCAATTTTTCGGGGCGCTGCGCTGGAACCAGCAACTCTTCGGCAAGATCGACAATGTGCGCGGCCGCAGCGTGCCTTTGGCCGAAGACCTTGGCCGGGTCGACGTGGCGGCGACGTATCGCTTCACTCCGCACACGCAACTGAAGCTGCAATACAGCTTTCAAAAGAACACCAGTCGTTCGGACGAGGACAATCACATGGTGGCAGCACAATTTACCCTGCGTTTGTAACGATCCTGTTACTTTTGCGGTCGTCTCAAAGCCACGGAATCCAGTAACCTACAAGCTGAACCGATGCGTGTTTTAGTCGTCGAAGATGATGTGGCCTTGTCCAAGAAAATCGCCGCCGCCCTGACGGAAGCCGGCCATGACGTCAGCGTTGTGCATGACGGTCAGGTCGCCTTTGATAAGGCGTCGACGCTTCCCTTCGATCTGCTTGTCCTCGATGTCGGGTTGCCGCGTCTGGATGGCTTCGAGGTTTTGCGCCGTTTGCGTTCGCAGCATATCAACAGCCGTGTCCTCATGTTGACGGCGCGCGGCGAATTGGCCGATCGCCTGACAGGTTTGCAGGCCGGCGCGGACGATTATTTGCCCAAACCCTTTGCCACGTCCGAGCTGGTCGCGCGCGTCGGCGCGCTCGGCCGGCGCTACCCGGAAGATCCTGGTATGACTCTCCGCGTAGGCGATTTGTCCCTCGACCTGGCGCATCATGAAGTCCATCGCGGGACCCGACAGATCGATCTGTCGCCGCGCGAGCTGACGTTTCTCAAAGTCCTGATGCGCGAGCCGGGCCGGGTCTTCACGCGCACGGAATTGTGCGAAAAGGTCTGGGAACGCCAGCACGATTATGACATGAAGCTGGTGGAGGTTTTTGTCGGACGGTTGCGCAGGAAAATCGGCGATCCCCCGCTCATTCACACTGTGCGCCACGTCGGTTACACGATAAAGAACGATCAATGAACGCCTGGCCGTTGCGTTGGAAAATTGCGTGCTACGCGGCCGCCCTCGGCGTCATCGCCACCCTCGCCGGCGCCTGCACCACCTGGTTGCTCATTCGCCAGGCGGAAATGGCGGATTTCGATCGCCGGCTCACGACCGAAGCGTTCGAGTTGCTTCGCGACATCGAGAATTTTCGCGCCGAGCGCATCGGGGGCGGATCGTGGTTGAACGAAAATATCGTGCCGCTGGCTGCGCGCCATCGCCTCATCGAAGTCCGCGGTGCACAGGGGGAACGGCTTTATTCCTCTGCCGGATTGGCCGAGCCATTCCCCGACGATGGTATTGAGCAAATCCATACCGCCCGAGTCGGCGGCTTGCCGGTGCGGGTTGGAGTTTTCCGCAGCAATGGGTTCACCGTTCGCATCGCCGGCGATTTTTCAGAGGTCAACCGTGTCGCCCGCGAAATCGTCCTCGGCATGTTCGGCGCGATCCCGACGGTGCTGATCGTCGTGTTCCTGGGTGGCCGCTGGGTGGCGAGCCGGGCGATCGGTCCGATCGAGGAGATTCGCAAGGCGGCGGAAGGGATAACGGCAAAAACTCTGGATCGACGGCTGCCGATTCCGCCAACGGACGACGAGATCGCGCGGCTGATCGGCGTTTTGAACAGCACGTTTGACCGGTTGCAAAGCAGCTTTGAACAATGCGTGCGCTTTTCGGCCGACGCCTCGCATCATCTCAAAACTCCGCTGACGGTCTTGCGCGCCGGCATCGAAGAGATCCTGACCGACGCGCAAACGCCGCCCAAACTGCAGCGCTCCGCCGCCGAATTGCTTCACCAGATTCATCAGCTCACATCGATTACGGAAAACCTCCTGCTCCTGGCCCGGGCTGACGCCGACCGTCTCGATTTGCATTACGCCGAATTTGATCTGCGCGAAGTGCTCGACGGCGCTTGCGATGATGCAACTGCTCTGGCTGAGGAATATGGGCTCACCCTGGAGATCGACATAGCCGGGCGCTTGCCGCTGCGCGCCGACCGGTCGGCGGTGGCACTGATCGTCCAAAACCTGATGGAAAACGCCGTCAAACACAACACGCGCGGCGGCCGTGTTGCCATTCATGCGCAGAGCAATGACGGGCAAGTCGAGCTGACGGTGCGCAATAACGGGGAGCCGATCCCTTCCGAGCGGGTCCCGCACATTTTCGAACGCTTCTACCGGGCGCGGCCGGACGGCCGAAACGCCGGCGCCGGCTTGGGACTGAGCGTTGCCTGCGAATTATCGCAGGCGCAGGGCGGTTCCCTGGAGTTGACGCGCTCGGATGCGAGCGGGACCGAGTTTCGGTTGCGCCTGCCCCACGCGCGCAGCAAGGCTTGAGCGAGGTCAAAGCGACGAAACGATACCGCTCGATCGGCTGCTTCCTCGACGCAACTGTAGATGAGTTTTCGAGCAACCAGAATGCACAAAACCAATTCAATCCTCATGCACGCGCCCAAGATGTCGATCTTTGAGACAGCGGCTGACCTCGAATTGTGGCCAAAGATTTTGCCGCACTATCGATACGTCCATTTTTTGGAGCGTAGTCCCACCCGGAACGTCGTTGTTATGGCCGCGAAGCGCTCGGGAATTCCCATCTCGTGGACTTCCGAGCAAATCATCGATCGGGAAAAAACCGAGGTGCACTTTCATCATGTCAAAGCCTTGACCAAAGGAATGCACGTCGTCTGGACGTTCGAAGAAAGACCGGAAGGTGTGCTTGTGACAATCCGACACGACCTCGATTTTCGGGTGAAGATTCTCGCGCCCATCGCCGACAAAATCATCGGCGACTTTTTCATTCACCACGTTGCCAACAAAACTTTGCGCTGTATGAAGGCGTATGTCGAAGCAAGGGCAAACAGGGTAGCTGCATGAGCACATCGACGCTAAACGCTCCCGCGCGAGAACGCCGCCGGCGCGCTGTCATTACGGGCATAGGGCCAATCACCTGCATCGGCTCGGGCGTGGCAAAGTTTTGGGATGCGATCCTGGCGGAAAAGACCGGCATCAGCCGCATCTCTTCCTTTGATCCGCAACCATTTCACGTCCGGTGCGCGGGGGAAATTTCCGATTGGCAGCCGGAACAACATTTTTCCCCGCAGCGTTTGAAGAGGCTCGATCGTTACGCGCAGTTTGCCGTCGCCTCGGCCCGGCTCGCACTGGAGGACGCCGGCCTTGAATATTCGCGCGAAAAACCGCAGCACCGGGTCGGGGTAAGCTTCGGCACCGCGCTGGGCGGCGTCTGCAAGGCCGAAGACGAACACGTGCGATATTTAAAGAAAGGCGCGCGCGGTGTGAATCCGATGCTGGCCGTGCAGGTGTTTGGCGGCTCGGCGCACTCCAATATCGCCATCGAATTCGGTTTCCGCGGCGTGGGCACGACAAACTCGAACAGTTGCGCCAGCGGTACTGTTTCGGTGGGCGAAGCGCTGCGCTATATCCGCGACGATTTTGCGGATGTGATTGTGGCCGGCGGCGCCGAAGCGCCGCTGAGCGCGCTTACCATGGGCGCGTTCGACATTATCAAAACGATGAGCCGCTGCGACGACCCGGCGCTCGCCTGCCGACCCTTCGATCGCTCGCGCGACGGCTTCGTCATGGGCGAAGGCGCCGCTTCCCTCGTTGTGGAGGAACTCGAACACGCCCGTGCCCGCGGTGCAAAAATTTACGCCGAAGTTCTCGGCTACAGCCTGAACAACGATGCGTTTCACATGACCGCACCGCTGCCCAGCGGCGACTCCTGCGTGCGCGCGATGCGCGACGCGCTGGCCGACGCCCGACTCGCGCCCGATCAGATCGATTACATCAACGCCCACGCCAGCTCGACGCAGCTCAACGACAGCGCCGAGACGATGTCGATCAAACAAGTCTTCGGCGCGCATGCCCGCACAATTCCCGTCAGCGGAACAAAAGGCTATTACGCGCATCCGCTCGGAGCGACCGGCGCAATCGAAGCCGCTGTCTCTGCCCTCGCGTTAGATCGACAATGGGTGCCGCCGACCATCAATTACCACAATCCCGATCCCGCCTGCGACCTCGATATTGTGCCCAACCACGGCCGGACCGCTGAACTTACCCATGTGATGAGTAATTCCTTTGGCTTCGGCGGGATCAATGCCTCCATCGTCCTCGCCAAACTTACTTAGCGCGGAGCGATTCGAGAAACGATCCGCCCTGGCCGGAAAGTTTTTGTTCCAGCTTCTCGGTGCAGTCGCAGTCGCAGCAGGCCCAGGGCGCGACGCCGTTTTCGTGCCGGCAATTGCGACGCGAATGCGCGTCGCGCACGCTGATGAGATGGAAATATTCCTCCCAGTAGGGCCGTTCTTCAGCCAGCGGCGGATCGCAGAAACAGCATTCGACCCAGCGCGCTACGCCATCCCCATCCACCCGCGCCTGTTTCATATTGTGGAGATATTCATCTCCGGCAATCGAACCGCGGCCGAGGGTTTTTTGATCGATCGCGCGAACGAGCGATTCGCTTCGCCCGGCTTTGAGGCGCGCTTTAACCAGATACCGCATCAATTAAGCGGGGAAGACAGCCAATGCTGGCCAGCGTCCTGGCGCTAAGGGCAGGGACCGAGGTTGCCTTGTTTACTGCACGGCCCGAGCGGCGTGTCGCCGTGCTGGATGTGGGCCTGGGCGGCGGACTGCGGCACGCACAGAATTTTACCGTTATGGCAAACCGCCTGGAGCGGTTTTTCCGGGCTCACGGCTTGCCTCACGCCGAAATTCTCGGGCAGAGGGCAAGGGGTTGCGGCGGGCGTGGCGGTCGGCGCCGGGGTCGGTGAGGGCTTTCCCTTGTCCTTATCTGGCTTCTGGGCATTGCTGGCGGCCGCAATGAACAAACCGAGGGCCGCGATCACGATTGGAACAAAGAGTCTTTTTTTTCCCGTCATCATAACCGTTTCGAGTGCGCGCATAATGTAATCCCGTCGATGCAAAAGCAAGTTTATTCTGGCCATCTCACTGGTCGATGGGCCGAAGAGAGATGTCTCGACTTCGCCGGAGAGCATACTTAGGTGAAGCAAAGATGGAGGCGCTGCGGCTTTTCCGGACTCTCAACCGCGACCAACGCAACACGTTCGTCGCCTGTTTCCTCGGCTGGGCCCTGGACGCGTTCGATTTTTTCCTGCTCACATTCGTGCTTGTTCCCATCGGCCATGATTTCGGCCGCGGCATCCCAAACGTCGCCTTCGCGATCACCCTCACCTTGATGATGCGTCCGCTGGGCGCGTTCGTCTTTGGGCTGCTCGGCGACAAGTTTGGGCGGCGCGTTCCGCTCATGGCCGACATCATCTTTTACTCGGTGATGGAGTTTTTGACCGCGTTTGCGCCGAACTTTACAAGCTTCCTCATCTTGCGCGCGCTCTTCGGAATCGGGATGGGCGGCGAATGGGGCTTGGGCGCATCGCTGGCCATGGAATCGCTGCCCACCCGGGCGCGCGGACTCTTCTCCGGGATTTTGCAGCAAGGCTACGCGGTCGGATATCTGCTCGCGGCGCTGGTTTATTGGATGGTGTTTCCGCGCTTCGGCTGGCGGGGGTTGTTTATCGCCGGCGCGCTGCCGGCCCTGCTCGTTATTTACATTCGGGCGCGCGTCCCCGAGTCGCCGGTGTGGGAGCGCGACCGGGCCAGGCAAAAGCCAAAATTCAAGATGTCGATCTTCGTGCGCGAACATGGGCGGTTGTTTCTTTACGCCGCGCTCCTCATGACCGCGTTCAACTACATGTCGCACGGGACGCAGGATCTTTACGCGACCTATTTGCAAAAACAGCGCGGGTTCAATTCCGATCAAACTTCCAAAATCGCGATCATCTACGCCGTCGGGATGATCTTTGGTGGAACCATCGTCGGCCATTTGTCGCAGAGATGGGGACGGCGGCGCGTCATCATTCTGGCGGCGCTGGGCGGAATGTGTCTGGTGCCGCTGTGGATTTTCGCGCCGACCACCGCGCTGCTCATCATGGGCGGCTTCCTCATTCAATTCATGGTGCAAGGCGCCTGGGGCGTCGTGCCGGTGCATTTGAACGAGCTGTCGCCCTCGCAATTTCGCGGCACCTTTCCCGGGCTTGCTTATCAAACGGGAAATTTCGCGGCCGCTTATGCCGCACAACAGCAGGCATGGCTGGCCGAACGCTTCCGCCTTGCCAATGGCCAGCCAAACTACGCGCTGACCATGGCGCTGGTCGAGGCGCTCGTGTTTATCGTGATAATTTTCCTGGCCGCGATCGGTCCCGAAAAACGCGGCAAGGAATTCTAATGAGGGCGGATTTGCCCGCGAACTAGCGTCCGCCCGCCGATGCCGGTTGCGAGGCGACCTGCATGCCGGCGCCATAAACACCCGGCCCGAATCGTTGCTCGACAATCGCCTCGGCGATCTTGTCCGCGAGCTGCTCGCGGAAGTCGGCATCGCGTGCTCCGCGGCCCTCGCTGCGATTGCTCAGATAGCCGCATTCCACCAGCACCGCTGGATAACTGGCCAGACGCAGCACCCGAAAGTTGGCATAGTGAACGCCGCGATTAACGGAGCGGGGAATTTTCATCAACTTCGACTGAATGCGGCGCGCCAGATCGACCGACATGGCCGAGTTGTAATAGATCTCGAACCCGCGAATGACGCGCCGGCGCGAATCGTTGAAATGGATGCTGACAAAGATCGAATTCTTCTGCCGGTTCTCGATTGCCACCCGTTCGTCGAGCGAAACGTAAACGTCGCCCGACCGCGTCATCACCGTTTTCAGCTCCGATTCGCGCAACTTTCGCTCCAGGCGCCTGGCCACGTCGAGAGTGGCGGATTTTTCCGCGCCGCCGTAACGACGGTAGGCGCCGCTGTCCCTGCCGCCATGGCCGGCATCGACCACGACCGTTTCAAAGGTTTTGCTCGTGTTTTTTGCTCCGCCACCGGAAACACCGGCGCACCCGGCGAGCAACGCCGGAAAAACCAAAATGCACGCGCGCGCGATCAGTCGTGACATGGCCACTTTACTAACTCAAAGCCAGTTTTCTGCCAAATGTTGCGCCTAAATTCGTGCCGCGACGCGCCCCGCGGGCACCGGTTGCGCGGACCGCGCAAAAACCGCTTGTTTTTTGTGCGGCCGGAATTAAAGGCGTTTACTCCAATTATGCGCACTCGACTCGTCGTTGTTTCGTTCACACTGGCCTTGGCTGCTTTGCTTTGCCGTTCAGCGTTCGCCGCCAAACCAACGCCTACCCCCGCCCCGTCAGCGACGCCCATGGCCAAGCCGAGTCCGGCACGGGTGGTTGTCGATCAAACCGCGCAGACGATCATTTTTTGCTATCACCGTTTCGTCGACAAAGTCCGTTACCCCAGCACCGAGATTACTCCGCAGATGTTCGAGCAGCAGATGAAATCGCTGAAGGATCGCGGCATCACCGTGATCAGCATGCAGGACCTTCTCGCGTGGAAGCGCGGCGAAAAGAACATTCCGCCTCGCAGCGCCGTCATCTGCTTTGATGACGGCTGGAAATCGGCCTACGAAGTGGCCTACCCGATCATGAAAAAATTAGGCTACACCTTTACCGCGTTCGTTTACACCGAAGGCATTGCCGGTGGCAGTCTCGGCGGCGGACAAGCGATCACCTGGGAAATGCTCTCCGACCTGCGCGACAACGGCATCGACATCCAGGCGCATACGGCCACGCACCAGGATTTGCGTGAAGGACGCACCATCACCGTCATGGAAGGCGGCAAGCGTACGAAAAAGAAACTGACCGGGGCCGAGTATGAACAATGGCTCCAAAACGAGGTCGTCGGCTCCAAACAGCTCCTCGAGCAAAGGTTGGGCATTAGAGTGAACTGCTTCGCCGTCCCCTTCGGTTTCCACAATGATAAGATCAGGGACGTTGCCCGAAACGCCGGTTACGAAGCGCTCTTTACGGTTTACGGTCAGCCGATCACCTGGACCACGCCGTTGGAGTCGATCGGGCGTTACGCGATCGAAGCGAACAAGCCGAAAGTTTTTGAGGACGCGGTCAAAACGATCGCGACTTCGAGCGGCGGTCCAGGCGCGCCGGCCGTCGCGGTGATGGGCCCGCAAAATTTGCAAACTGAACCCGCCGACGGCTCGACCGTGCGCAGCGCCCTGCCTCTGATCAAAGCGAATCTCAGCCAGGTGGGCCAGATCGACCCCGCCAGTGTGCAATTGCGAATCAGCGGCCTGGGCGTCGTGCCCGCCTCATTCGATCCAAAGACCGGCGTCGTTTCGTATCAAGTCACCCAGAAACTGCGCGACAAGAACTGTACCGTGATTTTGACGGCGAAATCGGGCGACAAGAAAGTCGAAGCGCACTGGACCTTCGGCATCGAAGAAGCCGCCGGCGCGCCTGCCAAGCCAGCAGCTCCGACTGCCACGCCAAAGAAGTAGGTGGAGGGACGGCCTCTGTGCCGTCCCACTCTTTCGTCGGACGGGACAGAGCCCGTCCCTCCAGCATGTTTTCACAACTCGGCGATAAACTTCAGGAAATCTTCAAGGACCTCCGCGGTCACGGAAAAATCACCGAGTCCAACATTGACGCGGCGCTGCGCCAGGTCCGGCTCGCGTTGCTCGAAGCGGACGTCGATTTTCAAGTCGCGAAAAATTTCATCGCGCGCGTAAAAGAGAAAGCGCTGGGCGAAGCGGTGCTGCGCAGTATCACGCCCGGGCAGCAGATCGTTAAAATATTTCACGACGAATTGTCGATCTTGCTCGGGGGCGACGCCGCGCCGCTCGATCTCGGCCAGCCGCATCGCATTCTCATCGTCGGCCTGAACGGGTCGGGCAAAACGACTTCGACGGCAAAACTCGCGCGTTTGCTCAAAAAACAGGGTCATGCGCCGCGTTTGGTGCCGCTCGATTTGCAACGACCAGCGGCGATCGAACAACTCGTCACGCTCGGCAATCAGATCGACGCCCCAGTCCTCACGCCGAATGCCGGTGAGCAAGACGCGGTGCGGGCGGCGCAGCGCGCTCTAGCCGGGGCCGGCGACCCCGGCCACAAGATCGACATCTTCGATACGGCCGGTCGCCAGGAAATCGACGAGCCGTTGATTAACGAACTCAAAGAGCTGAAAGCGTTGTTGCAGCCGCAGGAAATATTACTCGTCGCCGATGCCGCGACGGGGCAACAGGCAGTCAGCGTCGCGACGCATTTCAACGACGCGCTGCAAATTACCGGCATCATTTTGACCAAGCTCGACGGTGACGCGCACGGGGGCGCGGCCCTCTCGATGCGCGAAATTACCCGGCGGCCGATCAAGTTCATCGGCACGGGCGAAAAGCTCGATCAATTCGAGCCCTTTGTGCCGGCGCGGCTGGCCGGTCGCATTCTTGGAATGGGCGACATCGTTGGGCTGGTCGAGAAAGCCGCCGAAGCAGTCGAAGTCGAGGACGCCGCCCGGCTCGAGCGCAAACTGCGCAGCGCTTCGTTCGATTTCAATGATTTCCTCGCCCAATTCAAAATGATGCGAAAAATGGGCCCGCTCGAAAATATCCTTGGCATGCTCCCGGGCATGAGTAACGTGCCCGGCCTCGCGATTGACGAGAAGCAGCTCAAGCGCACCGAAGCGATCGTGCTTTCGATGACGAGCGAAGAACGGCAGCGCCCGGAAATATTAAACGCGCGTCGCCGTCAACGCATCGCGCGCGGCAGCGGCAGCACCGTCACCGAGGTGAACGATTTGCTCCGCCGTTTTGATCAAATGCGAAAGCTGATGAAGAACGCGGGGAAAATGAAGAATATGTTAAAAGGGTTACAAAAGTTACATCGCTAAAACCGGATGACTTTTGCTGACCTTGTAACTCTTGTAACTTTGTAACCTTAACTTTCAAGATGGCAGTCTCAATTCGATTACGCAGAGAAGGCACGACCAATCGTCCCTATTACAAAGTCGTGGTGGCGGACAGCCGCAGCCCGCGCGATGGCAAATTCATCGAGATCATCGGCACATACGACCCGAAGAAACCGGGCGACAACAGCACGATTAAACTCGACCGCGCCGAATATTGGATGAGCAAAGGGGCGCAGCCGTCCGACACCGTGCGCAGCCTGATCAAGAAACAGAAGAAACGCGGCGCAACGCCGGCAGCTGCTCCGGCCATGCCGGCCGCCGGCGCCGTCGCGGCTGAAGCACCGCCCGACACGGCGGGTTAGCGAGGAAACTGCCCGTTTTGTAGCGGCGATCTATGACCGTCGCAAATATTCGCTTGCCGGTTGCCACGCCAAAAAATTCGAGCGACGCTCACAGAGCGCCGCTACAGGGAAGTAGAGACATGAAGGAATTTCTCGAGTTCGTCATTCGCCAGCTGGTGGAATTTCCCGACGATATGGTGTTGACCGAGATTCCTGGCGGCAAAACCACGATCTTCAAACTGCAGCTGCGCCAGAGCGATATCGGGCGTGTCATCGGCCGCAACGGCCAGACCATTCACGCCATTCGCGCTTTGCTCAGCAGCTCCGCTTCCCGCCACGGCCAACGCGCCACGCTCGAGATCGTAGAGTAGGTAGGGGCGATTGACCTCAATCGCCCGCCGTCGATTGTTTCCCGCACAGCGCGGGCGGTTCGGGTGAACCGCCCCTACCATGACAAACATCACATCGTCGAGGACGCGCCGTTGGGCGGCGGTCGGTGTAGGTAGGGGCGATTGACCTCAATCGCCCGCCGTCGATTGTTTCCCGCACAGCGCGGGCGGTTCGGATGAACCTATGAAGATCGACATCCTGACTTTATTTCCCGAAATCTGCCGCGCCCCTTTGAGCGAGAGCATTATGAAACGCGCGCAGGAAAAGGGGATTGTCGATCTTCGTATTCATAATCTGCGCGACTGGACCACCGACAAACATCACATCGTCGATGACGCTCCCTTCGGCGGCGGCCAGGGAATGGTGATGAAACCCGAGCCGATCTTTGCCGCCGTGGAAGCCTTGAAAAAAAATCTCAAATCCCAAACCCCAAATCCCAAGGTCATTCTGATGTCGCCAGCAGGTCGCAGACTTGACCAACCCTTGGCCACAGATCTGTCCAAGCAATCGCATCTCATCATCATTTGCGGGCATTACGAAGGGGTCGATCACCGGGTTATCGAGCACCTTGTCGATCTTGAAATTTCGATCGGCGATTACGTCCTGACCAATGGCGCGATCGCGGCGGTGGTGCTCGTCGATTCGGTCGTGCGTCTGTTGCCGGGGGTGCTTGGTCACGAACAATCGGCCGCGGACGACAGTTTCAGCGGCGCGAACGCAGGAATCGAAGCGCCGCAGTACACCCGACCCGCCGAGTTTCGCGGCTGGAAAGTTCCGGACGTCTTGCTCTCCGGCAATCACGCCGAGATCGCGAAATGGCGCAAGGAACAGGCGCGCAAGCGGACCGAAACGACCCGGCCGGATTTGCTCCAATGAGCGGACGCGGGCTAACCAAGAACACATCTACGCATCATGATACGTTAATTTGTTCCTTGATCACTGGCACGAACCCCGCTTAGTTCTCTCGACCATGACCGTTGCCGCCCATCCTCTGGAACAATTGCTCCGCGAGCGCATCGTCCTTCTCGACGGCGCGATGGGCACGATGATCCAGCGCCGCAAATTCACCGAGCAACAATTTCGCGGCAAACGTTTCCGCGACTGGAGCGGCCGCGACCTCCAGGGCAGTCTCGAGTTGCTCAACCTGACGCAACCGCAGGTCATCGAAGAGATTCACGCCGACTATCTGGCGGCCGGCGCGGACATAATCGAAACCAACACCTTCAGCGGCACCACCGTCGGGTTACACGATTTTCTTTTTACCGGCGAACCGGCCGGGCGGCGCAAAGACCGCGAGTTTTTTCAACGCGTGGTGGACGATGTCGATCTTCGCCGGCTCACGCACGAAATAAATCTGGCCGCGGCGCAGATCGCACGGCGCGCGGCCGATCGGGTGAGCGGCGAGACCGGTCGACCGCGGTTCGTCGCCGGCTCGTTGGGCCCCCTGCCCGTCGCCGCTTCGATCTCGCCCGATGTTAACGACCCGGCGTTCCGCGCCGTCACCTTCGACCAACTTCGGCAAACGTATTTCGACCAGGCGCAGGCGTTACTCGAAGGGGGTGTCGATCTTCTGCTGGTCGAAACGGTTTTCGACACGCTCAACGCCAAAGCCGCGCTGTTTGCGATCAGCGAAATCTTTGACGCGACCGGCAAACGCGTTCCGCTCATCGTTTCCGGAACGATCACCGATCGCTCCGGCCGGACACTGAGCGGCCAGACAGTTGAGGCATTCTTGATCTCAATCGCCCATGCCCGGCCTCTTGTCGTCGGACTCAATTGCGCGCTCGGCCCGGACGAAATGGAACCGTTCATTGAGGAGCTGGCCCGAATCGCTCCCTTTTACGTGAGCGCGTATCCGAACGCCGGATTGCCCGATCCGCTTTCTGAAACCGGTTTCCCCGAGACAGCGGAGACTTTTGCGCCCAAGCTCGTGAAATGGGCGCAAAACGGCTGGCTAAACATCATCGGCGGTTGCTGCGGCACCACGCCGGATCACATCCGCGCGATCGCAAGCGCGGTGCATGATTTGAAACCCCGACGCTTCGAACCGCGCAGTCTGGGGAGCGCACGCGCCTCGCGTGCCGGTTTCGGCGCCCCCGCCGAAACCTCCGCCGATGTGACTTACTCGAAGCGGCGTCTGCCACATTTTGAGCGTCCCTGGGGAAAATATGCAGTCGCCTTTTCGACTCATCAGCGCCGTCAATTATCAGCGCCTGAAAGAGACATCATGTTGCAAAGCATTCTACACGCGCATGAACAGCAGCAGATCGAACTCTACGCCGCCTGCGTGATGCCCGATCATGTCCACTTGCTTTTCGAACCGCAGGCGAAAGAACAGAGCGCCCAAGGAGCGACCGTCTTTTGGTCGTTACCGGAAATTCTGCAACCGCTCAAATCGGCTACGGCGCATCGGATTAACAAGACCCGTGGAACACGCGGCCCAGTTTGGGAAAAGGAATCATTCGATCGGATGATTCGGTCGGAGCGCGATCTTCAGGAAAAATTTGAATACATCTGCGGGAATCCCTGGGACTCCGGTGTCGCGCGGCAAGGTGAAGAGTACCCTTGGTTATGGACGCCCGAGGTGTCTTCGGCGAGGGCGCCGAAGACGGCACGCGAGGCGCGTGCGCTCCCCGGCGACCGCGATAACGGGCGCGATAAACCGCACTCCGCCGGGGCATACAATCCGCAATCCGCCAATCTGCAGCTTTCGGGGCTCGAGCCGCTCAACATTACGCCGGAGTTTGGGTTCGTTGTTATCGGCGAGCGGACCAACATTACCGGCTCACCAAAATTTTCGAAGCTGATCCTGGGCGAAGATTTTGAAGGAGCGCTGCGGGTCGCGCAGCAACAGGTCGCCGGCGGGGCCAACCTTCTCGACATCAACATGGACGAGGGGATGATCGATTCCGAAGCGGCCATGGTCCGCTTTCTTCACCTCATCGGAAGCGAGCCGGAGATCGCGCGCATTCCGTTGATGATCGACAGCTCGAAATGGAGCGTGATCGAGACGGGGTTGAAATGCGTTCAGGGAAAATGCGTGGTCAATTCCATCTCGCTCAAGAATGGCGAGGAGGAGTTTCTCGGCCAGGCCGCGCTCATCAAGCGCTACGGCGCGGCGGTCATCGTGATGGCGTTCGACGAACACGGCCAGGCCGATAATTTTCAGCGCAAGATCGACATCTGCGCGCGCGCCTACCGGCTCCTGACCGAACGCGCCGGTTTCGCGCCCAGCGATATCATTTTCGATCCCAATATTCTCACCGTCGCCACCGGCCTGGAGGAACATCGCAATTACGCCGTCGATTTCATCGAGGCGACACGCTGGATCAAAGCCAATCTGCCGGGCGCCCGGGTCAGCGGCGGGGTCAGCAACATCTCCTTTTCCTTCCGCGGCAACAACGCCGTGCGCGAAGCGATGCATGCGGCCTTTTTGTTTCACGCGATCCAGGCTGGTCTGGATATGGGAATCGTGAACGCGGGACAATTAGCGGTTTACGAAGAGATCGAGCCCGAGCTGCGTGAGCGGGTCGAGGACGTGCTGCTCAATCGCCGCCCGGATGCGACCGAGCGCCTGGTCGATTTTGCCGAGCAAGTAAAGAGCAAGGACAAAGCGCCGGCCAAAGATGAAACATGGCGCAACGCCCCGGTCGAGGAACGACTAAAGCACGCCCTCGTCAAGGGCATCGTCGATTACATCGACAACGACACGGAAGAAGCACGCCAAAAATACGATCGCCCGCTTCAGGTGATCGAGGGACCGTTGATGGCGGGAATGAGTGTGGTCGGCGATCTCTTTGGCTCGGGGAAAATGTTCCTGCCGCAGGTGGTCAAGAGCGCGCGCGTGATGAAAAAAGCGGTCGCCTATTTGATGCCGTTTATGGAAGCGGAGAAAGCGGCCGGGGCGAAACCACAGGGCCGCATTGTCATGGCGACGGTCAAAGGCGATGTGCACGACATCGGCAAGAACATCGTCGGTGTCGTCCTGCAATGTAACAACTATCAGGTTGTCGATCTTGGCGTGATGGTTCCGGCGGCGAAAATTTTGGAAACGGCCCGCGCCGAAAAGGCCGACGCGATCGGGTTGAGCGGATTGATCACACCGTCGCTCGACGAAATGGTGCATGTCGCCCAGGAAATGGAGCGGGAAAAATTCCAATTGCCGCTCCTGATCGGCGGCGCCACCACCAGCCGGGCGCACACCGCGGTGAAAATCGCGCCCAGTTACAACGGCAGCACCGTCCACGTCCTCGACGCTTCGCGCGCTGTCGGGGTCGTGAACTCGCTCCTTAACCAGCAGCTCAAACCGGAGTTCGATGCGAAAACGCGGGCTGATTACGAGCGATTGCGCGAAGAACACGCCGGTAAAACGCGCGAACGAAAACTGCTGGGACTTGAGGATGCGCGCTCGCACCGGCCACCGATTGATTGGAGCAGCTACACTCCTCCCGAACCGGAGCTCATCGGCGCGCAGCCTTGTCTCGCTGCTCTCGCCACGCTCGTCGACTACATTGACTGGTCGCCGTTTTTCCACGTCTGGGAGTTGCGGGGACGTTATCCGGCGATCTTCGACGATCCCGTGATCGGCCAACAGGCACGCGATTTGTTCGCGGACGCTGAGAAAATTCTCGAGCAAATCGTTTCCGACGAAGCTTTGCAGGCCCGCGGCGTTTTTGGGTTCTGGCCGGCAAATTCGACCGGCGACGATGTCGATCTTTACCGCGACGAATCACGCGGCGCGAAATTGGCGAGCTTCTATTTTCTGCGCCAGCAAATGCAAAAACCCGCCGGTCAGTTCAGTCATTGCCTCGCCGATTGGATCGCGCCAGCCGCCGCCGGCCAGAAACCGCCGCTCCGGGATTATATTGGCGGGTTTGCGGTATCGATCCACGGCGCGGATGCGCTGGCGAAAAAATTCGCCGCCGGGCACGACGATTACAGCGCGATCATCGCCAAAGCACTGGCCGACCGGTTGGCCGAAGCTTTCGCCGAGTATTTACACAAACAGGCGCGTATCGCGTGGCAATTTGGGCGCGACGAAAATCTCAGCAACGCCGATCTGATCCGCGAGAAATACCGCGGCATCCGACCCGCGCCGGGTTATCCCGCCTGCCCGGACCACGCGGAGAAGAGAACGTTGTTCGATTTGCTCGAGGCCGAACGCAAGATCGACATCCAGTTAACCGAATCGGGCGCCATGCATCCGGCCTCCAGTGTGAGTGGATTTTATTTCTCTCATCCGGATTCGAAATATTTCGGTGTCGGCCAGATCGGGCGCGATCAAGTGGAGGATTACGCGACGCGCAGAGGAGAACCGGTTGCGGCGGTAGAAAAGAGGCTGGCGCCGAATTTGGCCTACGAACCCTCGCTTCGCTCGGGATGACAGCGTGGTCGTTTCGTGATAAGCGTCACCGGATTCCGGGGCGTAGCTTAGCTTGGTAGAGCGCGTGGTTTGGGACCACGAGGTCGGAGGTTCAAATCCTCTCGCCCCGAGTCTGGCGGTTTCAATAGGGATGAGGCGGATCGTTTTTCTTGTTGCCATAATCGCGGCTACCGCCCTGGGAGCCCATGGGCAGGAGGCGGCGCAGCCGACTGTCGATCTTACGACAAACCCGCCGGCCGATCAGACTCCCGTCCCCGCCAGCCCGACCACGGCGCAGCCGCCCGCCGCGGAACTGCCCGACCTGCCGGAATTGTCGCAGCTCGACCAGGCTTTCAAGGAAACTTCGCTCGGTAGCAAAGCCGATGCATCCCGGATGCGAATTGAATGGCGGCGGCTGCGCAATCGCCTGGCCAATGATCCGGAGGTCGTGGCCGCGAAAAAGGCATCCGACACTGCCCGGACCGATTTCGAGAAACGCGAGCGGCTGCGCGATTATTACCGCATCTATTACGCGCGGATGGAGGCGCTGGCTTCGCGGCCGGAAATCAAGAGTGCGCTCGAAGAAATGAAAAAGCAGCATCTCAAGCTGGCGGACCAAAAACGGGTGCGGCCTTCGCCGAAACCGGCCGACGAACCGAGCGAGGCAGATGAAGCCGAGGCGGAGGAAGATGAAGAACCGTCACTCGCGCCCCCGGCGACAAGCCCGTCCCCAACGCCATCGCCGATTGAAGTCGAGCCGTAAACGAGCCGGGCGGCATAGGATCAACGCGAGCAGCTTGCCGATTGGCGCCGCGCCGCTACAATCGCACCTGCGACGGCGCGTTCGTCTAGTGGTTAGGACACAGCCCTCTCAAGGCTGGTACACGGGTTCGACTCCCGTACGCGCTGCGGTTTTCCCCGGCACGAATTGCGAGCCCACCGGGCCGCTCCTACACTGTCGATCTTATGCCCTACAAGGATATCGCGCCGCCACCGGGCGAAAAAATCACGCGTGGTCAAGCTCTGAGCGTTCCGGACCAACCGGTCATTCCTTTCATCCGCGGCGACGGCACCGGACCGGATATCTGGGCGGCGAGCGTGCGCGTGTTCGACGGCGCCGTGGAAAAAGCCTACGGCGGCAAAAAAAGGATCGCGTGGTTTGAAGTCTTCGCCGGACAAGCGGCCAAGGACAAGTTCGACAATTGGTTGCCGGAGGACACGGTCGAAGCGTTTCGCGAATACCTCATCGGCATCAAAGGTCCGCTCACCACACCGGTCGGCGGCGGCATTCGCTCGCTCAACGTCGCGCTACGGCAGCTGCTCGACCTCTATGTTTGCCTGCGACCAGTGCAATGGTTCGCCGGCGTCCCCTCGCCCGTGCGGCGGCCGGGCAAGGTCGACATGGTCATTTTTCGCGAAAATACCGAAGACATTTACGCCGGGATCGAATATGCCGCCGGCACGAAAGAAGCGCAGAAAATTCTCGATTTCTTCGCCAAAGAATTTCCCAACGAGTTCGGGAAGATTCGCTTCGGCACGGAAGATAAAGCGCGCGAATTTTGGCGGGAAGTCGGGGCCAAGGAATTCCCGACGGACGTGCGCGTGGGCCTCGGGCTGAAACCGGTGAGTTACTCCGGAACGGTACGCCTCGTGCACAGTGCCATCAGCTACGCCATTCGTTACAACCGGAAATCGGTCACCCTCGTGCACAAGGGCAACATCATGAAGTTTACCGAAGGCGCCTTCCGCGACTGGGGTTATGAAGTGGCGAAGAAGTTTTTCGGCGCGGAAGAATTCGACGGCGGCCCGTGGTGCCGCATCCCGATGGGCAAACCCGGCGCGGGTATTGTGATCAAAGACGCGATTGCGGACATTACTTTGCAGCAGGTACTGACGCGGCCGGAGGACTTCGACGTGATTGCGACGTTAAACTTGAACGGCGATTACCTGAGTGACGCGCTCGCCGCCCAGGTCGGCGGCATCGGCATCGCGCCGGGCGGCAACATCAATTACATCACCGGCCACGCCGTCTTCGAAGCGACCCATGGCACCGCTCCGAAATATGCGAACCAGGACAAGGTCAACCCCGGGTCGGTTATTTTATCCGGCGAAATGATGTTTCGTTACATGGGCTGGACGGAGGCCGCCGATCTCATCATCAAAGGACTCAACGGCGCGATCGCGAGCAAGCGCGTGACCTACGATTTTGCGCGGCTCATGGACGGCGCGACCGAAATCAAGTGCAGTGAATTCGGCGACAACGTCATCGCACACATGTGACGCGAATGACGAAGCTCGAATGTCGAATGTCGAATGTCGAAACAATTCCCAAGAACCAAATGAAACAAACACATCGATCTTGCCCTTGGCTTTTGGCATTTCGTCATTCCTTCGTCATTTTGCTTCTCCTGGCTTTGTCCGCGCTCAGCGGTCACGCGTTTGCTCAAAAGCGCGCCATTACCGAAAAAGATCTCTTCGATTTCGTCTGGATCGGCGACCCGCAGATTTCGCCGGATGGATCGCGCGTCGCTTTTGTGCGCGTGACCGTCAACGAGAAGAAAGAGGGCTACGACACTTCCATCTGGGCGGTCGCCACCACCGGCAGCGAGGAGCCGCATCAATTGACCAAAGGCGAGCGCGACTCGACGCCGCGCTGGTCGCCCGATGGGAAATTTTTGCTCTTCCTGCGTTCGACGGAGAAGGACGGCAAGCCCGAGCCGCCGCAATTGTCGATCTTGCCGATGGCGGGCGGGGACTCTTTTTCGTTTACCGATCTGCCAAAGGGCGCCGGCAATCCGGTTTGGTCGCCGGACGGAAAGACAATCGCGTTCACCAGCGAAACCAATCCTGAAGACCTGGCCAGGCAGGAGAGGAAAAAGAAGAAGGAAGAAGAATTAAAGAAAGCGGTCGGCGCACCCGCGCCCAACGCTTCACCGGAAGCGGCAAAGACGCCGGCCGAGAAGAACGCGGCAGCCAGGGCGACGGCCGAGCAAGCAGCAAAAAAAGCCGAAGCCGAAAGCGAGCATGAGAGCGATGTGCGCGTCATCACCCGGGCCGTCTATCGACAGGACGACGAAGGCTACACCGATCCCAAACATCCCACCCATATCTGGACAATCCAGGCGCCGCGCAACGCGGACGAAAAAGTTCAGCCGAAGCAACTGACCTCAGGGCGCTTCGACGAGGGCAATATCGTTTGGTCCAAAGACGGCGCGGCGATTTATTTCGTCTCGCTTCACGTCGACGAGCCCTATTACGAGCGACCAAGGAGCGAGATCTATTCGATCAGCGCCGCCGGCGGCAACGCCACCAAGCTCACCACCATCGAGATGGACGTGGGCGGTCTCGCCCTCAGCCCGGACGGCAAACAACTCGCTTTCGTCGCTTCGGTCACCGAGCCGGTGAATTCTTACACCCAGCCGGACCTGTGGATTGTCGATCTTACACCGAACGCCAGGCCGCGGAATTTGACCGACAAATTCGATTTCGACATCGGCGATGGACCTTTCGGCGACAATGCGCCGCCCCGCGCCGGCGGCCGGAGCCTTCCGATCTGGACAACGGATGGAAAAAGCCTGGTGGAAATCTACGGCAAACAAGGCAAGTCGATCCTGGCCTCCTTCGATGCGGCCACCGGCGCGGCCACCGATCTGGTCAATGGCAACCAGGCAATTTCCCGGTTCCGCGCCTCCAGTGACGATTCAAAGATCATTTTCTCAATCTCCACGCCGACGCGGGTCGGCGATTTGTTTGTCTTAGATCGTCAGCCTGGAACGCAGCCGCGCCAGCTCACCGACGTGAACAAGGAGCTTTTCTCGAAACTCAACCTGACCGAGCCGGAAGAAATTTCCTACAAGAGTTTCGACGGCAAAACGATTGAGGCCTGGGTCCAGAAGCCGCCGGATTTCAACACCGCGAAGAAGTATCCGCTCATTCTCAACATCCACGGCGGCCCGCACGCGGCTTACGGCTACATCTTCGAGCATGAATTTCAATGGATGGCGGCGAAGGGTTACGTCGTGCTCTATCCGAATCCGCGCGGGAGCACGACCTACGGCCAGGACTTCGGCAACGTGATCCAGTACCACTATCCCGGCGACGATTTCAAAGATCTGATGGCCGGTGTCGATGAAGTAATCAAGCGCGGTTACATCGATGAAAAAAAACTTGGGGTGACGGGCGGAAGTGGCGGCGGTTTGCTCACCAACTGGGTGGTCGGCCATACGACCCGCTTCGCGGCTGCGGTCTCGCAGCGCGACATCGCGAGCTGGACCAGTTGGTGGTACACGGCCGACTTCACCTTGTTTCAGCCGCTTTGGTTCAAAGGTCCGCCGTTCGAGGAGGAAACTGATTTCAAAGCACGCTCGCCCATTGCCTACATCCAGGATGTTAAGACGCCGATGATGTTCATTCTGGGCGAAGCCGATTACCGCACCCCGCCGGGCGCGGGTGGCGAAGAAATGTTCCGGGCGCTTAAGTTTCGCAAAATCCCCACCGTCATGGTGCGTTTCCCAAATGAATCGCACGAGCTCTCCCGCTCCGGCCAGCCCTGGCATCGCATTGAGCGATTACAAAATATTGTTGGCTGGTTCGACAAATGGTTGCTCGGCGTTGCGAAGCCCGAATACGACGTCGCGCCCGAAGTGCCAATCAGGCGCCCACCTGCCGAGGAAAAGCCCGCTAAACCACCGCTGGAGGGACGGGCTCTGTCCCGTCCCTAAATTTTGGGATAATGGGACGACACAGAGGTCGCCCCTCCAAACAATATGGAAGAGGTCGGGCGCAAACATCCCGCGCATTTCCCTGCGATCGAGCGGTTCAACACGCCAATTATCATTTTCCTGTCGGTCTGCACGAAAGGTCGCAAAGCAATTCTCGCCCCCGAAGAAACACATCGACTCTTATGCGCCGCGTGGCAGACAAAACCAACATGGCTGCTCGGCCGATACGTTATCATGCCGGACCACGTCCACCTCTTTTGCGCGCCTGCGGCAGTCAATCCACAGCCACTCGGAAAATGGGTGAGCTTTTGGAAATCAAACTCGGCTCGACATTGGCCACGGCGTGAGGATGCACCAATTTGGCAACGGCACTTTTGGGACACGCAGTTGCGCCGCAGTGAAAGTTACGATGAGAAGTGGGAGTACGTCGTCAACAACCCTGTACGCGCGGGCTTGGTGGGCCGAGCTGAGGATTGGCTGTATCAGGGGGAGTTGAACATCTTGCCCTGGTAAATAATGGGACGACACAGAGGTCGTCCCTCCATTATTTGCGTTGGAGGGACGGGCTCTGTCCCGTCCCTAAAAAATTTGCGACGACATCGCCCGCCAAGGCTTTGACGTGACAGGTGGAGGCAGCGTGGCCATTATTTTCAGACCATGGCTTCTGCCGCGCTTTGGCAACGCTTCCAGCAATATTTCCTCCGCTACGACGAGCTCGGAGTTTCGATCGATATCAGCCGGATGAAATTCCCGGAAGATTTCTTCGAGCGCATGCGGCCGAAGATCGACAAGGCCTTTGCCACGATGCGCGATTTGGAAGGAGGCGCGATCGCCAACGCCGATGAAAACCGCATGGTCGGCCATTACTGGCTGCGCCATCCCGCACTCGCGCCGAATACCCAGATTCGCGGCGAGATCGAGCGAAGCAACGCGCAAATCAAACAATTCGCTGCCGACGTTCACCGTGGACAAATCGCTCCTCCGGGCGGGAAGAATTTTGCCCACATTCTTCTCATCGGCATCGGTGGTTCTGCCCTGGGGCCGCAGTTTATCGCCAACGCGCTCGGCTCGCCGAACGATCCGATGACGATCTCATTTTTCGACAACACCGATCCCGACGGATTCGACCGTGTCTTTGCTAAGATCGACAATTACCTGCCTGAGACGCTGGTGATCGTCATTTCCAAATCCGGCGGCACAAAAGAGACCCGCAACGGAATGTTGGAAGCGGAAGGGAGATTCGAAGAACGCGGCCTCAATTTTCCCAAACATGCCGTCGCCGTGACCGGCGCCGGCAGCGATCTCGACAAACTCGCGGAGAAAAACAATTGGCTCGCCCGTTTCCCGATGTGGGACTGGGTCGGCGGGCGCACGTCCGTGATGAGCGCAGTAGGGCTGCTGCCCGCCGCGCTGCAAGGATTCAAGATCGACAATCTGCTGGCCGGCGCCGCCGCGATGGACGAGCGGACGCGTGTGACCGATGTCGCGCAAAACGCGGCCATGCTTCTCGCGCTCATGTGGTATTACGCCGGCAACGGCCGAGGCGAAAAAGACATGGTCATATTGCCCTACAAAGATCGGCTCGCGCTTTTCAGCAAATATCTGCAGCAATTGGTGATGGAATCACTCGGCAAAGAGAAAGACCGCGACGGCAACGTCGTTCACCAGGGAATCGCCGTTTACGGCAACAAGGGCTCCACCGATCAGCATGCCTATGTTCAACAGTTGCGCGACGGCCTGGCGAATTTCTTCGTCACCTTCATTGAAGTGCGCAAAGATCGACAACGACCGCCCGTGGAAGTCGAGCCCGGCGTGACGAGCGGCGATTATCTCCAGGGTTTTCTGCGCGGCAGCCGTGCCGCGCTCTATGAGAAAGGCCGCGAATCGATCACCCTGAGCATCCCGGAAGTAAATGAGTTCAGTGTCGGCGCGTTGATCGCGCTCTACGAACGCGCCGTCGGTTTCTATGGCAGTCTCGTCAATGTTAACGCCTACGACCAACCGGGCGTTGAAGCTGGCAAAAAAGCGGCGGCCCGGTTGTTAGAGTTGCAAAAGCGCGTTCGAAGCGCCTTGAGCGGTTCGGAAAAATCGGCCGAGGAAATCGCGCGCGCGCTCGACGCAGATCCCGAGGAGGTTTTCCACGCGCTCCAACACCTGGCGAGTAACGACTTGTCGGTCCAGGTAAACAAAGGCGATCAGCCCGCCGATGACAAATTTTTGATCGCGCCCTGACGCGGGCGCGGCATCACGATATGGCAGACACAGGTTCCCAAGATCGACATGATTCGTTGAGCGTGCCTTGGGCTGATTTCGTCCAGTTCCTTCGTCAGCTTGGTCACGATCTGCGCAACCATTTAAACGCGGCCGATCTCACCGCCGCCTACGTCAACGAACTGGCGAACGAACCGGAGCTCAAGGAGGAGATCAAACGGCTGCGCGCGACCATCGCGGCGGCGGCGAGCGCATTGCAAAAGCTTTCCATCGCCATCGGCCAGGTAAGAATCAATCCGATTCCCTACCGGGCATCGGAATTGATGGAGGACCTGCGCAATAAAATTGCGCGAGAGTTCCCCGACCAAACCGCAGCGATCCAGTGGGAGATTGAGCAAACTGACGCGACGCTCAACGTCGACCCTCAACTGTTGCAACAGGTCTTGATCGAGCTTTTTGATAATGCGTTCCGGCACGATCGCGGGCCGGGGCCGCTGATTGCTTGCGGCAAGATCGACAACCAGCGGTTCGTCTTTACTCTCCGCGAGCCGAAGACGCACTTCGATTTGCCCACGGACAATTGGGGACGCGCACCGCTCCAGAACGTCGCGCCCGGGCATTATGGACTTGGACTCAACCGGGTGCGCGCTATCATCGAGGCGCACGAGGGGAAATTGCACGCTCGCTATGAGCCAGGGAAGTCCGTTTTGGTCACCACGATTACGCTACCTTTGTCGGCCTGAGTGCGCGACAATGGCAAGCTTCGAGCCATGACTACCGCGAAGGGCCGGATCCTCATCATTGACGACGAGCGACCGATTCTGCTCACCCTTGAAGCGTTGCTCGAACGCCACGGTTACAAGGTCGAAACCGCAACGACCGCGGCCCAGGGATTCAAAGTCCTCAAAAACGGTTCCTCCGACGTGGTGCTGCTCGACCTGCAACTGCCGGATGGCGACGGCCTGCAAATGCTCGACCAGATCAAGAGGGATTCCGCGGAGACACAGGTGATCATTCTCACGGCGCATGATTCATTGAATAACGCGATCGAATCAATCAAGCGCGGCGCTTATCATTTCATCGCCAAGCCCTACGCGCCGGAAGAACTGCTCAGCCTGATCGAAAAAGCGCTGGAAAAAGAATCGCTCATCCGCGAGCGCGACGAGCTGCGCCAGAAAACCAGACAACTCGAGCAGCGCCTCGAGCTCGTGCAAACGCGCCACGTGCCGGTGTTCGCGAGCAAGGCCATGCAGCAAATCAACGACCTGATCGACGCGATGGCGCCGTCGGAAGCGAACGTGCTCATCACCGGCGAAAGCGGCACGGGCAAGGAAGTCATCGCCAATGTCATTCACGCCCGCAGCCGCCGCGCGCAGAAACCGATGGTCAAACTCAATTGCGCCGCGTTTCCGCAGACCATGATCGAGGGCGAGCTCTTCGGCTACGTCAAAGGCGCGTTTACCGGCGCGATGAACGATTTTCCGGGCATGATCGCCGCCGCCGCGGGCGGCACATTGTTTCTCGACGAAATCTCCGATATGCCGCTCGATCTGCAGACACGGTTCCTGCGCGTGCTCCAGGAGCGCGAGTATCGCCCGCTCGGCAGCACCAAGACGCTCAAGGCCGATTTCCGCGTCATCGCCGCGACCAATTATCCGGTCACGCGCGCGCTCGCCGAGAACCGGTTGCGCGGCGATCTTTATTACCGGCTCAACACCTTCCAGATCGAGGTGCCGCCGTTGCGCGACCGCAAGGAAGACGTCCCGCCGCTGGTTGCCGCGTTTGTGAAACAGTTCGCCCAACAGCTCGACAAATCCGAGCCGTCCATCGCGCCCGACGCATTCCAAAAACTGCTCGATTACTCCTGGCCGGGAAACGTGCGCGAACTGCAGAACGCCATCGAATACGCCGTCGTCCTTTCCCGCAATGGCATGATCGGCATCAAAGAATTGCCGACCGAAATCCAATTACCATCCGCGCTGCAAAAAACCGCGCCCGCCGCCGCGGCGACATCTGTCCGGCCTGGCGTTCAAACTCTCGACGACGTCGAGCGCGATACGATCCTTCAAGCCCTGGCCCACTGTCACGGCAACAAAAAGAAAGCCGCCGAACTCCTCGGCATCCAGCGCCCCACCCTCTACAACAAACTCAAGCGTTACGCGATCCAGCTGTGATCGGCGCGGCGCGCGCACCGTCGGCGTCCTGAAATATTTGGGACACGACGGAGCGTGTCCCTCCAGCCGTTTTGATTTTCGCGTTTCGATTTTAGATTGGCGCGAAGCTTAGCAATCTAAAGATCGACAATGGCAATGCTGCGGCATTTGGAACAGGTGCTGGCACACGCGGAAGAGCAGCTTGCCGCGACGGGAGCGAGGCGGCCGACCGAAGTGTTGCCGGTTTACAAGCGCTTCCTCAAGATCGAGGAGCACCGGCTGCGGCTGAAACATCAGGCCGGCGGCGGCGGGCGCGAGATTTGCGCGCGGCGCGCTGATCTGGTCGATGTGCTTTTGCGCCGCGTTTTTGATGCGGCCACGACCGCAGTGCGCGGTGGAAATGCCAGTGGTCCGGCGCTGGCGTTGCTTGCCATTGGCGGCTACGGGCGGGGCGAGTTGAATCCGTTCAGCGATGTCGATGTTATGCTGTTGCACGATGGCGCGGCGGGAAAGGTTTCCGCCGACATCGAGCAGATCGTCGAGCAAATCCTTTATTTGCTCTGGGACATCGGGTTCAAGGTTGGCCATTCCACGCGGTCGGTGAAGGAAGCGATCGCCGACGCCAACCGGGATATGCAAACCAAGACGGCCATGCTCGAGTCGCGGCACCTGGCGGGCGACGCGGAGCTGACTCGCGAATTCCGCGAATTATTTCGAGCCAAATGCGTGACTGGCTACGAGCGCGAATACGTCGAGCAGCGGATGCAGGACCAGCTCGCGCGCCACAAAAAATTCGGCGACAGCGTTTATTTGCAGGAGCCGCACATCAAAAGCGGCTGCGGCGGGCTGCGCGATTATCAAAACCTGCTTTGGATGGCGAACTTCAAGGAAGGCGCCCTGACCACGCGACATCTGGTGGGCAAAGATTGGCTGAGCGAATCGGATCAGCGCCGGATTGAAGCGGCCTACGATTTTCTGCTCCGGGTCCGCACGGACCTGCATTACCTGACCGGACGGGGCAGCGACATTTTGCATCTCAACGTGCAGGAACAAATCGCGCGGCGTCTTAACTACGGGGCAAACAAAAGTCAGCTCCGCATGGAAGAGCTGATGCACGATTATTATGAGCACACCCGCAATGTTTTCCGGGTAACGCAGCGGATCACCGAGCAATTTGCCAGCGGCGCAGCCACCGAAGGATTGCTTTCGCTCTTCAGCTTCCTGCCGTTGCTTCGGCCGGAGACGAAGCGGCTCGGGTTGTTCTTCATTCGCAACCAGCAGTTGAACACCGAGCAGCGGGATCTCTTCCGCAAAGATCCGCTCCAGATGATGAAAGTGTTCGAGCTCGCGCAGGAGCACGATGTCGATCTTAGCCCGGAGCTGGCCGACTTGATCGGACGCAGCCTGGGGCGAATCAATCGGCCTTATCAATACGCAAAAGCGCCGCGGGAAATTTTTCAGACGATTTTATCGCGCAAAGGCAAAGTCGGTCGGGTCCTGCGGATGATGCACCGGGCCGATTTTCTCGGGCGCTATCTGCCGGAGTTTGGCCAGCTGACCTGCCTCGTGCAGCACGAGTTTCTGCATCGCTATACCGCCGATGAGCACACGCTCGTGTGCATCGACAAGCTCGACGCACTGTGTCAGACCGAGGACAAGAAACTGATCTTTTACCGGCGTTTATTCGAGCAACTCGAAGATCCGCTGGTGCTTTATCTGGCCTTGCTTTTGCACGATACCGGCAAAGCGGTGGGGGCGCGTCCGCACTCGGAGGCCAGCGCGGTGTTCGCCCAGCGCGTCGCCACCCGTCTGCAGTTGGCAGCCGAACGACGCAAGTCGCTCATCCTTCTGGTCGACCATCATTTGACGCTTTCCAACATTGCGCAGCAACGCAACGTGGATGATCCGGCCACCGTCATCGAGCTGGCCAATGTCGTCAAAGACCAGAAGAACTTGAACGCGCTCATGCTGCTCACCCTCGCGGATGGCCAGGGCACGAGCGCGGAAGCGTGGTCGGACTGGAAAGAATCCCTCGTCTGGGAGCTGTTTCACGCGACTTCCCAATATTTGGCCGACCAAAAGTCATACCATGAGCAAACCAAAATCGAGCGCGACAGCCTGCGGCGCGAGGTCGCTGAAAGTCTGCCGCCCGATTTCACCGAGGAGATCGAAGACCATTTCGATTTCATGCCGGACAATTACTTTCGCGCCTTCAAGCCGCCGGAGATTGTCGATCATCTCAAGCTTTACCGGCGCTTTTTGGAAAACGTCTCCAGCGGAAGCGACCAACCACTGGTGCCGGCCGTCGCGTGGGAAACTTTTCCCGAGCAAGGCCATAGCATCGTGACGTTTTGCACCTGGGAGCGGAAACAGCTTCTCGCCAAGATTGCCGGCTCATTTGCCGTTGTGCCGATCAATATTTTGAGCGCGGACATTTTCCCGCGCGGCGACAACACCGCGCTGCAGGTTTTCCACGTTTGCGACGTCCGCGGGCGAGCGGTGACGAAGCCGGAGGATTTTGAAGCGATGGAAAGAGCGCTTCGGCGGGGCTTGGAAGAACGGGATGTCGATTTTGGTCCTTTGATTGCGAAAACGCGGCGCGAAAAACGCCGCCTGGTTCAGGAGATCGAGTTCCCGATGCGCATCGCGTTGGATAACAAGGCGCACCCGACTTACACCCTTGTCCAGATCCAGACCCCGGACAGACTCGGATTACTCTACGACCTGCTGTCCTGTTTGGATCGCGCCGCGATTGCGATCGTGCTCTCGCGCATCAGCACCCAAAATGGCGCCGCCATCGACACATTTTATGTGACCGATCAGACGACGCACGGCAAGATCACGGACCCGCAGCGGATCACGGCCCTACAAAAGCAGCTGCAGGCTGCGGCGCTCGGAACGTCGAAGCCGTAATGCCGGACGGCCCGCCGGGCCGTGGCTACAGCTTTCACTCGGCGCGTTTCCGGTTATCGTCTCGGACTTTTATGAACGCGATCCTTCTTTGCGCCGGCTACGCCACGCGGCTTTACCCGTTGACGCTCAACAAAGCCAAACCACTGCTGGAAGTGGCGGGCAAACCGATCGTGGAATGGGTGCTCGATAATCTGCGGCCGGTGCCCGATGTAGAGACAATTTACCTTGTCACGAACAACAAGTTCGCGAGTGCTTTCCAAGATTGGTCGAAAGGCTATCAAGATCGACATCCTGGCTTGCAGATCAAAGTCATGAATGACGGGTCGACCAGCGATGACGACAAACTGGGCGCGATTGGCGACATCAATTTCGTTCTCAACCGAGAAAACTTGAGCGGGCAGGATCTGCTCGTGATTGCCGGCGACAATCTGTTCGATGAACCCCTCACAGGCTTTGTCGAAGCGGCCAAAGACGGCGTCGCCCAAGTCGCCGTGCACGACGTGGGAGACCTCGAAGCGATGAAGAAATATGGCGCGGTCACCATCGATGCTGATGGCGTCATCACCTCCTTTGAGGAAAAGCCGGACAAGCCGAAGAGCACGCTGGCGGCGGTCGCGCTCTACTATTACTCGCGCGAGATATTACCGCTCTTCACGACTTATCTGGCCGCCGGCAACAATCCCGACCAACCAGGGCGCTTCCTGCAATGGCTTTACCCGCGCAAGCCGGTGAAGACTTACCAGATCAAAGGGCGCTGGCTCGACATCGGGAGCAAAGGAACGCTGGAGAAAGCGAACGAGATGTTTGCCGGCCTAAAGCGCTGATTGTCGATCTTAGCGAAATGGAGGGGCGACCTCCGTGTCGTCCAAAATAAGTGGGACGGGACAGAGCCCGTCCCTCCATTTATTTCAATCGTCCTTCGTCGAACTCGATGAGATCGAAGTAGGTGGCGATATCAGTGCGGCCTTCGCCTCCGGCTTCTTTCAGGGCGTGGAGAAAGCGGGCTTTCTTTTCGGCCGTATCGGGATGGCGCGCGATCATCGATTGGTTCCATTGCTCGATTTCTTGCGCCGAATGCGGCCGGGCGTGTTGGCGGACCCATTGCAAAACCTCATCGTCGTTGCCGAGCCGGTTCGCTGCTTCCTCAAAGGCATCGCCGTCCAAGGCGAGAAAAGCGAGCAGATGCTTATCGAAGCCGACGCTCTTGTAGTTGTAGCCGTCGAGCCGCCCCTGGCGATGGAGGCGGGCCTTGTCGATCAAACGCGGGAGATGGACATAGCCGCCGAGCTTCTCGTATGGACTACGAGGATGCGCCTTCCGCATCTTGCGGCCCGGTTACGTCGCCGGAAGAGGCTGGGCGGCCGCGGCGGGCAACGCGTTCTCTCGCGCCGGCGCGGTCGCGGCCGTCTCTTGCGGCAATAATTCCGCCTGCGTGAGACCGGCGTGGCCGATCACCAATTGCCCGGAAAAGATCCCGCCTTTGTCGATGGTAATGGATTTTGCGGTCACGTCTCCCTCCAGCACGCCGGTCTTGTGAATATTGACCGCGCCGGTGGCAATGATTTCGCCCGACATGCGCCCTTTGATGTCGATGTTGTTCACGCGGACACGGCGGAAACATTGCACGTCGGCTTTGCGCTCGACGCACACGTAGTTGGCGACGAGCCGCCCGGGAAGTTTGCCCACGAAATTAATGGTGGCGGATTCCTCGCACTGGACATTGCCGCGGAGCTTGCCCTCGAGCAGAGCGGAGCGACAGATGACGCTCGTGCTGCTGAGATCACCCCGCGGGGTGAGATGCACTTCGCCGCGGGTGCGAATGGAGCGGCTAAAGCTGGTGGTGATCTTGTAATCGCGCAGGTCGATGTGCGCGCTGCATCCGGGACAATTGGTCGACATGCTCGCGTCGCTCACCTCGTGCTTTCGTTTGCACTCGAAGCACGCCACCACGCGGGTGCGTGGTTTGCTCCAGAGCCCGCCGAGTTTGGGAAACCCAGAAACTTCCTGCGCGACCGGCTCGGGTTCCCTGGTCTGAAGCTTTAATCCGGGTTTCGGCGCGGAGGGGGCGAAATAACGGCCGCATTGGCGGCACATTGTGCTTTTGGCCGCGGCATAGTCCATCTGCTTAAAGCCACAATGTGGACACTCCACACCGACTTTGGCAGGCGACGTCTTGGACACGGCTGCGCGGAGCGAAACCCCCTTTCGTTAGGGACGCGCGCCACCGAAGGCGGCCTTAACCGGTTCGTCGTGTCGCACAACCTCGGGACGGGCCGGCATCGATTTGGCTGGGCCGGTGCCGCTGGTCACCTCGGATTTGCCGATGAAGGTGGCGCCTTCCTCGATGACGAGGCGCGCCGCTTTCAAATCGCCTTGCAGCGTGCACTTGGCCTTGAGCTCACAGCGCTCGGCCACGGTGATGTTGCCCTGCACTTTGCCGAAGACCGTGATGGATTTGGTCTTGATCTCGCCGCGGATGTCCGCGTTCTCACCGATCGTCAACACCCCATCGGAATTGATTTCGCCTTCGACCTTGCCGTCGATGAGCAGCTCCTTTTGAAATTTGATCGAGCCTTTGATTTCGACATCGCTCGAAAGCACGTCTTTGCCAGAATGTTCTGCCATATGTTTTTTGTAATCGGTTGGTGGTGGTGATGGTGATGTTTTCGGTGGTTCACCGCGCGCCAATCGACCCTGGTCCTCAGCCGGAGTTGGAAGGGAAGTTTCGCCGATCGGCTTTTGCGGCATGAACTTTTTCAACACGCGTTATTATTGTGATTGAGTTGATTTCTGTCAACGCAATCTCGAAGAAATTCACAGGAAAACTCGGGCTGTTCACCGCTTTTCACCGGTTACTCACCACCCGGTAAAGTTTGCCCGTACCGTTTTGCGCGGCAAAGCTCAGGAACGGGGGCGCGCGTCCCGGCGTTCGATCCAGCGCGAAGCAAACCGCCGGCGTCCGCCGTCCAGATGACAGTCCCAAGATGGCCGCGGAATTTTCCGCGACTCGTTCCGCGTCAAAAGCCAGCACCCATTCCACTTTGTCTTTGGCCAAAATCTCACGCGCGATCTGCCAATCATCCGCCAGAAAGAAGCGCGCGCTGTCGACAACGCCGGCAAAGCTTTCATGCGAACTGCCGGCAACGCCCGGCTGGGCCGACCAATACGCGATCGCCGGCGAAAGCCACCAGGGCGCGAGAAATGGGCGCGTCTCCTGCGAACTTAAATTCGACGCCAGCGCGCGCAGCTGCGCCGACTCGTTGCGCTGCTCCAGGCGCCGCGCCTGCTCGAGCTCATTCGGCCACAGCCGCTCGTCCCAATCGCGCAGCACCGGCAAGATCGACAATCCAAACGCCAGCCAGACTGCCGCTCGTGATTTGATTGGCTCGAGCAAAAACGGCAGCGCCACCGCGAAGATCATAGCGAAAAAATAAGCCCAACGCGCCTGCCACACCGTCAGCAGATACGTCGCTCCGAGCAGAACAAGCAGGAACCATGCGTTCCGCCACGCGCCCACGCTCGTGCTTTTACTGCTTCTCTTACTCTTCTTCCAACTGAGCCAGGCCAGGATCGGCGCAACGATGATCATATAACCGATCCAGCAGAACCAGATCGGATTGAATGGCGGGACATGGACGAGCTCGCCAATTGCCCCCGACCAGTTTCGGAAAATCGGATTATGGCCGAAAAAGATCGAGAAGGATGGAACTCGTCGCTCGACCACCAGCGCCACAACAAGAACCGCGGCGAAGACAATCCAGCCGACGCGGCGCTGCGACCCAAAAGTTGCCAGTCGATCTTCGCGCCGGAAGAGCGCGAGCAAGAGCAAAACCAGAAGCAGGACAAGCGGTTCATAGGCCGAAACCCAAATGGCCACCGCCCATCCCAGACCGCCCACCACACTCCAGTTTCGCGATCCTTCGATGCGCAGATTCCATTCGGCGCAGAGTGCAATCGCAACCAGCAAGATCGACAAGGACTGATGATCGGGCCGGCCCAGCTCGCCGCCATGAACGAGGATTGGACTGATGGCGTAGAGGAAGAGGAGGGTCCATCGAAAACGAAACTCCATTTGCCGCGACCACCACCACAAAAACCACCCCCCCAGGAGCGCGAGCAGCGGCGAGATCAACGCGCCGGCAAGATCGAGCGCGTGCGCACCGAATGGGGTGAGCAAAATCGACAGCGCCAGAATCAAATAATCGAGCGGCGCGGTGGTGTGCGGCGTCGTGCCAGCGGGAAAATTCTCGAACTGATGATGTCGCACGATCAACCCGGGATGTTCCGCGCATAGTCGCACCCGCGTCATGCGCGCGTAGCAATCGGCATCAGTAAAGTAGACATTGCCGGCGACGAACACCTCCTGATAATTCGCGCAGCGCGCGGCCAGGACGAGCCCGGTCACGACAACGATCTCAAAAAAAACGACGGCCCAACGTGCGAGTCGTGGCACAAGATCGACAATCCCAAATTGCGCTTGAGAAATCGAAGCCGAAAAATTGTCCTACGGTCTCGACGCGTGAAGCGCAACTCGCGCGGTTTCGGGGTTGGTCACGTTCGGAAGGCCGTGCTTTAATTCAAGAATCACACGGGCCTGTAGCTCAGCGGTTAGAGCAGGGGACTCATAATCCCTTGGTCCCAGGTTCGAATCCTGGCGGGCCCAGCGATTTCAAGAAATGCGCCCGGTCCCGGCAATCGCTTTGGCACCGAATTGTTAATTCAATGCCGGCTCGACGCATCCGCTCACCTCGCCGAAGCCGACCCGGAAATCGCCTCCATCGCACCAGCCGCCGATGGCAAGGGTGTCGCCGTCTTCCAGCCAGGTGCGCGTTTCGCCGTTCGGTAATTTGAGCGGGTTAGCGCCGCGCCACGTCAGCTCCAGCAGGCAGCCGCGCGATTCCTCGGTCGGGCCGCTGATCGTGCCGCTGGCAAGCAGATCGGCCGGTTGCAGATTGCAGCCGCCGGCGGTGTGGTGGGCCAGTTGTTGGGACACGCTCCAGTAGAGATTTTGAAAATTCGTGCGCGTGATCACATGCGGCGCATCCATCGCAGGTGTGCGCAGGCTCGCCTCCAGTTGAATGTCGAAAGTGAAATCGTCGGCCAGCCGCAGGTAAGGCAACGGTTCCGGGTCCTGTCGCGGCAAGGGCCGGCGAAACGGCTCGAGCGCTTCCAGCATCACGACCCATGGTGAAATGCTCGTGCAAAAATTCTTCGCCAAAAACGGACCGAGCGGCTGGTATTCCCAGGCTTGAATATCGCGCGCGCTCCAATCGTTCATTAACACGAACCCGAAAATGTGGTCGACCGCGCGCTCGATCGGCACGGCTTCGCCGAGGCGATTGCCCGGCCCGATCAAGACGGCCATTTCCAGCTCGAAATCGAGACTCTTGGTCGGGCCAAAGACGGGTGCCGCAGAATCCGGCGGTTTGAGCTGGCCCTGCGGCCGGCGCACGTCCACACCGCTCACGACAATGGAACTGGCGCGGCCATGATACGCCACCGGCAGCCATTTCCAGTTTGGCATGAGCGCGTTTTCCGGACCGCGCAACATCGTTCCGACATTGTGCGCATGGTGAAAGGACGAATAAAAATCGGTGTAGTTGCCGATCCGCGCCGGCAGCCGCATTTTCACGTTGCGCCGACGATGCAATACGCGGTCGCGCAAGCTCTGGTCGTCCCGCAGCGTGGCTGTTTCGGCGGCGAGGAGCGCTTGCAGGATTTCGCGCGTTTTGCGCCAGGCCGGACGTCCGAGCGTGAGAAACTGGTTCAATGTTTTTCGAGCGAAAACCGTTTCGTCCAAAAATTCGGGCAACCGGAAGTGGCCGGCTTCTTCCAGCACCGCAAGATCGACAACGTAGTCTCCGAGCGCGACGCCGACCCGGGGCGGCCCGCCGTGCGGTTTGAAAATACCGAAGGGCAGATTTTCCAGGGGAAAATCCGATCCCGGGGGAATGTCGATGAACGATTGGAGCGGCATCAGTGCGGCAACTTCTCAGTGCGGGCAATTATGTCGGCGCTGGGCAGGCGCCGCTACAGTAAATTCAAGGCGCGCAGATCTGCCCGCGGTTCGTCGAAGCTGCAGCTGCCGAAGGAGGTGACGTATTTACGCCGGGCATGGATCCGTTCCGCGGTCATCTCCCAGTCGCGCCAGGCGAAAATCGTCTCGTCAAAAGAGAATGACGCCGCCCGTTCGTCCTCCAGCATTTGCACGATCTCGCCTTCGTCCCAGTGATGTTCCGAGGCAAGAACCGCGGCGCCGAGGACATTGAGGAAGCCGTGCATTTTCGCGCCGACTTCATCGCGGAACTGGCGCACGGGATGATGCAAACCGGCGGTAAACTTGATCGGCACGTGATGTTGGGTGGCGGCAAGCAACGCTTCGGCGATCTGCACCGCCGAGGGAAATGCATCGGCCGTCACCCCGCCGGTGCGCAGCTTGTAGCCAAAGCGCGGTTCTTTTAATTGCGCGAGCAGACGAATTGTCTCCTCGGCCGAGTCGACCGGCGCTTCCCAAAAAACGTGCAACTTCGGATCGTCCAAAATCGCGCGCGCATCGCGCAGAAAGGCAAGATCGACATCTACCGCCCCTCCGGTGCGCAGCGGCAGCGCTGTTTCCAATTGCGTGATCGACAAAACATCGCCGTGTTTCCGCGCCAATTCCCGCATCATCTCGGCGGCTGTTTTCAGATCTGTATCTTTACTTCCGAGCGCGGAGACGCGGAGCGGATGTTTTCGGTCGAAGAGCGCGAGCTGCGTCGCAGCTGCCTCAAATTTATCCAGCGGCAGGACAAAACTGTTAAGCATCCAGGCCTCGGCCGAACGGACATATTGGGCATGGTTTTGCAACGCCGTTTCCAGCGGCAGGCTGCAGGGCGGAAACATTCCCGCGTAGTCAATGGAATGCGCGAGCAGCGCGTGAACCGAAGCAGCCGGCATGTTCTAGACTGAACGCTGCCAACCCGCGTCTAGTCAACCGTCGTCTTAGCGCCGTTAGGCGCGGCATGTTTGTAGATCGATTGAAATCTTCGACACGAGCTCCGTAGGAGCGACATGTCAGAACTACTGCCCGCACATGGCGCCCCGACGGGGCTCGACAAATGGTCAGCTCTGCCAGCCTATGAACATGCCGCGCCTACGGCGCTTCGGCTCGCTTGACTGTCAAAAGCACTCACGCGGAATGGGTGCGCGCAACGATCCGCGTCCGCAATACGCCGAGTTTTTCAATTTCCAACTCAACGGTGTCGCCCGGTTTCAACCAGCCGCCGGTATTTTCCGGGCCGAGCTCTAAAATGCAGCCGCTCCCGACCGGGCCGCTGGCGATGACGTCCCCGGGAAACAATTCGGCATCGCGCGAAGCGTGGACGATCATTTTTGGAACGGAATGATGAAGCGTAGAGCTGTTGCCGCGAGAAAGTTCGCGCCCATTGACGCGCGCGCGCATTTCCAGGGAAATTTTCTCGCCGCTGATGCGGTCGGATACTTCATCCCGGGTCACCAGCATCGGCCCGATCGCAGTGGCGAAATCTTTGCCCTTGGTCGGGCCGAGGCCCACGTCCGTCTCGGCGCGTTGCAGATCGCGCGCGCTGAAATCGTTGATAACGACGAAGCCGGCGACGTGTTCCCAAGCCCGGCCGGCAGGGATATCGCGCCCCTGTTTTCCGATGACGATGCCAAGCTCCAGTTCGTAATCCAGTTCGTGCGAGCCGGCCGGTGGTATGAGGGCGGCGTCGTCCGGCAGAAGCGAATTGGGGTTGGAAAAATAAAACGCCGGAAGCTCATACCACGCGCCGATCATCTCGAGCCCCCGGCGTGATCGCGCCGTTTTTACGTGCTGCTCGAAGGCGTCGAAAGCGCGAAAGGTCGAAGGTCGCACCACCGGCGGCAAAAGTTTTTGCATGCGACAACCCTTGCCGCCGCGTTGCTGAAACACGATCTGGTGTTCCGGCCAATCGCTCAATTTACGGGTGAATTCCGACAAGCGCGGCATCAACCCGGGCAGGAATTCCTCCATTGGCGCGCCGGGACGATCCGGGATTTCTTTCACGCCAAAAAAACTCAGGAACGCATGGAGACCGACGAACTGGTCCGCGTGCACGGCCACGGCGGCGAGCGGCGCGGAGGCATTTTCCGGAATGATGGTAGCCAGTCGCATGGAAGATCAACTTTCGCGCCGTGGTCGCTTAATCACAGGAAGCCAGTTGCGCCGCCATCGCAAATCCGGCGCGTAACGTGCCGCCGGGCGCAACCCTCTGGATGCCGGCCTTCTGCTCGAAAGCGCGCTGGTCGTAATGATCAGTGAGTCCCCAGCACGGCTCCAGGCAAAGAAACGGACCGCCGTCCGACCACAACGTCACATACGGCACCTCCGCAAGATCGACAATCACCCAGCGGCCGCTCGGCGGATCGACGTAGGAGAATTGGCGCCGCGGCACGTCGACCAGCTCGAGAATAATCGAGCCGGGCAGTTCAGAGCGCGCGAACGGCATCTCGCCCCCGGCGAAGTGAATTTCGCGGGTCTCGCCGGAGAGATAATTGTCTCGCAAAAGATGCCGGCGATAAAAACCGCGCGGCATTTGCAGACGAAAAGTATCAAACTCAGTCGCGGCGAAACCGGGATGCAAACCAAAAGACAGGTGCGCGTCCGCTTCCGTTTCTTCGTTTCGGAATGCGAAGGTGACGTTCACCCCGTGGCTGTCAATCCGGTAGCTGAGCTCGAGGCTGACCTTGAGCGGGTACTCGGTGGCGCTGAAGTCCGCCGGCGCGATCCGATATCGCAGCGAGCCGGCTTCGTCCGTCCGCGCCTCAACAAAATGCCATGTCTTGGCGCGGAGGAACCCGTGGGTCCCGCCTGCGATCTCCCGCCCGCGATACAAACTGCGTCCATCTTTGAGCCGGTGAAGGTAATAACCCATCACCGTTGCGTGGTTCGCCCAACCCTTTTCCGGCGCCGCAATTTCGCCGTCGCGATAGAGAAACCCCGTCCATTTTCCCGCCTCATTCATGCGGGCCAGGCTGATCAACTCCGCCCCGACGCGCGAGACGACTATGCGCAGGCCGTTTTCCTCATCGGTCAGGATATCGAATTGTCGATCTTCGCGAGTTTCCTCGCGATAGGAAAACTTCATGTCTCCAAGCTAGTCGCAATATGCGTCAAAGACGTCGATTGGCCGGGTGGCGGAAACAAATCTGCTTGACTTCGGGGGGGGGGGGGAGGGGGCATTTTTGGTGTCAACAATTCTCACGCCATGAAAACCAAATCGCTGACAACAGTAATCATTACGACGTTAATCTTATCTCTGGGCGTTTTCGGTATCCCGCTCCGCGTCTTTGCCCAAAGTCCGCCATCAACCTTGCCATTTACTGGCGAGGAAGTATATCGCGGAATTGTGTTCGGTCAGTCGCCTGTCTCGCAGCTCTTTCCGGAGATCTGGGCGAGTGACGAAGTGAGATCCCAGTTACCGAACCGCAGTGCAGTAGTCGCTTGGAACCATCTGAAAGAGAATGTGGTTGCACAGATTAAGTCAACCGACTCGACGTTTATGGATCGATTCGGCTCCCAAATGCAGAGTGGTGATCACGCGACCGTCCAAAGCGCGCTTACAGAGGCAGGTCAGAAAACCAACGCTGCACTTCAGGCTCTCGGTTATCTTGATAGTCAGGGCACACCGGTGCCTGATGCCTCCGTCTACAAGTACACTTATGTGTACGTTGCGGCGTATGGCGCGGTCGTCGTCGTCGGAGTTGCCGTTATAGCAGTGGCCGCCGCAGCTATTCTAGTGAAGATTCTACCGCCGGCTCCCATCGGGACAAGCGAGCAGGACTCACAGCTTTGGCGAGACACTCTAATCAACTGGATGGTAGAGAGATTGGACCCCGCTCAGTAAGAATTGTGGCACGGCGGGCCCGTACACAGGTATGAGCTCAATGAAGACGTACAAAGCACCATGGAGTGCCTCACTCGTGGTGATTTCAATGCTGGCGACTCTTATCTTGGTAAGTGCCGCTATTGCGCTCATTTGGAAAGGCCGCGGGATTGGCAGCTATGCCGCCGTGGTCCCACTTACGATCATTTGCGCCGCCGCGCTTTTCATCGTCCGCGCTTACAGTGTGACTTCGGAGGCGATTTTAATCCATCGCTCGTTCTGGATAACGAGATTGCCACTGGTCGGGCTGCAATCAGCGAGATTCGAGCCTCGGGCCATGCGCAGGAGCATCCGCACATTTGGCAATGGAGGCCTGTTTGCATTTACCGGGTGGTTTTGCAATGCGGCGCTTGGCCGCTACCGCGCATTCGTGACGGACCCCAATCGCACGGTGGTTCTACAGCTGTCCCGAGGCACAGTCGTCGTTTCGCCCTCGGCGCCGAGCGATTTCGTACGAAGCGTCACGCGCGCACTTCACGCTGATAAGGCTTAGGGGAACAGCCTTTATCGCTACCTAGGCACGGCAAATGCCCCTGAAGTCTCGCGTTCATAGCCGCACTCAGGACCATAATAAATTACGCGAGAACACGGGGCGCGAATGCAAGAACTTAGTAAACAAAACAAACCGAACTCTCAAGAGTTGATGGAGCTACGATTATTGGGACTATATTTTGTCCTGATAAGCTGTGCCTCCGTCATATTCTTTGGCTACTCCGTTCACGCAACCTTACCTTTCAATCCCATTAATCCCCCTCTCGAATACAAGACTCAAATTAGGGCAATCTTGCCACAGGGTTGGAAATTCTTCACAAGAAACCCCCGCGAGGAGCACATTAGGGCCTTTGCCAAAGACGGCCGCGGCGCGTGGATGGCCGTAGGTGGCCCAAACGCAAGCCAAGCGAATTGGTTCGGCCTTAAGAGAACCACGAGAGCACAGAACATCGAGATAGGACTGCTTTCGACATCCGTCAGAAATCAGCAGTGGATACAGTGCAAAAATGATCTGGATCGTTGCCTCGACGCCATTGAGCAACCCACGATGCTCGTGAATGATTCTCCGACCCCGATCTTGTGTGGTGATATCGCGCTAGTGAAACAGCCGCCGATTCCTTGGGCGTGGAGCAGGAGCAAACGACGAATTGTTATGCCTTCAACATGCGTGCGCCTGAATGTGTCGTGTACCCAAGTCTCTTCAAATTAGGCACGTTTGTCTACGGCTGGGCCAGGGGTAATTATCCGTGGACGAATGTCTATGGCGTTGGGCGCACTCTCCTTGCTGCGGGAACGGCTCTGACACTGACGGCAAACAGGAGCGAAATATTCTTTCGTCCCGCCGCCGGTATTCCAGACTACCCGTGTTGCCAAGGTATTACGAAACTAAGTATTTTTTGCCTTGGGAGCGGACACCTGGAAATTGTCCGCTGGGTCGCCGTCATCTGTCTGTTAATCGTCGCCACCGGCTGGAGGCCGAGATACACCGCGATTCCTCATTGGTGGATCTCGTTTAGCCTCCAGACGACAGCCATTACCTTGGATGGAGGGGACCAGCTAACGGCGGTTCTTACGTTTCTTCTTTTGCCGATTGCTCTTACAGACAAGCGCAGGTGGCACTGGCAGACGGCACCTCGTTGCCAACCCAGCATCGGCGCAATTGAAGCTTTGCGGCGAACAACCGCTCTCGCGGCCTGCGTCGCAATTCGAATTCAAGTGGCCATGATGTATTTTCACGCGGCTGTGGGAAAGCTGAGCGTGCAAGAGTGGGTAGACGGCACGGTTCTTTACTATTGGTTTAGTGATCCGATATTTGGTTTGCCGGACTGGTTAAGGGCGATGACGCCATTGCTCACGAGTTCACTGGTCGCTTTCGCCACTTGGTCAGTTTTACTTCTCGAAATCCTGCTCTTCATGGCCTTAATCATGCCGAAACGACTCTGGAGATACTGTTTGATTGCCGGTATCGTGTTTCATTTCGCTATCGGTGTAACAATGGGGTTGATTTCGTTTGGGATTGCGAGCTGTGCAGCCTTGGTATTCTATCTGCGACCATCCGAGCAACCGTTTGGTTTCTGGTTCGAAAAGAATTTAATCAGGCGAAAGCAACGGCAGACAGCACACCTCGCTGGCAAGACCGTAGGTGACGTTTACTAGGAGCGTCGGAGCCACCGTCGACACGGGCAGGAATTCCGGAATTCGACCGAGCTACGCATGAACCGCACGAACGAATACCCTTGGAGAGTGTTCGTTTTGCTCCTGATCGCCGGCACCGTCGGTGTAGCTGCCATTGTTCCCTACTCATTAGCACTCTCTGCCAAGGTTTTGGAGAAAATTCCCCTGCCGCTGCCATTAGCAATTGTGCTCACAGTCCAATTCGCTCAAAACGTCGTCCTGCTTGGTGTCGCGCTCGGGATCGGCTTGCTTGTCTCGCAAAAGATAGGCTTAGGAGCTCCAATTGTGGAGTGTTGGATTTATAAAAGGCAAAACATCGCTTCACCAACTACACTCGCGAGATCCGCGATTGTAGGCGTAGCCGTCGGCACGCTTCTTGTTATCATTGCGAATCTCATTTTCCGGCCGGTGTTGCCAGAATTACCGGGAACTGAGATAGCGGCACTTCCCTTGTGGAAGCGCTTTCTTGCCTGTGTTTACGGCGCAATAGATGAAGAAATCTTGATGCGACTGTTTCTCCTTGCGGTCGTGCTCTGGCTCATGGGAAAGTTCTGGCACACTTCGCAAGACCAGCCGACGAACGGTGCCTTCTGGACAACAAATGTTCTAGTGTCCATCGTGTTTGGTCTAGCGCACATGCCTGCCGCCGCGCTGGTCGCGCCGATGAACACGACGATACTCCTTTACATCTTATCGCTAAACGGGATCGGCAGCTTTGTTTTCGGGTACTTGTTTTGGAGGAGCGGCCTCGAATCGGCCATGATCGCGCACTTTTTCACCGACATTGTATTGCTCGTCATTGCGCCCGCGTTTTGGGGATAATCATCCGTGCCGAAAATCCGCTGAGCGCGTTCCGCAATCTGACACTGCTTAAAGAGGCCCTAAGCCCCAGGCCGGCCACCTTACGGAAATAAGCCGCGCATTTTCTTGGCCCGAAGCACGCGCTCGACGCCGATGGCCATGGCGGCGGTGCGGTGGGCGATCTTGTGGTTCTTCGCGCGCCGGATCACCTGGGCAAACGAATGCTCGAGAATGCGGAAAAGTTTGTCGGTCACTTCCGTTTCGCTCCAGAGAAAGCTCTGCAGCCCCTGGACCCATTCGAAGTAGGAAACGATCACGCCCCCGGCATTGCAGAGGATGTCGGGGATGACGAAGACTTCGTCCCAGCGTTTCTCCAGAATCAGGTCGGCCTCGGGCGTGGTCGGGCCATTGGCCGCTTCGGCCAGGATACGGCACTTCAATTTGCCGGCGTTATTGGCGTTAATGACGCGATCGACGGCCGCCGGCACCAGCACGTCGCAAGGCAACGTGAGAAATTCCTTCGGATCGACGTGATGATCCTGGGCGAAAGCGCGCAAGGTGCCCTTTTTTATCACGTGCTGCTCCGCGGCCTGCACATCGATTCCTTTGGGATTGTAAATCGCGGCCGTGTGATCGCTGATCCCGGTCACTTTGACACCGCTTTTGTAGGCCAGCGAAAGCGCCGCGACCGAGCCGACGTTGCCGAATCCCTGCACGATGGCGGTGCACTTCTCGGGATCCATTTTCAAAATGTTCATCGCGCGATCCACCAGATACACGACGCCGCGCCCGGTCGCTTCGCGTCGACCTTCGGTCCCGCCGATGGCGACCGGTTTGCCGGTGACGATCTCGCTGACGGCGTAACCGTGATAAACCGAATAGGTGTCCATGAACCAGGCCATGACCTGTTCGTTTGTGCCCATGTCAGGACCCATGACATCGGTGTGCGGGCCAACGAAAGAGATCATCTCCTGCATGTACCGGCGCGACACCGCTTCGAGTTCGTTGCGCGAAAGCTTGGTCGGGTCGCACGCCACGCCGCCCTTGGCGCCGCCGTAGGGCAATTGCGCGAGCGCGCATTTCCAGCTCATCCACATCGCGAGCGCGGCCGTTTCACCCATCGAGAGGTTCGGCGCGAAACGCGTCCCGCCTTTGGTCGGGCCAAGCGTGAGATGATGTTGCACCCGATAACCCTGGAAAGTTTTCGTGCTTCCATCGTCCATGTGCACGGGCAACGTGACGGCGATGGCGCGCTTCGGATACATCAAGCGCTCCCGATCGTTCTTGTCGATGCTCAGGTAATCGGCAATGACCAGAAACTGGTCGCAGGCCATTCGAAACACTTCGTCGTCGTAAATCGTCATCGCAGCCGAGAGGCGGGAACTTAGAACAGCCGCCGGGAAAATGCAGTTGCTATTTGGGCGGGAAAGCGGCGGCGTCAAATCGAAATCCGGCAGGGAGTCGGCGTGCTTCGCGTGGCAGCACGGCCGAGCCGGACCGCTGATACTCTACGCCGTAAAGCTTCAAGGAGCGGCGCGCTCCCGCGCGCCGTTCAAAAAATAAACGGCGGCTGCCCCAGCCGCCCCTCCTTGCTGCCTTGGTGCTTAACGAAGCGAACAGGCCTGCTGAGGTCGCGCAGTGCTGTAATTGATGCAAGATCGACAATCACTTTTCGCGTCGTAGCTTCGCAGCCAAATGAGAATTGAAACTCTCGCAGTGCACGCCGGCCACAGCATCGATCCCGCGACCGGCGCGGTGGCGGCGCCGATTCATTTATCCACCACCTTCGAGCGCGATGTCGACGGATCCTACTCGCGCGGGTTCATGTACACGCGCAACGACAATCCCAATCGCCGCGCGCTGGAGGAAGGCGTCGCCGCGCTCGAAGGCGGGGCAGGCGCGGCCGCCTTTGGTTCGGGAACCGGCGCAACGATGTCGATCTTGCAGGCGCTCTCCCCCGGCGATCACGTCCTTGCCCACGTCGATGCTTATTACGGCACCTCCCGGTTGCTCCGGGAAATTTTTGCACGCTGGGGTTTGGAAATCGACTTCGTCGATATGAGCGATCCCGGCTTGGTAAAGAAAGCGCTGCGCTCAAAGACGAAACTCGCCTGGGCAGAGACGCCGTCTAATCCGCTGCTCAAGATTGTCGATCTTGCGGCGGTCGCTGACGTCGTGCACGACGCCGGCGCGGTTTTCGCGTGCGACAATACCTGGGCGCCAGTCGTGCAACGGCCCTTCGACCTGGGCGTTGATCTCATTTTGCATTCCACCACAAAATATTTCGGCGGCCATTGCGATGTCGCCGGCGGGATTGTCGTCGGCAAGATCGACAATGAGTTTTTCGAGCGCATCCGGAACATTCAATACACCGGCGGCGCGGTCCCCTCGCCTTTCGATTGCTGGCTGATCCTGCGTGGAATGCGCACGCTACCCTGGCGAATGCGCGCTCATTCCGAGAACGCGCTCAAAGTCGCCGAGTTCCTCGCGCAACATCGACAAGTCGAGCGCGTGCACTATCCGGGATTGACGTCGCATCCCGGTCACGACATCGCGCAAAAGCAGATGTCGCAGTTTGGCGGAATGCTGGCGGTCCAGGTGAAAGGTGGCGCGGACGCGGCAATCGCCCTCACCGCGAAAACGAAAATCTTCATTCGCGCCACGAGTCTGGGCGGTGTCGAGAGCTTAATCGAACATCGCGCATCCATCGAAGGTCCCGGCACGAAATCGCCGGAGAACCTTTTGCGTTTGTCGATCGGTCTGGAAAATCCCGAAGATTTGATCGAAGACCTCGATCAGGCACTCGCTTAATGTTGGAGGGACATGCTCCGTCATGTCCCATTAATTGTGGGACGCGACAGAGCGCGTCCCTCCATCAGAGTTGGAATCTGCTTCGCACAAGATCGACAATGTCGCGCACTTCCGCTACGCCAAGGAGATAAGCGCCGGCGAAGAAAATTCCCGCGCCGCAGCCGATGGTGATGAGCATTGCAACCAGATTCAGCCAGACCGATGCGTGCTCATGGGTCGAAAAAAAGAACGTTGATGCGGCGAAGCAAACCCCAGCGAGCAGCGCCCCCGCGACCACCAACTTGGCCAGCGTGAGGAGCATTGCGCCGGTCTCCAGTCGCCCGGTGAAGTAGCGCATCGTCGAGTAAAGAAAAACGAAGTTCGTGATCGCCACCGCGCTGGTCGAGAAGGCCAGCCCCCGATGTCCCCAATTTAGATACACGGTGAGAAACCAGTTGAGCGTGATATTCACCGCGATCGATGTGAAGGCGACGAGCATCGGCAGGTAGCGCCGGTTGAGCGCGTAGAACGCGGGGCCCAGCACTTTGTCGGCGGAATAGCCGGCCAGACCGATGGCATAGAACTGCAATGCTGCGGCGGTTTGCCGCGTTGATTCGGGCGTGAACCGGCCATGCTCGTAAATGAGCCGAATAATCGGTTCGGCCAAAATGATGAGTCCGATGGCCGCGGGAATCGTCAGTAAAAAAACAAGACGAAGCGAATGAGCGAGCGCGGAACGGAACTCGCCGGTATTGCCCAGCGCCGCGCTGCGGGAGACGAGCGGCAAAGTCACAGTCGCAACGGCCACGCCAAAAATGCCGAGCGGCAATTGCATTAGCCGAAAAGCGATATTGAGCCAGCTCACCGGCCCGTCCCCAAGACGCGCGGCAAACCCGCTGTTCACCAGCACATTCACCTGCACCGCGCTGGCCGCGATCACCGCCGGCGCCATCAACCCCAGAACGGTGCGGACACCTTCATCGCGCCATTGAAAATCCGGGCGGTATTTGTAACCGACGCGCCACAACGCTGGAAACTGCGCGCTCAACTGCCACAAACCGCCCACCAGCGTCCCGATCGACAAACCAATGAGCGAGCGCGCGCCAAAATGCGGATCGATCCAGTAGCCGACCGCGACGCCGGCGATGATTGAGCCGAGATTGAAATAGCTCGAGGCCATCGCCGGCGGGCCGAACACGTTCTTGGCGTTGAGGATTCCCATGATCAAGGCCGCGAGCGACACGAGCAGGATAAACGGCCACATGATCCGGGTGAGCAGAATGGTGAGCGCGGTTTTTTCCGGGTCCCATTTTCCCCACGTCATCAACTCGATGAGCTGCGGCGCAAACACGATCCCGAGCAAGGTCACCGCGCTCATGAAAACGGCCGTCAGGGTTGCAACCTTGTTTGCCAGCGACCAGGCCGACTCATCCCCTTCGGTTGCGATTTTTTTCGAGAACGTAGTGATGAACGCGGTGGAGAGCGCGCCTTCGGCGAAAAGATCGCGCAACATGTTCGGCACGCGGAACGCCATCAGGAAGGCGTCGAGATTTCGTCCCGCGCCGAAGAGCCCGGCAAATACCTGCTCACGAATCAGCCCGAGAATCCGGCTGCAAAGAATCGCGATCCCAACGACGCCGGTGGCGCGGGCGCTAATGCGACCGGGCCCTTGCGATTGTCGATCTTGCGCTCGAACCATCGCCGAACAAACAACAACGTCCCGGCGTGAACGAAAGCAAAAACTCACCGCTGTAGCCACGGGCCTGCGGCCCGTCCGGGATTTCGCGCGGTAGCGCTTACTTCAAAAACAAATTCATCCCGCCGAAATCGATGATCGCGTGGGACTCATAGAGCAGATCCATCCCGAGAATTCCGCTCGTCGACGTGCCTGCCTGATTTAGCCCGGCCCGCGGCAGCACGGCCGCGCCGAACTTTCCCGGAGGCACGTGGAAATCGCCGATCGCCAGATCGTTCACCTGACCCATCGTGTATTGGCGCGACACGCCATCACTGAAACGCGCCGAAACCCTGGCCGGTTGCAGAACGATGCCGAGGGATTTGAGAAGCGCTTCGTCAAACGTGGTCACGAACGCGCCGGTGTCGACGAAAAGCCGGCCAGTTCGCCCGCCCATTGAAAACGGCACAGTGAACCGGCCGTTTTGCTCTCGCCGCAGAGGAACCCGCGTAAATTTTTCCGCCGCGGCAATCGCGGCGACTTGCAGCGGAGGCGAGCGATCGTGTTTGAAATAAATGAGCTTCGTTCGGCAATTAATTACGGCCTGATGTCGCACGAGCATGTCTGCGCCGAGCGTGCCATCGATCCGGGTCGGCCCGCTGGAAGCGCGACCGCTCTCCGATGTCAGGATAACCGGCGTGCTTCCCAGATTCGTGCCGCCGACGGCAAGACTCCTGATCCAGGCAATAGGAGATTGCCGTCCATTGAATCGCGTAGCACCGATGTAGCGCCGGCCGAACGGCGCCGGATCGACGTCGAACAACTGGGCCGCGTCCGCATCCAACACCATCTGGTTAACGCCGATATCGACGAGCAGATTCGCCGGGTAACTGTTGATGGTCACGGCCACGATCATTTTATTCAACGGCACGTAACGAACCGGCGCGGTCACGTATCCGGCCAGTCGCGGCGAGGTTTCTTTCGCGCAGAGGCAGATCGGAAAGACTAGGACCGCGGCAAACCCGATGAGCTTCACAAACCGGTCGGGCAATCGATGAATGTCCATGGGACGCGGAATCGTTTTGATAAATGCGCGGCGAGCGCTTTGACCCCGAAGGTTTCGGTCGCGTAATGCCCGCCGAGGATAAGATTCATACCGAGTTCTTCCGCCGCAACCGCGGCCCAATGCGGCGCTTCGCCGGTAATGAAGGTGTCGACCTTTTCCTGCGCCACGCGATGGATCTCGCCGCCGGCGCCACCAGTGACGATGCCGATGACTTTTGGTTTTGCCGGACCGAAGTTGAATGACTTCACGGCGCTGCCCAGCGATTTTTCCAATTTGCGGACAAGTTCAGCGCGGGAAAACGAGGCGCGCGCTTTGAGGCCGATGAGCTGACCTTTCTCTTCGAAAAACGGCGTTGTCGATCTTATGCCGAGCGCGCGGGCGAGCTGCGCGTTGTTGCCGACCTGCCGGTGCAAATCGAGCGGCAGATGCGCGCTGTAGAGCCCGATCTCATTTTCGAAGGCGATCTGCAATTGGCGGTGCAACGTGCCGCGGACCGGTTGCAATCCGGACCAGAACAAACCGTGATGCACGAGGAGAAGATCGACATCCTCCTTGGCCGCGGCGCGTAAAGCACGCGTGGAAGCGTCGACGGCCGCGCCGATCTTTGTCACACGGCCGGAGTTTTCGATCTGGAGCCCATTGAGCGCGTTGTCCCAATCGCCAATTTCGCGAATGCGCAAGAACCTGTCGGTGTAAGCGACAATTTTCGAAAGCGCGGCCATCGCTGGAACATCACCGCGCGCCGCGAACCTTCAAGGAGCGGCGCTCTCCAGAGCGCCGTTTAAATAAACGGCGGCTGCCAAGCCGCCGCTCCTTGATGCTTGAGACTTGACGAATCAAATGCCGCTTGGGACGTTCGAATTCACCGATGGAATACACCGACGCGCCCACGCAGCCGGAGACGGAAATTGGCGCCGACCAAATGGCGTGCCCTTATTGCGGCCATATTCTCCCGAAAGATGCGCAGGCCTGCGACCGGTGCGACTGGACACGCAGCGAAACGGAAACAGCCGAAGGCAAAGCGAGCGACGCGATGGCCGTGTTGCTCAGCATCCTGCCGGGTCTGGGCCACATCTACAAAGGACACAAGCTCGTCGGCTTGCTCATTCTTTTTGTCGGCACTCCGATGGCCATGGGCATCGCCGCGCTCACTTTTACTTTCACCGCCGGTTTCGGCGGGTTACTGCTGCCGCTCTGGTGGTTCGGCGTCATGTTTCACGTTTACGGAATCGAAGATCGCGTGGTGTCGACCGAGGACGAAGGGGAACAATACTGAAAGCTCCAAATCCCAAGCACCAAACCCCAAAGAAGCTCCAAGCTCCAATATTCAAGACCTAAGGTGCGGTCGCGCGGCTTTGGAGCGGCGGTCTATGACCGCCGGACGAAATGAATGCCACGCTCATAGAGCGCCGCTACAGGTAACGACGCACCGCCTTGTGAATTTCTTCCAGGATGTCGCGCAATCCGTAGCGGAATTTCCAATTTGCGTAATGCGCCTGGAACTTGCGCACGTCGCTGATCCACCAGATGTGATCGCCGCTGCGCGCGTTCTCTTCGTAACTCCAGCTGAGCTTTTGCCCGCTGATCTCTTCGCATAGATCGATCGCTTCCAGCATCGAGCAGTTGGAATGGCGGCTGCCGCCGATGTTGTAGACCTCGCCGGCGCGCGGCGCGCCCAGGAATTGGACGAACGCCTCGACCAAATCGTAACTGTGGATGTTGTCGCGCACCTGTTTGCCTTTGTAGCCGAACACGCGATAAGGGCGGCCGCTCACCGCGCAGATCATTAAATAAGAAAGAAAACCGTGCAGCTCTGTGCCGGCGTGCGCCGGACCGGTGAGACAACCGCCGCGAAAACTCACCGTCGGCATTCCGAAATAGCGGCCGTATTCCTGGACGAGCAGATCGGCCGCCGTCTTCGATGCGCCAAAAAGAGAGTGCTTCGTGTAATCGATGCTCATCGTCTCGGAAATCCCGGGCTCGTATTCGTGGCCGGCCTCGATTTCCCAGCGTTTCTCCAGCTCGCGCAACGGCAGCCGATTTGGCGTATCGCCGTAGACTTTGTTCGTCGAACAAAAGATGAACGGCGCCTCGGGGCAAAATTTCCGCGCCGCTTCGAGCAAATTCAGCGTACCATTGGCGTTGACAGTGAAATCGGTCTGGGGATCGCGCGCCGCCCAATCGTGCGAAGGCTGTGAGGCGGTGTGAATGATGGCAGCGATTTGTCCGCCATTCTGCTTGAACAAATCGTCGATCTCGCGCGCATCGCGGATGTCGATGTTGTGATGCTCATATCCCGGCACGTTCGCGATCAATTGCTCGCGCGTTCGCTTGGTTGAAGCTTCCGCGCCGAAAAATTGCGCGCGCATGTCGTTGTCGATTCCGACCACGCGCATTCCCTCTTTGGCAAATCGCTTGACCGTCTCGGAGCCGATCAACCCAGCCGAGCCGGTGACAATGGCGGTGCGCATGATTGTCGATCTTAGCTTGAAATGAGCCGCGCGCGGACTCTGGGGAGCGCACGCGCCCTCGCGTGCAGCACTGGGCGCCCTCGCCAAGTGCGCCCCAGATGTGGCAGCTCGCGCAGATGTTTTCGGCGAGGGCGCCGAAAACGGCACGCGAGGCGCGTGCGCTCCCCAATCGCTACGATTGCCCGATTATCCATGTCAGTTCGCCCGCGGTTGGATTAACGCGGGATGCCGGATAGCGCGGGTCGCCCTCGAGCACGCGCTCGATCAATTCCGCGCCTTTCGCCGCTTTCACCAGAAAGCAAACGTGTCGCGCGTGGTTGATGAATGGCAACGTGAAAGTCAGCCGCCACGCGCTCAGCTTGGGAACAAAATTCGCGACGACGCGCCGGTCCATTTCCTGCAACGCCGCCGTGTCTGGAAATAACGACGCGGTGTGGCCGTCGTCGCCGAGGCCGAGCAGGATCAAATCGTGTCGGTAAACCTGTTCGTTGCGCTGTCTGGCGAGAAGATCGACATGGTCCTGGTACTCCATCGCCGCAGTTTGCGGATCGATCTCCCCGCGCATGCGCAGGACCGATTTTTCCGGAACGCCTGCCGGGACAAGCAAACTTTCCCGCGCCATCCGGTAATTGCTCTGCTCATGATCCGGCGGCACACAGCGTTCGTCACCGAACGTAATCAAGACCTGTTCCCACGGCAGCGGCATCGCAGCGACGCGGCCGTAAACCGGCCGTGGCGTGTTCCCGCCGGAAAGTGCGATGCGAAATTCGCCGCGATCGGCCAGCGCTTTGCGCGCTTGATCGACAATGAAGTTCGCCGCGTCGCTAACGAAATTTTTTGTTCGAATGATCTCACGCCTCATCTGCAAAATGTGGGAGCGGCCTCAGCGCCGCGATTTCTGGGTTGAGCTGCCGGGGCACTGAGGCCCCTCCCACATTCATCAAATCGCGCAGTGCGCCTGGCCGCGTTTTGCGAGGTAGCGCTGATGATATTCCTCGGCGCGCCAAAACGTTGGCGCCGGCTCGACCCGCGTTACGATCGGCTGTTTGAAGCGACCGCTCTTGTCGATCTTCGCCTTTGATGCTTCCGCGGCCGCTTTCTGTTCCGGTGAATGATAAAAGATGACCGAGCGATATTGCGTTCCGATGTCCGGGCCTTGTCGGTTCAGCGTAGTCGGGTTGTGACTCGACCAAAAGATGTCAAGCAACTGTTCGTAACTGATCTGCGCCGGGTCGAACTCCACCTCGACGACTTCGGCGTGCCCGGTCTCATCGCTGCAGACATCTTCGTACGTCGGGTTCTCTTTTGTGCCGCCGGCGTAACCGACCGCCGTTTTGGTTACGCCTTTGAGATTGCGAAATGTTTCTTCGACGCCCCAAAAACAGCCCGCGCCGAAAGTGGCTTTCTCCGTTGTCATGCTCGCAAGATCAAACGGGATGCACCGACGCGCAATATCCGATCAGCATGTCATCCTGAGCGCAGCGAAGGACCTCTCCTATTCAGACGGCGTCACGCAATTCAGATTGTGTGATCAACGACCGATTGCGAGGTCCCTCACCCCGTAAGCATTCGGGGCTCGGGATGACAGCTTTGCTACATGACCATGCCGCCATCGACGCAGATTGTTTGCCCGGTAATGTAACTTGCGCCGGCCGAGGCGAGGAAAGCGACGGCGCTCGCGACATCCTCCGGCCTGCCGGTTTTGCCGAGAGGAATTTGCGCCTGGATCGTCTGCTTGATTTCATCAGACAACCCGGCGGTCATATCGGTGGTGATGAAACCGGGCGCGACCGCGTTGACCGTGATGTTGCGACTGGCCAGTTCGCGGGCAAGCGAGCGGGTGAACCCGATGAGGCCGGCCTTGCTCGCGGCGTAATTCGTTTGGCCGGCGTTGCCGATCAAACCGATCACCGAAGAGATGTTGATGATCCGGCCGCTGCGCTGCTTGATCATGGCACGCTGCACGGCTTGCACGAAATTGAACGCGCCGCGCAAATTGGTGTTGATCACTGTGTCCCAATCCTCGACCGACATGCGCATGCTCAATCCGTCGCGGGTGACCCCGGCGTTGTTCACCAGGATGTCGATCTTGCCGAAATCCGCGAGAATCTGCGCGCCGACTTTTTGCACCGCCGCGTGATCCGCCACGTCGACCGCGTAAGCCTTCGCCGAATTGGCGCGTGTCAGATTTACTTCATCGGCTGTGCGGCTGGCGTTTTCTGCGCTGCGACTGACGCACGCGACACGCGCGCCTTCGCTCGCCAGCCGCAGCGCAATCGCGTGACCGATCCCCCGCCCCGCTCCGGTCACAATCGCGACGTGATTTTCAAATCTCATTTGCTTCAAGCGCCGAAAACTTCCAGAAACGCGACCTCGATGGCGAGCGCCTCCTGGATGTTGCGGCCGAGATGATCGCGCAGATCTTCGAGCCGACGGAGCCGGCGTAGAATCTGCGCCGAGCTGAAACGTTTCGCCATTTCGGCGGTTTCCTTTTTTGCCTGCGGTAAATCGCGCATTGGTAAGACGCCATTGGCGCGCAATACATCCGACCACCATTGAAAGAGCGTTTCGAGTAAGCTCGCGCGGCGCTGGAGGTAAAGACTTTCGCTCAGCGCCTTGTAGTGATCTTCGCGTTCATCCAGCCAGGTGCCGTCGGTCGCGTTTTGATAGCGCGCCTGTTCAGCTTTCAGTGCCTCGGCGTTCTGCGCTTTTATGTCGTCGCGAATTTTGCCCAGCAACCGTTGGAACCCTTGTGCGAGAGCGTAGGCATCGCGAATACCCGGCGCGGGGACATGGCCGAACTCCCGCAGCAGGCGCACGAGCTCCGTCTCCTCGGCGCTGGCTTTTTGTTTTGCCGCAGACGCGAGCGGAACGGAGATGCAACGCGAGATGATCGTATCTGGCAAAACTTCCGGCATGGCGCTGAGCAGCAGCAACAACGAATCCTGCGGCGGTTCCTCCAGGGTCTTGAGAAAGGCGTTGGCCGCCTGCGGCTGCAGCCGATCGGCATCGCCGAGGATGGCCACTTTTCGCCGACCGTCGATCGCGCGCATCTGGAGCGCGTGCTCGAGAGCGCGCACTTGGTCGATCACGATCCGGCGCGATTTCGATTCCGGTTCGGCCACGAACGTTTCCCGCGCCGCGCCGGTGAAAACGTCGCCCGGTTTACTTCCGTTGGCCAGATGCGCGAGCTCCGCGGCGAGCGCGCGTTTGCCGCTGCCCGGTGGACCGCAAATCAGGTAGGCGTGGGCGAGACGGTTCTGTTCATGCGCGCGACGCAAATAATCGAAAGCTGCTTTCTGCGAAAAGGCCATGCGAAAGTGCGGATTGTCGATTGCGAAGGTTTCCGCCAAAGGCATAGCGCCGTAGGCGCGGCATGTCTATAGAACGAATCGCATCATCAAATGAAGCTCCGTTAGGAGCGGCATGTTTGCTTCATGTCGCTCCCCACGGAGCTGGGGTTTGTATTAAAGCGGAATATCTACAAACATGATGCGCCTACGGCGCTTCACCCCGCGAATTCGCCGAGCGAATGTTTTGCTGGTTCAGCGCGGGAAAGCGCTGCGAAATCGTTTCCCAAATCTGATTGTCGATCTTATCGGGGTCGCGCGCGCCGTCGATCAGGACGACCCGGTCGGGTTCGCGCTTGGCGAGCGCGCGGTAGGCTGTTCTAACGCGCTCGTAAAATTCAGTCGGTTGCTGCTCCATGCGGTCGGGCCGGCGTGGAGTTTTCATGCGCGCTCGCGCGGTGGCAAGATCGACATCGAGCACGAACGTAAGGTCGGGAACGCAATCGCCGACGGCGAACGCGTTGAGTTGGTCGACGATTTTTGCATCCAGTTTGCGCGCCGCGCCTTGATAAACCGTCGTGGAATCGAAAAACCGATCGGCAATCACGCACACCCCACGCTCGAGGGTGGGCTTGATCACTTCGCGCACGAGCTGGCTGCGACTGGCGGTGAAAAGGAGCAGCTCGGTTTCAGCCGTCATGGCGGCGTTGTGCGGCGCGTATTGCAAGAGTTCCCGGATCGATTCGCCGATCGGCGTCCCGCCCGGCTCGCGCGTGACAAGAAATTCGGCGCCGAGCTTTTCCAGACGTGCAGCCAGTCGCCTGACCTGGGTCGATTTCCCGCAGCCCTCCGAGCCTTCGAAGGTAATGAAAACGCCACGCGCCACGATGTCGATCTTGAAGCAACGTGCGACCGTTGTCGAATCGTTGCACGCGCATTCGGTTTGAGCGCCGTAGGCGCGACATGTTTATAGAACGCGCCCCAAAAGAACGAAGAAGCTCCGTTAGGAGCGACACGTGCGCGTCATGTCGCTCCTGACGGAGCTTGGTTCAGAAACGAACTCGGCGTGCTATAAACAGGTCGCGCCTACGGCGCTTCAGCCTGCGCAATCAAATTGCTCATGAAAAATTACTGGCTCGTGAAACAGGAACCGAGCGATTATTCCTGGTCGGATTTCGTGCGCGATCGGCGCACGAGCTGGACGGGCGTGCGTAATTACACCGCGCGAAACAACCTGCGCCGTATGCAGAACGGCGACGAAGTGTTCTTTTACCAGAGCGGCGAGGAGAAAGCGGTCGTCGGCATCGCCCAGGTCAGGAAAACGGCTTACCGCGATGCGACGGCCAAAGAGGGCGACTGGAGCGCTGTCGATCTTGTGCCGCTGAGACGGTTGCCCCGCCCGGTGACTCTGCAACAAATCAAGGCCGAGCCGCGTCTGAAGAACATTGCGCTGGTGCGGCAGCCGCGGCTTTCGGTCATGCCGCTGAGCGCATCAGAGTTTCGGCTGATCACGCACATGGCATAGGTGGATCGCGCTCTCCGAGCGCGATGTTAAATTTGACCCGGCCGAAGGCCGGCATTTTTTTGCATCGGCTTCGGAGAAGCCGATCCACCTTTCGCCTTGTTCAAAACGCCGGCCGCATCGAAAATTTGCCCGGATGAGCTCGGTTGCGGCCACGCAATTTCTGCCGGTCGTTGCCACGGCCAGCGCGACGCGGGATTTCCTCGTCGTCTCCATCCACGATGTCGCGCCATCAAGTCGCCCGATCGTCGAGCAAATGATCGCGAAGCTCAGTGCCCACGGCGTGCGGGTCTGCTCGCTTTTGGTCGTGCCGGATTACCATCATCAAGGCGCGTCCATGCAAGATCGACAATTCGTCGGTTGGCTGCGCCAGCTCGAAGCGGCCGGGCACGAGATCGTGATCCACGGTTATTTTCATGAGCGGCCGGCGCGTCAAACCGATCGCCTGCTCGATCGGTTTGTCACCCAAATCTACACCCAGGGCGAGGGCGAGTTTTACGACCTCGATTACGCCGAAGCGTTTCGGCGAGTCGCAGATGCGCGCGAGCAATTCGTGGCCGCGGGTTTGACGCCGCGCGGTTTTGTCGCGCCGGCCTGGCTGCTCAGCCCCGGCGCCGAACGAGCGGCCCGCGACGCGCAATTGGAATACACGACGCGGCTACGCACGGTTGTCGATCTGCGCTCCGGTGAGAAATTTGCCGCCCGCTCGATTGTTTACAGCGTTCGCAACAGCTGGCGGCGCGCGACCAGCCTGCTCTGGAACGCGGCCTTGAGCCGGATATTGGAAAACAACCCCCTCCTGCGCGTCAGCGTTCATCCGGCCGATTATTCTCATCCGACCATCTGGCGGCAGATTGTCGATCTTATCAATGCAACTGACGGCATACGCACCGTGACAACGTATCAGGATTGGATCGGCGAACAGCGCGCCCGGCGCGGTGTCTAACGCTCCCATGAGCAAGTGCGACCTCCACATCCATTCGCGCTACAGCGCGCGCTCGGAGGAATGGCTCTTTCGGCGGCTGGAATTTCCCGACAGCTATTCCGACCCGCGCTGGCTCTACCAACAATTGCGCGAGCGCGGCATGGATTACGTGACCATTACCGATCACGACACGATCGAAGGTTGTCTCCAAATCAAGGATTTGCCCGGCACGTTTATCAGTGAACAAATCACGACCTTCTTTCCGCAGGACCCCTGCAAGATCCACATCCTGGTCTGGGGGATCAGCGAAAAGCAGCACGCGGACATGCTCATTATCCGGGACAACATTTTCGCGCTGCAACGTTACCTGCAGGCCGGACAAATCGCGCACGCCGTCGCGCACCCGCTTTACAGCAGCAGCGGCGAGCTGAACGCCTCGCATCTGGAGCGGCTCGTCCTGCTTTTTAAACATTTCGAAGGCGTCAATGGTTTGCGCGACGCGCTGCTGAGCGAGCTGGCGCGGGATCTTTTCGGCTCCCTGACGCCGGCGAAGATCGACAAGTTGGCCAAGCGACATAATCTCGCCCCGACGCATCCCGAGCCGTGGAAGAAAATCTTCGTGGGCGGTTCGGACGATCACGGCGGGAAATTCATCGCCTCGGCCTTCACTGAGACTCCCGCGGCGGATTCAGCTGAGAAATTTCTCGCGCTCGTGCGCGATGGTCATTGCGAAGCCAGAGGCGAAGGCGGGACGCCGCTCGCTCTGTCGCACGGCTTTTACAATACCGTCGCCTGTTTCATTCAGGACCGGTTTAACGAAAAACTCGGGCCCGGTGCGGCGCTGGTCGAGCAGATGTTCTCGCGCTTCATGGAAGGCCGCGACCCGACCGAGCTGACCTTGAAAGACAAGGCAACGGTGTTCGCGCAGGGGGTGGCGTCGGGAAAAATCTTCGACCTGATGAAACCGGCGAATGTTTCGCTCTGGAAGGAACTCTCGACGCAATTTCAAAAGGCCGAAGCCAAGGCGAACAGCGCCGCCGATCTGGAAGGCGCGACCGAACCGGAGCGGCGCACGTTTCTCATGGCCAACCTCGTCGCCGAACAGCTGGCCTATCGCTTCTTCAAAAAATTCGTGCAGCAGCTCAGTAGCGGCAACGTGGTCGAAGCGATGCAGGCGGTGAGCGCGATCGCGCCGATCCTCGTCACGCTCACTCCCTACATTTACGGATTCCACAGCCAGGCGCCGTCGCGCAAATGGCTGCGCGAGGTGTTTCAACAATTCACCGATGAAATCCCGGGCTCGTTGCAAAACAACAAGCGGGCCTGGTTCACCGACACGCTCGAAGACGTCAACGGCGTGGCCACCACCATCCGCAAGATGACCGCGGCCGGCGCCGCCGCCGGCAAAGAACTGATCGTCGTCACCTCGCGCAACGACCTCACCGTCGACGACATTCCGATCAAAAATTTCAAACCGATCGGCGAATTCGAGCTGCCGGAATACGAACTGCAAAAGCTCAGTTTCCCGCCCATTCTGCAAATGCTCGATTACATCCAGCGGGAACGTTTCAGCGAGATCGTCATCAGCACGCCCGGGCCGATCGGTTTGACCGGCCTGCTCGCGGCCAAAATGCTTAACCTGCAAACGAGCGGGATTTATCACACCGATTTCCCCCAATACGTCCGCATCCTCACCGAGGACAGTTTCCTCGAAAGCGTGACCTGGCGTTACATGCAGTGGTTTTACGGCCAGCTCGACACCGTTTTCGTCAACTCCGAGGAATATCGCCAAAGCTGGATCAAACGCGGGTTCGATCCGGCCAAGCTGAAAATTTTCCCGCGTGGTCTCGACACTGAGCTTTTTCACCCGAAACGACGCGACCCGGCGTTCTTCGAAAAATTCTGCGGGGCGCGCAACGGCGAGGTGCGCCTGCTTTACGTCGGCCGCGTTTCGCGCGAAAAAAATCTCGATCTTTTGGCCGAAGCCTACCGGCGCTTGCGCGCCGAGCGGTTGCCCATCCAACTCGTGGTCGTCGGTCACGGGCCCTACTCGGAAGAGTTTTCCAAATCGTTGCCCGAAGCCTGTTTCACCGGTTACCTCACCGGCAACGATCTGGCGACAGCCTACGCTTCGGCCGACATCTTCGTCTTCCCGAGCACCACCGACACTTTCGGCAACGTCATCATCGAAGCGCAGGCCTCCGGCATTCCCGTGGTGGTCTCCGATTCCGGCGGCCCCAAGGAACTGGTGCGCAATAACGAGACCGGCCTCATCACCAAATCGCACGACGCCGACGACCTGACCGAGGCATTGCGCCGGCTGATTGTCGATCCAACATTGCGCGAGCGGATGCGCGCTCACGCCCGCGAAAGCGTGGCCGATCGCAGCTGGCCCTCCGCCTTCAACAAATTCTGGTGCGCCACCGAGCTTTAAGCCCGGCGCTTGCGATTCCGGCTTGCATTTGCAGTGCCGGTGCCGCTTGAATCGGGGCGCGTGAACGTAGCTGGGATCGGGCCGGCAATCGCACCAGCATCGTGGAGGGCGGGGTGAACAAGCCTTACACCGCGGACTCAATCAACCAGTACACAGCGGCCGAGAACATCGCGGTGAGCAATGGCCCCGCCGAGCACCAGATCACCCTCTACAACGGCATCACTTTTAGC